>Ga0315280_10006033_pt1 | contig 16914 bp, 15 predicted proteins | sample YL17G06_40_MG_FD_203697 | JGI IMG/M metagenome (GOLD analysis project Ga0315280, IMG submission 203697) | Sediment microbial communities from Yellowstone Lake, YNP, Wyoming, USA - YL17G06_40 | ecosystem: Environmental > Aquatic > Freshwater > Lake > Sediment | place: USA: Wyoming | collected...
CAGAGGCTGCGGAGCCTATCCGCCTCTACAGGCAACGGTGGAACATTGAGACAGGCCACCGGTGTAAGGGCGAAGCAAGGATCAAGACCAAGTCTCTCCTGCCAGCGGTCAGGTATTTCCTCATCCTTACAGCTCTAACCCTGTACAACCTCTGGAAGCTTCTCCCAGAAAGACCGTCTTTCAAGAGACTCCTCCTGAACCTCGACGACCTGGAAGAAGAGGCTGACCAGTTAGGAGATATGCCCGTCTTAGAGCTGCCCCTACCCTCCATATAGCCTATTATTTTTCCACCTGAACTACCGCAGGCTGAAGCCTGCGGGGTCTCATGGACCACCCTTCTTCTGCCACAATTCATCTCCAACTTGAAAGATGGCGCGTTCTTGCTCATTCATCAGTAAAACGCGTATCACCTAGAGCGGATGCTGGATAGTCAGAAGAGAAGCTGCCTAAAACAGCCCAAGAAAAGATATGCAAACAACCCGAAGCATCCAAAGACCAAAAACACATAAGTTGAAAAACCAAATCTCCGCAGAAAAAACCCCCAAAAAAAGACATACCTTCGGAGATACTGTTCTCGAACGAAACTCTTTTATAATGAACATCCTCTCATATAGGAGGTTCAGCCGGGAATTGCGAATGTCTCTGAAGACTGAGCTGCGCAACACGTTCTTTGACTTCTATTATTATTTCTATTTTAACTGAGCTCAGCTAGCTCTTCTTAACGCGTCTCGGGCTTTCTGAGCTTCTTGGTGGTTTGAAATAATTATGGTGGAATCTAGAAAACGTTTCAGGCGTCTGGTCGTTAAATTCGGAGGGTCTACGCTCGATGATGGAGAGAGAATCTCAAAAGCTGTCGGCGCGATAGCGGACGAGGTTGCTAAGGGGTCTAAGCTTGTAGTCGTTGTTTCAGCCATGGGAAAAACGACTGATCATCTCTTGGAAACAGCTAACAAGGCTTCAAGAGGCGAAGTTGCACGGCAGGAGCTGGATGACATACTCTCGATGGGAGAGAGGACGAGCTCGCGTATCTTTGTGACAGCTCTGTCAGCCAAGGGAGTGAAGTCACGTTACTTTGATCCAACGGATTCAGACTGGCCGATCATAACCGACCGATCCTTTGGAGATGCAGCTCCTTTGCTTGAAGCCTGTCGAAAACAGATCAATCGATACCTCCAGCCTTTGGTTGAAAAGAATGTTGTCCCAGTGATCCCAGGCTTTGTCGGTAAGACACTTGACGGGAAGATTACAACGCTGGGGAGAGGGGGAAGCGATACCACTGCGTTTGTTCTGGGTAGGTACCTGCCAGCTGATGAGGTCGTGCTGGTGACAGACGTCGACGGAATCCTGACTGCCGACCCGAAGCTGGTAGATCAGCCAAAGAGACTATCTGAAGTTGATGCCAGTATATTGGCTAGAATTGCTGACTCGGGAACAAAATTCATTCACAAGAAGGCGCTGAAGTATAAGGATGAGGCCACCCCAGTTAGGGTGATCAAATATTCTGAGGGTAGATTGGACGCGAAGGGAACTCTCATTACAGGGGTTTTTCCGAGGGAGCTATGCTGCGAATTGGCAAGCCGAAGCGAAGTTGCGTCTTTGACTATCGTGGGACGAGGAATATCTGAGGAGCCGGCTGTCATACAAGAGATTGTTGCAGAGATCAAGGATCGCAATGTTCCACTGCTGGGGGCGTCGGTTAATTACGACTCATTGATCGCATATATCCCACAAGATCATCTTCATGACGTTCTGCAATCAATACACTCGATAGTTCTCCGCCATAAGGCGACTGTGGCGATGGCGGTTAGGCAAGATCTGGCTTTCCTGAAAGTGAAGGGAGTTGGACTTGAAGAGACTCCTGGAGTGGTCGGAAGAATCTCCTATCCTCTCCGCCATAACCACATCAATATCTTCGGAATCTTCACGATAACCTCGAGCATAATCGTCTTCGTCAGTTGGAATGACAGAGAGAAGGCTATGGCACTAATCAAAGAGTCCTTGAGAGGAAATAGAAATGATTAGAGTTGCAGTAGTTGGTGCTACCGGTGTTGTCGGACAACAATTCTTATCAGCCCTAGACCATCACCCTTGGTTCGACGTCCGCGTACTGGCGGCCTCCGAGAGGTCCGCTCGAAAAACGTACGAGGAGGCTTTGAGAGATGAAAAGACAGGAAGTTTCAGATGGTATTGCGATGAGCCACCTCCGAATCAATTCTTAGAAATGAAAGTTGAGAACGCCGCTAGTCTGGGTCCAAAGGACGTGGATCTAATCTTTACGGGTATTGAATCTGAGCAGGCAAAGATGTTAGAACCGAGATTTGCAAAGGAGAGACCGGTGATAAGCACAGCCTCAGCCTTCAGATATGAAAGCGATGTTCCTATACTTGTGCCAGGAGTAAACCTCGATCATGCCAAGCTCATCGACCTACAGAGGAAGAATAGAGGATGGCGCGGCTTCATCACTCCGATTCCGAATTGCACTACAACCGGGCTTGTCGTATCTCTAAAGCCCATCTACGACGACTATGGAATCGATAGGGTTGTAATGACTTCCATGCAGGCAGTTTCAGGCGCTGGCAGATCCCCAGGGGTTCTCGCGCTGGACGTAGTCGACAACGTAATTCCCTTTATACCGGGCGAAGAGGAGAAGGTTCAAACTGAAACGCTGAAGATTCTTGGAAGATACGACGGCGGAAGCCTGAAGCATGCCGACTTCAAAGTCAGTTGCACATGCACTAGAGTGAACGTTCGAGAGGGACATACAGAAGCTGTCTTTCTGTCCACTAAGAGGAGATGCGAAGTTGAGGACGTTCGTCATTCCATGAGAAAGTTTGGCGGCGTCTTAAGGGAGTTCGGCTTGCCTTCAGCGCCTGAAGAGCTGTTGACTGTAAACGATGACCCATTCAGGCCGCAGCCTCGACTTGACAGAAACGTTCATGGCGGCATGAGCACCGTTGTCGGCCGAATAAGGAAGGACAACGCGCTTGAGAACGGTATCAAGTACGTCCTCGTCTCCCATAACACAAAGATGGGGGCCGCCAAAGGCGCGGTTCTAGTCGCTGAATATCTCGTCAAAAGTAGCTACATTTAGGAGGTGAAAGAATTGGACATTGGCAAGAGGAAGAGGTTGAACAGGATCTTCAAGAGTGACGGCCGAACCGTAATCATACCAATGGATCACGGGGTCAGTTTAGGGCCTGTCCAAGGGCTTGTGAACATGCAAGAAACTGTAGACAAGCTCGCGAAGGGAGATGTTGATGCGATCGTGGTCCATAAAGGGATTGCAAAAACAGTCAACACTGGTTCAATCGGGTTGATCGTCCATCTCTCAGCCAGCACGAAGCTGGGGCCGGACCTGAATCGGAAGGTGAAGGTTTGCTCCGTTGAAGAAGCGCTTAGATTGGGAGCAGACGCTGTCTCTCTCCACATAAATGTCGGCGCTGCAAGCGAACATGAGATGTTGATGAAGCTCGGGGATGTCGCTGATGAATGCGATAGCCTAGGCGTTCCTCTCTTGGCTATGATGTATCCACGAGGCCCAGGTGTCTCCAGCGAATATGATCCTGAGATGGTTGAGTTCGCAGCGAGAATTGGAGCAGAGTTGGGTGCAGACATCGTTAAGACAAACTACACGGGAAGCGTTGAAACTTTCCAGAGGGTTGTTCAAGGCTGTCCAGTGCCTGTTATTATCGCTGGTGGTCCCAAAGGGAAGACTGAAACGGACGTCCTGGAGGCAGTGTTCGGTTCAATCAAGGCTGGTGGCGTCGGTGTTTCCATCGGAAGGAACGTATTTCAACATGAGAATCCAACCGCCATGACTAAAGCGCTATCGGCTATAGTGCATCGAGGTGCTACTGTGGAAGAAGCTCTCAAACTCCTAGGTGAGACACGGTGAAGGAGTTTTGGATCGAAATCGAAGAGTCTGCTTCTAAAGACGAAAAAGAGCGGCTCTTACAATCGTCTGCGGCGCTTTGCGACGTCGTGTTAGTAGACGAAAGCGATAAAGACCTGCCCAAAATGTACGGCGCAAAGAAAGTCGCAAGCACCAGAGATGCTGATGTTCTAGTCTTGGAAACTGTCAACAAGGAGGAGATATCGAAAATAAGACGGCAACGCGGAATGGTCGGCGTCAAAGTGAAGATCAAAGGAGTAGTTGATGAGGAGCTTGCGATCGATGCCGCAAATGCAGGAGTCGATTACGTAATAATCAGTTGTTCTGACTGGAAGATAATCCCGCTGGAGAATCTTGTCTCTAAGCTACATGGAAGGAGCAAGTTGCTCTTTCTAGCTTCTAACGTTAATGAAGCTAAGGTCGCTCTTGAGGCACTTGAGCTGGGTGCCGACGGAATTGTATTGAAGTCACTCGATCTCTCTGAGATCAGTCAAACATCAAACCTCGTCAAAGCAGTATACTCTATTATTGAACTCTCGACCGCGAAGGTGACAAGTCTGAAACCTTTGGGTAGTGGTGCAAGGGTTTGCGTTGACACTTGCGACTTAATGGAACCCGGTGAAGGGATCTTGGTGGGATGTCAGTCATCAGGGCTATTTCTTGTTCAAGCTGAAGTTCACGAGAGTGAATACGTTGAGCCTAGGCCTTTTCGAGTGAATGCAGGTCCTGTGTCACTATACATTCTTACGCCAAACAACAAGACGAAGTACCTTTCAGAACTAAAGGCAGGAGACGAAGTGGTTGTTTCGAACAGAGAAGGGTGTGTTAGAATCGCTAACGTCGGGCGAGTCAAAATTGAACGAAGACCGTTAATGTTGATCGAAGCGGAGGGCCAAGGGAGAAAGCTGAAGACTATCGTGCAAAATGCTGAAACGATAAGACTCGTCACGAAAGCCGGCTCAAAGTCCGTAGCCGAGATGAAGGTTGGAGACGAAATCCTAGCACGCATCGAGCATGGGGGGCGACACTTCGGAACACTCGTGAAAGAGGAGTCAATTCTGGAACGATGAAAATAGAGATCGCTGTGACAATTCCTGCAGAGACATTGAACGGAGTGTTAGCTCTCACCAGGAAGGCTGAAAGATATGAAGCAGACTACATCGAAGTTAGATTGGACAGTCTTCGAAGAATCGAAGGTCTAGAGAGGATAGCCAACTCAACCGATCTGCCGGTGATCGCGACAAACAGAAAGCGGTCTGAGGGCGGCAGATTCAAGGGTACCGAAAAGGAGAGAATCGAAATCCTCATCGAAGCTGCTAGGAAAGGTTTCGACTATGTTGATATTGAATTATCCACTGAAAACGTTGGAACGATCGCTCGAGAAATCCGGAAGGCTGGATCGAGGCCTATAATATCATTTCACGATTTCGATGGAATGTTGCCGGAACATGAACTGGAGAATATTCTTGGGCGTGAGATCGATGCCGGCGCCTACATATGTAAGCTAGTGTGCAGCGCAACGAAGATCGAGGACAATTGCTCGCTACTCTCGTTCATCTCAAAGGTTCGTGGAAGAGCTAGAGTTGTCTGTTTCGCAATTGGAAGATTAGGGATTCCTTCTCGAATCTTATCGCCCCTCCATGGATCAGCTTTCACATTCGCCTCAATTCGAAAGGGGCTAGAGTCCGCAACAGGGCAACTAACGATATCCGAGTTGAGGAAGATCTACAATCTGATGGGGTTCACTTAACCGATGTCAACTAGACTAAGCGACATTTACGGGGTTATCGGCGATCCAATCGAACATTCATTAAGCCCACAGATGCATAATGCTGCCTTCAAGAAGCTAGGTCTCAACTGCATCTACTTACCCTTTCGTGTGACGCAGCGAGATCTGAAATCAGCGGCGTTAGGGATGCGGGCTCTGAATATTCGAGGGTTCAACGTTACAACTCCGCATAAGACCGCTATCGTTGAGTTTCTTGACGAATTGGATAAAACAGCTCAAGAAGTAGGCGCGGTAAATACTATCCTTAACGATGAAGGAAGACTCATTGGCTACGATACTGATGGTTTGGGCGCTGTGAGGGCGCTAGAAGAGCAAAACGAGGATCCGTCCGACAAAAGGATTGTATTGATCGGGGCTGGAGGCGCCGCAACAGCTATCGCTTTCACTCTAGCTAGAAGAGCGAGAAGCATCTTCATTCTCAATAGGACTCAACATAAGGCCGTCAAGTTAGCGAAGGATATTGAACGGAAACTTGTGAAGAAGGTCTCAGCAGGATCGTTAACTAGAGATTCGCTTTTCGAAGCATTACGGGACGCAGACATACTGATCAACGCTACATCGGTTGGGATGTATCCCAAAAGCAAGCAGACTGTGGCTACAAGAAAGATACTACATTCAGGCATGGTGGTTTTCGATATTGTCTATAATCCGGTAAAGACGCTATTATTGAGCGAGGCGGAAGCAGCTGGCGCGAAGACTATCCCGGGTGTCGGCATGCTAGTTCATCAAGGTGCTGAAGCCTTTAAGATATGGACTAATCATTCGCCTCCAGTTGAAGTGATGCGGAGAGCTGTGATGGAAGGACTTTCTGGGCTGTGAGTATGTTGTCCGCTTCAGCTATTGCGTATGGTGCCACGACCATTGTGAACGCTATTGCTACTGGTAAAGGGGCTGCTCTTGGGGTGGATCTATGGACGGAAGCGAAGGTTAAGCTGACAGATGAGCCCAGCATCATAGAGGGCAGGATACTTTCTGATCCTGGCGAGGATAAGAATCTCTTAGAGAGAGTTATCAGGCGAGTTCTTCGAAGATTCAAGGTGGAAGGAGAATATGGCGCCTTTGTCGAGACCAGCTCCAATATCCCGATCGCTAGAGGGATGAAGAGTAGCAGCGCGGCAGCAAACGCAATTTCGCTTGCCACTGTAGCGGCCTTGAGAAAAAACCTGAGCGATCTCGATGTAGTGAAGCTTGGAGTGGAAGCGGCGAAGGATGCGGGAGTAACGATAACAGGGGCTTTCGACGATGCGTGTGCATCCTACTTCGGTAGCATAGTTGTTACGGATAATGTTGCTCAACAGGTCAAGCGTAGGTTCAAAGTAGATGGAGGGTGCACTGTTCTGTTCCACGTGCCTTCGTCGAAGATGTACACTGCGCAATCTAATGTGGAGAAGATGAAGACAATGGCACCGTTGGTCAATGTCGCCTATCGGGAAGCGCTACTGGGCAGGTATTGGTCAGCGATGACGTTTAACGGAATCATCTATTCCGTGGCTTTAGGTTACGATATCAAGGTCGCTGTCGACGCGCTAGCAGCAGGGGCCATTGCAGCTGGAATCTCCGGAAAAGGACCTGCCATCGCAGCTGTTGTCCGCGAAGATTCTATCGCTAAGGTTAAAGAAGCGTGGAATGCTTTCGAAGGGGAAGTGATTCAAGCTCGGGTGAATCGTGTAAAAGCCCATGTGGTTGGAACTGGTGATGGCTAAAGTAACTATTAGAAAAGCTTCCGGCTTGAGCGGCGTCGTTAAAGCGCCTTCATCCAAAGCCTACACGCATCGCTCAGTGATCGCGGCCTCCCTATCTGACGGCGAGTCTACGATCAGAAGACCGTTGACGTGCGATGACACTAAAGCAACGGTAAACGCTGTTCGAGCGTACGGGGCGAAGGTCGAAGAGGGGGAAGCTGAATGGATTGTACGTGGCACCTTAACCCTTGAGATGACGAAGGATGTGATAGATTGCGGTGAATCAGCTGCGACTATGCGCTTCGTTGCGCCGATTACCGCAAATCGGTCAGGGGTCACTAAGCTTACTGGTGGAAGATCTCTTACAAAGAGACCTATGGAACCATTACTCGTAGCTTTGAGGCAGTTGGGCGTCGTCTGCTATTCGCTCAAGGGCAATGGACGACCACCCTTGATTGTTCATGGAAGAGGCATCAGAGGTGGGACTGCTTCCATCCCGGGCGACATCAGTTCTCAATTTATCTCAGGTCTACTTTTTGCATCGCCTTTGGCAAGAGGAGACGTTGAAATTCGACTTTCATCGACGCTTGAGTCCCGTTCATACGTGGAGATGACACTGGAGGTCATGAAAGACCATCGAGTAACAGTCAGATCGTCTCCGGACATGAGGGAGTTCTTTATCCCTCACAACCAATGTCTAGCGCCTTTTGACAGGATTATTTCAGGAGACTACTCATCCGCAGCGTTCCTGCTTTCGGCCGCCGCAGTAACCTCCTCTAACGTGACAGTGGCGAATCTGGAGAGCCGTTCGCTTCAAGGAGACAGAGACATCGTGGAGATACTGATGAAGATGGGCGCTGATCTTAAAGTTCGCGATGAATGCATTGAGCTCGAAGGGACCGGATCGCTAGAAGCGGTTCAAGTAGACGCCAGAGATATTCCCGATCTAGCTCCTGTCTGCGCTGTGCTCGGTTGTTACGCCAATGGCAGAACTGTGATACGGAACGCCAAGCGTTTGAGGATAAAGGAGTCTGATCGGATAGAATCCTTGGTAGCAGAGTTGAACCGAATGGCAGCTAAGGTTACTACTGTGGACGATGAGATTGTTGTAGATGGTCCATGCAAACTACGCGGGGCTGCGATTGACTCGCACGGCGATCATCGAATAGCTATGGCTTGCTCAGTGGCCGCGTTGGGCGCTGATGGAGAGACAGAGATTCACAATGCTGATTGTGTGAGTAAGTCGTACCCGAGGTTCTATGACGACTTAAGATCATTAGGAGGAAACATAATTGTCGGCTAACACCTTTGGAAAAGAATTCGCGGTAACATGTTTCGGTGAAAGTCACGGAAAATGCGTCGGGGTCGTCGTCGACGGTTGTCCAGCCGGGCTTAAGCTTTCCGAGGAAGACATCGACAGCGAATTGGCAAAGCGGATCCCAAAGAAGACTGAAATTGTCTCATATCGTAGAGAGAAAGATAAGTCTGCGATCCTATCCGGCGTCTTCAATGGTTATACAACTGGTGCGCCGATATGCGTCGTCACTATGAATAAAATGGCTGCACCTGAGGAGTACGAGTTGATCAAGGATACTCCTAGGCCGGGACATGCAGACTATCCTGCTAGAATGAAGTACGGGAGTTATAACGACTACCGCGGGGGAGGAAGATTCTCCGGTAGAATCACTGTTGCGTTTGTAATGGCCGGCGCGATAGCTAAGAAGCTTCTCGACCTGATTGGCGTGAAGGCTCTAGCGTTTACCGTTCAGATAGGACCTGTAAGAGTCGATAGACATCCTACCATCGAGCAGATTCATAGTAATACGTACAAGAGTTCCGTTAGATGTCCTGATCTCGATTGCACGAAGAGAATGGAGGAAGCGATCGAAAGGGCTAAACGTCTGGGTGATAGCTTAGGCGGAATCGTCGAATGCCATGCCTTGAATATTCCAGTTGGCGTCGGTGAACCGTTGTTTGACTCGCTGGACGCTGATATTGCTAAGCTTCTCTTCGACATACCTGCTGTCAAGGGAGTTGAATTTGGACTGGGATTCAAAGCTTCTGATTTGACAGGTTCAGAGAACAATGATGCATACGCTATCAAGGGCGGGAAGATTGTCACTTTGACCAATAATGCGGGTGGGATTCTAGGCGGACTATCTACCGGGATGCCCATAGTCGTTAGAGCGGCTTTCAAACCTACGTCATCTATATCCCGAGAACAAAAAACAGTCAATCTGGAGAAGATGCGGGAAGGAGTGATTCAAGTTAAGGGAAGGCATGATCCATGCGTAGTCTCCAAAGCCGTTCCAGTCGTCGAGTCTGCGGTTGCAATCGTCTTAGCCGATCATATGCTTCGAGGAGGCTACATCTCGAAGGTCTTGTTGAGGAGATAAACTGTGAGAAAGCTTTCTTCGCTTAGAAGCCGAATAGATAAGATCGACGGAGAAATTCTAAACCTCTTGAGGAAGAGAGTTGAACTGGCCGGAGAGATCGGAGTTCTCAAAAGAGAAAAAGGGCTGCCCATAAGAGACGAAGGAAGAGAGGAGGATGTCTACGCAAGATTATCTGAGAAAGCGAAAGCGCTACGAATAGCGGTCTCAGACGTAAAATCGATCTATAGAGAGATCATCAGGATGTGCACGGCTGCTCAGAGCCTTCAGACAGATGAGACAGGAGGAGAAGAGATCACCACAGACATAGGTGTACACAAGTTTGGTAATGTTTCCAGAGTAGCTTTTCAAGGTGAGGTGGGGGCGTATAGCGAGCAAGCAGTTCTTCTCCTCTTCGGGCCAACCGTATCCGTCAAGCCATGTAAAAGTCTGCGTACAGTCTTTGAAATGATCGAGAAAGGCGAGAGTGAGTTCGGAGTTGTTCCTGTTGAGAATTCCTTGGAGGGTAGCGTCAATGAGACCTATGATCTGCTCCTGGATTCCAACGTTCAAGTATGTGGTGAGATAAATCTCAGAGTCGTCCACTGTCTAATTGCCAGCCCCGAGATACAATTAAGCGATATTAGGGTGGTGTACTCGCACCCTCAAGCTTTGGCTCAATGTAGACGGTTCCTAGGGAGCTTGAATTGCGAGGTGGCTTCAACATACGATACAGCAGGTAGTGTGAAGACGATAAAAGAGAAGGGGCTGGTAGACTCAGCCGCAGTAGCGAGCGAGAAAGCAGCTGAGGTCTACGGCATGAAGATCCTTAAAAAAGCGATAGAGGATAGTCCGAACAACTATACTAGGTTCTTCGTCCTATCGAGGGATGATGCTCCACCCTCGGGACGGGATAAGACATCGATAATCTTCTCCGTCAAGCATTCGCCCGGCGCATTATTCGGCGCACTTCAGGAATTCGCAGTTAGAAGTATCAACCTAACGAAGATCGAGTCCAGGCCGACTAGGCAGAACCCATGGGAGTACAACTTCTATTTAGACTTTGAGGGGCATAAGAAGGAAGAGGCTTGCAAGGAGGCTTTGAAGGGTCTTAGAAGGAAGTCGATTTTCGTGAAGGTTTTGGGTTCATATCCAAGAGCGAGCTGAAAATGGATGCTGTACGAGATAAATGAGAGGGTCATAAAGCTCGAGCAAGAAGGGAGGAAGATAGTGAAGCTCAACATAGGCGATCCAGATCAGGAGACTCCACGAGAGATAGTTGAGGCTGCCTACGAGGCGCTTCGAAACGGAAAGACGAAGTACAGCTCTGGCGCTGGCGAGATGAAGCTTAGAGAAGCGCTCGCGAGCATTCATGACGTTTCCCCGGATCAGGTAGTAATCACACCTGGTTCAAAGTGGGCTGTTTTCGCGATAATGTACCTACTGCTCAAGAATGGCGGAAACATCATCATCCCAACTCCTCACTGGACAGCGTATGAGTTAATTGCGAAAAGCCTTGGAGTAGAGGTGAGGTTTCTTAAAACTGAGCTAGATTCGAACTGGCAGATTGATGTCACAGAGCTAGGTAAGCTCATCGATAGACAGACGAAGTTATTGATTCTATGTAATCCCAGTAATCCTACAAGCGTAGCCTTGAAGGAGAAGAATCTCGAAGAAATTGTCTCTACGGTTGATGAGAGATTCACAATCTTGTCCGACGAAGTGTACTCTGATATCAGCTTCGTGAAGACGAAGAGTATTCTGGAATTTAATGGCGACAATGCACTTGTGAAGAGTTTCTCAAAGACATTCGCCATGACGGGATGGCGGATCGGCTACTCACTGACATCCAAAGAACTTGCAGAGAAAATGGTGAAGCTCAGTTTTATGTCAGTGACCAATGTTCCAGTCTTCATTCAAGAGGCTGCGTTTAAGGCGCTCGAGCTGAGAGTACAAATTGCAGAGAGGATGAGAGAAGAGTACAGGCGTCGTGCTGATGTAGCATGCGGCGTTCTCTCGAAGACTAGATTTCGGTTCGCTAGACCTGACGCACCATTCTACCTATTCCCGAAATACGACAACCTCGATTCAGAAAGATTCGCCCTCAATCTTCTCGATCAAGGAGTAGCTGTAACCCCTGGAACCGCATTCGGCGATTACCGCGAGTACTTCAGGATTGCTTTGACCCTGCCAGATAAAGAGATCTCGAGAGGTTTAGACAGAATATGCCGTGGCATCGAAGAATCGCTATAATCGGCGCAGGCAGAATGGGCCGGTGGTTTGCAAGATTCTTTTCGAATGAGGGCATTCCCGTAACTGTTTCAGACGTAGACAAAGACGCGCTGAGAAAGATGAGCCAGGAACTTGATGTTTCGATCGTTGACAATGTTGCTGCCGTTGAACGCGTGGATTCCGTACTGCTCGCAGTTCCGATAGATAGTTTCAGGAACGTCGTTCAGGAGATCTGCCCTCACCTTAAGCCGAATCAAGCTGTAATGGACATCTGTTCGGTGAAAGAGCCTGCGGTGGACTTGATGCACGAGCACGTAAAGACCGGGGTAGCTCTGGGGACGCATCCTCTCTTCGGTCCGGGAGCCGAGAAGATTGAAGGACAGGGTTGGGTGTTAACGCCAACGAACGGTAGAGAGAGAAAGCTTGCGAAAGAGGTTGGGAGTTGGCTGGAGAAGAGAGGCGTGAGGGTGTACTCGATGTCCCCGAGGCAGCATGATCGATTAATGTCTTTAACTTTGGCATTTCCACACTTCGTAGGCTTGGTTGCGTGCGACACATTGACTAGATCGGGAAAGTTCTTGCAAGCGAAGAGGTATGGGGGCCCAACCTATAAGCTGCTGCTGACGCTAGCTGAAGCCGTAGCTTATGAGGACCCGAATCACTACGCAAGTATTCAGATGAATTTGCCTAGAGCTGAAGCGTTTCAGAAGTTATTCTTAGCGAGTTCCAAGGAATGGTTGAACGTCGTGGAGAAACGAGATAAGTCGGCATTTGTCGGAAAGATGAGACGTCTCAAAGAGAGGCTGAAGAAACTTCATCCAGACTACTCAATCTCATACGACGCGATGTACCAACTACTGAAGAAATCCAATCTTTGACCGCGGCGCTTGTTTCTACAGGTTTTCTCCTGTCTCTCTTGCGAATTCTGCTAGAAGCTGCTTCTGCCTCTGAGACAGCTTGGTGGGTGTTCGGACAACCACTCTGACCAGTTCATCCCCTTTCCCATATCCGTCAACTTCAGGTAAGCCTTTTCCTCTCAGACGGAAGATCGTTCCAGTTTGAGTGCCAGCAGGTATCTTCATCTTTGCTTTGCTCTCCAAAGTTGGGACTTCTATCTCCGCGCCCAAGGCTGCTTGAGCGAATTCCACTGGAACTTGGCAGAGGATGTCGCTTCCCTCTCTCTCAAAGACGTTATGAGGTTTCACGTGAACAACAACGTAGAAGTCTCCAGGTGGACCTCCGCGTATTCCGGCTTCCGCTTCTCCACTGAGTCTTAGTGAGGTTCCTGTCTCAATGCCCGCTGGTATTCTTACGCTGATCTTCCTAGTCTTCTCGACGGTTCCTCTTCCGCGGCAACTCTTGCAGGGCGACTCTATTGTGATCCCTTTCCCTCCGCATTTATCGCAAGGTTCTATTCTTACGAATCTGGCGAATCCGGATGTTCGAACATGTTGGATTTGGCCTGTTCCATTGCATCTTGAGCATTTAGTCGGGTGGGTTCCCGGCGCTGCTCCTGAACCGTTGCATTCACTGCATCTCTCTGTTCTAGGGACTTCTATCTGAGTCTTCAATCCAGAGGCAACTTGTTCAAGCGTTATTTCCATATCGTATCTCAAATCGTTTCCTTTTTGAGGGCCGTAAGGTCTTCTCTCTCTTCCTCCGAAGAACATGTCGAATATGCTTCCGAACCCTCCGAAACCGAAGCCGAGATCTCTGAAGATGCTCTCGAAGTCGGCACCTCTGAATAGGTCGTCCCGAGTGTATCTTCCATCTATTCCTGCATGGCCGAACTGGTTGTATTGCATCCTCTTCTCATCGTCTGAGAGAACGGCGTAGGCTTCTGAGATCTCCTTGAACTTCTCTTCAGCATCAGGAGACTTGTTGCGGTCCGGATGGTATTGGAGAGCAAGCTTCCGGTAAGCGTCCTTGATATCTTCCTTAGAAGCGTCTTTGGACACGCCTAGAACTTCGTAGTAGTCTCTTTTCTCCATTATAATTCGACCGATCAAGAAGGATAGGAAGAAGAATCCAGCCTACTTCTTCTCTTCATCCTCCACCTTGTAGTCCGCGTCGACTACCTTCCCTTTCTCTTCGCCCGGAGGCTTCTCCACCTTCTCCTCAGGCTTCTCTTTAGCGTATTGTTGAGCTGCTTGTTGATAGATCACCGTGCCAACTTCTTGAAGAACCTTAGCCAATTCATCGTTCTTCTGCTTGATCTTGCCGACGTCCTTGCCCGCTAAGGCTTCACGTACTTCGCCTATAGCCTTCTCGATCTTCTCGATATCCGGCTTGCTGAGCTTCGCCTCGAAATCTTTCTTCGTCTTCTCAGCTGTGTAGATCATCGATTCAGCGTTGTTTCGAGTTTCAGCCTCCTCCTTCCTTATTCTATCCTGCTCAGCGAACTGCTCAGCTTCTTTAATCATCCTGTTCTTCTGTTCCTCCGCCAGCTTCGTCGATGCTGTTATCGTTATCTTCTGCTCATTTCCTGAAGCGAGATCTTTCGCGGATACATTCATGATGCCGTTCGCGTCTATGTCGAAGGTCACCTCGATTTGAGGGACTCCTCTAGGTGCCGGCGGTATACCCGTCAGGTTGAACATTCCGAGGGACACGTTGTCAGCAGCCATCGTTCGTTCACCTTGAAGCACATGAATAGTTACCGTTGTCTGGAAGTCTGCAGCCGTTGTGAAGACTTGGCTCTTCCGGGTCGGTATCGTCGTGTTTCTCTCTATCAGCTTCGTATGTATGCCTCCCAGAGTCTCAACCCCGAGGGACAAGGGGGTTACATCGAGGAGAAGTATGTCCTTGACTTCGCCTGCTAAGACTCCGCCTTGGATTGCAGCTCCAACAGCGACACACTCCATCGGGTCCACTCCTCGTTCAGCTTGCCTACCCATGGTGTCTTCTACTAACTTTCTCACCAAGGGCATCCGAGTTTGGCCGCCGATCAGTATGATCTTGTCTATATCTTTCGGTTCCAGCTTCGCATCTGCGATAACTCTCATTATAGGCTCCGATACACGCTCGACCATGGGCAGCGCTAGCTCCTCGAGTTTAGCTCGAGTCAAGGTTATGTGAAGGTGCTTAGGTCCTGAAGCATCTGAGGCTATGAACGGCAGATCCACGTCAGTCGTTATCAGTGTTGAAAGCTCTATCTTCGCTTTCTCAGCCGCTTCCTTCAAACGCATCATAGCCATCTTGTCGTTCCGAAGGTCCATGCCAGTCTGTTTCAGAAACTCGTTCGCTAGGTACTCCATGACAACGTTATCTATGTCCGCGCCTCCTGTCTTCGTGTCGCCACTTGTGGCAAGTACTTCGAAGACGCCTTTCCCGAAGTCCATTACGGTTACGTCGTGTGTTCCTCCTCCGAAGCTGAAGACGAGTATCTTCTGCTCTTTATCCAGTTTGTCTATCCCATATGAGAGAGATGCAGCGGTCGGCTCGTTTATGATTCTGACGACTTGTAGTCCAGCTATCTCGCCAGCATCCTTCGTAGCCTGCCTCTGATTGTCGTTGAAGTGCGCTGGAACCGTTATGACGGCTTTCTCAACCTTCTCGCCCAAGAAGGTTTCAGCGTCTCTCTTTATCTTCTGAAGTATGAAGGCTGAGATCTGTTGAGGGGTATAATCCTTGCCGAGGACTCTGACCCTATAGTCGGTTCCCATCTTACGCTTTATCTCGAAGATAGTTCCTTCAGGATTCGCTGTTGCCTGCCTTTTCGCAGGTTCACCCACCAGCAGTTGACCGTCCTTCGTGAAGGCTACAACCGAAGGGAACATCTTACCTGCGATCGTTGGACCTTCAGCACTCGGCACAACCACCGGTCTTCCAGCTTCAACCACAGCTGCAGCGGAGTTAGTAGTTCCCAAATCGATACCGAGTATCTTAGGCATAACGACTCTACACCTCTTTTCTACTTAACTTGTTCATTTTGAGTTGATACCGCACGTTTCTTGGCAACTTCAACCATACTTGGCCTAATCAATTTACCGTTGAGCTTGTATCCTTTACGCAACACCCGAACAATAATGTTTTCGGGACACTGATCCGTCTCAACAGTCGTGACAACCTCATGAAGTTCAGGATTTAAGGGCTTGCCAACAGCCTCGATCTGACTCAATCCTTCTTCAGCTAGAGCGGCTTGCAACTGCTTAAGAACCATTTCCACGCCACTCACGAGAACCTCTTCATCACTCGAACTCTTGCTTGCCTCAATGGCGCGTTCCAGATCGTCGACAACACCTAGCAACTTCAATATCAACTCTTCATTGCCACGTTTGACAAGCTCCTCCCGCTCTCTCTCAACTCTCTTCTGGTAGTTCTCGAAGTCTGCTTGCAGGTACTTCAGTCGATTCAAGTACTCGTCCGCCCGCTCCTTCTCTCGCTCAAGAGCTTCCTTAAGCTTTCCAGCCTCGAAGAATCGAAGCGTTGAAACCTCTCGCTCAACTGTGGCATCAGACGACTTGCCAGATGAGGTTGACCTTGTCAAATCTTCTTCGCTCTAGCCAAGACTTCGCGTCTAGTAAGTAAATCCGCAAAAAACAGAGAGATAAATACTTATCTCTGCAGTTTTCAACTCATCTATTGGGTCTCAGCTACTTCCGTTTTCTTCCGTAAGACATGAGAAACAGAAAAAGTAGTGGAGGATTCTATATTCTCTGCATTTCCGTTGGAGCCTTGGATAAGACTTCACATCCGTCCTCTGTAACAACCAAGTCCTGCTCTGTCGCAAAGCAGCCGTACTTCATCACTATCATGGGTTCTATCGTGAATGTCATCCCGGTTTGAGGACCGTGTTGTCGTCGAAGGATACGTTTGGAGGCTCTGACTTTATGAAAGATGTTGCTAATGGAGTTTAGGCTGGCTAGTCCATAAGTTAACATGGTCTCTGCGACCGTGGCTCTGACTGGACGGTATCCTGAGCTGCTAGAGAATTGGTCTTTAGAC
>Ga0315280_10006036_pt1 | contig 16908 bp, 14 predicted proteins | sample YL17G06_40_MG_FD_203697 | JGI IMG/M metagenome (GOLD analysis project Ga0315280, IMG submission 203697) | Sediment microbial communities from Yellowstone Lake, YNP, Wyoming, USA - YL17G06_40 | ecosystem: Environmental > Aquatic > Freshwater > Lake > Sediment | place: USA: Wyoming | collected...
TGATCGACGACACCCGGGTTGAGTTTTTGAAGCTGGTCAATCAGCACACTATCTAACACTGGGCTGGTGACGCCACGCCGCAGATTAAACGCCTCTTCAGGCGAAAGATACGACCAGCCCGTTTCGATTGCATAGCGAATGAACGGATTCTGCACGGCTGCACGTTCATCGTCAATAGGCATGATTATCCCCGTTGTTCATGGATTGGTAGGGGCGGGTTTGAAACCCGCCCCTACGGGTTTTTTGATATACCATTCGGATAAATCCATGATTCAAATTCATCTGCACCAGTTCGTTGCGGATTTTCCCGATCCAGTTCCCAGCGTAGCGGATTTGTTTGGATATATTCCCGGATACGATTCAGCTCAGGCTCATGGCGAATGATATGCTCGTAATAATTGCGCTGCCAGACGGGTATGCCGGGTATACCGCGCAATTGATTAATGCGTCGTGATGAAAATGTTTTGAATGCGCGGATAATTTCTTGTAATCCGTGACGTCTGGTAGGGACGGGTTTGAAACCCGCCCCTACATCGGTTAATATTACGATGCCGTGAACATGATTGGGCATCGCCACGAATTGATCCAATTGAACATGGGTATAATGAACCGGCAATTCATTCCAGACCGTCTGAACAATGACTCCCGCATGGTTCAAACGCATGTTATTATCCAGAATCTGACCGAATAGACACTCATGGTTCTGAACGCACACGGTCACAAAATATGCGCCGGCCTGGGTATAATCATACCCTTTCAGGCGAATGGACCGGCGATGATGTTTTTCGGGATCATAGGTCATACCAAACATTTTGTAGAGGCGGGTTTCAAACCCGCCTCTACATTAGCGTTTCACATTTGGGGTTGCCCGCCATCCGCCCCAAATAAATCCCCCACCCGCACTTTGCCGGTCATCAGGTGGTGGAGGAGGGATTTGAAGAGAGCGCCGAATGCCTGCAATTTTGATTCTTCAATTAGAATTTTTCGATCTACTTCGGATAGAGCATCTGCTATCTTCCGTTGCTCAATTAATTCAGGAACGGCAATCGTTAAAGGATGAACGAGGTTTCGATTCAATGTTGGAACGCTTACTCCCGCTGCATATTTCGCGAAATCAACTCGATGTAGAAGGAAATAAACGAACTTTGGAAAATTCCCGTGAAAATCTTTCACCCATAGAGTAGTGTTAAGAGGCCAATGAGCTGAATCAATCCAAGTAACCTGCCCAACACTGCCACTCCGGCCAACTGTGACACCTGGCCCATTAACTACGTATTCGCTGTGAAAACCAACAACACCATTGGATCCAATTACCGGATACAATCCTACTTGACGCTCTTTTACGGGTAGATCTTTACCTCTCTGCAGTGTCGCAATATCAACCAATAGCTTGTCTTGCCAGTGTCTCGGCATCATCCCAATCTGCGTCTCCTTCAACTCCACCTGATCGGCCTGGTCGAACGGGACGGGGCCGTAGGTGAATAGATGCCGCATGAGGCTTTCTTTGAGTTGCCGGGCCGCGGCGATGACATTCTCTGTCGCCTCTTTCGCCCGCTGCACCCTGCGGAGAACGTGGGCTATGGTGCGTTGTTCAGGAAGGGGAGGTTTGGGCAATCGTTTCTGTTTTAGTAGCGAGAAGTGTCGATTGTATCCACGGCTTGGTATGTTCAAGGAAATAAGGGCAAAATACAGGAACTGTGGATCGAACTCCTGGGAATTCGGCAGAAGAATCTGAGTTCCATCTGCTCCTGCTAGAAAAGGGAAATCAACATACTTAAAAATACGTGTGTGATCGCCAAATACAATGACTGGTAGCAGTCCATTGTATAGTCCAGAAGCATCATCCGAATAACCTGCTATGAACTGCTGGCCTTGGTCGATTATTGAGAATCTCCCGGAAGACAGATAATCTGATGATTTTATCTTACCAACCCTCGGTCGTTTTTTCAGAATAGCATCATAGAATTCGGCAGTCTCCCAATCCTCAGGCAGATCGGCGGATGGAAATTCAGACCTCTCTGCCTCGGCACTGATATGCGTTGGAGCCCTCCTACCCATTCTTCCACCCCTTAAATCCCAGCTCAGCCAGCACTTCGCCCAACTGCCTGTCGGCTTCGGCCCGTTCTTCCTCAGCTTCTTGCAAAAGCACCACGGCCTCATCGAGCGGCAATACTTCCACTTCGGCGCCTGTGGAAACGTATCGGCTTGGTGAAAGGTTGTAGTCGTTCTTAACCGCCTCATCCTTCTTGATGATAGCGGACAACCCATTTTCGGCTTTCCACTTGTGGTAAGCCTGGGCAATCCGCTCAATATGTTGATCTTCCAGGTAGTTCTTTGGCCGTCCCTTGGAGAATAGTCTCGAGGCGTTGATGAGAAGGATTTCGCCAGGCTTCCGCTTCTTGCGGTTGAGTACCATCACGATGCCGGGGGCGGTCGTGTTGTAAAAGAGGTTTTCTGGCAGGAGCAGAACCGCTTCGATCAGGTCATCTTCGACGAATTTTTTGCGGATGTCCCTCTCCTTGTTCGATCCCTGATTGCCACTTCCCCTGCTAACCGCGCCAGTGTCCAGAACCACAGCCATCCTGCCTTTTGGCTTAAGGCTGGCAACCATGTGTTGCACCCAGCCCCAATCGGCGCTCGACGACGGCGGCGTGCCGCCCTTAAAACGTTCATAAGTGTCCTTCTCATAAGTTTTAGCATCGAATTTCTGGTTCCACATGGGATTGGCAGTGACCAGATCGAAGTGCCGTAATCGGCCATCGCCCTCGGTGAACGCTGGCCGGTGCATCGTGTCACCCAGGGCAATTTCGGCCTCCATGTCGTGGATGAAGGCATTCATCCGGCTCATGGCAAAGGTCGAGGCATTGATTTCCTGGCCATAGAGCTTGAGAGGCGCAATGCTCGACGGCAGCTTGATCCGGCTGTTTTCTTTCTTGCCCTTCATTTCTAAAAGCCTTAGATGGCACTTGATGAGCAGGCCACCCGACCCGCAGCACGGATCGTAAACCGCCTGCCCGGGTTGCGGATCGAGGATGCGGGCCATGACAACGGCCACTTCCCGAGGTGTATAGAATTCCCCAGCGCTTTGCCCCTGACCTTCTGCAAATTTTCGGATCAAGTATTCATAAGCCCGCCCAGGATGTCCGATTCAACGTCATCCAGGCCCAGGCGGTAGTTTGGGTTGTTCAGCACCTGGACCAGCGCCGCCAGACGGCCATCATCCACGATCCTCTGCCCGGCGGCCGTAGCGTTAAAGTCGGTCACATCAATCACGCCCGATAGCCGGGGGTTCTCCCGGGCAACCGCGCGCACGGCGTCAGTGAGAAACTGTCCAAGGCCAGTCGTTGTCGTGGCGATCTTCGACCAGCGGGCCTTTTCCGGGATATAGAAGCGTACAAGCTTGTGATCCTGCTCGACCAGTCTCGCTGCGGTTTTCCGGTCACCGAACTCGTGGGTCAGATGGGAAACCTCGTCGTCAAAAACATCGGAGAGCCGTTTCAGGAAAACGAGCGGCAGGATGTAGTCCTTGAACTTCGGGGCATCGAGCGGGCCCCGGATCTGACAAGCCGCATCCCAGAGCCAATTTTCCAAGGCAGAGACGTCAAGCTTCTTGCCTTTATTGGCATTCTGTTTGTTCTCCTGTTGCTTCATTCTCATCCTTTCAAATATTGCCCTCCCCCTTCGAGGGGGGTGTGGGTGGGGGTGGACAGCAGCTTATTCTTAGAGACCTCAGGATGCTCTTAAAACCTCCTTTGCCTGTTCCACGTCCTTTTTAATCTGGGCGGTCAGTTCTTCGGGGCCGGGGAAAGTGATTTCATCGCGCAAGCGCTCCACGAATTCCATTCGCAAGGTTTGGCCGTAGATTTCCTGGTGGAAATTCAGGATGTGGACTTCAACGGAGAAAGCTTTGTCATGGAAGGTGGGATTCCAGCCCAGGTTAGCCACGCCCTGGTATCTTTTGCCTTCATAGAGGGTCCAGACGGCGTAAATCCCGGGTTTGGGAATGAGAACCCCTTCGGATTCTAAATTGGCCGTAGGGAACCCCAGTTTCTTGCTCCCCCGGCCATGGCCATAGATCACCTTGCCGGCGAGAAGGTAGTTCCGGCCCAACAACTTTGCCGCCTCCCGCAGTTCTCCCTTCTGGATGAGCTCCCGGATCCGGCTGCTGGAGACAACCACTCCCCCCACACGCACGGCCTCAACCACTTCCACATTGAACCCGAGCTTCCTGCCCAATTCCTTCAGCAGGGTGATGTTACCCCGTCGGTCCTTTCCAAAGGTGTAGTCGTGGCCCACAAAAAGTTGGCGGATCTTGATTTGATCATACAGAATCTTTTTGACGAAATCCCCTGGAGTTTGGCTGGCGAACTTTTCAGAAAACTCGACGCAGATGGCCACATCAATTCCCAGTTCCGCGATCAGCCGAAGTTTCTCCTCGAAAGGGGTGATCAAAAGGGGCTTGCGTTCCGGGGCCAATACTTCCACGGGATGGGGCTCGAAGGTGTAAACGATGGACTCTCCCCCAATCTCCTTGGCTTTTTCCTTGACCTGCTGGAAGATGCTCCGGTGGCCCAGGTGCACGCCGTCGAAATTCCCGATAGTCAGAACAGGGTTTTTGAATGAACGCTTGAAATCTTTGCCTTCGTGAATAATTTCCATGAGCTTCCTATATCATCTTAGGAGGCTAAAATCAACCTGTCCCGCGTTTCGCGGGACTGCCTCCACTCTTACTCTGACGCGATCCCCCAGACGAAAAACTTTTTCCCTTCTCTCGCCCATCAGGGTGTGGTTCGTTTCTAAATACTGGTAATGGTCCTCCGGGAGCCGGGTCAGATGAACCAGCCCCTCGATGAAAAAATCCTCGAGTTCCACGAAGAACCCGAAGGGGAGGACTCCAGAGATATATCCATAGAATTCCTGGCCGACTTTGTCTCTCATAAACTGAACTTTCTTGCGATCCACGATCTCCCGTTCGGCTTCCATAGCCACCCGTTCCCGTTGGGAAGAATGCTCGGCGATCTGCGGAAGCCTCTTCTGCCAGTGCTGGCGGCGTTTTTTGCTCATCCCCCCAGGTTGGAGTGTTTCTTTGAGGAGGCGATGGACAATCAGGTCCGGGTAGCGGCGGATGGGGGAAGTAAAATGCAGATAATGGGCAGAGGCCAGGGCGAAGTGACCCGGGTTCTTCTCCGAGTAGCGAGCCTGCTTCATGGAACGGAGGAGTAAATAGTTTACAGACTTCTCCTCTGGCTTTCCCCGGACCTGTTCTAAGAGGCGCTGGAACGCCTTGGGCTGAAGCCTCCCCTTATGGGAAAAGCGATAGCCCAGGTGGGCGACGAATTCCTTGAACTCTTCCATTTTCTTTTCATCCGGCGGCTCGTGAACCCGGTGCAGGGAAGGGGTTCTTTCTTGGGCGAGAAAGCGGGCCACGGCTTCGTTGGCGGCGATCATGAATTCTTCGATGATCTGATGGCCTATGTGACGCTCCGCCCTGACAATCTCTTCGATCTTTCCCTGGACGTCCAGGACCACTTCCGGCTCAGGCAGATCAAAGTCGATGGAGCCCCGTTCCATCCTCCTAACTCGAAGCTCGCGGCAGAGGTCGGCCATGGCCTGAAGGTCTGCAAAGACCGCGGGATGGACGGCGATAAGGTCCCGGTTATCTAATAGAAGCATTTCCCGGACCATGGGGTAGGTGAGACGGGCATGGCTGCAGATCACGCTGGGGAAAACCTGGGCGTCGATCATCCGCCCCTGACCGTCAAATTCCATAGCTACAGTCATGGTCAGCCGGTCTTCTTGGGGATTCAGGCTGCAGATCCCGTTGGAGAGACAGGGCGGCAGCATGGGCAGGGCGCGTTCCGGGAAATAGACGCTGGTCCCACGGCGAAAACCTTCCTTATCCAAGCCCGACTCTTCCCTCACATAATGGCTGACATCGGCGATGGAAACCCAGAGTTTCAACCGCCCCCCAGCTTGGGGAGAAATCGCCACGGCGTCGTCAAAGTCGCGGGCTGTCTCCCCGTCAACCGTGAAGAAGTTTAGGTTCCTCAGGTCTTTCCGGGTGGAGATTCCTCCCTGGGAAAGATTTTGGGGAATCGCTGATGCCTCCTCCTGGACTGCCGGGGAGAAAGCATCCGGCAGGTCATACTTGTGGATAATGATCTCAGAGTCGAGGCGGGGGTCATCGTGATCACCGAGGACCTTGAGAATTCTTCCTTCCGGGCCTTCGTGCTTGGTAGGATATCTGGTGATCTCCGCCAGGACGATCTGGCTCTCTCTGGCTCCGCCGGCACCTCTCTTGGGGATGCGAATGTCTTGAACGAGTCGAGGGTCATCGGGGACAACAGAGTCGTATTTCGTGCCCACCTCATACCGCCCGACAACCCGGCGATGGGCGCGTTCCAGGACCTCGATAGACCGGGGACCATGCCTGCGGCCTCGCTCTTTTTTGCCGAGATGAAGGGCCACCCGGTCGCGGTGCATCAGGTCCCGGGCCTCCCGCTTGCCTAAGAAAATATCCGGGAGACGCGGGTCCTCTGGGATAAGGAAGCCGTATCCATCCCGGTGGGCCTGAACCCGGCCGACGACCACATTCGCCCGCGAAGGAATGCCGTAATGCCTGCGGTCGAGCTTGACGATCTTGCGCTCTTCGACCAAATCCCGCAAAATTCGGCGTAATTCTTGGCGCTGGTCTGAAGCCGCGTCGAGGGTCTGGGCGATTTCCTTGAAGGTAATTGCCTGGTTGCTGCGGGCTTTGAATACATTCAGGATTTCGGAAGATGAAAAAGAGGGGTAAGAAATCTTTCTTCTGGACTTTTTGCCCAAGGTTTCTGGATAGCTTTCCAAATATTTTGCCAAGCGGATAATTTCATTGTAATGGATCGATATGATTTTTTCAAAGGAATTTCTCCCGCCGGCGGCTTTCGCCGGCGGGAGAATCTATGGAGGTTCAACCCCTTATCTTTCAGTTGAAGGGGGAAAAGAATTGGATGGCCATTTTTCCGAAGCGCCGGGAAACGAATGGGCAAGAAGTTTTTTTGCTTCCGCAAGCTTGCCGGAGAAGTTATCTTTCTTAAATTCGGCAAACCACCTGCGCATGATCAACCACCCGCCGAACCTTGTGGTGTTGTTCCTCCAGGTGCGGTACCATTTCCACCATCCTGCTCTGAGGTTATGGAGATAAAAGAAAAGGACCGGGAACGAAAGGATGTTCAACCCTATGTGAAACAGGTGCTTGAATCGATAGACCCGTCCCATGATTAGGCGGATAGAGACTTGCATTTCTTCTGGAGTCATCGGCTCGTCTGGAACAAAGAGAGGAAAATTTCCGTCGTAGTACTCCCACCCGAGATAATCTTTTGAATAGATTCTGTTCTGCTGCCTGAGCCTGTGGGTCAGCTTCGTGCCGGGCAACGGAACGGGCAGCAAAACCTGCACTGTGTCAACGCCGGCCCGCTTGATGAATCTTCGGAAATGTCGCATCCGATCCTTTGCCGGCATTCTGAAATTCACGCCCGCCGCAAGGGGGTAACCGAAAATGAACATTCCATGGACCAGAAATCCCGCCTTGTAATACAACCGGGACAAGGAAATCATTTCTTCAGGCTTCAGCCGCTTGTCCATGGCCATCAGCTCCTCCCCGATGGGCGATTCGAAACCTATGGCCACCTGGTGGATTCCCGCCTCGCGCATGCTTCGGAGCAGTTCCGCATCCTTGGCCTTATCCAACCGGATTTGAACTGTTATTTTAAATCGAGCCTTGACCCTTCTCTGGTAGTCTTTCAGCAGGCCGCAGAGACGCAGGGTCTCCAGCCTGTCCTGGCCAAAAAGATCATCGACAATGAAGAAGCCCTTCGCCCCGCGGGTTTCAAATAGAGAAGTGATTTGCTCCATCAGGCGTTCCGGACTGGCATACCGTGCTCTTCCTTTAACGGTGCAAAACTCACAATCCATTCCGCATCCGCGAACGCGTCCCACGGGATAGATTTTAATCTTGGCGTAGCGGACCAGAGAGAAATCGGGGATGGGAAGCTTGTCGAAGTCGGTCAAAGGCTCCCTTTCCGGTGTCTTGATAAGGTGGTCGTTATCCAGGTAAGCAATGCCGCTAATGTTGCTTTGGTGACGTTTGCCTTCGAAGGCGGATAGGAGTTCCTTGATCGTCTCCTCCCCTTCTCCGATGACCACCACATCGACTCCGTTGTGGAGGGCCTCGGCAATGTTTTCTTCCACAAAGTGCTGCCCGCCGGCAATCGTCGGTATGCCCCGCTCCCGGTAAAACCGGGCCAGTTCATACAGCCTGGGTATCGTGCTGGTCAACCCCCCGTAGAACCCCACGACATCTGCCGGCCTCATCTTTTGCAGGACCTCGTGGTCTGGCATACCCGAACCGTCTATCGGCGCGGACCTCTGATAGTTATTTTCATCAATGACCTCGACATCCCATCCTTCCCTCTCATGGACGGCGGTGGCAACGCTCACCGGTCCCAGGGCTGTCATTACCCGGGCAACGCGGGAATAAATGTTGAATGCCGGATATGCCGGTATAACAATCTTTACCCGGCGTCTCTTTCCTGACTCGTCGTTGGCGGATCTAATTAAATCTTCCATGAGAATTCTCCGTTCATCCTTTAAAAAATACTTTACTTTTTCCGGGTCTTCTCCAAATTAGTTGGTGGAATATGAGCCAATTATTTCATAATCGTTTGGGATTGCCAATTGTTATCACGGTCTGGGCAAAAGGACGTCCCGTTTGCCAAAATGAGGCCCTGATTCCTCTCTGCTGGAGCGGGGGCTGCAACCTCTGGGGAAGGGTAGATTTCCATTTTTCTCCCCGCTTTCTCATTGCGGAAACAGGGTTTTAGGGGGATGGCAAACAAGTTCCCGGCCGATTTTGCCGGCACAGGCCGCCCTTCCGCCCAGACCCAGAATCAGCATTTTTTAAAAAATTGATCAACTATACAGAGCGACATATATTTTTCCGCATATTTACAATAGCCTCATATAGTCTGTCATTCCGGGCTTGACCCGGAATCCAGTCTGCTTTCTGGATTCCCGCTTTCGCGGGAATGACGATTTACGCCCATTTATTTATGTCGCTATGTATAATTTGGAGATGATCCCTTTTTCTTTTGTGCTCCACCACCAGCCAGTTTATCGCTGAACTGAGGTGGGGATAATTCTATAAATTATCCACCAGCCAGGGGAGCGATGAGGGTAAGCTCATCGTTATCTTTGAGGATGGATTCTTTGGTCTGGCGATCTCCGTTGATGAGAACAAAGCCTACTTCCCAGTCCATGATATTCAGGCGCTCAATGATCTGAGAGACGATGGTTCCTTCAGGAACCTCGAGCCAAAAAGGCTTTGTCCCTTCTTCCAAGCTTTTCAACGTGCCAATGGTTTTAACGTAAATAGTCAAATGAAGTGCCAAAAAATAAAACGCTATGCGCATAGCGCTAAGCGCTTAGCGGTTCTCTATCTTTTGAGCGGCCTCTTCCAATCCCAACGAAATGAGCTTTTCCCGTTTGGGAATTCCTTTTTCATCCCATCCCCGGAATGCGTAATAATCTTGGCGCATGTCCAGGAAAAGCTTTTCCCCTTCAGCGAACGGCTTTCCGGGCCTGAGGATTTCCAGGATTCTCCGGGGCATGGTGTCCCGCTCGCTGGAGACGCCCAGCATCACGTTGTAAGCCCGCTTCAGATTGTAGAGGCGGTCCCCCACTTCCATCAGGTCCGGGCTGGCCCAGTCCCAGCCGGTCAGACCCTTGATCCACTGGCAGATCGTGGCATGGGAGATGCGGGCAAAGAACAGGAATTTGCAAAGCCCCAGGGCGTTGAAGACGGCCATGTAATTCTGCATCAGGGCAGTCATCTTGCCCTTGCTTTCGCCAGAAGTCCCGTCCATGGCTTTGAGGTAGCCCATCTCCGGGAAGGGGACGCCGCCCTCCACCTGGTGGGAAAAACCTTCGAGATGGCAGGCTCCCCGGTTGGAGGTAGCCCAACTCAAAGCCAGGCTCACCGTTGGCCTGGGGTTGGACTGGGAGACTTCCAGTCCCTTGGAGTGCAAAGCAAAGTCCTCTGTCTCCCTGCCCAGGGCCTTCGCCGCCCTCTCCACCCCGTCCGCGAGAAGGGCTCCCACACCCTGGCGAACGGCGATCTTCCGGATCAAGGAAGCAATCGCTTGCGTATTTCCCCATTTCAAATCCAGTCCATCGGCCTCCTTGAGGAAGCCCCGCTCGAAACACTCCACCGCAAAGCCCACGGCGATTCCCGTGGACATGGTGTCCAGCCCAAGGTCGTTGCAGAGGTAATTCAGAGTAATGATGGACTTCAAATCATCGTTCAGGAGCAGGGAACCCAGACTACTCAGGGTCTCATATTCCGGACCGTGGCCAACCAATTGGGCATAAGGACCTGCGGCGACCTTGACCTCCTTGCCGCAGCGAATCGGGCAGGCAAAGCAGCCGTAATGTTTTTCAAAATGGCTGGCCACCATCTTCGGGCCGGAGATCTTTTTGGCCCCTTCCCAATGGGGAAGGCGGAAGTTTTTGATGGGCAGCGCGCCCACCGCTTCCTTGGACTCGATCAAGGCGGCGGTGCCAAACTTCTTCAAGCTCTCTACGTACTGAAGGTTGGGCAGAAAAGCGCGGATGGCTTCGGCGAGAATTTTTTGTTCATGGACAGAAGGCTTTTTCTCTCCCCTGACCACCACGGCCTTCAGGTTCTTTGAGCCCATGACCGCGCCCAGGCCTGTGCGGGCCATCGCCCGGGCTTCTGGCCCCCCGGTGATGACCGCGGCCATGAAGCTAAGGGTTTCTCCGGCCGGGCCGATGGCCGCGACGCGTGCCCTGGCGTCGGTTTGCTGAATCAATTGGTCAGTGGTCTCAAAGGTTCCTTTCCCCCAGAGAGAAACTGCCCGGCGAATCTCTGCCCCCGCCGAAGTGATCCAAAGATAAGACGGTTCCTTGGCCTTCCCGGTGATCACCAGGCCATCGAATCCGGTGAATTTCAGCTCTGGCCCCCAATAACCACCAGCATTGGCCTCGCCCCAGTGTCCCAAGGGGGATTTACCACAAACGGAAATCCGGCAGCCGCAGGGCACGGGCACCCCTGTGAAGAGGCCGGTCATGAAGACCAGAGGGCTGTCCGGGTGAAAGGCGTCGCTGGAAGGGTCGAGGCGGCTCAGGAGGATGGAGCAGGCCAGGCCGCTGCCGGCAAAATATTTACGCAGGGCTTCTTCGCCATATTCCTGAACCCGCGTCTGCTGCCCGGAAAGATCCACTTGCAAAATGCGATAAGAAATCCCAGCCACTGAAAGATTCCTTTCGAGCACAATATATTCACCGCGGAGAACGCGGAGAACGCCGAGATTATAGAAGTTGAAAACCAAAACTGAATATTTATATTGAAAAGCAAAATAAAGTAGTCATTGCCAGGAACGAAGTGACGCGGCAATCTTATGAGATTGCTTCATCCCGCCAGGGCGGGATTCGCAATGACGACCCATTGCAGGCTAACTTATTTAAGCCATTCACTATGATTATGACTGGCGAATTTTGAGTTTCGAATTTCGAGCTGCAAATCTTTCTCGGCGAACTCTGCGCCCTCTGTGGTGAAATTCTTTTTACATTCCCAGGTAAGCCTTGCGGATCATGTCGCTCTTCAGAAGGTCCGATCCCGCACCTTCGAGGACGATGGACCCGGTCTGAAGGACATAAGCGCGGTCGGCCAGCTCCAGAGCGTTGCGCACCTTCTGCTCCACGAGGAGGATCGTGGTTCCCTGAGAGCTGATTCGTTTTAGCACCTCAATTACTTTTATAGAGAGGGAGGGCATCAGGCCCAAGGAGGGCTCGTCGAGCATCATCAGCTTCGGCTTAGACATCAGTCCCCGGGCGATGGCCAGCATCTGCTGCTCTCCCCCAGAAAGCGTCTCCCCCTTCTGATTTCTTCTTTCCTGGAGGATGGGGAAGAGTCGATAGAGGCTCTCTAAGCTTTCCTGCACCTCCGACTTGGACTGGCGGGTGTAGGCCCCCACGAGTAGATTTTCCAGGACCGTCAGCTTGCTGAAGATCTTCCGCCCTTCAGGAATGTGGGAGATGCCTTCGGCGGTGATCTGGAATGGGGGCCAGGTATCAATCCGCTCCCCGAGGAAATGGATCTCCCCTCTCAAGGGACGGAGCAGGCCGGAAATGGTTTTCAAGATCGTCGATTTGCCTGCCCCGTTGGAGCCGACGATAGAGACCACCTGCCCCTCCTCGACTTTGAAAGAGACTTCGCGGATCACGGGCACACCCAGGTAGCTCACGCAGAGTTTATTAACCTCAAGCATGGTAGGCCTCCCCCAGGTAGGCCTGGATGACCCTGGGGTTCTGGACGATCTTCTCCGGGGTATCGTCAGCGATTTTTTTGCCTGAGTCGAAGACGACTACCCGTTCGGAGATGGGCATGATCACCTCCATGACGTGCTCGACAATGATCAGGGTGATCCCGCGGTCGCGGATTTTCTTAATCAGGTCGATGGCCTCATTCATCTCTGTGGCGTTCAAGCCGGCCATGGCCTCGTCGAGCATCAGGAGGCGGGGCTGGGTGGCTAAGGCCTTGGAGATCTCCAGGCGCTTCTGGTCGGCGATGGTCAGGTTACTGACCAGGAAATCCTTTTTCTCGTAAAGGCCGGTGAACTTCAAAATCTCCAGGGTCTGCTCATAGGCTTGAGCCGCATCGGTGGTGCGGCAGAATGCGCCCACGATGACGTTTTCCCAGGTGGTCATCTCCCTGAATACCTGGACAACCTGAAAAGTCCGGGCTAAGCCTAACTTGCAGATCTTGTTGGGGCGGAGCCCGGTAATTTCATGACTGTTAAACTGGATGGACCCACTCCGCGGGCTGAGGTAGCCGGTCAAACAATTGAAGAAAGTGGTCTTGCCTGCACCGTTGGGTCCGATCAGTCCGATGATCTTCCCCTGGCGAATGGAGAGGCTGACGTCGTCGACGGCGGTCAAGTTGCCGAATTTCATGGTTAAGTTTTTAACGTTGAGGATTTCCATGCTATTGCTTCCCTGTTTTTTTCAAGAACCCGGCAACCCCCTGGGGCTGGAACACAGAGATGATCAAAATCAGCGCTCCGAAGACGATCAAGTCCACTCCCTTCCCCGTGCCGCCAAGTAAGATGCGGCTATATTCAGAAAGGGGAATAAGGATGGCTGCGCCGAGGATCGGCCCAATGACCGTGCCAGCCCCTCCCAAAACTGTGACCAGGACGATCTTAATGGAGATGTCCAGGGAGAGCACGGAAGGGGGGTCGATGTACAGAATGTACTGGGCGTAAAAAGAACCGCAGAGAGCGGTGAGAAAAGCGCTGATGATCAGGGCCACCATTTTATATCTGGTGGTATCGATTCCCAGGCCTTCAGCGGCGTCGGGGCTCTGCTTGATGGCCCTAAAATAGAATCCCAGACGTGATCTTTCGATTCTGTACGCTAAAAGCAAGACCAGGACGAAGAAGACAAAGGCTATGTAAAAATAGGGAATCTTGGTCTTGTACCACATGAAGTTAATCAGGTTCTCCTTAAGGACAGGGGCGGGAAGGCCGATCGCTCCCTCGACAAAATCCCAGTTCATAAAAAGACGTTCGACGATCTCGGCCACGGCAAAGGTGGAAATAGCAAAGTAGTGGCCCTTGAGCCTGAAGACGGGATAACCGATAAGGACCGCCAGGACTACGGCCAGCCCGCCGCCGATGAGCATGCCGCCCCAGGGGGTGAGGCCGAATTTCTTGAGGAGAACCAGAGCGGCATAGGCTCCGATACCGAAGAAGGAGGCATGGCCGAAGGACACCTGTCCGGCAAATCCGCCGATGACGTTCCAGGCCTGACTCAGAGTGGCAAAGAGCATGAACATGATCAGGACGTGGTGAAAATGGATATTGCTGGCAGCCCAGGGCAGGAGGAAGAGGATCAACAGGGGAATGAGAGCCGATGGCTTTTTCAATAAGGAAAGGGCGCTGGTTTCCATGCTTCACCACCCGAAGAGGCCCTTGGGCCGGATGCAAATGATGATCAGGTACATGACAAAGACCACCGTGTACTTGAAAACCGGGGAAATAAAAACACCGCCGGCGGTCTCTACCACCCCGATGAGGACGCCGGCCAGGAAAGCCCCGGTGATGTTCCCGAAACCTCCCAAGGCCACGGTGACAAAGGCCAGAATGGTAAAAAGGCTTCCTACCCCCGGGAAGACATAGTAAAAGTTCATCAATAAAGCACCGGCAACGCCCACGCAAGCACCGCCCAGACCGAAGGTCAGGGCATAAATTCGGTCGATGTTGATGCCCATGAGCAAGGCCGTGTCCCGGTCTAAAGCTGCGGCCCGGATGGCCCGGCCCGTCTTGGTCTTAAAGATGAGGAAATAGATGAGGTAAGTGATCAACCCGCTTCCGCCGGCCGCAACCACTTCCGCCAAGCTGAGGTGGAGATTGAAGAAGCTTAAGGTTTTATCGCTGAGGATGGCCCCCTGGATGTGCCGAAAGTCGGGGGTCCAGAAGAACTGGGCCAGGTTCTTGATGAGAATGGACAGGCCGAAGGTGGCCAGAAGGGCGGTCAGGCCCGGGGCGTTGAGGACTTTCTTGATGATCAGGTGGTAGGTGAGCACCCCGGTGGCAAACAGGGCCGCCACAGAAATCGGTAAAGACCAGAGGGGGTCTACCTGCCAGAGGGAAAACATCCAGAAAGAAATGAACATGGCCAGCATGAGGAATTCGCCATGGGCAAAATTGAGGACGTCCATCACACCCCAAATCAGAGTCAAGCCTACGGCGATCAGGGCGAAAATCAACCCCATGAGCAGGCCGCTGACCAATATCTGCAGAAGGATACTGGAATCCATGGTTGGGAATCGGCAAACAAATTACGAGGACTTGAACCAGGGAACAAAAGGCCAAGTCCTCGCACTCAGAAAGTTCTTAAGGCAAAATATTTATTTTATCTTTTTTCCCACGACTTGAAGGGCCAGACCATCTGGGCAGCAGCCATTTCTCCAGGCCAGACCACCCGGTACTGTCCGTTCTGGATCTGAGAGATGTTGGAGATGATCTTGATGTTTTGCCCTTTTTCGTTGAACTTCACCCCGTCACCGGGGAGGGTGGGAGTTTTCAGGTCCGTGCTCCGCAAGGCCTGGACTAAAGCCTCTGAATCCGTGGATTTGGCCCGGTTCAGGGAATCGGCAACGACCAGCACGGAGGTAAAGGCTTCAATGGTCACACCGTCAAAGTCCACGCCGCTGCGCTTCTTGTACATCTCATTGATCTTGCCCAGGACAGGCTTCTTGGTGATAAAGTCGGGGCTGAACGTGCACTGGCCCATAAAGTACTCTGCGTCCTTTTTCAAGTTAAGAACGAAGCTGGGGTCATGGTAGCCGCCACAATAAGAGAGGTTGGCATTGAAACCTACCTTTAATTCCTTGAAGGTTTTGGCAAAAAGCATCATATCCCCGAGCAAAGAGGCCTGGAGGATCACATCGGGTTTGGCGGCCTTAATTTTCAACACCTCGCTTTTGACGTCTGTGGACTTGAAGGGATAGGGGATATTGGCCACAATCTTATAACCCTTTTTCTCAGCCTGTTTTTTGGCCTCTCCTGCGGCATGGACGCCAAATTCTGTGTTCTCATAGACAATAGCCACCCGTTCTACTTTCTTGCCTTTCTTCTTCATCTCATCCAGGAAGGTGAAGAAGGCAATAGAGTCTTCGGCATCGGTAGGGGCCAGGCGAAAGAAGTACTTCAGGCCGCGTTCGGTCAATTCCGCAGAGCTGGACTCTGCGCAGACGAAGGGCATTTTGTAGCGTTCGGCCACGAAGCTGGCTGCCTTGCTCACGCCGCTCTGGTAAGCCCCGATAATTAAAGGTACCTTTTCTCCCGTGATTAAACGCTCCGCCTCAGTTTTCCCTACTTCGGGGGAAGCCTGACTGTCGCCCCAGATGATTTCGAGTTTGGCCCCCTTGAGGTTGGGAATCCCTTCGGTGCGGGCAAAGGGGATGTCCATGTCATACTTATTGTTAATCACATCCACGGCTGTCTCGATGGCATGCTTGCTCCTCAGGCCTGAGGAAGCGATGGCGCCGGTCAGAGGATAGATGGACCCGATGCGAATCACGTCAGCAGCCTCGGCCATGAGAGCGCCGAAGGTGAAAACAATCGCTGCCGTTACGACGAGTGAACCCAAAAGCTTTTTCATCATTCTTTCCTCCTCCTTCATCTTCTTTTTGCATCATGACATTGAATTCTGAAGAAAAATTTTTTGCTCTGGTGAATCCCCCCTGCTTTTAGTTAAATTCTTATCCTGCCTCCTTTCTTTTTGTCAAGCAGAAAAATGCCCTTGTGGGTTTGCCAAGCAATGATGTCCCCTTCACCTGCCAAGGGGAAATGTCCCCATTTTGCTTTATGGTTAGGAGAGCCTATCCCCTCGGCTTAAAAAGCGGGAGGAAAAAATATTTACTTTTCCCATGAAATTAATTATACTAGAGGCTCTTGCAAAACTCGCGAATCCCGTGCGAGGCCGTCACCCCGGCGGAAGCCGGGGTCCAGAACGCATTGAAAAGACTGGATTCCGGCTTTCGCCGGAATGACGCCAAATGACTTTTGCAAGAGCCTCTAAGGTTTCGGAATTCATCTTATGGACTTTCGCTTAATCCTTCTGCGCTCAAAATATGGGCGATCAGGCGGGCATAGACCAGGGCGGCTGATTCAAGCTGATTGATTTCCACAAATTCGTCAACGATATGCGTTTGCTCAGGATGACCCGGACCGAAAATGACGGTGGGAATGTTTCCCTGATGGACCAAGAAGGTCATGTCAGTAGCGGCAACGAACCCTTGAGGGACTTTCTCTTCCCCGGTTACCTCCTTAACAGCTTCAATAA
>Ga0315280_10006038_pt1 | contig 16907 bp, 16 predicted proteins | sample YL17G06_40_MG_FD_203697 | JGI IMG/M metagenome (GOLD analysis project Ga0315280, IMG submission 203697) | Sediment microbial communities from Yellowstone Lake, YNP, Wyoming, USA - YL17G06_40 | ecosystem: Environmental > Aquatic > Freshwater > Lake > Sediment | place: USA: Wyoming | collected...
ATGTGGAGATAGCGGATGAAAATGAAGAGCCAAGTGGACAGTTCAGGGTGGTGATGTAAGAGAGATGTCAGTGGAGGATGGAGAAACGCTGGATGAGTTTGACGATACGCCCCCTCCTGTGGAAGAAGAGGATAAGGAAGCGCTTGCCGAGCTTATAGAGGAGGAGGGCTTTCTGGACATTCCGGATGAGGAGGAGCCGGAGGAGAAGGAGAAGAAAGAGGAAGAAGATTCGCGAGTAGTTGAACGCAACCTCATCCAAACTTATTTAAAAGAAATCTCTCATCATCCAATTCTGACTGCAGAAGAGGAGTTGAAGGTTTCCACCAAAGCTTACAAAGGTGATAATGATGCCCGCCAGATGATGATAGTAAGCAACCTGCGCCTGGTGGTCAGCATTGCCAAGAGATACATGGGGCGCGGCTTAACCTTCACCGACCTGATTGAAGAAGGCAACCTGGGCTTGATCCGCGCGGTGGACAAGTTCAACCCCACAATGGGAAACCGTTTTAGCACCTATGCCACCTGGTGGATCCGCCAGGGCATCACCCGGGCGCTGGCAACGCAATCCCGCACTATACGCATTCCCGTGCACATGGTGGATCTCATCAACCGTTACTTTGCGGTGCTGCGGCAGCTAACGCAAAAGCTGGGGCATGAACCCAGCGTGCCGGAAGTGGCAAAGGAGATGTCCATCACTTCACAGAAGGCGTTTGAGATCCTGCGCGCGGCACGCCCGCCCCGCATGCTGGATGACAAGGTGAACGAGGACGGCACCAGCGACCTTTACGACCTGGTGGAGGATAAGGAGATGATCGGACCCGCCGAGACCATCTACCTTATCCTGCGCCACAAGCACCTGATGCATATGCTGGATTCCCTAGGTGACAAGGAACGCGAAGTGCTAAGGCTTCGTTTTGGACTTGCCCGCGAGGCACCGCTTACACTCAAGATGGTGGGGGAGATCATGGGCGTCACCCGCGAGCGCGTGCGGCAGATAGAGCGCGAGGCGCTGGGCAAGCTGCGCAATCTTATCCGTTCCTATGATGATTTGCCGGATTCCGACCGCTGACAGGCTTTACTTCTTTATTCCGCATTAACACTTGCTTGCACACCATAACTCGTTATAATAGAGAATCAACTTTGCCCGACCCAAGGAGCTTACATGACCGAACGCATCAAAGCGGCAATCAGGGAAGTGCCCGATTTCCCCAAGAAGGGGATCGGATTCAAAGACATCACCACTTTAATTCTGGATGGCGAGCTTTTCCGCTATACCATTGACAAACTTTATGAGCATTTTGGCGGATTGGGCGCCACCAAGGTGGTGTGCGTGGAATCGCGCGGCTTTATCTTCGGGGCGGCGCTGGCATACAGGATGGGCGCCGGCGTGATTCCGGTGCGCAAGCCAGGCAAACTGCCCAGCCAGACCCACCGCGTGACATACACGCTGGAATACGGCAGCGATTGCCTGGAGATGCACACCGATGCCATCAAGCCGGGTGACAAGGTGATCATCGTGGACGATTTGCTGGCAACCGGCGGCACCATCTCGGCTGCCTGTGATCTGGTTCATAACCTGGGCGGCGATGTGGTGGGCGTGGGATTCGTGGTTGAGCTTTCCTTCCTTAATGGCAGGAGCAAAATCCCCGTCTCAAACATCATGTCTCTGGTAAAATATGATAGTGAATAAAGGCAAAAAGCGCCCGTAGCTCAGCGTGGACAGAGCAGCGGTTTCCTAAACCGTTTGCCGGAGGTTCGAATCCTCTCGGGCGCAAAAGCCCCCACAAGGATGGATGAGATGACATATACAATAAGTGTTGGTGGAAAGACTTACGGACCGGCGACATTGGAACAATTGCAGGAACTGGTTAGACGGGGCAAATTAAGCGCCGGCGACTATATTTGGGATAAGGAAGCCAGGCAGTGGGTGACGCTGGGGAGCTTTCCTGATACGGCACACTTCTTTGCCGCTGCGGGAATACAGATACCAGCCGCGCCAACACCTGATCAGAGCAGAACCGCCGGTACTGGGGAAATCACTGTAACGGTGAAGACCGGGGGCGGTGCGGTGCGCAACATTTCTCCGGCGCAGTTGATGGATGCCATCAAGAACCACGAAATTTTACCCAATGACCTGATCTGGTATCCACGCGGGCAACGCTGGCTTTTTGCCGGCAGCATCACCAGCCTCAAGCCCGCCTTTGAAGCGGCGCAGGCAGCCACCGGGCATGAAGAGGAATACTATGTAAGTGTGAAGGGCGTCCGCCGTGGTCCCTACGATAAAGCGCAGATGGAGAGCCTGGTCAAGAGCGGGCATTTTGACCCCGACGATCAGGTATGGTCACCGCAAAAGCGCGCCTGGATCCCTATTTCCGGCTCCGAGGAGTTCTCCTACCTGCTGCCGGCAGTTGTTACGCAGCAATACACCCCTCCGGTGCAAACGACCACCGAAGCCGGGCAGCGACCCACCATCCGCCCCGACTACCTGACCGGGCTGGAATCATCAGCGCCAATTGAAGCAGTGGAGACACTCGCCAAGCCCCGCCAGATCTGGGGCAGGCGGGTGCTGGCTGCCGCCATAGACGCTGCCATCCTCCTCATGCTCCTACTGGTCAACATGATCGCCTGGACGCTTGCCGGCTATGACCCGCTCAACTTCCGCACCCCCAACTTTGATTTTAACCGGGCGCTGGTGTTCTATTCCTATGCCGCGGTTTGCATCCTCTACCTATTGTTCCGCGATGCCGGCGGCGGCAGCATCGGCAAGCGCATCACCGATATATTGGTAGTCCGCCGCAAGAACTTCGCCCGCGCCGACCTGGGCACAAGCTTCCTGCGCAACATCATCCTCTTTGTGCCGCCCGTCATCATCTTTGAACTCTTCGCCGTGCTCCTCAACCAGAAGGGCACCCGCATCGGCGATTTAATTTCAGATACTGTGCTGATGGATGCATCCCAAGCCGGCTTCCTGGAATCCGAGGTTAGAAAACTTGGATGAAAACGCGGTTCTAAAGAATCAGGAGCTTTTCCGGCGCCTGCGCAACAAGGCTTTCACCGCTGCTGAGGAATTGATAGACAACACGGTGGGGAATTTTGAGCGTCTAAAAAATGCTGATCCGCTGCTGGAGAAGCTCACCGCACAGATGGAGGAGATAGTTGCCACACTAGAGGACGCCCGCTACTTCGCCCGCCTCTCGGTGGGGGGCGACAACACCAACCCGCCGCCCCAAATCAACGATGAGGAGCGCATCTTCGTGGATTTGGTGGAGATGTGCTATTCATATGCCCGTTCCATCCGCCGCATCACCCGCCACGAATCCGTCATCCTCAATCACATTGCCCTCAGGGATAACATTAACCCCCTCATCATAGACTATTTACTGGAGATCCGCAAAGCAGATGAGGATTTGATCGCCAAGAATATGACCAACTTGCAGCAGCGGTTAAAACTTTATCGCCGCCACCTGGGCGAAATAACCGATAAAAAAGGGGTTCCTCTATGAAAATAGTCTTGATTCTGTTAACACTCGTGCTTCTGCTGACACCTGCTTCCGCCATCACCCGGGCGCTGGTCTTTGAATTCGCCGTGGACGGCGTCAACCATTCGGTAGGCAAGGAAGCTGCCAGCTATCTTGCCACCGCCATCGCCTATCTAGACGGATTTGAGGTGGTTGACCCCAAGGTCACGCAAAAGCTCGCTGATAACGAGAAGGTGGAAAGCTACGATGTGGATGCTGCCATGGCGGTCAAGATAGCACAAAACCCGCATGCTGCAGGAGCCAATCTGGCAGCGATAGGCAAGGTGGAAAAGGACGGCAGTTCCTACAAAATTACAGTGACTTATGTGAACACTGTTGATGGTTCCATCATCACCACCAAGTCGGCGACCGGAAGCGGCATCTATTCCATCTCCCGCTCCATAGATAAAATAGTTGGATTGCTGGAGTAAGATGGCACCCTCCCTCCTCGTGATGGGGGTGCTAACGCTGCTGCTTTCGGCTGATGCGGCAGAGGTGACTGCAGCATCGCCGGACAACGTGATTATCACCATAGCCGAATCCGAAAAGCCCGATCTAGCCAAGGCTCTGGCTAACACTGAACCCCTGCCCAACGATACCGACCTCAATCGCCTGACTGTTGCCGCTCTCAAGCAAAGTAAGGAGGGCGATTTTCTAACGGCTGCTGCCTGGTATCTTGCCACCCTCAAACTCTATCCGCAGAATGCCATCCTTTACTTTAATTTGGGTAATTGCTACCAAAAGCTGGGTAAAGAATACAAAGAGGCTAAACCGCTGGCAAAAGAGAGTTACCAGAAGGCAATAGAGTTACGACCGGATTTATGGGAAGCGTCACTCAATCTGGCGGTGATTGATCAGAAGGCAGGAATGCTGGACGATGCGGAGAAGACATACAAAGACCTGCTGCTACGCTATCCAGGGAACAACACCATCCGCATCAATCTGGCGTTATGTTACCTGCAAACCGAAAAGTTGGAGGATGCACTGGAGATATTGACCCCCGCAGCCAAGGACGCCCGTGCGGCGCGGCTCTCCGCCATCATCCTCACCCGCCTTAACCGCTACGATGATGCGCGGCAGGCGTGGTTGCGCTCCCTCCAGCTTGACCCCAAGAGCGCGCTGGGCGGCATGGCGAAGAATCGCATGGAACTGCTGGAAAAAGGGGAAATCTCCGATTTGACCGAACTTGCTGCCAGCCTGCCCTTTAATAGTGAAACGGAAGAAAAATGACAAAAACCGGCAAATGGATTCTGTTTTCCACCCTGGGGCTGGTATTTTTGGTCGCCCTTTCCTGCATCATCCTGGGCGTTACCATGATGGGCGGCAACCGTGGCTCCAACAGCCCTATCGCCATCGTCAGAATGGAGGGTGTCATCTCATCCACAGAACCCATTGTTGATGACCTCAAGAAGTGTCTTGATGATCCGGGCATAAAGGTAGTGATCATGCGCCTGAATACCCCCGGCGGAGTGGTTGCCCCCGTGCAGGAGATTACCGGTATCATCAAGCGGCTGCGCGATAAAGGCAAGATCGTCATTGCATCGCAGGAATCGGTCTCAGCGTCCGGTGGCTACTACATCGCGTGCACCTGCAACCAAATCGTAACCAACCCCGGCACTATAACGGGGTCTATAGGAGTGATACTAAGTATTCCCAGTTTGAAAGGACTTTTGGAAAAGGTGGGCGTGGGCGTTCGGGTGGTCAAATCTGGCGAAATGAAGGACAGTGGCTCACCTTGGCGGGAGCTTTCCCCTAACGAGGAGCAAATCATCCTCACCATGGTGATGGATGTCTATCAACAGTTTCTGGACACGGTGGTTGCCGGCAGGTCAGAGGCAATACGCAATTTGTGGGCGAAGAACCGCAAGGTAGCGCCGGAGCAGATAGACGCAGCAGAAATTGCCGCCTACATCAAGTCCATCGCTGACGGCAGGACCTTCTCCGGCTCCCAAGCGGTGCAGTGGGGCATGGCAGACCGCCTGGGTTCGCTGGAGGACGCCATAGACCTCGCCCGCGAGCTTGCCGGCGCCCCTGAGGATAAATCGCCGCCGCGGGAGTTCGTCCACCGCAAGGGTCTTCTTAGCGAGTTATTGACTGAGAATCCCATTCATGATGTAACTTCAACCTTTACCGAGGTTTCCATTCGGTTCCAACTCTACTAAGAAAGGAGGGATAAACATGAAGAAAATCACAATAGTCGCCATAAGCATAGCAATGCTGTTGGTTACAATCGCTTGGGTGGGATGCTCTTCGCAACGATCTGTTGAACGAAAGGTTATGGCAGAATCAGTCCCGGCAGGAGCAACAGCAGAGCCGGCAGCACCACCACAGGCTGCACCAACCACAATGGAGAAAGCCAAAGCCGGTTACAGCGAAGAACGGGATGTATCGGTCAGCACGACGGTTCCCGTCCCACCATCACAAGCCGAAGTTCCACCGCCAGAGATGGTCAATGTGGAGCTGGCGAAACCATCACCCACCACACAACCCAAGATCATTTACAAGGGCAATGTGAAGGTGAAGGTTGGCAACCTGGATGAGGGCGTCACCAAACTGCGGGAGATGGTCAACTCGTATGGCGGCACCATCATGGAAGTGCACAGCACCTTCCGTGATGAGGAAAGCTACGGCGAGGCTTACATCACCATCAAAGTCCCCTACAAAAAGGTTCAGGATTTTGTTGCCGACCTGGGCAGCCTGGGCAAGGTGGAGGATTCGCAGATGACGAGTGAGGATGTCACTCTGCAATGGTATGACATCCAAAAGGATGTGGAGCGGCGCAAAATAGAGCTTGAGGAGAAATATCTGGATTTCCAGAAGGATCCCAAGAACTATGCCAAGAAACAGGAATACCTACGTCTTTATAATATTTACTTGGATCAAAGCAAGCGTGCCGCACAGCTGGCATACGATGCCGAGAACTCAACCGTGGTAGTCACCCTGGTTTCCTATCCGGATTTGTGGTTAAGCGCGCTCAACATCGGGCTCAAGATTCTCTACTACATCTTCATCGTGGTGCTGGTATTATTGCCTTGCGCGGGCTTGACACTGTTGATAATATGGTTCATTCGCCTGTTGTTGCACCTGCGCAAACCCAAGAAAGTGTAAGGGAGGAACCAAAGTGACGAAGCAAGATCTGGCAAAGAAGATCGTTGAACAGTGCGGTCTTTCCCGCCGGGATAGCGTGGTGGTAATTGATACAATTCTGGAAACCATCAGCCTGGCGCTTTCGGAAGGGGAAAAGATAGAGCTTCGGGGCTTTGGCAGCTTCATGGTTAAAAAGGTGCGGGCGCGCAACGCACGCAACCCCCGCACCGGCGATAGCGTTACCGTGCAGGCTAAACTCAAGCCCTATTTTAAGGTGAGCCGGGGATTAAAGAAAGCCTTGACAAACGGCACGGTGTAGTTCTGAAAATGAGATCTGGGAGGGCTTTTAAGCCCTCCCTTCAATTTGCACCTTTCTTTGATGCCTTGTGGTAGCCTCTTCCGTCAGCTTTTTCAGCCTATGCAATTCCTTTGCCCGCCACGAGTTCTGGATGGATTTTTTCATCCGGGCATCGGGCAGGCTATCGTGCATGATCTTGAACATTGCTTCCACTATGGTCAGATGACGGCGGGCGGCATCAAGCGCATCACAGGCTATTTCCAGCCTGGTTAGAACGATATGGATGGTGAGGAGTTCGGTGAAGCTCTTCTGTTCGCTGGCACACCATCGGGCACGGTATAGGGATTGCCGTGCAGTCTCCATAATTGTCAGTCGTGATTGCTCATCCTTCTCCTGCTCCGCCTTTTTCATGAGGACTGCTCCCATCGTATAGTGATAGCTGAAATGCAGTATATCCTCATCCTGACCCAAAACGGGCAGTCTTTCAAATATCGCCAAAGCCTCGTCCAGTCTGTCCCATTCCAACAACCAGCGTATCTGACTTAGCTGCATGCCTATGGTGTGATGGCGATCCTCCAGCGCCATGTATTGCTTTATTGCCTCGCGGATGGCTTTTTGCGCCGAGTCCCGGTCCCCGCTGTCGTGGTAGATAAGCGCCACGGTGGCAAACGCATCGGCGATGGTCCACTTGTTGCCCAGGTTGCGGGCGAGTTCCAGCGCCCTCTTCACCTCAATAAGCGCTCTGCCGTATTGCCCCAGTGAGCAAAGCAGGTTGCCCAGGTCAATCAGTTTGTTCTCAAGTGTCCCCAGCATGCCGGCAACATCGCTTATCGCCACCGATTTCTCGGCAAGCTCCAGTGCCTTGCCCAGTTCTCCCTTGGCGCTATAAACCAGATAGATAGAGCACAAAATCAGAGCATCCAGCGCGGGTATATTATGGTTCACCACCAAGTCTTTACCCTTTTCATACTCGGCAAGGGAATCAGTGAGCCTGCCCCGGGCATAAAGGAGTAGCCCGCTGGTGCCATAGTATTTGACTGATTCGGTAATTACGCTGGGGTCTGTTTTTAGCGCTGAGAGTATCTCCTGGCAGCGGGCAAGCGCGGTGACCGCCTGGCTGTTGTTGCCCAACGCCATTGACACCACTGCAATCTTGCGCCAGGCTCGCGCCCTGCCCAGTGGGTAAAAGACACTCACCATATCCAGTGCCCGACGATATATCTCCATCGCCTGATTGATGTTGCCGCGACGGTATGCCAAATCGCCCTTGCCGATAAGCGCACGCTGGTTATATTCCAGGCTCACTTCCATGCTAATCACCTGATCGTAATCAGCTGCCGCCGAGTCGTGCTCGCCCAAATGCCGCAAAAGATCGCCACGGCGCACCAGGTATTCCGCCCGCTGGTCCTCCATCCTATCCATCGTGCTAATTGCATTTATCACCTTGGTCAGGTATTCCAGTGCGTTTAGCGTTTCACAATGCGAATAGGCTTCCTCATAGCCCAGCGACCAGATTTCAAACGCTTTCTCCGATTCACCGGCTTTAACCAGATGGTCGGCTAGGAATGGATATAAATCAGAGGGTAGCAAATGCTGGTTGGAGAGCAGCCAACTGCTGATCTGTTTATGCAGGCTGGCTTCGTTTTCGGGCTGGGATTGCTTTCGGACCCAAAGTGCAAATATGGGATTGGTGAAGGTAAGCTGTTTGCTGCCGTTAATAAAATTGGCATAACATTCCTTAAAAAAGCCGCGCTGCACAAGTTGGTTACTACTCTTTGCTGCAGACTTGCCTAAAATATACTCCAGCAGTTCCACCCAAAAAAAGTTGCCGATGAAGCTGGCTATCTTTAATGTCAATCGCTCTTCATCATCCAAAGACCAATAACGCGAGACAAGGATTCGCTTGAAGAATTCCTCATCCTTTTTCGCTGATTTATCGCTCTTGACCGCTTCCTCTGTTGCTACCTTGATTTCCTTTTCGGCGCCCATGGGTCAACCCTATCAATGTTTGTTAACAAATAATAATTAATAATCCCAATAATTTCAAGATATCTATATAATTAATATAAATTATTTTTTTATCACGATGAAGTGCCAAAATCCGGCGATACTGCCCAGGGTGAGCGCTTTGGCACGAACCAATAGTCCCCAGAAGGAGATGAGGAAGAGCGAAAATGAGCTACGAGCTGCTCTTATGATGAAGGGGATGGAGAAGACCAGGAACAGACCGATGGGAAACAATAAGAACCAAAGGTTAAGGAAAAATACTGCCAAGGCGATTGCCGGGATGGACATTAAAAACGCCAGCATCTGCAGCTTAAGGCTCTGCGTGGTATATGAGTCACGGAATGCCTTGCCCGGATATCGTGCATAGACCTTGAAGCGCCAGTAGCCCCTGCCCAGCTTGGTGCAAAAGTAGCGCCACCAAGATTCCGGGTGCCGGTGGAAGACCACGGCATCGGACACGAATACCATGCGGGCACCCAAGCTGCCCAGCCGGTAGGAGAGATCAACATCTTCGTTGTCGGCGCGGGGGAAGGTGCCATCAAAGCCGCCTGATTGCCTGAACACACTGCGCACTATCGCCATGGCATAGGAGTCCACGAAGTCTATGCGGGGTTGGCGACTCAGCTTTGCATAACGCTCCTCAAACTCCAGTTGGGCAAAACGTGCCGCCAATGATTTTTGTTTGGTGCAATATGCTCCCTTGGCAACATCAGCCGAGCCAGCTTGCAAAGGTGCGGTCAGCTTTTCCAGGAAATCCGGCTGGGGAACGCAGTCGGAATCAATGAACACTATGATTTCACCTGTTGCGACCGCAGCACCGGCATTGCGCGCTTTTGCCGGTCCTCCATGGGGCTGGCGTAGCACCGTGGCTCTCGTCCTCTCCGCCAGATCCGCCGTTGCATCACCGGAACCGTCATCGACGACCATGATCTGATCGGGAGGCAGGGTTTGCCGTCCCAGTAGCAGAATCAAATCCACTATGCTGCTGGCGGCATTATAAGCCGGTATCACCACACTAATATTCACAACTCTATGCTATCACGATTGTGGTTTTTTGTCGCAACCGAACCTTGTTTGCCATTGCTAAGATATAACAAAAACCGCTCTGGTGGAGCGGTTTGCAATTATCGTAATTGACTATACGCCGGTCTCAAAGGTGAACGGGTATTGCACCGTTACATCACCACGGTCTATGGCTCCAAAGTTCATGCGGCGGATGATGTTGGTGACATCGTTACCCAGCGTGGGGTTGCCCGTGGTGTTGGAAATGACGCTGGCGCGGGTCACACTGCCATCAGGGGCGATGGTAAAGCTGATGACCACCCTGCCACCCAGCCTGGGGTTTGATTTCAGGTAGAATACATAGCGGGCTTTGAATGCGCTATCGTAGGAGCTGACTACTCGGTATATGGCTTTGGGGTCACGATTGCCGCTGGCGGAGCCTACGCCGGAGACGCCCGGCATTTCGGCACGGACACGGGCGGAACGGCTTAGCTCGCTGGTGGAGGGCATGCCAGTATCACCGCCGCCGGCAAGCAGATCGCTCAAGCCGCCGCCGCCAAAACCGGCACCTTGTCCCATCCCCCTGCCGGAGGTGGATTCACCAGTAAGTGCGATGCCGCCAAAGTTACCCACCATGCTGTCTATGCTGCCACCGCTGTTTGCCCAGTCAGTCAGATTGCCTTCGCCGGCAGAGCCAACCAACGCCAACAGACCACGGGAGGAGAAATCGGAGCCACCCCTGCCACCACCGGTGGATTTACCGCCACCGCCACTGCCACCCTTGCCACTAGTCACGACCTTGATCTCCTCGGCGTTGGTTTCCACCTTGGCTTCCTCCTTGGGCGGTTCCTTGATGACCAGTGCCGCCGCTACCATAGCCTGCTCCTCAATAAGGTCAATCGGCATCTTGGGCGGATTGAGGATGCTTGCCATAAGCAAGGTGGAGTGGATTAACAGCGATAGGGCAATTGCCAGGAGAAAATGCAAACCATCGTGATCGGATTCTTCGCTCTCACCTATGATTTCCGAGATGGTCACATGTGGTTTTGGCGTTGCAGCAACCTGCTCCATGGGAACATAGGCAGCCATCTGCGCCATCTCGGCGGCTTTGATGGTATAAGACTCAGCGGGAGCAAACGACTCGGTGGGAACGGGTTCAGCAGGAACTGGCGACGGCGCTGCCATGGCGGGCGCGGTGGAGAAGCTCCACAGCTCGGAGACGGTCACCCAGCGCGCAGCGGCGGTATCGTAGACTTTATCTTCCGCCACCAATTTACGAGACGCAATGTAATTCTGCATCTGCTCTTCAGAGAACGGTCCCACCGACTTCTCGCCGCGGGCAACATAGTAGTATTTAGTGGGAGGTGTGACTAAAGGGATGCTGATTTTGGAAGGGCTGAACATACTGAGTTCAGGTTCTATGCCCGAGTAGAAACCAGCCAGAAATGGAACGGCTCGGGCTTTAGTCCAGGCACTCATACCCGGAGCCCAAACCAGATCATCGGCTTTTAAAAGCCCAGAGCGCGCCCAGGCAACTACTGCATCCCTGCTGACCGGACCGCGCTTTTTGTCACCACGAACAATATATACATCCATAGTTCCCTCAGAGAGAAACTCTGACACACTTGTCATTTTTTATTATATCACATCCACAGCGCTCAAATCTTCGTGCTAATAAAGGGATTGAGTCGCCTGTTTCCGTTACCGCTACTAATAAACTATATTTATACCACATTTTTTCATCAGTAAACATAATATCTCTGATGATTATTTAACTTGACCTTGACTTTGCCTGTCAATTTTAAAACAAATGATTGAGCATTTTAAATCCATTAACGATCAAACTTTGTGGCATAAATAATCACCCAAAATAAGGTGATTGAGACCGGAACGCAGAAAAACATCCAGAGCCTCCCCCGGGGTGCATACGATTGGGTGCCCGTGCAGGTTGAAGCTGGTGTTCAAGATGATCCCGCGCCCGGTCAGTTTTTCAAATTCCTCTATGATGGCATAGTAGCCTGGGTTCCATTCCCGGAAGACCTCCTGGGGGCGGGCGGATTTATCAAAGGGCTGGATAGCGGCGGGATATTCGTTGCGCCGCTCGCTGCTGTCAAAAGCCAGAATCATGTATGGTGCTTTGATGTGCTTGGGATTTACGATATAGTCGTCCAGGCGTCTATCCAATACCGCGGGGGCGAATGGCATCCAAAAATCACGGCATTTGATCATCTCGTTGATCTGGTTGACCACGGTGTAATCACGGGGGTCGGCGAGGATGGAGCGATTGCCCAGCGCCCGGGCACCGAATTCCATTCTGCCATAATAGCGCGCCACCACCTGTCCATCTGCCAGCAACTTAGCCACCTCGGCAGCCATATTCTCGGGCTTTTCCACGCTATATCCCTGTCCCGGCTTATCCGCCAATGCTTTTTCAACATCCTCCACATCATAGCCTGGACCCCAGTAGAGATCGGCTACCGGAGTTACGCGCCCGGTTTCGCCGCGCGCTGCCAGCTCATCCAGCCAGCATGCCCAGGCAGCGCCCACGGTGTTGGTCTCGTCGCCACACGACGGGAAGATGAAAAGTTGATCCACCTCATCCAACTCGGCGATTACCTTGTTGGCTTTTACATTCATAAACACGCCGCCGGAAAGCGCCAGCCGTCTGATGCCCGTCCGCTTGATGGCACGGCGCACCCACTCCGCCAGCACATCCTCCGCCAGTTGCTGGATGGAGGCGCTGGTGCGATCAAAGCGCTCATGCTCCAGGAGGTCGCGCACAAAACGGTGGCTGTGATAGGCATTAGGCACGCCCTGCGCCCGCTGCCAGAATAGGCTCTCGGTTGTGGGGAAGCTGAACAGACACTTCAGGCGATGATCGTGCTTCTTGGAGGCATAGGGAGCCATGCCCATCACCTTGTGTTCATCCTCGTTGGGCATCATGCCCAGCACGGTAGTCACCTGCGCATAGAATATCCCCAGGCTGTGCGATTCCTCCAAACCGGCGATGCGCTCCAGTTTGCCATCCTTGCCGATGGAGACAGTGGCGCACAAATCATCACCGGAGCCGTCGCAAGTGAGAACGAGCACGGGGTCGCCATCGTCCGCCCAGCCGGAACCGTAGTATGCCGCGGTGGCATGTGCGCGATGGTGTTCCACGAAGCGGGCTTTTTCCTGTGGGAAGCCTACCAGCCCCAACTGTGAGACACGATCGGTGCGGCGGCGCTTGCGATGCATATTGTTCAGAAATCCAACCGAGCGTAAAAATCCGCGGAAAGTGGCTTTGAATGTAGAGCTGGAGCGAAATGCGCTCAATAATTCCGCCCGTGTCCGGTTGAATGGCTGATGATTGCCGTTAAACGCTATATAGTCAATATCCTGGGCAGAATAACCGAAGTATTTGAGTGCAGCCTTGACCGAACGCTCGGGGAAACAGTCTATGTTCTTGACCCGCGCCAGCCGCTCCTCCTGGATGGCGAATTTGACCGCTCCATCCTCTATGAGCGCAACCGCCGCATTATGACTGTCGTGGATACCGATTATCCTCAACTGAACTCCTCGGGGGCTTGGTTGATGATTTTAACGATCAAACCTAACTGGCTTCCTTCATCACAGGCTCATCGCTGACGATTGCCCCATCCAAAAGCTTAACCCGGCGCTCTGTGTAATTGCTGATGGCTATATCATGAGTAACCGTGATGATGGTATTCCCAGCGGCATGGATCTCGGCAAAGATACGCATGATTTCCATACCCTGAACACTAGCCAGATTTCCTGTTGGTTCATCAGCTAAAATAACACTGGGATGAGTAACCAAAGCCCGAGCAATTGCCACCCTTTGCCTTTCGCCACCGCTAAGCATGCTGGGACGATGCCCCAGCCTGTCACCCAGCCCGACCTGCCGCAGCACCTCCACTGCACGCTCCTGGCGCAGCTCTGCCGGCACTCCTGCGTAGATGAGTGGCAACTCCACATTGGACATGGCGGTTGCCCGGCTGAGCAGGTTGAAGGTCTGGAATACGAAGCCGATCTTTTGGTTGCGAATGACCGCCAGTTCGTCATCGGTAGCCTTGCTGATATCGCTGCCCTCCAGGAAGTATGAACCGGAGGTCGGGGTATCCAGGCAGCCTATCATGTTCATCAGCGTTGATTTGCCGCTGCCGGAGGGACCCATGATGCTCACATATTCGCCGGGAAATACATCAAGACTTACGCTACGCAGAGCATAAACCTGCGCCGCGCCCCCAAGATCATAGGTCTTGGTGATATCGCGCAGCTTGATTAAGGCTTCCTGCTTGGCTGCCTTTTTGTCAGTCGGCGCTATCACTTGCCTTCGCCGCCTCCATTACCGCCTTTTTTACCCTCACCTGTATCTTCGCGCACCTTCATGCCATCCTTCAGCTTGCGAAGCGCACTGAATGGTCCGCTGATGATGGTGTCGCCTTCTGCCAGCTCGCCTGTAATCTCTATATGTGTATCGTCCGATATTCCGGTGGTGACGGGGACAAACACCGCGGTGTTATCCTTCATCAGATAGACGCCTTCCTGCCCCAGATCCTCCACCTTCTTCTTCTTGGCGTTTACATTCTGCGCCACACCGGTTTGTGGGGGACCCTTGGGTCTTTCCTGCTGCTGGTCGTTCTTCTGGCGCACCACCGCCTGGATGGGCACCTTGAGCACATCGGCTTTATCGTTGGTGATGATCTCCGCGGTGCAACTCATGTCCGGACGAATACGAGCATCGGGATCCTTTACGATTATCTTCACCAGATAGCTGATGGAGGTCTCGGTAGTTGATCCCACCGTTGCCGATGCGGTGTTGGTGGCGGCGTTGCCCACCTCTATGACCTCACCTTTGAAGGTTGCATCGGGCATGGCATCCACCTGAACATCTGCCTGCTGCCCCACTTTCACATTTAACACATCCGTCTCGTCTATCTCAGCGTCCACTTCCATCTCGGCTAGATTGCTTATGGTCATCAGCTTGGTGCCGGGGTTGTTCATGGTGCCTACGATGGCGTTCTCGCCTTCGCGCACCGGCAGCGACGCCACGATGCCGTCCAGTGGCGCGGTGAACACTGTCTTGCCCAGGGTGTCCTGCGCAGTGGTAAGAGCGGAGCCTGCCTGCTGCACCTGATATACCGCATTCTGATATTCGGTTTGGGCGGAATGATAGGCGTTCTCGGCGGCGGCAAACGCCTGGTCCGAGATCAGCTTTTCATCGTGCAGTTTGACCTGGCGCTCATAATCAGCCTGCGCAGTTTCCAGACGCTGCGCGGCAAGGTCGCGGCTCTTGACTGCCGCAGATAGAGTTGCCGACGCCGAATTCACACTGGCTGAGTATTGGACGCTATCCAGCTCCATCAGTTGGTCGCCCTTCTTGACGCGGTCGCCCTCGCTCACATAGATCCTGGTGATCCTGCCCATCACCGAGGAACTGATATCCACATAGGTGGTGGGCTTGATGTGCCCGGGACCGCTCACCTTGCTGATGATGCGCCCCTTCATCACCTTGTCCACCTTCACCTTTTCGTAGTTGGCAAGCGGCTTGCCCACATTGATGAGCAGGAAGAGGACGAAGAAGGCTACCTCCGCAATGATGAAGATCTGTTTGTTTCGTTTGGATTTATCTGCCATAGTTATCACTTCTTTGTGTTTTCAACAGTATCCCTGCCTGTATAGTTCTTTTAGATTAGTAATTTTCCGTTACGATAGAATACCTCGCCGTCGGCGCTGATTTCACCCGTTGTCATGTCGGCGATCATGTCCCAGTGGATGGCGGACTTGTTCACCCCGCCGGCATAGGGCATGGCATTGCCCAGCGCCATGTGGATGGTCCCGCCTATCTTCTCATCAAACAGGATCACCTTGGAAAAGCGCTGAATGTCGTAGTTGGTGCCGATGGAGATCTCGCCGCAGCGCCGGGCGCCCTCGTCTATGCTGATCAGCGAGTGCAGCAGGTCCTCGCCCTTCTCCGCGGTCGCCTCCGCCACCTCGCCGGCACGGAACACCAGGCGGATGCCCTCCACTTCCTGCCCGTTGAACAGCGCCGGGTAGCGGAAGGTCATCACGCCCTCGGCGCTGTCATCCACCGGGCTGGTGAAGATCTCGCCGTCGGGCATGTTGCGGGTGCCGCAGCAGTTGACCCAGGTGCGCCCCTTGGCATTGAACTTGACATCGGTGCCTTCACCCTGGAAGTGGAATACACTGCGCTTATCCAGCCAGGCGATTATCTTGTCCTGCTCCACCTTGACCTTCTTCCACGCCGCGATGGGGTCGGTGCCGATGCCCACCTTGCAGGCGGCATAGACGAAGTCGGCGAATTCCTGCGCCGACATGCCGGCTTCCTGTGCCATGCCCTCTATGGGCGGCATCCATCCCACCCAGCGCAGCTCCCCACTCCCGGTGCGATCCAGATAGTAGCGGCGCCATTCCCGCTGGGCATGCACATGCTGCTTGACCTTCTCGGCGGGCAGGTTGGCAAGGTAGCGGGCGTTCTTGTTGCCGGCAAAGCTGATCAGCCCGTCTATGCGTTTGAAAGTCTCGGTGGTGATTGGATTCATCCAGTCCAATTGCTCGTCGGAGCCGTTGCGGATGAGTTCCACGGTGAGGTCGTCCATGGTGATGCGGGTGAAGGGATGACCGCCGCGGGCGAGGATGGCGGCATAGGCGGGATGGAAATAGTCGGTGGCGCCGATGGAGCCCTGGATGAGGACGAGCTGCCCCGGCTTGACCTCTATGGAATAGTCAACCAGAAGGCGCATAAGGTCGTGGATGCGGGTATCAAACATGACGGCTCCTTGGAATGGGTATAATCCTGCATTCTACGATATTTGGGCGCTGCTGGCAAGCGAAATCGGGGGGCGACGATTCAGTCGCCTCTGTTGTTTTTTTGTTGTATAATCAATTTGCTATGAAGCTCTAAACTGAAGGACGCAAAAAGGGCGCGGGTATGGAGGAAATGGTGTGAGTAGATTGAGTATCTAACGCATAGA
>Ga0315280_10006039_pt1 | contig 16902 bp, 17 predicted proteins | sample YL17G06_40_MG_FD_203697 | JGI IMG/M metagenome (GOLD analysis project Ga0315280, IMG submission 203697) | Sediment microbial communities from Yellowstone Lake, YNP, Wyoming, USA - YL17G06_40 | ecosystem: Environmental > Aquatic > Freshwater > Lake > Sediment | place: USA: Wyoming | collected...
GCAGAAGCACAAAAAGCAGGCGCGGCGTTAGGCGTTGATGTGATTTCCGGCGAGGAAATAACAACAGGATTTTTTCGACCAAAACACATCATCGGTCTGAATCTTGAAAAACCTGTTCCTTATCTGAAAAATCCTGAATGGACAATTGAAGAGATAAGAAAACACGGGGGGTTGGTCATAATTCCCCACCCTATGAATGGCATTGCCGCTTTTGAGGGAAGGGATGTTGAAAATCTGGCCAAAAAGGGCTTAATTGACGGCATTGAAATAATAAATGGACATGGTAATTATAAACAACAAAGTCGCTTAAAATCATTGCTTGATACTTTGGGAGACAAGGTTGGGGCATTGTTGGGGGCACCTGATTGTCATTTTGGAGACCAAGATCTATTATCAGCCTACACCATCTTTCCCGGTAAAAGCTTGGAAGATTTTTTCAAAGCAGTTGAAAATAGGACAACAAGACCGATTCAAGGATCTGTGACCCAAATTCCACTGGCTGAGAGAGTAAAACAGCATTTTAGAGCAAATGTCGTTCTTGGAATCCGCCGTTATTTATTGCGAAATTTGAAATAGGCACTCTTCTTGTATGTTAAAATTGTTTTGATGTCAAAGAGAGTCTATTTTGTCATCTCTCTGGGAGCTTTCTCGACCTCAATTGCGGCAGGAGTTCTTTTGGCCATTTTTTTGCCCCGAACTCCTTGGCAAAGTCTATCGCCCCAGGATTTAGCACCAACTCCCCAAGTTTCTGCCTCAACCACTTTTGGCGATGTTTTGTCTCAAGCAACAAAATCTGCTTCGCCATCAGCTATTTTAGGTACAACAACCCAAGGTCCTGTGACAATTGCCATCTTGGGTGATTCCATGGTTGATACCTTGGGCCGAGACCTCAAACCTTTTTCTCAAACTTTATCGCAGTACTACCCAAGAGTAACTTTTAACTTACTCAACTATGGTGTTGGAGCACAAAAAGCAGAAGAAGCACTCATGCGTCTTAACCAAGAATATACCTACCAAAATCAAAAAATGCCAGCCCTTCTTACGACCAACCCAGACATAGTTGTAATTGAATCATTTGCCTATAACCATCCACCAAAAACAGAAGAGGGCTTGAAGTTGCGAAGACAAACTCTAGCAAAAATCGTTTCAGAAATTAAATCTAAAACCCACGCCGAGGTAGGTGTGCTTGTAACCATTGCCCCAAATGACCAAAAATTTGCCGCAGGTAGCGAAGGTATAAATTGGGATGATAACCAAAGAAAAATTGAGGCCCAAGCTGTTCGCGAGTTTCTTCAGGATGCAATAAAATATGCAAATGAGGCCAGTCTCCCTTTGATTGATGCCTACAGCCCCAGTCTGGACCAAAACAAAAATGGCAAAGAAATTTATATCAGACCCGAGGACAATATCCATCCGTCACAAGCAGGAATTGAACTTGTCTCAGATTTGACTGCCCAAAAAATCCAAGAATTAGGCTTGGTAGAAAAAAGTCTTACTAAGCAAGCATCAACCCCCTAGTTCCCTACCTTCCGCCTGCCTGACGGCAGTCAGGGCAGGTAGGTCTTTCTTCTAACTGGCCCTTGACAAGTTTTCCAAAGAAACTCTAAGCTTAATAAATATACATTTTTTTCGGTCTGGCGGTAGTAATGGATTCTTCTGCCCGCAAAATTTCGGTTGTTGTTCCAGCCTATAACAAAGGTAGCATCTTATTTTCCGCTTTAGAATCACTAATTCGTGAGACCTCTCTTGCCACTCAAAATTTCGAAATCGTAGTCGTTAATGATGGATCAGAAGATGATACACTTGAACAGGCATTACATTTCAAGAAATTTAACGGGTATTCAGACAAAATAAAAATCTATCACTACCCAATGAATATTGGTAAAGGTTTTGCCCTCTCTTATGGTTTTTCTAGAACAAGCGGTGACCCCGTACTTTTTGTTGATGCTGATAATGACATTTCTTTCCGCAACTTGAGGTTGGCTTTAGCCTATTTTGATGAGTATAAGGCCGATATTATAGTTGGTTCCAAAAGACATCCAAAATCTCAAGTCCAATATCCGCCAATTAGAAGATTTTACAGCGCCTTGTATCAGGCAATGATAAAATTTCTTTTCAACTTAAATGTACGAGACACTCAGGTCGGCCTTAAAGTTTTTAGACGACAAGTCCTCGAAGACGTCCTTCCAAGGTTAGTTGTTAAAGCTTTTGCTTTTGATTTGGAACTCCTGGTTGTTGCCCGTTATTTGGGATATCGGAAAGTAGTTGAGTCCCCAGTATTTTTAAATCACGGTGGGATCTCTTCCTCGGTAAATTTTGCGGCAGCAAGAAATATCGTAATGGATACATTGGGAGTTTTTTACCGAAAGGTATTTTTGAAATATTATGACCAAAAAGAGGCACCTTCTTTCCAACCAAGTGTGGGTCTAGTCAAACGAATTCAAAGTACAGCAGTTTAATAGTAAAAACTTATTCCTCAAATCCTCGTTCTCCAAAAAGCATTTCTTCAACTACTGAACAAATTATATGTCCAATTGAAGTATGGGTTTCCTGAATCAAAGAGGAATCGCTAGAAGGTACTTTGATTGCAATATCAACCATTTTAGCCAGTTTACCTCCATTTTTACCCGTCATTCCTATGGTTGTAATACCCCTCATCTTGGCTAATCTAACTCCACCTAAAACGTTTGGTGAATTACCACTGGTTGAGAGCCCAATCGCCAAATCTTTGGGGGTTGCTAAGGCTTCAAGCTGCCGCGAAAAAACCTTTTCAAAACCAAAATCGTTGGCTATCCCTGTCAAAATTGCTGGCTGAGATGTTAATGCATATGCTGATATTGGAATGCGATAATTTTTAAGCCGATTTAAGAGTTCCTCCGCAATATGTTCTGCATCTGAAGCGGAACCACCATTACCAAATAAAAAAACTGCTCCCCCTTTTTTATAATAAGTTTCAAAAACTGCCTCTGAAGCTTCTTTAATTGGTCCAAGGCAGTGTTTTATAGTCATTTCCTTAACCTTGATACTATTCTCCAAATGTTTCCTTATATAATCCTCAATCTTCATATGTAACTAACTGTGGACCTTTGAGATCAAAGGCGAAAGGCAGCAATTTTAACCCGTATTTTTGGATAGAAGGAATCAATTTTTGTCTTGCCTTTGGCGGTGCATAAATTAATAAACACCCACCTCCACCAGCACCAAGAAGTTTACCACCTTGTGCACCTTCATTTCTGGCAATTTTATAGATTCTATCTGCCAAAGTGGTAGTGACTATTTTTGAGGATTCCCTCTTTTTCAACCAACTTTGATGAAGAAGTTTGCCAAATTCTTCCAAATCTTTTTGTTTTAATGCAAACCGCATCTTTTGAGTAATATCTTTCAACTCGTCAAATGCTTTTATTGTCTCGTCTTTTTCTTGGATTTGCTTTGACAAAAACGCCTGCTGAGCTCTTTCGCTTCTTTTCCCACCCAGATAAAAGAGCAAGAGATTTTCTTCGAACTCCTTTAAACGGTTCTTTGGCAAATTTAAGGTTAAAACTTTCACTTTTCCATTTTTTCCAAACTCAATATAATTTAACCCACCAAAAGAACACAGATACTGGTCTTGCCAACCTCCAGAGATGTTTAACTCCTCTCTTTCTAGCTCAATCGCCAGACGCGCAAGTTTATTGTTCCCCAATTTCTTACCATTCAAAGCAGAAATTCCACAGATTAAGGTCGCTGCAATTGCGGATGATGACCCGAGGCCTGAACCGGCTGGAAAATCTCCCCAAACGGTAATTTCACATCCTCCACTTGGTTTAAACTTATTGATGGCTGCTTTGTATAAATCAAAAATCGAACCGTCATAAGGCAAGATTTTACCCAACGGATAAATTTCCTCTTTGGCAAAGTCAAGTAACTTGACTCTTATTTGGGGTAATTCCCAGGTTTTCAACTTGAGATGTGCATATTTATTAATTGCAGCACCTATCACACAACCACCACGCTTGGTAAAATATTCAGGTAAATCAGTTCCCCCACCGGCAAAACTAATTCTTGCAGGTACTGTAACTTCTATAATTCTTTGCTTCTTTTTTGACAGAACTCTTCTCGCTTCATAATAATTTTCTGGAATCCCAATATCTATAAAGTTCTCATTTATTTTGAACCCATACAAACTTCCCTTTTTAGCAAGTTTAGGAAAAAGGTCTTTCTCGAGTGAGAAACGCTTTTTCTTTATAAATCGAGTTATGCCAGGGTTAAAGACATAGACACCGCAATTGACAAAACCGCTCCTTTTCTCTTGGGGCTTCTCTGTAAATGACACAATCTGACCTCGGCGATTTTGAATAACCAGGCCAGACTGTCCAACTGATTTCCTTTTTACTATAGCTATTGTGGCTGACGCTTTTTTCCTGTGATGAAACTGCAAGATTTTTTGGTAATCGGTGTCAAGATACGTATCGCCATTTACAACAAAAAAGGGTTCGTCAAAGAATTTTTCACTCTCTGCAAGTTTAACCGCCCCTCCTGTTCCGATTGGTCTTTTCTGATATGAATAACTTATTTTTAAGCCAAATGCCTCGCCATTACCAAAGTAATCTCTGATAAAATCTCCAAGATAGCCAATTGCAATAACTGCCTCATCGATGCCGTTTTTCCTAAGATTTTCCAATACAAATTCCAAGAATGGCTTGCCGTTAATAGGTGCCATCACCTTGGGACGATCGTGGATCACCTCTTTGAGCCTTGTGCCAAACCCAGCAGCAAGAATTAGTGCTTTCATAATAATTTGGAGAAATTTAGGATATAATAACACAAATTTAGTGAATTTTATTTATGACAATTCTTTGGCTTAATTGGCGAGATATCAAAAATCCAACTGCAGGCGGAGCCGAGGTGATGACCCATGAAACAACCAAGAGATTAGCCAAAGCTGGCCACAAAGTAACCATCCTCACTTCGAAATCACCTAACTCTAAAGATGAAGAAGTAATCGATGGGGTGAGAATTATAAGGCGTGGCAATCGCCTCACGTGCCGTTTTTGGGCATTCTTATCGTACCTGACAAAGTTCAAGGGTAAGGTTGATGTAGTAATTGATGAAATCAATACCATCCCCTTTTTTACCAACCTTTATGTTAAAGAAGAGAAGGTCGCCCTCATCCATCAACTTGCCAAGGAATACTGGTGGTCTGAAACATTTTTCCCCGTTAGTCTAGTCGGTTTTTTATTAGAACCTTTTTATCTCAAACTATATCGCAATATGCCAACAATTGTTGCCTCGGAATCAACTAAAAAAGATTTAAAGAAACTTGGATTTAGAAAAGTTTTTGTATTTCACCAAGGCCTTTCTCTCACGCCGCTTACGAAGTTGCCTCAAAAACCAAAAAAACCACAAATTCTTTTTATTGGCCGGTTAACAAAACCAAAAGGTCCTAAAGATGCGGTCTTGGCTTTTGTTAGGATAAAAAAAGAGTTTAAAACTTCTAAATTGACTATGTGCGTCCGTGGTTCAGAATCTGCCATAAATAAACTTAAAAATCTAATAAAAAATCTAAAGTTGGAAGATTGCACCGATATTTTTGGTTCCATTGATCTTAAAAGGAAATTAAAACTGCTGGAAAAGACTCATCTCATTTTAATTCCCTCCCTAAGAGAAGGCTGGGGTTTGGTGGCAATTGAAGCTAATGCTTTTGGCGCAGTTCCTATCGGTTATAATGTTGGTGGGCTTTGTGATTCGATCCAAGATGGCAAGACTGGGATATTGTGCAAAGAGAACAATCCCTTCGAGATGGCAAACGCTGCGATTTCGCTCCTCTCCAATCAAAAATTGTACCAAAAACTTGCTTCAAGTGGCCTTTTATGGTCTAAAAGATTTAATTGGGATAAGACGGATAAGAGTTTTCTAGAAATTTTACGGGAAGTCTGCCCGATTCCCTCCAATGGGTAACAAAGTCCAGAATTTAGCATCAAAAAGAGGAGAGGTCGCCTATCGATCGAGGTTGGTGCTTCAATATCAAGGAAAGCGGGTGTTTTTCCCAAATGAGCCAGATAAAAAAGAAATAATAGGTGTTTTAGAGCAAAGGTTACAATCGACAAAAAAAGACTTAGCCTGGCTAAAGAAACAATATAACATCAACTTCTCACCTTATCTTGAAATTGGTGCTGAATTTGGTCAACGTGCAGCTATCTTGGAAGAAAAATATGGAGCTCAAGGGTTTGCATTAGACATTTCGCTTGAAAGCCTTAGCCTGGCACCATTCATTGTAAAACATCTTAAACTCAAGAGGGTTCCCGAAAGAATTTGCGCTGATGCCTATCACCTGCCGTTTCTGAACAACTCCTTTAATTTTATTTATTGCTATCAAACCTTACATCATTTTCCGGATCCAGCGCCAGTCATTAGAGAAATTTACCGCGTCTTGAAACCGGGTGGCTACTTTTTCGTCAACGAGGAACCTGTAAGTCAAATTTTCAACTTAAAGCTCTGGCGAAGACCCACAAAGCTTCGGGCATGGGAAAGGTTTTTAAAGTACGCATTGATACTCCCGTTTGTTTCTACTATCGGTAAAACCGAGACTGAGCACGGAATTCTGGAAGAAGCCTTTGATTTAGCCACTTGGCAAAGAGGTTTAGATGTCTTTGAAGGTGTTACGGTTTGGCTAAAACCTTACCCATTTGGACCGAAATCCATCATCCACAAAAAACCAAAGACAATTTGGTTAAAACCATCAATAACCACCCGGCCATTCATTACGTTTTTTGGTGCTGGAATCAAAGTTCTTGGTAAAAAAACCAAAGAGCACTTAAATAACAACTTGACCAATGTTGAAGACTTTATCAACTGCCCTTCGTGTTTGGAGCCACTTAATCAAAACCTAGCCTGCCCAAGATGCCATGTTAAGTATTTTTCAATTAAAAACATCAAAATCCTTCTGCCTAAAACAATTTTAAATAAACTCTACGCAGGCTTTAAAAATGATAATCAATGATCTCTTTTCAATACTAAATAAAGAGAGAGGGATTATAAAAAACAGTGTATTTATATCCTCAACAGCAGTAGTAAGTGCTGTCCTATCAACTTCTCTAAACATAGTATTTTCCAAATTCTTCGGGCCTGCTGGTTTTGGGCTCTTTAAAACTTCGATGGGCCTGGCTTCAACAGTTGCATATACCTTGGATTTGGGCACAAGATACCTCATCCCACGCTATATTGCTGAATTCGAGGGTAAAAAAGAACCAGAAAATATCACCCACTTAATCGAAAGAACACTTATGTTTAAGGCTATAATTACAGTGTTTATCTTGATTCTTTCCTGGCTTTTTAGCCATCAAATAGCCCAGACATTTTTTCATGCAGAGAAATACGTCGTTCTAGTCTGGCCCACAATGCTTATTTTTACCATAGTATTTTTAGATCTAACCGCCCCGATATTACTTGGCTGCCAAAACTTTAAGCTATTGGCGTTAACTTCTATCCTAGTACCGTTCTTCCATATACTATTTGGCATACCGCTCGCCTATATCTTTGGTCTCAAAGGAGTGTTGTTTGGTGCCGCAATTGCTTTTGTGGTAGGCAGTATCCCGGCCATCAAGTTTATATTAAAAAAGATGGTTATAAGATCAAAAATTAGGAGTTTTAGTTTTAAGCAGGCCTTTATCAACTATAGCATACCGGCTTATTTCGCCAATGTCCCAACCTATATTAGTATCGCCATAATACCACTTCTGTCATTATTTTTTAGCCAGAGACAAGTAGGATTCTACGGCCTTTCTCTGTCTTTTTATACTGCCGCTCAACTCATACCAGTGACACTTTCGAATGTGATGTTTCCTAAAGTTGCCCAATTGCATTCCCAAAGAAAAGAAAGCCAAGCTTACCAGACTTTCAAGAGGTTAATTCTGATCTATACGCCGTTTGCAATTTTGGGTAGCCTCCTAATCATTCCTGTCACCGAACCGTTAGTACATCTATTAATTCCATCATTCCTACCTGCAACCCAGATGATCATTATTCAGACAATAGCCGCATTATTTTTTGGTTATATTGCCCTTGCTGTAAATTATGTTACTGCCGTCGGCAAGCTTAAAATAGCAACAATTTTAAATTGGGTCTTGAGTTTGGTCTTTTTAATCTTGGCTTTTTATGTCACGGGTCTGGCAAAATGAATAATAATTTAGTTTCAATAATCATTCCCACAAGAAATGAATCCAAAAACATCAATCGATGTTTGTTAAGTTGCCAAAAACAAGATTACAAAAATATTGAGATGATCATCGTCGACAACTTTTCAACTGACGGCACGGTAAATATTGCGAAAAAATTCACTAAAAACATTTACTTGAAAGGTACCGAAAGATCTCAACAAAGAAATCATGGCGCATCGAAAGCCTCCGGTAAATATTTGCTTTTCGTCGATGCGGACATGGAACTTGATAAGGGGCTTGTTAAGAATTGTGTCCAGTTAGCCGAAGAACACGATTACCAAGCAATTTTTATTCTTGAAAAAATCCCTCCCGTTGATTTTTGGTCAAGATGCCGTGATTTTGAAAAATCACTTTACTGGCAAAGACTGTTATTTGAAGCGCCTAGATTTATTAAAAGTGATACCTTCAAAGCTATTGAGGGTTATGACCAAAAACTGATTGCCTCTGAAGATTGGGACTTAACAACAAGACTAGTTAATAAAAAAGTCAAGCTGGGATATTCAGATAAACACTTAATTCATCATGAAGGACCAATTTCCTTAATTAGTCTGGCGAAAAAGAAATTCTATTACGGATTGAGCTTGAAGATGTATTTTCAAAAACACCCTAGGAAATCAATCTTTCAATACAATCCCGTCAGGGAAGCTTATCTGAAAAATATCGATAAGTTGATCGCCAATCCTCTGATGTTCGCAAGCTTAATGGTTCTTAAAACAGTTGAATATATAGCTGGTGGCCTAGGATTCGTGATCGGGTTTTGGAAAAAATGAATATTTTAGACTTAGGTTGTGGAAAAACCAAATACCCAAAGTCAATCGGTATTGATATCAATAAGAAAAGTGACGCTGATATTATCTTTAATATTGAAGAAGGTATTCCCTTTCCCAATAACCAATTCGACTTGGTCTACTCATCTCACGTACTCGAACACATTAACCCCAAAAAACTTGTTTTCGTCTTAGAAGAACTATGGAGAGTCACCAAACCCACCGGCCAAATAATTATCAACGTCCCCCATTTTTCAGGCGTTGGCGCATTTACCAACCCATCACATTTAAGATTCGGTTTTTCATCTCAGACTTTTGCCTACTTTCAATCTGAGAATGAATATCCTAATTTTGGAAAAATTGGCTTTGAAGTTAAAAAAGCACGTCTAACCAAACTAGGTAATCCCAATCCAATCTGGTCTCTCTTTACCTCAGTTATTACCTTTTTTGCCAACTTAAACCCTCTTTTTTGTGAACTATTTTGGGTGTATTGGTTCGGGGGTTTTGATGATATTGAATTCATAATCAAGCCTAAATACAAATAATGATTGATAAAAAAAACATTCTCCTATTACTTGCACTCGGCATACTATTCAGAATAATATTCGCAAACTTGATTCCCCCATTTACTGGTAATGATGAACCAGCTCATTTAAGGTATGCTCAACATATCCTTTCTGAAAAGCGATTACCTAATGCCAACTTGTATCACGATGAAGGTCTGGCAGGTAACGAGTATTTCCAACCACCTGCCTACTACACTCTGGCAGCATCAATGATTTTTAATAACACAGACCCATTTATTCAACTGCAAATTTTAAGATTACTTGCGATCATTCTATGGCTGATTACCTTTTACTTTGCCTATAAAACCCTTCTTGTCCTCAAATTACCTAAATCATATTCGATAAGTATTCTAGCTTTTGTCTCACTCTTGCCAACATATATCGTTAATTCTTCAACAGTTACCAACGATGCTTTAGCTATACCTTTAGCCACAGTTATCATCTACTACATGATTCTATGGCTAAAAGAAAAATACTTAACGTATAAAAAACTGTCCATACTTGCTTTCTTATCAGCTCTGACAATCCTTGTTAAACTAAACGGTTTTGCTTTAGTTCCTGGGGTAATCCTGGCAATATTCTACTGTGAAAAAGGTATCAATAGCCGTTTCTTAACCAAAACAGTAGTCTACTCATTTTTAACATTTGTCTTAATATTTTGGTGGTTTTTTTATAACAATTTAACCTACAACAACTGGTTCGGACCAATTAATATCTCAACTGCCACATTCGCTAAAGTACCTTTTAATCTATACAAAATTTATCTTGTGTTAAGAGGTGGTTTTGCTACCTTTTGGTCTGCATACGGCCCAGCGAACGAGATCAGGCTACCTATTTTTGTCTATTTCGGTCTGCTTTTAATCACCTCTTATGGAGTTATCGGTGCAATAGTCTACTCTATCAAAACAAAGCTTAATAGAGCCTCATCATTAATAGGTTGGGGCCATTTAACAATTTTATTAACAGTCTTCATTTTTAATTTTGCTCTACTCTTGGCTCTCAATATTGGCCAGCTTCAACCCTTAGGACGATATTTGTTTATATCGCTTCTACCCATCTCTATATTTTTTGTAATTGGAATTTTCTTCTTAACACCTGTCAGGCTTAGAAAATTTATACCGCATTTCTTGATTATTCTTTTGATAGGATTAAACATTTTAGGTATTAACACTCTAGTCCATCACTATAGTTAAAGCATGAGGAGAGATTTATACTCTGAAAGTTTTCTTCAAGAAACCTACTATTGGTGGCATCTTGCAAAGCAGGAACTGGTAATTTATCTAATAAAAAAATATGCAGACAACAGAAAAATTAAGATCTTAGATCTTGGCTGTGGTACTGGTGCTATGTTAGCACGCTTAAAACCATTTGGGCGGGTCTATGGCCTTGATAATTCTCAACTTGCCGTCAGGTTATGCCAAAAAAGAGGCCTAAAAAATGTATCAAGGCACAATATGGAACAAGCACCACTCCCTTTTAGCAACAAGCAGTTTGATGTTGTTTTGGCATTAGACGTCATTGAACATATTAGATATCCAGAAAAAGTTATTTGTGAGGTCAGGAGAATATTAAAACAAAATGGTTTTTTTATAATTACTGTACCAGCTTATAAATTTCTTTGGAGTTATTGGGATGTAATTTTGGGTCACTCCACAAGATACAATAAGAAAAGTATTCTTGCTCTTCTAAGACCAAATGGATTTCATCCTTTATTTGTTTCGTACTTCCATACTCTGATCTTCATACCCTCCATCCTAATAAGATTAGTTAAACAAACCATCTACAACAAAACCACTAAGTCTTCTCGCGAAGAAATACACTCTGATTTCATTCCATTACCCAAATGGCTGAATGCCCTGTTGTTAGTAGTAGCTGGTCTGGAACGTCAAATATTAACAAAGGTACCGCTACCACTTGGCCTATCACTAATCACAATCTGTCAAAAGGAAAAAATTATTAAAAAGGTTAATCACCTAAAAACCTAAAACCATAAAAGTCAAATGAAACTTGTCACAAGTATGTTACGAAAGTCTCTTTTAAAAGTTTGGAGTGATGGCGCTAGACTCAATAATGACTATTTAATCTCTTATATCGAACATACTAAAACCGCAAAGATATTAGACATTGGTTGCGACACGGGAGAGCTTGTTATTGAACGTGTTAGGAATATAGACAATCCAAACATTTATGGGATTGATATAGAGCAAAAGGCGGTGATTGCCGCCAGAAAGCGCGGTCTAAGAGTTGTGAAAGCGGACGTAGAAAAAGGATTACCTTTTCCTTCAAATTCGTTTGATATCGTATCAGCAAATCAAATTATTGAACACTTGGTTGAAGTTGATTTTTTTATTGAAGAAATCCATAGGGTTCTTAAGCCTGACGGCTATTTGGTTCTTGCGACAGAAAATCTATCTTCATGGCATAATATTCTTGCCTTAATTTTAGGCTGGCAGGATTTTTCCCACTACATGTCCAAAAAGAAAAATATTGGTAATCCTCTTAGGATTGATACGTCAAACAGTCGCCCAAAAAGCACAATGCATATAAAAATATTTACATTAAGAAGCCTTAAGGAATTGTTAGAACTTTACAATTTTAGGGTTGAAAAATTTTTTGGCACTGGCTATTATCCGTTTGCTGGCAGAATTTCACGAATACTTTCAAAATTAGACCCAACCCATTGTGCATTTATTGGTCTCAAAGCAAGAAAACTTGTTAAGTCAAATAAATAAAAAAACATTCTTGAGTGTTGTTATACCGCTTTATAATGAAGAAGCAAGACTAACAACGGGCCTTTCAAGCGTAATCGCTCATTTGAGCAAGCAGAAATATCAGTCTGAAATTATTCTTGTCAACGACGGTTCTACCGACAAGACGCTGAAGCATGCCAAAGAGTTTCAGAAAAAAAATCCAGGCAGAATCAAAGTTATTAGCTACAAACAGAATAGAGGGAAGGGCTTTGCTGTCAAAAAGGGCGTTCTAGCATCAAATGGTAGCTGGGTGTTGTTTACAGACATTGATTTATCAGTACCAATAACACAGCTAAGAAAGTTTCAAAAATATTTGTCTAAGCCACCAAAAGTCCTAATAGCATCTCGAAGAATTAGAGGTGCAAGGATTACTTACCACCAACCAATAATACGCGAAGCACTTGGCCACTTCTTTACCAAGCTTTCCAATTTGATTTTAAATACTAGATGTTCAGATCTCACCTGCGGTTTCAAAATCTTTGACAGAAATTCTGCCAAAAAATTATTTGCCAAGCAAAGATTGAACCGCTGGGGGTTTGATTCAGAAATAATTTTCCTAGCTTACAAATTCCAAATTCCTATCATTGAAATACCTGTTACTTGGAATAATTCGCCAGAAACTAAAGTAAAGTTCCCTCAAGACCTAATAGGATCTTTTGCCGAACTTATTCAAATTAGACTTAACAAGAAGAAAGGATTATATGAGGAATAAAATTTCAATAATAATTGTAAACTGGAATACCAAAGACGACACTAGACGCTGTATTGAGTCAATTTACAGAAACTGCACTTTAAAATTTGAGATCATAGTAATCGATAATAACTCACAAGATAACTCTTATGCCCACCTCAAAGAACGTTTCCCCAAAATCAGGTTAGTTCAAAACAAAAAAAACCTCGGCTATGCCAAGGCTAACAACCTAGGTTTCAAACTTGCAAAATATGATTTTGTAATAGTGTTAAACCCCGATACCCAAATTCAAAAGGGTACATTTGAGTCGCTTGTCAAATTCTATAAAAACAATCCCCATGTCGGTGCAGTTGTACCAAAACTTTTAAACCCCAATGGCTCTACCCAATACTACTACCACCGTAAACTTCCAACGCTCAAATATCAAATCGCAAGTTTAATTTACAATTACACGCCATTTAAAAAGTTTCGTTGGTCACAAGAATTTTTCTTACTTGACCAAAAATTTGAATCAGATACCCTGATCGAACAAGCTGCTGGTGTATGTATTCTAACAACCAAATCTGTATTGAAGAAAATTGGAGGCTTATTTGATCCAAAATTACCAATTTTTTTAAACGATGTTGATTTTTCTTTCAGAATTAAAAAACACGGATTTTCAATTTTTCTTGCGGCAGACTCGAAACTTATCCACTATCGATCATCCTCCACTAGCAAATTAGACCCGTACACCCTAAGACAAGAAGTAATTCTCTCAATACTTCATTATCTGAAAAAAAACAGTGGTTTTTTAAGTTATGCAACTGCAAAAGGCTTTATATTAATTTTACTTGCAATAGTTTTCGTACTTAATCTTACAGGTCTATCAAAAAATTACCTTATGGTGAGAATCACAAACAGAAGAGAATCTTTTGCTAAACAGTGGAAGAACTTGACCGCAACAATCACTGAAAGAAGGAACCACCCTGGCCTTAGAGTTTACGGTAGTTGAAATTGAAAATATGTATGAAATAAAAATAGCAGAACCTGTATTGTCATCAAATATCATTCCTAAACTAAAACGTATATTGCATAGTGGCAATTTAGCCCAAGGTAAGTGGGTTGAAAAGATTGAAAAGAACTTAGCCGAATATCTGAACGCATCTTTTTGTGTGGCTGTTTCAAGCGGAACCGCCGCCCTCCATGCAGCCTTGAGTATCCTTAATATTGGTCCGGGCGATGAGGTTATAACCACGCCTTTTACTTTTATCTCAACCGCCTCTGCTATCTTGATGGTTGGCGCTAAACCCGTATTTGTAGATATCGAATATGATTCGTTTCTTATTGATCCAACCCAAATAGAAGGAAAAATATCAAAGAGAACAAAAGCTATTATTGCAGTTGACCTCTTTGGACAAATGGCTGATTATCAAAAAATCTCCTCTTTTGCCAAGAAAAATGGTATCTTTGTCATCGAAGATGCCTGTCAAGCTCTCGGTTCAAGGCAAAAACGGAAACCAATTGGAAGTTTGGCTGATATTGCTACCCTTTCCTTCTATGCAACCAAGCCTCTTACAGCTGGAGAAGGAGGGGCAATAATAACCAATTCGAAAAAGTTCGCCAAAAAAGCTAAAAGTTTCCGAAATATTGGCCGTAACCTAAAGAATCCTGAACTATTTAATATCTTGGGTTTTAATTACAGGATGACTGAATTTCAGGCGGTAATCCTCCTCTCCCAGCTTCCAAAATTTGAAGAAAACTTAGTGCAGAGAAGGAAAAATGCTAACTTTTTAACTAGCAACTTATCCAAAATTCCTGGTATTGAAACTCCGACGGTTGAAAATGAAAATCAACACACTTTCAGCCAATACACCATCAAAGTCAAAAAACCATATCCTTTGAACCACAATCAATTAAAGAAAAAGTTTGACAAAGCCAAGATTGAGACGAAGATCTATTATCCATTACCACTTCATCTCCAGCCGTTATTTGCCAATCTCGGTTACCAGAAAGGTGATTTCCCAAATGCAGAACAGACCGCTAATCAGACTCTATCCCTACCAATCCATCCATTAGTTTCCAAAAAAGACCTGAACAGGATAGTCAAGATAATCAAAGTTGGCTCGACTATCGCTTCTACTTAAACCAGGAATCTTAATTTTTTTTTGCTAATACAACCATTGTCCAACCAAGATATTTGACAAGGGGTAAATTTTGGCCTAATTTTTCTAAAATATCCAGAAACTTGATAACGTTTTTAGATTTTACACCTAAAAATAAATTATCAACGGGGTAAGGAAGAAGGAAATTGACAAATTCCAGTCTTTCAATCCTAAAATATTGACCAACCACTTTCTTAAACTCTGCAGATGTAAATTCGTGGACATGCTCATTAAAAGTATAGTGTTTTAACTTTCTTTTTAATGAATACGCTAAATTCAGGGGTGAGAATTTTGATGGGGTACTAATTACCAACACTCCTTCTCTTTTCAATACTCTTTTTGTCTCTTTTAAAGATTCCTTGTAATTGGGAATATGTTCAATCACCTCTGTAAATAAAACTTTATCAAAGTATTCTTTAGGAAATGGCAATCTTGTAGCATCGGCAACCAAAAACTCTACATTTTTATTTTCCCCAACAAATTTTTTAGCTTGGTTTAGATAATTTTTGGCAAGTTCAACAGCAAATACCCTTGCCCCCTTTTGAATAATTTTTTTAGTATAGTACCCAGGACCACAACCTAAATCAAGAATAATTTCGCCCTTCCTCGGATCCAAGAGAGAAAAAACTTTCGCAAAACGAGTGTTATAAAAGAACCTCTTATAAAGACTTGGGTGTCTATAAGTCACCTTAACCTCATCCAACCCGGCGGCCTTTTTCTCGTAATATTCTTTTAAGTTAGTTTTTCCGTATGCTTTCATCGATAAACTTTACCACTTCAAAAAGATCTTGAAAGTCATCACCTTTGATTAAAGTTCTAACCCCTGCTTTTCTACCCATATCACCATCTGCAACCGAATTTCCAATAATTAGACAATTTTTGGGTAATAAATTTAACTTAGTTAAAATAAATTTCACTACTTTTACATCTGGCTTTATAAATCCATCGTCTCTAGAAGTAATCAAATCCGGTTGCGGAAAACCAAATCTGCCAAAAGCTTCTTTGACGATTCGCTCTCCGTTTCTTGTAACCACGACCAATCTGAAATTTCTTGCCATAAAGTACTCTAGAATTTCTTTTGCATAAGGCAGCGGTTTTGATCTATCTAAAACTGAGGTTTCTTCTTCTTCGATTATCTTGTAAGCCTTCTGTCTAATTTTTTTAAGCTCTCCATCGTTAAACCCTTTAAATTTTAAAATCGCTAAAGCTTTATCCAGTTTTGGAAATAATGGTCTAAATTCAAAATCAATACCCTCTCTTTTCAACAAATTTCTTAATTTCCGCCGAACTAGCTCCCAATTTACCTTCAAATCAACCAAGGTTCCATCAAAATCAAAAAGTATTACCTTTAAATCTTTTGTGCGCTCCATCTCTCTCCTTTAACGAGCTTATAACCCATATCGACCATCCTAACCCAGTACCAACCGGCTGGAATCGGATTATATTGAGGCAAATCAGGCAGCTTTTCGCCGTAAGCCAGTTTTAAATAATAATAAGGCATATTCGAGCCGGCCTCAGTAAAAAAATTTGAGGTGGTAAAAAATCTTCCTGCATTAATTTCAGTCACGCAAGGGATACTCTTTGAATTCTCCTTTAAATCTACACAAAAAACTCCAGATGCTTTTTTATCTACTGCTAAAATTGCTTTCGTGGCAACTTCGTTGACGTCATCCCTATGTACTGTTTTTGCAACCGCTGGTGTAGATGTTTGGCCACTAGGAGTAAGGTAGCCAAAAAGATATTCCAAGCGTTGTCGAGCTTGAGAAGTAATAACTTCTCCATTCTTCCAAAT
>Ga0315280_10006040_pt1 | contig 16897 bp, 16 predicted proteins | sample YL17G06_40_MG_FD_203697 | JGI IMG/M metagenome (GOLD analysis project Ga0315280, IMG submission 203697) | Sediment microbial communities from Yellowstone Lake, YNP, Wyoming, USA - YL17G06_40 | ecosystem: Environmental > Aquatic > Freshwater > Lake > Sediment | place: USA: Wyoming | collected...
AAGGTATGATACCATTTCAGATGACGATCTGATCAAAGCGGTGGGATGATTTTCAGAAAAGTGGGAACATTTTGGGAACATTTGGTTTTTTGAATATATTTGGAATCAGGCTAACTAGTTGATTTTAAAGGGCGCGAGGGTGGCGGAACTGGCAGACGCGCTGGACTTAGGACGCGCTCAGGCGATTTCCGCAAAAGTCCTTAATTGCCAATAACTTACTGAAATTCAAACCAAAACCGGGTCAGTTGCTTTTCCTGATTATCCTGAAAATCCTGCCCATCCTAGTCCATTTTCACGAAAAGTTGGCACAAAAGCTGGCACAAATTTAGAACAAATATTCTAATTGACCTGCCCCCCAAAAACTGGACCAGTGCTAAAGTTAGTCTTTAGGGTAAACGAAGTAGTACAAGTATTGGGGGGCAGGCCAATTTTGCTGTGCTTTGTTGCAATCGCGATTGGTAAAAACGCACTCGCCTTCAGTATGTCGGTAGCAGCCCTGCTATTGATCAACGGCTTAATGCACATAATGGGGAGTGTCAAGGTTAAGGGGTATGCACCCGGTGTAATCACCGGGGTCTTACTGTATATGCCCCTTTCCGTGTACGCTTATTACTTTTCCATTAGTTCAGGCCAACTAACGCTGAATGGAGTAATCGCTACCGCTATATTGGGTTTATTGTATCAAGTAGTTCCAATAGGTTATTTCGTGTTGGCAAGCGCGATTAGGCGAGTATAGGCAGCAACAGTCAAGACAGATTTGTATCTGGCTCCTCGGGTGGGACTCGCGAGGGTAGAGCCACACGGGGCATCATCGCCAGCGCTCATCAGCAAGAAGTCTTCATCCCACATGCATACAACATCTGGGTAAGATCGTCCTTAGTGATCGTCCCGGTCGCGAGTGTGAACGTACCATGATCACGTGCTTCTTTTGCGACGCGAACGGCCTCGGAGTAAGCAGCCCGGGCCAGACTGCTGCCAAACGTGAGGCGCGCGACTCCGAGGTCCCTTAGTTCTTTGATGGTGGGAATACCAGGAGCAGCGAGCACGTTGATAGGGGCTCCGATTTCTTTCGCGAGAAGCCCGATGGTCTCTGGCGACGTGACGCCGGGAACGAACACACAATTGGCCCCTGCTTCGACGTAAGCGTTTCCTCGGCTGATTGTTTCGGAAGCAACCTCCGGCCCTTTGCCCATACAGAGAAAGCAGTCAATTCTCGCGTTGAGCACAAACGGAATCCCAATGGAATCGGCGGCTGCTCTTGCAGCGCGATACCTTTCAACCGCAAAGTCTAGATCGAAAAGAGGCCGGCCTTTGTCCTTCAAGTCGCCCTTGGTGCTGTCTTCGACATTAGCACCCACGGCCCCCGCCCCGATAGCTTGTCGGATCGTTTCGGCGACAACGGCTGGATCGCGGCCATACCCGGCTTCAACATCCGCAGTGACGGGGATGTCGACAATTGATGCGATCATCCGCACAACTGCTATTGTCTCTTCTCGCGGAATGTGCTCTCCGTCAACGTAGCCCCGAGTGAAGCCTATGCCAGCACTCGTGGTCGCGATGGCCGGGAACCCCAGCCTGGAAAGCATCAACGCGCTTGCCACATCCCATGCGTTGGGCAGGACGAGAACGTTCGGGCCACGGTGAAGATCAAGGAATCTTTGAGCCTTTTCATGGTTAGTGTTCATGTTTGTTTATCTCCTTTTCACACACGTAAGAGTTATTGCGATTCTCCGGCTTGCCTCGCAGGCCTGACCTGCCCCCAATACTTGTACCACTCTTTAAGTTAGTGTCAACCCCCCTTGCAACGAGCGGAGCGTAGCGAAGCTCGGTAGACAGATATTCCGACTCTCGAATCTTGTCAATGATTTGCTCAGCCGTGAATCGTTTCCTTGACATTCCTGACTCCGCATTACAATCTAGTTTAGCCTAAAGGCCTGGTCCAGTTTTTTGGGGGTGGCAGGTCATGGTGCACTTGAATGTTTCTCAAGGTATGATACCATCATCAAAAGACGATTTCGCTTGGCGAAGATATAATTTTAGAAAAAGTTGGCACATATCGCATTTTTGGATAAACGCCTAAATCCTGATAACATATTGATAAATAAATAATTTTTACTTGTGCGAGGGTGGCGGAACTGGCAGACGCCCGATAGTCAGGAATTCCAGCGCTGGACTGGCAAGCGGAAATCCGTGTTGGTTTTGGATGTTATCAAGGGTCTGGCCACCCCTGCGGAAATCGCCCGCAAACACGGTTTGACGGTGGCGGAAGTTGAGCGCTGGGTTGAGCTGAGTTTGCAGGCGATGGAAGACTGGCTGCGCAGCAATCCGAAAGAAGCGGCCTTGGAATGGGAATCGGAGAAGAAGGAGCTATACGCCAAGATCGGGCAGTTGAGCCTGGAGGTGGAGGTTTTAAAAAAAGTTCAAGGTCTCGGGAGCAGGGGCTCGGAGGACGAGAACTGATGCAAGCAGTTCATAGCGAGTTGCTGAGCCGGCAACAGCCGGTTTCGGTTGCCTGGCTCTGCCGGGTTCTGGGTCTGCCTCGCTCCAGCGCTTACTACCAGCCCAAACAGGTTGAGCGAAAGCCAGAGCTTGATGAAGGTCTGGCCGCAACCGTGCCGCCATAAAAGGAATCATAGTCCTCCATCCCAGGCAGGTTCTTGTTCATTATTGACCTGCCCCCCAAAAACTGGACCAATCCTAAAGTTAGTCTTTAGGGTAAACTAGGTCCAAAAGGAGGGTCAGGAATGTCAAGGAAACGATTCACGGCTGAGCAGATCATTGCCAAGCTCCGGGAGGCGGAAGTGGAGTTGTCCAAGGGCCAACCGGTCACCCAGGTGATCCGCCAACTGGGGGTAACCGAGCAGACCTACTACCGCTGGCGCAAGGAATACGGAGGGATGAAGGTAGAACAGGCCCGGCGGCTGAAGGAGCTGGAGACGGAGAATGCCCGGTTGAAGAAGCTGGTGGCCGATCTCTCGTTGGACAACCTGATTTTGAAAGAAGTCAACTCAAAAAACTTTTGAGCCCGGCGAAGCGGAGGCAGGCTGTGGAATATGTTTTAGAGAAGTTCCCCTCCCAGCTGTCGCAACGCCGGGCGTGTCGGGTCTTGGGTCAATCCCGCTCCACCCAGTATTTCCAGGCAAGGATTTTTCCAGAAGAAGAGGGTTTGATTAACCGGATGATCACCTTGGCTTGTTCCTACGGCCGCTATGGCTATCGTCGGATAACGGCTCTTCTCCGCGCAGAAGGCTGGCAAGTTAATCACAAGCGGGTGGAACGGTTATGGCGTCAGAAGGGCCTGAAAGTTCCGCAGCGCCAGCCCCGCCGGAAGCGTTTGTGGTTTAACGACGGTTCCTGTTTGCGGCTCCGTCCGGAGCGACCTGACCATGTCTGGAGTTACGATTTTGTGACCGACCGCACTCATGATGGCCGATCCTTTCGCATCCTGACGGTTATGGATGAATACAGCCGGGAGTGCCTGGCCATTGAGGTAGCCCGGGAATTTAGCTCGATCAATGTGCTTGAATGTCTTGGGGATCTCTTTGTCTTGCGGGGTACTCCCGGTTATCTCCGTTCAGATAATGGCTCGGAGTTTACGGCCAAGTTAGTCCGGGGCTGGCTGGATCGGTTGCAGGTAAAGACCTTGTTTATCGAGCCTGGGAGTCCTTGGGAGAACGGCTATATTGAGAGTTTTAACGGCAAGCTTCGGGATGAATTCCTGAACGGAGAGATTTTCGAGACTTTGCAGGAAGCCAAGGTCTTAATCGAGTCCTGGAGAAGGGATTACAACCGCCATCGTCCTCACAGTTTTTTGGGGTATAAGCCACCGGCCCCGGAGGCTTGGAGTTCGCTTGCAACGAGCTTCGCTACGCTCCGCTCGTTGCAAGGGGGATTGACACTAACTTAAAGAGTGGTACAAGTATTGGGGCAGGTCAGTATAGACTCTTTTTATGCATCGGCTTAAAAATAGACTATATTTTATTTAGACTATTTTATATATTGTCTGTTTGGCAGGGGGATGGGTATTTTTATCGAAGCCATTGAGCCGGGCAATGGGGAGGGCTTGGCTGGCCGGAGATGAATCCGGTCTTTCCGCGCGATTATGGCGGACAAGGGCAAGGCCCTTGACCAAATTGGTCAATTTAATGCGGCTATGCCACTCACCCCCGCCTTTATCCTCCCCCACCCCAGGGGGAGGAAGTTTGTGTTGAGGGGCTTTTGCTAAAAGTGAATTTCTCCACAGCCTCACCAAGGGAAAAGGCTAAAAGGGTGTTCTTGTTTGGGCGAGGGTGTGAGCCGGAGGGGTGCCGGGTTTCGGGATCATTAAAGGCGCTCCGGCCTGGCAGCTTTACCTGCTGTCCCCGCCGGTCTTGGCGCATCCTGGGACGGTGAAGCTTGGGACCGCGTCCACCCGGGGACTAAGCAGCCTATGACGGGATAAACATTATTTTATATGGACTATACTAAATATAGTCTGTATAAATAGCCAGCAGTTGGCTGTTTCAGGGTTTTTGGAAAATGCCGATGAGTCCGATTCCGGATTTGGTCCGGAGCAACAGCTGATCCGGGATTAAGATGATGCGGAAGGCAAGGTCAGCAATTGCGGCCGCTTTTGATGAGGCTATGCCTTTAGGCTGGCTCTTGCTCCGGCTTACGGTCAATTGTCTTTTGAGCATGGGCAGATAGAGGATGCGGTAATAGAGCCATATTATTGGCCATCCCCAGTGGTAGCAGTCTTTGGTGACAAAGCCCTGGGACTCAAAGAGCCTAGTCAGGTCTTCCCTGGTATAGCGGCGTTTATGGCCGCTCCAGTCGTCGTCAATCGACCATTTTCGGGGGTCAGCCGGGACCGAGACCAGTGCCAGGCCGCCCGGCTTCAGGCCGCGGAAAAGCTCTTTGACCGCTGCTTGGTCATCTTCCAGGTGTTCAAGGACATCTCCTGCCAGGACCGCGTCAAAGGACCGGTCGGGAGCGGGCAGATGAGCCAGGTTTCCTCGCCAGAGGTTTGTTGAATGAGGCTTTTGTGTGAAGCTTGCGACACATTCCCTGCTCTGGTCAAATCCGAAGAGGGAGAAATTGCCCGAGGCCAGAAGCCCGAGCATCCTGCCCTCTCCGCATCCCGCGTCCAGGACCGAGCCGCTTTTAAGCCTGTTTTTAAGCTCTTTGGCCAGGAGCCTCTGCCGGAACCACTGCCGAGGCCCGAAGGTTGGGCTTGCTCCCCATTTTCTCTCTTCGATCATCCCTAATAAATATACCGTTGTCAGCCCTAGGCGCAAATCCCGGGTCTGGCTGACCTCGATTTTCCGCAGAGATCTATGCCGCCGCGGTTAATCCGCCTCTCGTTGCCAGGTTTGCACACAGTGAAAAATTTTGCACATTGTTTGAAGCATCCGGAGTTAACCGGGGTTCCGGGGAGTTTTTTTGCCGGGCTTTTGGGGGCCGGCGGTGATGCGTTCGGCTGAGGAGAGCTTTCAAGGATCGGGATTGCGGCTTTTGCTTGGCTGCGGGAGGTTGCGCTGATTGAAACTTGCCGTGGACTTATGATAAGCTTATAGCCAGACGGTGAAGAAAAGCCCCAGATTTTTCCTGGCCTTTTTTTTATTCTTGGCGAGCGCAAGCGCTTATGGCCAGCTTATTGATTACCGGCTGGTTCCCAGGGATCTGGAGACCAGTTTCCAGTCCGGGATCAGGCTGATTAAGGACAAGCAATTTGAAGCCGGGTTTAAAAGCCTGGACCAGGCGCTGGCTCTGCTCTGGACCAACCAGATTAACGATCTGCCAACCTATTCGGAGGAACTTATCAGGCTTGCCTACGATCCTTCCCTGGGATCTGAGACTGAAAAGCGGCTGCTACAGTACAGCTTTTATTTGGGGCCTCACATCGCAGGGACTGCTTTTGCCCATGCCCAGCTTTTCTTGTCCAAGGAGCATTTTTCGCCTGGGTCGGCTTTGTCGGAGCTGGGCCGCGCGGTCAGCCTTATTCCTCTTGACCTGCTTGCGACGCTCAGGATCAAAGCCAAGATTTGGGCGACCACGGCCGAGTTTTTCCGGCTGGGATTGCTGATTGTCTCCGCGCTCATTATCATTCGCAGCTTCCGGGTTCTGTTCCACTGGGCCGGGCATAAGCTGCCCTCCTCGCTTCGGAGGCTGGCTGTTCCCGCGGTTTTGCTGATCGGGTTTGCGCCGCTCTATGTCGGAGCTCCGCTCTGGATGGCTTTGGTCTGGCCGGCGCTTCTTTGCGTGGGCTTTGGCGTGCGGTCGGTGCAGATGATATTTATACTTTTTCTCTTGGGCTTTTCGGTTCAAAATTGGTTCGAGCAAAAAAAGAGTAATCTCATTTTCCCCATTGGCGAGAATTTGACAACGAGCCAGTATCGTGTCGGGCTCGGTCTTTTTAGCCGGCAGGATTTGAATTTGCTTGAGGCCGAGTCGGCCAAATCGCCCACACCCGGCGTGATCCTGGCTCTGGCCGATGCGGAGCGGAAAGCGGGAAACACGCAAAAAGCTGTTGAGTTGCTGCGGCCGCTTGGGGAGAATCCGGAGGCGGGTGTGTATGCTGATAACCAGCTGGGCTGCCTTTATCTGGAATCAGGCCAAACTTCGGAGGGGTTGAGATTTCTGGAAAGGGCTGCGGCTTCGAAGGAGCAGTTTGCGGAGGTATATTTCAATCTGAGTCAGGCATACGGCTTGAGGAACGCGTTCGACCGGTCGGACCACGCTTACCAGAGGGCGAGCCATCTGGACCGGGAAGCCGTTGAGCGATTCCGCCTGGCCAAAAAGCTGACCAATTCCTCTGTTCTTATGGTGCACCTGCCTCTGCCAGCCGCATTTATTGAAAAAATGCTTGTGCGCGAGTCTGATCTCCATTCTATTTTTGCTTCCGGCAAGCGCGGGTTTTTGTTTCTTTTGGCCGGATCGATCTTCATTTTTGCGCTGAGCCTGGGCAAGCGGGGCAAGATATGTTTCTATTGCGGCAGGGTCATTTGCCCGAAATGTCTTCCGGAAAGCCGCGCGCCCGGGATTTGCGGCCCGTGTTATCAGGTTTTCCGCTCGGGCAAGAGTGTGGACCCGAAACTTAAGATTAAGCAGAAAGGCCTGGTTCGCAGCTACCACACGATAATGGCGGTCTTCGGGATCCTTGCCAGCGTTCTGGTTCCCGGCTCCGGCCTGGTTTTTGAAGAGAAGATTTTTTCAGGGCTGATTATCAGTATCCTGTCTGTGGCCTTTCTAGCTTCGGTGTTTTCCCAGAGCAGCGTGCCGGCGCCTATGATGCCGGTGGCCAACCTATGGACTGCTTGGGTTCTAGGGGGGGTTCTGGGATATATTGCCCTTGGTTTGCTCTCGGTCGTGCTTTACATCATATTGGCCAAGGTGGAGGTGTGAATGGGCCTCAGAGGCTCGCTTCGGGATTTCGGCATTGCCGAGATTTTGCAGTTGATCGGGCTTCAGCGCCGGAGCGGCAAGCTCACGGTGAAAAGCAGCGACGCGGAATACAGCATCCTTTTCAGCGCGGGCAAGATCGTGAAGGTGGAGAAAACGCCGGAGCTGGAAGAGGAATCGTTTCAGCACTATCTGCTCAGGGCCAAGGCCGCGACGCCGGAGCAGATCCGGTATGCTAGCCAAAAGGCGCAAGCCGAGCTCAAGCCGCTGGAAGTTGCTCTTCATGATGCTTCTGCGATCTCGATCGCGGACCTGAAAACTTTTCTAGGCCTTAGAAATATTGATCTGCTGAATAATTTATTTCTGCTCAAAGACGGCGAGTATGAATTTGAGCAGGAGCCGGTGAGCTTTCATCCCAGCTTCGCGGCTGAGCTGGACACCGAACAGGTGCTGATGGACGGCTACCGGGTCAAAGATGAGTGGCCCTCGGTGATGGCCGAGCTCGGCTCCGCGCAAACCATGTTTAGGAGGAAGGCGGGCGAATTCGGCCTGGAAGACCGGCTGGACCCTATTGAAGACAAAGTTTACCGGCTTATTGACGGAGAGAAGGATGTGAAATTGCTTTCCTCCCAGGCGCGGCTGTCCCAGTTCGATACCCTTAAAATACTGGCGGAACTAAAACGAAAAGGAAGGATTGCGGCTGAAGCGGCTAAAAAAGAAAAGGCAGGTTGGGGCCGCAAGCTGTCGCTTAAGGCGGTTGTCAGGGTTGTTTCCTGGATTTTAATTGCCGGGGCGGCTGGTCTCGCGCTTAACGGCCTTTGGGGATATGCGCGGCAGGGAAAAACCGCGGCCGGAGCCGCTTATGACCAGTCCTGGGATGAGGAACGGGTTCGCGCGGCTCTGGAGGTTTATTACCTTGACCAGGGCTTGTGGCCGGAACGGCTTGAGGAACTGGTCAATAAGGGCTTTTTGCCGGCCTCGGACTTGAAATTTCTCAAAAATAGTCAATACTATATCAAAGAAGGCGGCTATATTTTCAGCGGCCCGGGGCCTTAACCAGGCACGGGCTGTCGGTCTATTTTAGGGGAGTGATGAGAAAAAATATGGACCGGTCTATAGATATAACGCTGGAGGACTTAAACCTGGCACGGGTTTTGTTCGGGGAGCATCATCGCAATCTAAAGCGGATGGAGGAGCTGACCGAGGTTGAAATCCGGGCCCGGGGCAATGCGCTACGCATTCTTGGCCCTGATGCCGGGGTGAGAGTTGCGGGGAAGGCCATCCAGGAGCTTTACCATCTTTTGCAGAAAGGCGTTGCCATAACCGAGGCCGACATCGAGCCTGCGGTCAAAATAATCAGCGAGCACCCGGAAATGGGCCTGGAGCGGATTTACAAGGACAATGTGCTGGTGTCCGGCCATCGCAAGCCGATTGTCCCCAAAGGCATGGCCCAGAAGGAATACATAGAAGCCATGCGCCATAATGACATCGTTTTTGCGATCGGGCCTGCGGGCACGGGCAAAACTTATCTGGCCATGGCCATGGCGGTTCGGTGCTTAAGTGAAGGCGAGGTGAGCAGGATTATACTCACCCGGCCCGCGGTTGAAGCCGGCGAGCGGCTCGGCTTTCTGCCCGGAGACCTGATTGAAAAAGTCAATCCTTACCTTCGGCCGCTCTACGACGCTTTGCACGATATGATGGACTTTGAGCGGGCGATGAGGCTGGTTGACCGGGGGGTGATTGAGGTTGCCCCCCTGGCTTTTATGCGGGGCAGAACCCTGAACAACAGCCTCGTTATCCTGGACGAGGCCCAGAATACCTCCATTCTCCAGATGAAAATGTTCCTCACCCGGCTCGGGTTTGATTCCAAGGCGGTGGTGACAGGAGACATCACCCAGATTGATCTTGAGCGGCCGGAGCAGAGCGGTCTTGTTCATGTGGCCAGGATTCTGAAGGATATTAAAGGCATCCACTTCAGCTACTTTAGCGAGAAGGATGTGGTCCGCCATCCTCTGGTGCAGGAGATAATCAAGGCTTACGAAGCGGACGAGCAAAGCCGGACCAGGAAGCGCGAGTCTTGATCGAGGCGCAGCATGCCCAATTCCGATAAAATCCATAAATTGCCGGGCACGGAGATAAAGCGGCAATGGCTCAAGCGGATTCAGGCGGTCTACCGGATCAGGCCCCAACTGGTCAAATGGGTTATCTATGTTCTGGTCAGCCTGATCCTTACCATTCTCATTTTTTACCCTCGGGAGTATGTGAGCGGCCAAAAATACCAGCCTGGAGAGCCCGCGCAAAAGACCATCAAGGTGATGAGAGACACCCCAGCTATCGACACGGTCACAACCGAGCAGCGCCGGAAAGCAGCGGCCGAGGGGGTGCGCGATGTTTATGACTACGACCCGAAACTTGCCGACTCCATAAACCAGTCTCTGGCGGAGCTCTTCGCCAAGATGCGTGATCTTTATCAGCCCAGGCCTAAGGCCGGCGAGGACATCACGATGCCGGGCGCGTTCAAGGAAGAGACAAAAGAAGGGCTGCTGGGGCTGGGGCTGAATCAATCGGAGATTGACTTGCTTGCCAAATTCTACTATGACCCCCAGGTCCTTGCCCGGCTCCAGAAAATCGTGCTCAGGATTTACAACCAGCCGGTTGCAATTGACCTGCCCCTGATCAAGCTGGAAGGGGACAAGGGCATCATGGTCAAGAATCTTCAAGATGGGGAAACCTCGGTTTTGACCAGCTATCAAGGCATCAAAGACCTTGAGCAGGCAAAAAAAGATATGAACCGCCGCATCGACCAGCAGTTCGCGGGATACCCTCTGCGTCTTAAAAATGTGCTGGCCAGGATCGTCGGCGACCAGTTAAGACCCAGTCTCACCTTCAACAAACAGGACACGGACAAGGCGGCTGAGGATGCAAAGAACGCGGTCAGCCCGGTTTATTTCAAATTCAAGAAAGGCGAGGTCATTGTCCGCAAAGGGGACATCATCAACGAAGACCAGTGGAAAAAAATTGAGGCGCTCCAGAGCATCCGCTCGCCCTTTGCCGGAGGGTTCTTATTCCTGGGATTGATGGCCATTTTCACGCTCGGGCAATTTTTCATTTACAATTTCGGGGAACGGAACATAAAAAAATTCAGGCCCGCGCTTATTAACCTTGTCTTCTTGAGCGCGATGCTGGTCTTAAGCCTTATGATCCTGAAAATTTTTGAATACATCGGTCTTAACCTCAAAGAAAGCCTGGGTCTGCCGGACGGAGTGAACTTCTACTATCTGGCCGGAATCGCGGGCAGCGCGATGCTGGTGCGGATGGTTTTGAACAGCGAGTCCGCGGCTATTTACACCTTTTTGCTGAGCGGCTTCAGCGGCATAATCGCCGGCTTCGATTTCTATCCGATGATCTACCATATGGTGGGCGGCCTTTTGGTTGCCAACGAAGTCGGAACCTGCGAGCAGAGAAGCAAAATTTTCCGGGCCGGCCTGTTCCTTAGCGTGTTAAACCTGATCCTAATCCTTTGCTTCGCGATGTTCCAGAACAACATCGCGGACCGCGAGCAGCTCATCTACAACCTGGCCTTCGGATTTCTGGGCGGAATCTTTGTTGCAATCGCGGTCACCGGCGTAACCCCCCTGATCGAATCGGTCTTCGGATATTCAACCAACATCAAGCTGTTGGAGCTGCTCAACCAGGAGCACCCGCTGCTTAAAGAGCTGAGCTTGAAGGCCTCCGGCTCTCACCAGCACAGCCTGGCGGTCGCGAACCTTGCGGAAGCGGCCGCGGAGGCCATCGGCGCCAACCCGCTCCTGGCCCGGGTGGAAGCGATGTATCACGACATCGGCAAAATGGAGATGCCCAATTATTTCGGGGAGAACCAGTGGGACGGTAAAAATCCGCACCTGAAAATCAGGCCGACGATGAGCGCGCTCATTCTGATCAAGCACAGCAAGGAAGGGGTGGACCTGGCGGAGAAATACCGCCTGCCCAGGCAGGTCATTGACGCGATTCAGCAGCACCACGGCACGAGCTTGATCAAGTTCTTCTATGAGAAGGCCAAGGAATTGGAAAACCCGGAAGTGGACACCATCGACGAAACCGAGTTCCGCTATCCGGGCCCCAAGCCCCAGACCCGGGAGGCCGGAATACTTATGCTGGCCGATGTGGTGGAGAGCGCGGCCCGCACCCTGCGCGAGCCTAATCCGGCCAAAATCCAGGGGATGGTGCAAACCCTCATCAACCGCGTGTTCGTGGACGGCCAGCTTGATGAGTGCGAGTTGACGCTTAAAGACCTGCACGAGATGACCAAGGCGTTCGTCAAGGTGCTCGGCGCAATGTATCATTCCCGGCCGGACTACCCGCAGCCGGTTGAAAAAGGAGCCCAGGTTGCCAGGAAAAACGGAGATAGTGATCAGGAATCTGCAGAAACGAAAAATGGCAAAGAGCCGACTCCGGGAAAAAACGCGGAAGTTATTAAAAGACTTGGGAATTAGCCCGGCCGAGCTCAGCATCCTCCTGGTGGACGACCAACAAATCCTCAAACTCAATCGCATCTGGCGCAAAAAAAACCGGCCCACCGATGTTCTGTCCTTTGCCCAGCGGGAAGGAGAATTTGCCGACCCCCAAGACCCGCTGCTGGGAGACATCGTCATCTCGGTGGAAAGAGCTGAAGAGCAGGCAAAGCAGGCCGGGCACTCCCTGGATAAGGAAATGGATTTGCTTTTGGTCCACGGCTTGCTTCACCTTGTGGGTTACGAGCACGAACGGGGAGGAAAGGCCGCGGCTGAAATGCGTTCCAAAGAAAAAAAGCTTCTCGCCGGATTGAAAAAATAAAATGAACGCACAAAAAACTTTTTCCGCGCGGCAGCCTCTGCTCGCGGTCTTCTCGGGAGCGCTCCTGTTTTTGAGTTTCTCCCTGCCCAGAGGGATCATTCTCACGCCGGTTGCCTGGTTTGCTCTGGCGCCTTTAATCCTCTCCCTGAAAAAGGCGACGACCAGAAACGCTTTTTTATACGGATTCATCGCAGGCATTATCGGATGCTTCGGCATATACTACTGGATTCCGTATTGTATGATCCATTACGCGGATATGCCCAGGCCGCTTGCTTACTTCGCTCTTCTTTTGCTGGTCCTGATCCTTGCCAGCTACATTGCTCTGTTCGCGTGGCTGCTCAGGATATTCCAGCTCCGCTCCCGTGTCTCGCAAATGGCCATCGGCCCGCTTATCTGGGTCGGCCTGGAATACATCCGGACCTATTTCCCGCTCGGCGGTTTTTCCTGGGCCTTGCTCGGAGCTTCTCAATACCACTTTCTGCCCGTAATCCAGATTTCAGAGTTGGGCGGCGTTTATCTGGTGTCCTGGTTGGTTGCATTGGTCAACTTCGGGATCGCGGCACTTTTTGAAAATTTCCCGCCTCCTAAAAAGGCCTGGCAGGCATTTGTCCTCGCCGCGCTTTGTTTTCTGGCCGCGGCGGTCTATGGCCAAATCCGGATCGGGCAGGTTGACCGCATATTCTCGAACCAGCCCCAAATCCGGGTCGGGATAGCCCAGGGCAACATTGACCAGAGCCAGAAATGGAGCCGGGAATTTTTATGGTCCGGCCTGGCCCGCCACATCGAGCTGAGCAAAGACCTGCTTAAAAAACCCAAAGAGCTGCTGGTCTGGCCTGAAACCGCGGTCACTACCTTTTTCAACATCTCCTGGCAGAACCAGGATCAGCTTTCCCGCGCGCTTAAATTTCCTGACTCCTATTTTCTTTTCGGAAGCGTGAGCAAAGAGGAGCGGAGTGGAAAGAAGCTCTATTTCAACAGCGCTTTTATGCTCGCGCCCGGGGGCGAAACGCTGCTCGGAAGGTATGACAAGATTCACCTGGTCCCGTTCGGCGAATATATACCGATGCGGCAGCTTCTCTTCTGGATCGATGCCGTTGCCCGAGGCAATGCGGGAAACACCCAACCGGGAAATAAAATCGTGCTCTTTGAACTCGGCCAATACCAAATCGGTTGCGTCATCTGCTACGAACTAATTTTCCCCAACCTGGTCCGCAAATTCGTCAAATCCGGCGCGCAAATGATGAGCACCATAACCAATGACGCCTGGTTCGGACCCACCAGCGCTCCTTACCAGCACCATTCCCACATTGTGTTCCGCGCAGTGGAAAACAGGGTCTATTTTGTCCGCGCGGCAAATACCGGCATCAGCTCCATCTGCGACCCGGTCGGAAGAATCATCAGCCAAAGCCCGATCTACGAAATCGCGACCGTGGAAGGAATTGTCAAGCCCAGCCCCATCCGCACCCTTTACACCCGGCTCGGAGACTGGTTTGCGCTTTTATCGCTCGGCTTGACCTTGGCCGCGCTTGCGACTATCCTTTTAAAAAGGCCGGAAGAAAAATCGGGAGGAATGATCAATGCTGACAACTGAAGATCAGGAGCGGGCGGAGAAAGTCCAGAACCAGGTAAAGGAAATGCGAGGTTATCTTTGACCTCGATGGCTGGAAGAAGCGCATCTTGGAGCTTGAGGAAAAGCTGAAAGACACCCGCCTTTGGGAAAACGGGGAACAAGCCAAAAAAGTTAACAAGGAATTCGCGCAGCTGAAAGAGCAGGTCGAGCGGTTTAATAAACTGGTCCAGGATGCCGAAGATATTCGGGTGCTGATCGAGCTCGCCGAGGAAGAGGGAGACCACGACCTGGAAAATGAAGTCAAGCAGGCGCTTGCAACTGCGGAAAAGGAAATCGAGCGCTGGCAGGTGGAGCGGCTTTTCGCGGGCGAACACGACCAAAAGGACGCCATCCTCTCCATCAACGCCGGCGCCGGCGGAACCGAGGCCCAGGACTGGGCCAGCATACTCCTTCGAATGTACCTCAGATACTGCCAGATGATGGGATTTGAAGCCGCGGTGGTTGACCTTCAGCCCGGCGAAGAAGCCGGGATCAAGAGCGCGATGCTAACGGTCAAAGGCAAACACGCTTACGGATGGCTTAGGTCCGAGACCGGCGTGCACCGGCTTGTGCGCATCAGCCCCTTTGACGCGAACAAACGCAGGCACACCAGCTTTGCCGCGGTTTTTGCGATGCCGGACATCGAAGAGGATGTCAATGTCGAGATCAAGGATGAAGACATAAGAATTGATTTCTTCCGGGCGAGCGGCCCGGGCGGACAGCATGTCAACAAGGCCAGCACCGCGGTCAGGATAACCCATCTCCTGACCGGCATCGTGGTCCAGTGCCAGAACGAGCGCAGCCAGCACCAGAACCGGGCGACCGCGTTCAAAATCCTGAAGGCCCGGCTCTACGAGCGGGAGCAGGAGGAGCGCAAGGAAAAAATCGAAAAGGAATTTCACTCCAACAAGAAGGATATTGAGTGGGGATCGCAAATCAGGAGTTATGTGCTTCAGCCCTATCAGCTGGTAAAGGATTTGCGGACCCAAGTGGAAACCGGAAAGGTCCAGGCCGTGCTCGACGGCGAGCTCGAGCCGTTTGTGCTGGCATACCTCAAAAAGGAGGCGGGAGAGCGGAAGTGAATGAGGAAAATGAAATCATCCGGCTGCGCTATGAAAAAATACAAAAAATAAAAGAGGCCGGCGTCAATCCCTACTACAATCAGTTCAAGCCCAAAAATCTGATCCGGGAGCTCCGAACCAAGTTCAAAGACGCGGCCGCGGAAGAGCTGGAAAAGAACCAGGAGGAATTTTCCGTCGCGGGCAGAATTATCCGGCTTAATTTTATGGGCAAGACCAATTTTATCGCGCTCCGGGATTACACCGGCGAGCTCCAAATCTATCTCAACCGCAAAGACCTGGACGAAAAAAAACAGTGGCTTTTGAAGCAGCTTGATGTGGGCGACTTCATCGGTACCTCCGGCAGGCTCTTCCGCACCAAAACCAATGAACTCACCATCTACGCAAAGGACTTCACCCTGCTCACCAAATCCATCCGGCCTCTTCCCGAAAAATGGCACGGGCTCAAAGATGTCGAAGCCCGCTACCGCCAGCGCTATCTCGACTTGATCGCCAATGAGCAAGCCTGCGAAATAATCCGCACCCGCTCAAAAGTGATCAGCCTGCTACGCAAGTTCTTGGACGAGCGGGATTTTATCGAAATCGAAACGCCCGTCCTCCAGGCGATTCCCGGCGGCGCGCTCGCCAAGCCCTTCACCACTCACCACAACGCGCTCGACATTGACCTTTATCTTCGCATCGCAACCGAGCTTTACCTGAAAAGACTCGTGGTGGGAGGGTTTGAAAGAGTCTATGAAATCGGCCGCTGCTTTCGCAACGAAGGCGTCAGCACCTGGCATAACCCGGAATACACTATGCTCGAGTTCTATATGGCCTACGCGGATTTTGAAGACCTGCTCAAACTCACCGAGGAGCTGATGGTTTTTCTCCTGACCCAAATCCACGGCAAACTCAAAATCGTATGGCAGGACAAGGAGATCGATTTCAATCCTCCCTTCCGAAAACTGAAAATGGAGGACGCGGTTGCGCAAAAACTGAATTTAAGCCTAGAAGAAATCAGAAAAGGAGATGCGCTGAAAAAATGGCTCAAATCCCGAGGGATCGAACTCAAGGCAAGCGATGGCTGGGGAAAAGCCCTTGCAACAGCTTTTGAGCAGACCGTGGAGCCGGAAATCCTCCATCCGACCTTCATCACCCACTTCCCGGTTGAAGTTTCTCCGCTCAGCAGAAGGAACGAGCAAGACCCCCAGATCGTGGACCGCTTTGAGTTGATCATAGCCGGCAAAGAAATCGCAAACGCGTTCAGCGAGCTTAACGACCCGGCTGACCAGCGCGGCCGCTTCCAAGAGCAGGCCAAGGCCAGGGCCATGGGCGACGAGGAAGCGCATCCCATTGACGAGGATTTTGTCCGAAGCCTGGAAGTGGGAATGCCGCCGACCGCAGGCGAAGGAGTCGGCATCGACCGGCTTACTATGATCCTCACCAATTCCCCCAGCATCCGCGATGTTATCCCCTTCCCACTCCTCAGACCGGAAACGAAATAAATGGTTAGTTCTGACCCTCAAATTTCAACTATTAAAAAAAGTATTGAAAGGGCATTAGCTCTATTAAAGCATCCTGGTAGTCATGATGATTTTATTATTATCAAGCTACAGCCTGAACCTCCGTCTTGCTGTTGCTTCCATCACTGGCCTTATACATGGCGAATAATTAATGATTACATCGCTCCGTTAGGTCCAATCAAAGATGAGGGAGATGCTCTTATTACTCATGATGGTTATGAATTTGTTATTGAATGCCATGAAACCGGTCCAGAGATAGTTGTTCTCCTCACCCTATTGTTAACAATACCATCTTCTCTCGATTCCATTATAAATATTGTCAGAATATTTGTTGACTCGTTGCGGAAAGAGCAGGGTAAAATTCCATCTATTGAATCTCGCATAATATATTGACAAAGGGGTCAAAAAAAGAGGCCGCTTTTTTTCAGGAAGCCTCGGAGCAGAGGAGGACAACGGTAGAGCTTGCGGCCTCCGCCCAGGAGGCGATGTCGGAC
>Ga0315280_10006041_pt1 | contig 16895 bp, 15 predicted proteins | sample YL17G06_40_MG_FD_203697 | JGI IMG/M metagenome (GOLD analysis project Ga0315280, IMG submission 203697) | Sediment microbial communities from Yellowstone Lake, YNP, Wyoming, USA - YL17G06_40 | ecosystem: Environmental > Aquatic > Freshwater > Lake > Sediment | place: USA: Wyoming | collected...
CTCCCTGTCTATTTCGCTGCAAACGCACAAGTCTTTAGGAAGCCCACATGTTGGACAAATGTCAGCCATGATGCTCAACTTACAATTGCTATCGTGCTATATAAGATTTTCAAATCAATCCTCTATATAATATTTTAAGCAGGTTTCTCTATCTGAATTACCAAAATTCTAGCCAAAAAACGACCAAAATCCCCTTTTTTTGAGAACTATAAGATTTTCACTTTGACAAACCCTGATCCTTTTCCTATTTCACTTAGTCTCTTTTCATAGAGCGTATGTGATCCTTCATATGCAGTGCTACGTTGTCCATGCGCGCGCGATCTTGTCTCGGGATTTCAGCGGTAGCATCCGACATGTTCAGTGACACTCAATTGCCTTGACGCGAAGCAATGGCACTAAATAGTTGGTAACAGGGAAAATGACTTGGAAAGTATCAAAGAGAAACCACAAGGGTTAAATTTGATAGCCATTTTACTACTAAACGAGGAAAAGCAATGGATGCAAAAGAGGCAAATCGCCAGACAATAATCGATATCATAGCTGAAAGACAAGAAAAGGAAGAGTTTATCAAATGTCTCGATATTGAAAGAGGAGCAACAAGACGTGGAATCAGCAAGCCGACTTTCTATAGAAGGCTCTCAGAAATGACGAAAGAAGGCATCCTCAACAAGAAGGAAATCTCTCACAAAGACATCAGGTATCAAGTCAGCTATGAACACCTGCCAGCTGAGCAGTCCGCAGTTCTCTGCTTCAAAATAGAAGCCTTAAAGTTCATCAACAAACGTCTACGCGAGATTGAGACAAAACAGGACGAACAAGAAGTATTGAAGGAACTAGGCAAATGGCTCGGCGTTCTAAGCATCTTTTGCTTATATCAAGAGATCGACTCAGGCATTCCCTACACAGATGCAGTCAAATACTATCTGCATGACCAACCCGGCGGAGCGCAACACTACCTCAGAAAATCAGTAGTCTATGGGAGCAAAGCACCAGACATCTTAGACGACTTCGCCAAGTTGGAGAAAGCAATGACTGATGAGGCGCTTGGAAATAATAACAAGTTCATTCCAGGAACCATCAATCTTCTTGAGACCCTTAAGAAAATCTATTCACGGGAATTTGATGCCCTATACATGCTTTGGGAATCCATCACGTCTCCATTTCCCTCGTCTCATCCTTCTGAAAAAGAGTGACAAGCACCAGGTAGAGTCAAGAGGACTAGAAGGCTATGCGATAGAAATTGTAGGGAATCTTTTTCTCATTGCTTTGCAAGCGCTATCGCCCTATTGTCCGGCATGCCCTGTCTGTGATTTTCAAGTGCCCTTTTCCAGTAAGGAATCACATAACGGTGTTTCGCTTGAACCTGCTGCTCAAGGGGTAGTGCTTCAAAACTTGCCACCATCTTTCCAATTGCATTCCATCTGATCTGTCTTGCTTTTGCGGAAGTTCTTCGCTTCTTCCCTGCTTTTCTCACGCCTCCAGCAGTCATTATGCATCGATCTTTGATCTCTTCAAAGCGTCTAGCAAAGTAAGGGTGCAGTTTCTTGAGCCAAACATGAAAAGGTTTAAACTTATAATTCTCGCCAAGTAGTTCGTGTCTCATTTTCTTCGTGTTCACGCCGAAATAGTAATCTTGCAGGGTTTTGGGGTTTGTTCCACATTGTTGAGAAACAACTTCAAGGCTGACACCTCTGTTGCATGCTTGTGTCACGAAAGTGTGTTTCATTATGTGGGTGCTAACGGTGGGTTTGACTCCACCTGCTTTTCCCGCTTTTTCTAGTCTCTTGCAATAAACAGGGTAAGATCGCTTGTATAGTCTCTCTGTGTCAGGAATACCAAAGTGTCCTATGTAGCGAACGATCAAGTCAAGCAAAAATCTTGGAACGTACTTATCGACCCATTGCTTTGTCTTTGGTTCGTAGATCTGGAGGATGCTTTCTTCGTAGTTGATTTTGTCTGGTCGTGTTGTAGACAGGCCACTCCATCTGGCACCTGTGGCAATGCCTTCGTAGAATGAAAGCAGAACATCAACTTCTTCAATGTGAACGACAACAGCGATGATATCTTCATCCGAAAGATACCAGTGTCTCTTAGTTCCAGGGGGTCTCTTCTTTGTCGTGAATTTCTCTAAAAGATCTGCTCTTCCGATTGCCTTCACGACTCTCCTTAGATTAACTGACTTTGTGAACTCAATATGCTTTGTCATTGAATCTTGGAGATCAGGATAATTCCAAAGTTTCTCAAAATCTTCTTCTGTCCAAGAAATGGGATCCTTCTTGTCAAGGATTTTGAAGCCTTGAATAGTTGTTGGTATGAGAACCAGCTTGAAGTAGTCTTTGTAGCCATACTTCTCCTGCAAGATTCTGTAGCCTTCACTCTCATAGAAGTCTCGAACATAGATCGGCAATGTTTTTGATGGTGGCTCAGGATACTGCTTGAGAATCGTTCTAATTGTTTCATCACTCAGCTGAGTAACTTGTGCAGCTTTTGAGATTCCTTTCCATCTTCCACTTTCTTTGTCTTGTTTTGCGATCTGATATCCTCCCAGTCTTACGAACTGGTCGATGGTTGTTCTCTTAATGCTTGATTGTGTCATAACTATCATTTTGCATGTTATATAATTATCAGTTATACATCATAAACGACCTTATAAAGTTTGCGAAAAACGGAGAGTTTTAAGCCTCTCAAATCGGAGTAAACTCAGCGCATAACATGGTCTACTACGTTTGTGCAGCATTATTAGAGACAGAGCCACATTTCGTTCTCAGCCTTGTATGTCTACAAGATACCTAGTTTGGTTAAAATATGTTGAACATAGATATGCACAAGCCTTATTAGCAACTATGTGCAACATAGATGTTGAACATAATTAAACCAAGAATAGGAGAATATGGCATGAGTCTATCATTACCTCCATCAATGCGTACGCAAGAAGAGGTTCTTTCCATGAGCCCGAAAGACCGAGATAAATACATGGAGCACGTAATTCTCGAGATACTCAGGCTTAACCTGCAAGGCGCAACAATACCCGAAATTGCAGATGCGACAGGGTTATACAGAAATACAATAACCAAACATCTGAATAGGCTGGTAGCCATTCGAGAAGCTTACAAAATTGAAAGAGGAGCCGTATCAATCTATTATAAAAATGGAAAAGTAGTTCATGCTAGAAGTCTTGAACACTCATTTGCAAATGACAAACGTTATAGCTTTTTTAGGCTCATTAACGATGAAGAAAAATCTGTCTACATACAAGAAAAAGAGACAAATAGTTTTGGAACCATAAAAGTCAAAGGTGGAATAATCATTAAGGATGAGGATTTTCTCGAATTTATAAAGGAACTACAAAAATTCATGGTGGAGATAGAGAACATTGAATCAAACAAGCAAGTTGAAAGTTAGTCAAATCGATAGAGACCGATTTGCCCGAGCAACCAAGACAACGCTAGAAGGCAAAGAGATACTAACACCGAGCTTTAGCCCATTAATTCAAACCTCAAAAGAGCTAGACATTTACCTAAGTAGGATACTTTCGGTAGAAAATAACCAGCATCTTGGAACCTTTGTAATGAGAATTTTCGATGCCTCTGATGTATTGTTACCTTGGGTCAATATCAAGAACCAGAAAGGAATTGATGGAGAGGCAAAACCAGTTCCAAGTTTATACAGAGACTTTTTTGAAAAAACCATCGCCCTTATCGACCCAGCTACTGAATACCTAGACTTCGAATTTCACTTTGACAACTTTATTAGACTTGCAGACAAAGTTCATTTTCCCCAGCAAGTAATGGCTTATTTGCATCTGAAAGACCGTAGAAAGAAAAACTCTTCATCCACAGACTACAAGAAATGGAAAGGTCAAGCGCACAAAAACTTTTGGTACACCATAGACCGAGAACGTCGCCGTCTAAATGACTTAATAACTGAATATTTTGACTTAGAAGCAAAATTCGAAACTAAAATTTTGATTCCTCCGATGCCACTTGTTGATAATGAGGGTTTACTAGACATAGCTATTCGAATAAATGATATGAGCAAGGCACTTGCTGTCGATAGAGGTGAATGCGCTACATATTTTTTGCTTAGCAAATCTACTCTTAGAGACGAAAAAATACTTAGGAAAATTGTTGAATACATTAAGCGTGACCCTGCAACATTGACTATCTTTAAATTCAAGAATCTCACGCTGTGGGAAACTGGAGTCTTCACCGAAAGAGAAGCTTTTAGAGATTTAATGAAAGAGCTGTCAGAAATCAAAAAGGGAAAACCAGAAAAATTGTTCATGTTGCTAGAAGGAAGTTATCAGTGTTTTCCTTCGGCTAGCTACGGTTTTGACTTAGTGTCTTCATCGTTGAGGCTTTTGGACATAGATAGCGCATACGGGCAAAATGCAGGATATGGTGGCTATTTTAACGAAGATAATCTGTGGAACGCAAAATACTCTGATATTCCTGAAATAATGTCAAATAACGGAGGTCACTTGCCTTGTCCTTGTCACGTCTGTAGAAGCATCACATATGATGAAGAGAAAGAAGAGATTCAGTACGATGGGGAAAAACTTGCGCTGGAAGAATGGAATGATTATCGTAGAGAGCACAACTTGTTCGTAATGAATAACCTAATGAAAATGATTAACAGAGCCATAAAGGAAAAACAGATTGAGCTAGTTAGACAAAAAATCAAAGATTCTGAAATCGCAAATCTGAAAACGCTCATACCGAAACACTATGAATCAGACTAAGTTTCGCCTTTTGACAAAAATTAGCATGAATAGCTTAGTTCGGAGACAGCAATCGCCTACTAAGCGGTAGTTCGGGGGTTCAAATCCCCTTCCATGCGCCACACATACTATATATATTTTTTAATTCTTAAAATTTACGACCCCTTTGCTGGAACTGGGGCATTATTAATGACCGAATATACCTTATACCTAAAGCTTTTATGATAATCAAGTGACTTAATATCTGTGAGCTCCTAATGGATTGCATATACCTTAATTGTAAAGGCAAATGCTACTGTCATGCGGCACCGATGAGACCAAACGAAGTTGTCGTCTATTATTCGCCCACAGAAGACGAAATAAAAGAGTTTTGTAAGAACGCAACAAATTTCCGTAAATGCCCTCGATTTGAAGCATTCCAAGATACGTTCAAAAGCGAATACAGATAGTAAAAACTCTTTTTTTTGTCTCTAAGAAGCCATCACAAATAACTTAACAGTATCGACTTGAGGATTCTCTCGATCTCCGAAAGTATCTTCCGTTTAGTCCTGAACTCCTGGCAGCTTGAGCAGATAGCAGCCCGGGATAGCCTCAAACTCTCGGTTCAAAGTTTTGCTGCACACTATCAATCTGCAAGAGAGAACTAATTTGACTGCGATTGAAACGACTACTCTTTACTAGTATTTCAGCTATTGACCCGAAAGCTCGACACTTTTTCGCGGTCATGTTATGGAGCACACACGTTAAGCAGCCGAAGCAACTATTTCAAAAAGCAAGGATTCTCGAGCATCAAGCCTAGTGGCCCACTTCACATAATCATCTCCTTTTCTGATGCTTCTAGGATCAACTTCAATTTGTCTATTATGTGAAATTTTGTCGAGGATAAAGACTTTGAAATTTTCAGTTCTGAAGTCAGTAGATTTTTTCATGCTCAGGTAAATTTGCTCCAATGGAAAATCACATTTATTTGTACATAGAACTTTGATCTGTGAGTTGTCTTGATCAAGGATTTCGTGGCCTTCGATAATATTCATGGTAACGAGACTTCTAGTGTCGATGCTAATCTCAAAATCTACATTTAAGATTATTTCACTTTCCGATGGAACTTCCTTAGTGTAGAGCTTTAGCCTCAATGAACCGTTTATTTCTCCTAATCCGCTAGGCGAAACAGCTTTCTTTTTCACTTCCCCCAAATCTTTAACCTTGGTAAATATAACCTCTGGATGAATCTTTGGCCATCCATGAGTGCGAACAAGTAGTTGATATCTGACTTGTGCTACATCGAAGACAGCAACAATTGAAGGATTACTTGGTGTTTTATCAAAAGTAATATCTATCTTCAGCCTATTATAGAATGCTAGAATAGCCACGTGTGCAATCTTAGCAAGAATACCCCAAGAAATCGTCGGCAAAGGGAGCTCGATCAAGTCTAGGCCCCTAAGATTTTCTCAACAAATTGTGTTGATATTTTGTCCTTGATTTCAGGATGTAATGCAGCATGTTCAAGAACTGTATTGCAGTTTTGAAGAATGTATCTGATGGAGCCTTTGGAGTCGAGGTTAATCTTACCTACTGCAGCTTCATCGAAAGGCGAAAGTGGTTTTCCTTGATTGGGGTTAATTCTGGCCACTTTAAGGTAGTCTTCTATTAGAAGAATGGTGTCTTTGGAGTCTAGTGGATCAAGATCCACAATTTCACTCATCCTATCCGAAAGTGCTGGAGAGGTTGATGCCAAAATGTCCCAAGATTCAGCTAAACATGAGAAAATTATGCAAAGTCCACTTAGATTGTTGTCAACCAAACTCCTCAGGTTCTCGAGAAAAGCAAATGTCCTTCTTGTTGGCATCGTAGCGATTTTTTCAACTTCGTCAATGAGCAAGAAAACCACTCCAACACCATTTTTGTTTAGGATTTGAATCAAAGAGGGAAACACATACCTTACTATCTCATCTTCTGATAATTTCTCGCTTACAAGTCCAAGTCCCTTTGCTTCAGTTTTCGATATAGCTTTACCTATACAGAAATTCCAAGCAGCGTTTCTCTTCTCTTGATCATCGTCTACAGCCAGAATACCCAGACATCTTGCAAAGTCCCTATGCTGAACCAAACGTTCATTTGAGAGCTCCTTTGCAAGATCATTTAAAGCCTTATCTTTGAGTGACTCTCCAATGCCTTTTCCCATCTTCCTAAGTCGGTATAAAGGATCTTGGGGGATAACTTCAGTTGTTGGGAGAAAGTACTGGCGCGGTAAGTTTTTAAGGATTTTTTCGGCTTTTTCCTCAATTGCCGCTGCGACTTTAGCCTCAAAAAAATCTCTACCTAGTTTTTCCATGATGTCTTGATAGAGATCATTTATCGAATCTTTTGGGCTTTCAACGTAAACTGCCAAAGCTCGATCTTTTTCAAGTTCCCCCAACTGTCGGGTTATTTCACTGGCAACATAGAAAAGCATATGAGATTTTCCTGATCCTATTTCCCCCTTGAGAACCAAGCCAGCCCATCTTCTAGATGCATAAACGTAGACAATGAAATCTCTCATCTGCTCTAATGCCTTTTTCCTGCATCTTGAGAAGAACCTTTCAGAGGTTGAATCTGCGACGGCAGACTTCGGGAACGGATTTCTGCTGAGGTTAAAACGTTTAAAAGGATTTTCGACATGCTCTTTCTTTCTGATTCTTTCAAGTAGATCAAAATCTGTTTCGTTGCTTATCATTTATACCAACTCATCTACTAGTTTTAGGTAATAGTAGTAAAATGTCTTTCCATGAATGCCAAACTTTCGAACGACATCCCTGCTACTAGATGCCTTTCCGAGCTGAACTTTCGAAGGCATTATCTCATTTAGCTTCAAAAGGTTGTTATCAAAGACTTTTCTGCTCGTGTTCATTGAACAGCAAAATTGAGTTCGAAGCTCAGGTATTAAGGCGAGTTTCTTTCTTGAATCACGAACGTTCGGATAGATACTTCGTAATTCTCTTAGGAAGGAATTGAGATCAATGCCTTCGTCTTTTACAAGATAGTATTGTCCACTGTATTCATCAAACTCGACTAAGCCTATTTGCTCACTCCATCCGAGAAGAGTTCTAGCTTCTCGATCAGTTTCATGTCCTTTGGTTTGCATGTAAGTTTTCATAAGCTCTTCTCTATGTGGACACTTACCATGCAGGTAAAGTTGGCTTTCATTAGCAAAATTTCGTCCTTCACAGAACCCTATACTTATAAACATTCGAAATGGCGAATAGGTAAGTAATAAGGATCTCATAAAACTCTTTTCAAATTTTCCAAGATCCCGTTCGCCAAACTTTGAAGTTTTAACAAGTTGCTCCCCTTTTGCTGTTATTTTTGCTGCTTGCTTTGTAATCTTAATTAGAGCTAGCATACGTCCTGCAATTAGGTAATCGTCAAAAGTGCTAGCAACTGAAAAATCATATTCTGGTTTTGTTACCTTCTTTTTTGTTTCATAGAACAATCTTTTTTTGCCACTAACTCCTCCCATTTCACTCAGCAAGTGAAGAATATCCCTTAATAAGTTAAGCTTATCAGCACGCGGAACCCGTTCACCAGTTGTTTTTTCGGATTGAGTTACCACCTTTCTCACTCTTTTTCATATACGCTCGTAAATCTTAGGCTGCTACTTATTCTAATACTCTAATGCCTCTATGTTAATCTTGTAGTAGTCACCTTCTTTTTCGATTACCCCGGCAAACATTAGTGCATTAATGATTGCTTGTGTATTCACATCTTCCTCAACTTCATCTAGTTTTTCTTTCAGTTGATTGTAGCTCTGTTTTCCTTCGGATAGATTGTATAGAACCATAGCAGAAATGAAATCTTGCTTCTCTACTTTAGTTCGTTTGTAGTGAGTCATTAATTTTTTTGTGATTTTACCTATTTTCAGAACAAGTTTTTTGACATCAATCTGCTTCTTAAGGACAAATTTCGCCAGAAGAGTTCTTGCATCCGGAGTAACACGCAATTGAAAGGTTTTATCAAACATTCTCTTGACTGTATCCTCAAGTTTTTCAGACAGTTTTTCTTCAACCTTTTGGCTTTTGTAGAATAGCTCTAGATATTTCTCTTTTGCGAGTTCTACTATCTTAAGATTTTTGCAAACTAAGAGGGACTCAGTATTCTCTCTCCAGTATTCTTTTGTTTTATGCCAACCTAAATTAATCCTGTTAAGATTTACCGAACTGACTGTCAAAGACTTATCCGTAATAAGGAGTTTTGCATGCAAGTCCTCTTCGGTAGTTCTGATATCTATCTCTTGTGCCAAGAGATCTCTAAACATATCCTGTATCCTATCAGAAAAATCCATACTTTTTATCCCGCTTAGAATTTTGATCTCAATTTTCTTATTGACAGATGTGTCTACCAAGAAATTGGAAAAATCCTCATCTGTGAAACTTTCAGTGGAAATATAAGCGAATTTTTCTGCTTCCGTTATTAAACTCTCTATGAAATTCCTGCCTTGACAATCAAACGGAGTTATGTAAAGCTTCTCTTCAATTGCAGTATTTGGCTTACAGATCTCAATTGGATAGTGACGTATCCAATGGTTCTCATGTATTGGATCAACATTCTTTGGCAGCTTGAATATATCATGATTTTCTGTTCCCACAACTTTGGTGATGTCATCATGTATGCTTCCATCAAATGTATTACTCTTTTTAACGAATAGATTCAGAAGCTTCTCAAATTTCTCATTAAATTCCTTGATCTTTTCCTCATCGTCTCTGAAGAGGATTGCCGCATCTAGCTCTTGGCTTTGGATAAGATTGGCGGATAGAGCGATCGCACTCCTATCGGTTACAATGAATTTTCCGTGAAATGAGTACCATCTTCTAACTGCGGTTGTTGTTCTGCCAGGGTCTCCAACATTCCATTTATTAAAGTAAAGCATAGCTCCCTCTTTTTCGAGGTGTTTAAATCTTTGCTCAACTTCTGCTCTGACGTCATCGTTAATGCTATCGTAGGGAAGTGTGAGAATCTCAACATTAATTCCTTGTTTGATCTTCTGGCTTAGTATCTTGAAAATGCCCTCTTGATGCATTTGAAATATTGCTATTCGCACATATTTTTCGGCTAGCTCAATCTCTCTGATCATCGATGGAATGACTTCGGTACTAAGTTCAAACGTTGTTCCCGACAGTTCTTTTTCCCCCTTAGATGTTTGGCACTTTACGTTTATATTTTGTGTAGGCAAAATAGGGAAATCCGCGCCCATTAATATAACAGTATCAGAAACTAAACCTGCAAACTTTTTTGCAGGAAGATAATGTCCTCTTTCAGTATTGTTCCATATGATGATTTGCTGTATTCCCTTACGATTTTTTCCCGCCATCGTGAGAAGCCGATTTCCTTATTCAAAGCAATTTCTTCTAATAAGTCACCATTGCGAAACTCTCTGTCTTCACCTTTAACAGTAAATACATTGTTGCCAATTATTAAGATGCATCTTCCATTTGCCTTCAGAACGTGATGCATCTGTTTAAGGGCATCCCACATGTCATATAGAAACTTATAGCAACGTAGAGCATTCTTCAAATTGCCATCTTCCTTCAAGTCGAGGATGTACTTCTGCGCTTCTAAAGGAAGTTTATGAAAGCGATTCCTTTCATCCGAAAAAAAAGGCTTTGAATCTGATATGTGCCGCGACAGTTCATCAATGTCAGAAGTCTTTCGATGGGTTCCCATCATCTTTTCGTCAAGATCTTTTGGATTCTTGATTAGCCCCAAAAGGAGAAGTTGTGCCAAGTCCATCTTTACATAGTCTATTGCAGTTGAGTATGGAGGAGAAGTTATTATTAGATCAATTGAGTCTTTGCCTACAGAACTAAGCGATCTAATGTCATCTGTCTCTATTTCTGCAACATTAACTGGGACATGCAAGAACTGCTTTATTTCATTGAAACAATATATAACCTTCCACATATTCCAAAGTTCAGTTTCAATAAGCCGAAACACGTCTGGTTCATTTCTCATCTTGTAGGCTATGGAGGACACTTTGGCTAGAGCACATAAGAAGAAATTCCTATACTTTTCATTTACATTTTCTTTGATATATCTATTCAGGAATAAGGCTTTGTCTTTAACATCTTCCTTTCCTCGGAAGAAATGTGAAGCAAAAGACGCGGCATCCCTATTCGAAGATTCAACAGTCTTAGGCAAAGCAGCCATCATGTTGTCTATTTCTTCTAGTACCTCCTTTGGTTCAAAGTTCAATGCATCTATCTTCGCCCTCGCAACAATCTTTGCAAGAGGATTGATGTCACTGCATTTCGTTCTAACGTTGAGAAGCACTGATTCTATAGCGAGTGTTCCGGATCCTAACATGAAGTCGCCCGTCACTTCTCCTTCCCCAACATCTGCAGAGTTCAAAAGGGCCCTTATCATTCTAGGGTGAAATTTTGCTTTATATGGCGGCCCGTAGAATTGAGTAAGGTACAGTGTAATCTCGTTTGGTTCGTCAACAAAGTCTTCAAACTCTTTCCAATTGCTGTCTTTTGGGAATTTAGGTATGAAACTCCTGATGTTCTCCATTACATGATGCGTTAGGCGATTGATGTTACCATCCATCCTTGCAATCTGTCGTTCTCTTGGCTTTCCAGCACTGCATAAGATGACATTGTTTATCTGCTCAAGAAAGAACATGTTTGTTATGATGCGCAGTAAACAATAATGATTGCCATCATGAGAGGAAGTCCAAACTTGAAGGTTCTTTCCCTCAGCTCCAAAAGGAAAGACTGCCTTCTTCAATTTATCAATGTCATCTTTAAACTCTAGACAAACGTAGATCTCTCTTGTATAGCCTAACCTTTCAATAAACTTGGTCAAGTCAAGAGTCTCATCTAAAAAGTAGTATCCTTGAATCTCACCATAAACGGTTCGAAGATTCAGTAAGAAGTCCTGAATGCGGACTGTTTCATTGTCGAAGTAAGAAATTGGTGGTTGCCTCATAACATCATAGAAGTGTCTGATAGACTCAACCTTTCGCTTTGCTAATCCCTCAATTTCCATTCTTCCAAATAGAACCTCGGTGGCATTTCGTATGTTTGGATCAAGTTTGAAATAGTAATGTACTTCAACCAACTTGCTTAACTCTCTGAACTGAAGATTTGTTTTCGCAAATAAAATATGTTTCGTCTGGGGATGTACTTCTTGTCGGCGTGCCACTCGTCAAAATGTCTGGCCGCTTTTCGATTTTGACTTCCATAGTAGTCTAGAAAGCTTTTCTCTGAGGATGCTACGTGAACTCCGAGCTCTTCAGTGTCTATCATCTTACGACCATACCACTCTTTAAGGTCCCGACAGCTACACACAACGCCACCTTGAAAGAGAGGAGATTGCTTGGGACTATAGTGGACTTGTGGATTAGTAGTTTGAAACATACTTTCTACTTTTTAACTTCGCCCCAGCATTCCTTTTTCTAGGGCATTCAATACTTCGCCTGGGAAGCTTTTGATTTCTTTGTATCGATTTTGTCTGTACTTGAAGTCTTGCTCATCTCTTTGCTCCAGTTTTTGTGCAATGGCTAAAAATTCATCGAAGATTGGCTCTAAGACTTGCAGGAAATTGTGCCCTTTTTCTATCAGCATCCCAGTATCCACCATTCCTGTAGAGGCGATGTCGTACCAGACTTGTAGACTCACAGCAAATTCTGTTAACCTGACTACATACAGACCGTGCTTTGGCACCGTGCGTTTTATTTCACGAAGAGCATCTGGGTCTATGCCTGCATTTGGAATAACCACATAGCCCACGTTTGCATTCAGACCCGTCATATAGTCCGCAACTTGTTTCACTTTTTCTCTGACTGCTCTCGAGTCTTCTGTGGTTACTTCGTCAGCAACTATTCGCATTTTATGATTGCAGATGAAAACGTCAGGTGTATATTGCCCCATCTTTTCATTGAATTTGATTTCGCCATTGTTAGGCCAGAAGAGTACTGTAAGTTTTTTGATGCTTCTTTCATGAACTGCTTGAGCAACTCTCGCTTCAGCCAATTCCTTCAATTGAACGCGAAGTGGATCCCTCTCAAGCTCATCTAGCTTCTGCCTTAAAGCCTTCATTTCTTCGTACATTGATGCATGTTCTCTCTGCTCAAGCAATTTGAATGATGATTCAAGCCTCTCAGTTATATTAGCCAACTGCTTCGTAGTTTGCCTATAGACATCAGCGTTTTTATCAGTAAGCTCTCTAAAAGCGTTGGTGGTCATTTCACTCATCTTACCATAAGTTTCTTGTAGCAAGTCTATTGCGGCTTGAAGCCTCTTCGAGTACTCACCGTAAAGCCTCTCACGTAGCTCTCTAGAGTCAGAATCCTGTCTGCTTCTGACCCCTTCAATTTTCGCCTCGAGACCTTGAAGGTACTTTGTTCGTTCTTCAAGCGTTGCTAATTGTGCTATGACCGTGGTAGTGGTTGTATTCTTTAGGCTGAAGAACCTCGCAGTGAAATGCTTGTGGCGATAGACGTACAATGATATCACTATAATTGCTGAGGCAATTATTGAGATGGTTAATAGCCATATCCACATTTTGGTACACGCTTATTTGTCTTGTATGTCTTGTTACAAGATAAACGAACATATAAGCGTTTTGCTTAAACTAAGATTTATAAATGCAGCAAGACACATGAATCCAAAGAGTGAGCATCTTGAACAAGAAAACATGGTCAACAAGGCTCGACGATGAAACTGAGAAGCAAATCCAAACCCTAATCAAGAAATCAGGACTAAAGGAAGCTGAAGTTCTGCGAAGGTTAGTTATGATTGGGTTGAAAAATGTGAAAGAACCGGCTGACCTACTGAGAGCATGACCTTTGATCGCGCAACTGTCACGTATCTCATTTTCAGAGATAGCCGCATCCAATTCACATTGAAATCCTAATTCCTTTCAATTTGCGACTCCTTTGGTATGTTTCTGAGCTTCTTCTCTTTTTCAACATTATACACTCTAAGGATTTCATCAACTAATTCTGGTGTTGTTAATAAAGCGTCTCTTATGCTATCTAAGTCTATTTCAAACAGAAGATATTGTTTGCCTTTAATGTTCGAAAGTTCCTTAGCAATCCGTGTTTTTTTCTTTTCCTCCCACAAAGTTTCATTATTCTTGCAGAGCAATTCTGATAAGTCCCAATAAACTCTTCGTCTTTGTTCTTCCTCAAAGACAAAACTGTAGAAAAGTTATAGCTGAACCGAAAGAAATAATTAGAATTGCGAAAAGCCAAATTTTATAACGTGAAAACTCTAAATTAATAAATAGTGGAAACCTTGGTGTAACAGGATCATGATAATAAAGAAAAAGAGAATAAAAAACTTAGAATCCATTTTAGGATTTGTTAAAGAAGGAACAACTGTTGCAGTCGGTATCAAGAATCCTGAAAGACACCCAGAAATTTTAGGAAAAGTCGGGTTTGCTCTGCCTTTAAACGTAGGGGATTCACTTCTTCCTCCAGCATCTATAGGTCCCACTAGCAAATTTAATGCAGAGGGAAAATACATTAAACATAAGGATCAACCTAAGGAAACAGCTTATAGAGTTGTTGAATGGCATTGGCAAGAATATAATGGACCTTATGATACAGTTGAACAATCTAGACTTGTGGATGTCCCTTACAAACGATATCCGAGGACCCTTATCCCTCCTTACAGTGTAGAGATTACTGTTTCGAAAACCTTAGAGGGTGACTTTGTTCTGATAAGTCCTTTCGTCGAATATTCAGAGGCAAATAAGGAACTCCTCAAACACACTCTGAATCTTTTCTTAGAGATTTTTGGCGAATGTCAAGTATTTACGGAAGACCTAAATGAAGTAATCAAACCGCCTATTCGTAGATTAAATTGGAAGATATTGCCCGCTGGTCGTATGCCTTGGGAACGACTACGTCAAGAATTGGAACCTATAATCCAGTCAGCTCCGGAAGGAAATCGCCCTTTCATTCTGCATCGTTTAGAAACCATCAACAATTTTAATCCTAATTTCACTGCTGTAGGAAAAGCTGGTTTTAATGGCTATGTCATTATGGGCTTCCCAAACAAGAATATCTACGTCTGTGAAAGCATTTTCTACGGAAACGCTACATATATTTTTGCCGAAGGATGGGAGGAACTTTCTAAGAAAACAAAAGCTGAGATACTCGATGATAATCTTCAAGAAGAAAGAATTATTCATAGAGCAGAACGATGGGATAGAAGAATCAGAGAGTTGCTAGCTTAACATCATAATAACCCCCCATATTCTTTTGGAAAATACACAAGTGTTATAGCTGAATTAACCGAGAGGATTAATTAGAATAGCAGAGCGTGAAAGTTATGTCTGAAGATGAGGAAGAGGAAGAATTAGAATGGGACGAATGCTGTGTTTGTGGTAAACATTGGACAGGGCTGGCAAGTGTTGGTCCACAAGCTTCTTTCTATAGATGCAGTAGGTGTGGAGAACAGTGTTGCGAAGAATGCTGGGATGAAGAATTAGAGATGTGCTCTAATTGTGCGGAAGAAGCTCAAGAAGAGGAAAAGGAAAAGTAATCTAGCAATCCATTAATGTGAAAGCCTTCCTAAACAGGAGATGACCTATTTGTTTTTACCAAACGGCCGTCAAAGTGCTAGTCTTCTTCTTAAAAAATGGACGAATCTGGACTAGAACTGTCTTCCATATGGCTGTATAAGTCATGTGGTTCATGTTAGTATTGGAAGTCACCCTTATGATAGTGCCTCTTCGGGAGATGTCTCTACTCGTCGCGGGTTCAAACCCTGCGAGCGTGCTAGTTTTGGAAGCTTAGTATCTTGTTGAGTTCAATCGATCTCTGCCAGCATTCTTCAATTTCTTTGTCTGAATAATAGGGCTTCAGTTTTTTGATCAACTTCATAACTTCTTGGTCGGAGGCTCCTATCGCCTCTGCACGCCCTTGCAAGTAGTGAATTGAGACAAGCAGTTCGAGTCTATCTGGAGATCTGATTTGATCGCCAAGGAAAGATTTAAGCTTATCAATTCTGGCAATCTCTAATCCACTAAGTTCTTTATGAGGAAATGAGCCCGATTGTACAATGTCATAAAGGATTCTTGTCAAGCCGGGTGAATACGGGCCATGAAGATACCAATCATAATAGAATCCAAAATCTACTCCAAAAACCTGCAGTAAATAGACGATTTTCTGTATCAGCTTTCGTTCAATAAAAGTTTCTATTCTGAGATCTATACCAAGAATCTTTAAACATTCAACCAGTTTACCTTTTGAGGTCATCTTGGATCACCTCTGCAATGCTTTTTCTAAATTGCTCGTAAACTTCGAATCCTTCTTTTGTCAAAACATAAGTGGTTCTAAGTTTCCTATCTATGATCAGTTTATGCACTTGGATATACCCATCCTCTTCTAGTGCCCTAAGATGACTTGCCAAGTTGCCATCTGTTATCTGCAAATCCTGTTTTAGCTCCCGAAATTCAGCCTCGCCATGCAAATACAAAATTTTAAGAATCAAGATTCTGTATGGCTGAAAAACTCTTGACGGTAGTCGTAGTATGTTAATACCATTTGATTTAATCAAATCAGTAAGTTTCTTCTTAACTATTTGTTCTCCCACTATATCTCCCTCTTAGCGCGCGCTACATCAAGTTCTACAATCATATAATCACACATAATCATGAATGCCGGAACCCATTAAAATGCTTTGTGGAATGAAGTTCTAGCATGGGAGATGTGCTTCTTTTCTGCATGTACTTGCAAACACAAAGTTTTAAATACTCAAACGACGCCTTAGTGAGTTTTGGAGGTGTCAAAGGACGCCTATAGACATAAAAGTTGCCGCAACTGGCATTATTGCTCTGTGTCTAGTGCTATCAGCATTAGTTTACCTTTCCAGTGTAGCAAATCCGTCCTTAGGAGGCATTGGAGACAAGTTCTTTGGTATGGCTGTAGTTTTGATAGTAGTTGTGGTTCTACTGTCAATTCTCGGAATAAAAGTCAAATTTCCATGAAATGCCGGGGGGTGAAAAACAATGGAGTCAGCACTTGGGCATGAAGTAGGAGGCAAGTTCTATACTCTTTTCATTGATGACAAAGAGTATCATACGGAAAAGTCAGAGCTTACTGGCGCCGAGATTATGGATATGGGTGGCATTCCACACGAACTGGGTCTTCTGCTTGTTCTAGAGGATGGGACTCAAGTACAAGTGAGAG
>Ga0315280_10006042_pt1 | contig 16892 bp, 18 predicted proteins | sample YL17G06_40_MG_FD_203697 | JGI IMG/M metagenome (GOLD analysis project Ga0315280, IMG submission 203697) | Sediment microbial communities from Yellowstone Lake, YNP, Wyoming, USA - YL17G06_40 | ecosystem: Environmental > Aquatic > Freshwater > Lake > Sediment | place: USA: Wyoming | collected...
AGGCCGCCTTGGAGAGCTCTCGAATAACCTCCAGCTCTGAATTGAGGCTGATGTCTGCCTGCAGGACAACGGAATCAGCTTCGTTCAAGGTTGGCAAACGAAGAAGAAGGAAAGAAGCGTTGATTCCCGCTTCATGCATTTTTCTCAGATTGGCAATTCTTGAGTCGGCGAGTATGGTTATCCCATTTCTCAGGAAGACATTGGCAATGATAGGTTCGCCGCAAACGCCTTTGGTCACCCCAATGATTCCCACCCCCTTGGCTCCGTACAATTTGATCATCTGCCGCACATTATGGCCGATCTTGGCCAGGTCAATTTCAAGTCTGGGCGTTTTCATCGCGTTGGCTCCGGAGAAGACTATTTTTTGCCCGGCCCATAAAGAATTTTTCCTGGGAGTTCTCCTGTGTGCTTGTCATGGTCTACAACCACTTTGCCGTTGACAATGACACAGTCGATTCCTTTGGGGTATTGTTTCGGCTGGGTGTAAGTGGCCTGGTCTGAAATTGTTGAGGGGTCAAATATGACTAGATCGGCAAAGTATCCTTTCTTGAGAGCGCCTCTTTTCTCGAGGCCCATTTTTTGAGCAGGCATTGAGGTTATCTTCTTTATAGCTTCGGGGAGACTAAGAAGCTTTCTTTCACGAACATAATACCCCAAGAATCGGGGAAAGGCCCCGTAGTTTCGAGGATGAGGAATGCCTTTGTCGAGCGGGCCGTAAGGCGCTAGCGCCGAGCCATCAGAGCAGAGCATAACCTGAGGGTGCTTTAAGATCATTTCGACGTTTTCTTCACTCATTCCGAAACCGACAATTCCCAGGCCTCCTCCCTCTGAGATGAGGAGGTCACAAGCGAATTCATAGGGGTCTTCGTTCTTCTCGGCCGCAGCTTCACTGATATATTTGCCTCCGAGACGAAGATTCTGCTCATTGCTGACATCGGATATAAGCATGCTTTCCCAAGAGTTATTCGCCTCAAGTTTCACCATTGTGTCTTCTTTCATTTTCTGCCTGAGGTCTCTATCTTTGAGTCTTTCCACGAATTTTTCATGGCCCCCCTCAAGCGCCCAGCCAGGGAAAAAGACATTTAAAGTCGTGTTGTAGGCTGTGTAAGGATAGCAGTCAGCAGTCACCCTAAGACCTCTCTGTTTAGCTCTCTCCATAAGGTCGATCATCATCGGAAGCTTGTAATAATTGGGCCTGCCGGAAGCTTTAAAGTGGGAAATCTCGAGAGGAAGCCCTCCGCTCTCAGCGATATGAATGGCTTCAGCCATCGCTTCCATGATTTGGGTATCCTCACTTCGCATGTGGGTGGCATAAAAGCCACCGAATCCGGCGACAAGCCGGCAGAGCTCTATGATTTCAGAAGTAGTGGAGAAGCTGTCGGGCGCATATTCTAGCCCCGTAGATAGTCCGAAGGCACCCTGAGCCATGGCTTCGGATGTCAGCTTTTTCATGGTATCCATCTCTTCGGAGGTTGGCTCTCTTCGGGTATCTCCTAAAACATACTCGCGGAGGGTCCCCTGGCCGAGAAGGGTAGCATGGTTTACAGCGATCCCCTGTTTCTCCAATGCCGCATGATACTCTTCCAGGTCAGTCCAGAGGAATTCCAGGCCCAGCTCTTTTTTCAGGGATTCTTCAGATTGTGATGAAGATTTCTTTCGCGGAAAGGTGGAGCCGCCGCAGTTTCCGCTGAGCTCGGTCGTAACTCCCTGCCTTATTTTGCTTTCAGCTTTGGGATTAATGAGAAGCTCAAGATCTGTATGGGAGTGGATATCTATGAAACCAGGTGAAACCACTTTTCCCTTGGCATCGATAATGGTTTTCGCCTGCGCAGAATGAAGGTTTCCGACTCGATCGATATGGTCAGAGATGATTCCCAAATCAGCTTTAGAGGGTTCGTTTGCAACGCCATCAACAATTTGTCCGTTTTTGATGATTAGGTCAAAATGACCGGGAGAGGCATAAATTTGTTTTTTTCCAAGTCCACCGCTCAGGCCGATCAAAGCCCCGGCTTTGGCGGTCGTTTTTAGGAATTGACGCCGGGAAATATTAATTCTCTTCATAATGTTTTTTAACATACTCTCCTTTTTTCTAATTTGCAACGGAGAAAAGCTTCTGGTAGCATTACTGCCTAATCGGTTTTTTCGTTTTTGGCCGGGATGGTTTCGGTGAAAAACTTAGAAAAAGTCGTTGAAGTCAAAGGAAAGAAATTTCTATTCACAGTGGAAGGTTCGAAGACATCCAGCGATTATCTGAAGTATGAAGAATTGAGAAATGAAATTTGGCGCTTTGCGGAGGATCATCTCCCAGGTTGTCGAAACATGATGTGCGAAAATTTTCTTCATGAGGGAAGCGCTCTTTTTATTGGAGTGTTTGTTGAGACTGAAGGAGAGGAGTTCAAGCAGGATAAAGCTCATCTCATGGGTTTTTCTTACGGGTTTGTCGGAGTCAAAGATAAGAGAATTGCTTTTAAGGCACTGGACAATCTCCAGTTTTACTCTCAGTACATAGGAATAAGAGAAGATTTTCGAAGCCATGGTCTTGGGGTTCTGATCAAGGAATTTCAGAGGGAGAAGGTGAGGGATTTATTCGGGATTAATACCATCACCTGCACTTACGATCCTTTAACAGGAATTAACGCTTATCGGAATATCCACTATTTTGGGATGGAGGTTCTGGAATACCGAGCGTCTATTTACGGAGAATTTGGGGGATTGCTCAACAGGATTGATGTTCCCCGGGACAGGTTTTTTGTTTCTTGGGATTTAAAAAAGCTGATCCAAAGGCCCAAATATGATTTGAAACCTCTACTCACCTCGGATTATATGGTGGTTCAATCTGATTTTATTAAAGTTCAAGGACGGAGCGGTCCTTTTGGGCTAGAAGTCGTCGAGGATGTGGACCTTTCATTGAACCGTGAGTTTTTGCTGGTTCAAATTCCCTTTGATTTTTACCGGATGCTCAACGAAACTGATGTCGAGGATCCGAAAGTGCGGCGGATTCCTGTTGAGTGGAGGATGCAGACCAGGAGAGTTTTCCAGCACTTTTTTGGGAAAAATTACAGGATTATCGATTTCAGGCGTGATGATGGAATTCCCGTTAGGGATTTTTATGTTTTAAAAAAATAAAGGGGGAGGATAAGGAGGAGGACAATGGCTCAATCAAAATCTAAAGTTTTAGCAGCATTGGCTCTGATTTTTCTTTTTTCCAGTAGTTTGTATGCTCAACCAGCAGGAAAGCCCCTCTTGCTCCAGGAGATGACCTGGACCGATGTCCGGGATTATCTCAAGACCAATGACATGGTTATCATCCCTCTGGGAAGCACCGAACAGCATGGCCCCCATTTGCCTTTAGGTGTGGATTATTATGTGGCGCTCGACACAGCCAAGTTGATTTCGGCAAAGACCGGCGTTGTCGTTGCTCCAGTCGTAATGGCTGGCTACAGTTTTTACCACTCGGGTTTTCCTGGCACTTTGAGCTTAAAGCCTGAGACTTTGGAAGAAGTTTTATACGAGACGGTAGAGACGCTCATCAAGTACGGCTTCCACCGTATCATGTTTTTTAATTACCATGGCGGAAATAACGTTATCCAGGAGAACATTATCTATCGCATCAATCAGACAACTGAGGCCACAGCCATTGCCGTCGGATACGGAGGCCCGATCCAGAAAAGCGAGGAGGATGCGGAATCTTTCGATTGGCACGCCGGAGTTGAAGAAACTTCCCTCATTCTCTATCTTGAGCCCCAGTTGGCCAGGATGGAGAGGGCGGAGAAGCCCGTCATCCATTTCACGCCTCAGATGGAAGAGCTCAGGGAGCTTGCTAAAAAAGATCCAGAACTCATGAATGTCTGGAATTCGCTCTTTGGCGTGCCCGCGGAGACGAAAAAGGGCGGAGCAAGTCACGAGATTTCAAGCAATGGGGTCTGGTCTTTGAAAGACCCGAAAATGGCAAAGCCGGAGATAGGGGAGAAGGCCGTCAAGGGAATGGTCGAGCGAGCCGTGAAATTTATCGAGGCCTGGAAGCAGGCAAGGAAATAAAAAACGAGCAGTCAAGAAAAATCCTATACTTGATGAAGTTCCTGTTTCGCCATGGACGGCAAATATTAAGGGGAACGTTCCTATCTTATCTCCACCCCATCCCAGCAATAGGTGCATACTTTTTCTTTGGGCAGGCCGATGGCTTCTACAAGGTCCTCCAGCCGTTGATATTTGAGCGTTGTCAGATTGAGCCTCTTCCGTATTCGTTCTTCCATGGCATTGTATTTTTCCGTCCCGTTACGCGTATACTCCACAAAGTCCTTGACATTCTCTCCCTCGAGCTCCCGGATTGCTCTCCTCGCCGCAAGGTCCAGCTCTGACCTGGATATCGAAAAATTCAAAAATTTACAGCCGTAGACAAGGGGAGGGCAGGCCGGACGCATATGGACTTCAAGAGCGCCGACATCGAAGAGCCTCTTGATCGTATCTCTGAGCTGAGTCCCGCGCACGATGGAATCCTCGCAAAAAACGAATCTCTTTCCGTTGATCAGCTCGCGAATGGGGATGAGCTTCATCCTGGCCACAAGGTCCCTCGTTTCCTGGTCCTGGGGCATAAAGCTTCGAGCCCAGGTGGGCGTGTATTTGACGAAGGGCCTTCTGAAAGGAACTCGCGCTTCGCCAGCGTACCCGAGACCGTGGCCGACTCCAGAATCCGGAATTCCGGCCACGAAATCGATCTCGATCGGGTTTCTCCGAGCAAGGAAAGAGCCGCAGCGATACCGCGCCCATTCGACGTTGATACCCTCGTAGCTCGATGCCGGATAGCCGTAGTAAACCCAGAGAAAACCACAGATTTGAAGTTTCGACTCAGGAGCCTTTCGCTGTTCATGTCCTTCCGGCGTGATGAAAACGATCTCACCGGGCCCTAAGTATTTTTCCACTTCAAATCCCAGGTTGGGAAAAGCGCACGTCTCCAGGGTTACAGCGATGCTTCCTCCTTTTTTACCGATGACCATGGGCGTCCGTCCCAATTTATCGCGGGCGGCGTAAATTCCTTTTTCGGTCAAAACGAGCAGAGAACAGGACCCCTCGATCAAGCTTTGCACATTCTGGATTCCCGCTTCGAAACTCTCTTCTTGATTGATCAGGGTAGCCACCAACTCGGTCGGGTTGATTTCTTTGCCGCTCAACTCGGCAAAATGGAGGTGCCGCCTCAAGAAGGCGTCTCTGACCAGAGCTTCGGCATTTTTGATTGCGCCGACGGTGACAATGGCATAGTTCCCAAGATGAGAACGGATGAGAACCGGCTGGTTGTCATAATCGCTGATAACGCCGATGCCGACCCAGGAATGCATATTGGCGATTTCCGGCTCAAATTTACTCCGGAATTGGGCATTTTCGATGTTGTGAATGATGCGGACAAAACCATCAGGCCGGACGACAGCCAGCCCGCCTCTTTTCGTCCCCAGGTGGGAATGATAGTCAGTCCCGTAGAAAAGGTCGTTGATACAATCCTGCCAGGAAGCAACGCCAAAAAATCCACCCATGCCATCCTCCTTGGAATTATGGGATTAGAGCTTTAGAAAATTAAGATGTATGAGACTCACGGAAGTCAGGTCTGCAGAAAGAGCGAAAGCGAATCTCATTCCTCCATGGGAATTTCTATCACAAAGGGGGAAAATATTGCAACCTATTAAAATTCTAAGGTAAAATCGCGAAAAGGCGAGCGGGAAAACCAGAGCTCGCTTTTGGCTTTGGCCAGGTGCAAACCAATAAAGCACCCGCCTCGGGAACTTTTTCTGAATTGGCAATAAGTTCAATCTGGAAGCGGTTGGTTTTCAATGCATAGCTTTCGCATGAAAAGAATTCACCCACTTGGGTCACAGCGGTGTCGGCATCAATAGGCTCATGGCCTATGGCAGTTACCCCTCGTTCATCAAATAAGAACTTGAGTGCGAGGTTTTCGCTCTTCTCTTGCGGGAGGAGATGATCTCTCAGACGTAAGTATGACGTGGAGATGAAATCCTAATACATTTAAATGTCAATTTTTGAGGAGAGTCATTTTATCAAGTCTGCTTAAATCTTTTCAAATAATCACACCATTGACAATCAGGAGAGTGAGCTGGAGGTTCCGGTGATTCGAGCAATGATAAAATATTCTCTATAAAGCTTAAGAATTTTTCTTTTCTTCTTTCTACCTCAATCAGATGAATCTTTGAATCGAAAGAAAGTGATCTTAGATCTTTCTGGCTTATTGACGTAGGATGAAAATATAACAAACCTAACATAGATATCGGAGCTAAATGCAATGAACCTGGAGATGGGTTCTCTAAGGCATATGCATAGGAATGGAGCTGACGGCCATATAATTTTGAATATTCGCCTTCAGGATTGCCGGTTTTATAGTCAATAACTCCATAACTCCCGTCATCAAACTCGATCACGACATCAAAACGCCCTTTGATATAGCATGTATCCCTATGGTTCTCAAAAATAAATGTCTTAGATTCAATATATCTCTCTCCATATTTTACGATTCCTGGCGGTAGTTCTTGGTGGAGTTCTTCTGTCCGCTTGCCGTCGTAATATTCTTTTAAAAGTCCGGCGATCTTAGTGAATATTGAAGGAAGGGGAATCGAAGGTTGCGTAATCCCATGCCGGGCTTTCAGATAAAAACATCTTTTGCAGCCATCATATAAAAAGGTTAAGTCAGATGGGCTCAATTTGTAGTTCATTTAATCCCCTCAAGCGAAAAATATTTCTTATCCCTCTCGTTAATCCTTATGAAGCGATCAAGCTCCCTGCGTCTTTCGATAGGGCCTTCGGGCTACGCGCGCCTCTCTCTATTGAACAACACTCCGAATCCTGCGTCACGAGCCTATCATTTTATTTGACTCAAAACTTTAATATAAATCTCATCAAAGTTATCTCTTGCCAAATAATAAATTTGCCCTTTATTTTTATATTCTTTTACGAATTTCTTTGACAAGGTGGCAATGACTTTTTTATTTGAGTTAAGCACCATTCTCATAGTTTCTTTAAACTTTTTTGAATAAAATTCCATCATGCCAATCTCATCAATTATGACATATTCTGAGTTTTCATAGCTCTCTAGGAATTTGTCCAAGATAAGATCAATGCCTTCTATATTAACCCTGTACCTTGAAACACCGGGTCCGCGCTCAATATTAACAGAAGCTAGAACCTCTTCCTGTCTTGAGGCTAAATCAATTATTTTAAAACCCTGTCTTGCCCCATTAGCCCTTATCTCAGGCGTTATGATGCCTGAAACCTTTTTATCGGAAATTTCATCTAAGAATTTTTGTATCAAGGTGGATTTGCCGCACCTCGGATTGCCTGTAATAAAAATATTCATTTTTAATCGCTTTTGCTAACCAGAACAACGCACCTTCTAGGTTTACAAAGCTTTTTAATTATCGCCATATGAGCAGTAGAATAAATGATGGAATCAGATGCACGAAAAAGCCACCCAATTTTTTAATGAATGGGGCATCACCGGAGAAGACATCTAGGGCAAAAAGTGATAAGAATACAATAAAAATCATGGCCAGCACTCTTGGAATCCAAATGAGTTTATCGGTTTTCATTTTCCCCTCCTTTTTCAGGAAATAGGAATTTGCTTTTTGTGGTCGCGCGGGATTCCTTCCCTTTAACCCCCAAAACAGCACTCATCAGCACAGAGGAAGCATAGCTCCGGCCGATGATCGGTGTCAAGAAGAAAAGAAACGCCTCGGACATCGCTATTCGGAGAGAGAGTCATTCGGCAAAGCCCCAAAAAAGACTGGAAGGCGATAGACCTCGACGCCCCGCGAAAATAGCTGCGATATGATGATTAGAAATATTCCACCCCTGCCTCAGCCGCCAGGAGAAGCTCATTCTTGACCCATTCGCCCCACTCCTCCAGCCTCTTGGCGTGACACGACGGGCAGAATCCCCGGGTTCGGCAAGAGAACATCAAGAGATGCTCCATCTGGCAGCGGGGACAACGGATCCGGGCGAACCCGCAACGGGGATTGCCGCAATCCAGGTGTTTTTCAACGACTTCCCGGATGATCGGCCGGAGGAAGCCGTACGTCCGCTCAAAGTGATAGAAGAGTACCCGGTAGAGAACGGTTTTCTCCGGATGGCGAGGACGGTAGATTCCCGGCACGATAGAGAGGATGAATCAAGAAACAGGCCAGGATTACAGCAAAAGCCTAACGTGCAGAATAGACAGGAATTAGAACAGGTTAAAATCAGAAAACATGAAAAGAAAGGGAGCCGGTAAGGTCGCGTAAGAACTCGCAAGTAATCAAGGCCAGTTAGCTCAGTTCTCCCTATTTCGCCTCGAACATCTAATTCTAAAATTCTAAGGTAAAATCGCGAAAAGGCGAGCGGGAAAACCAGAGCCCGCTTTTGGCTTTGGCCAGGTGCAAACCAATAAAGCACCCGCCTCGGGAACTTTATCTGAATTGGCTATAAGTTCAATCTGGAAGCGGTTGGTCTTCAAAACATAGCTTTCACATGAAAAGAATTCACCCACTTGGGTCACAGCGGCGTCGGCATCGATGGGCTCATGGCCTATGGCAGCTACTCCCCGTTCATCAAACAAGAGCTTGAGTGCGTCGATAGTCAATCCTGGATAGTGGGCTTGTCCCTTCTCATCTTTATAAAGGCCTGAATGTCAGAAAATCTTTTATACTAGTCAGTCCGCATCGCCACAAACGACCCTTGAGGAATCCGGCCATGTTTTGCTTCCCATGCTTTTATATCCTCAAGGGCAAGCTGATAATCGGGATTTTTGAGGACTTTTTGGCTGCAGTCTATGACGACCAAAGGCAGAATCATCTCTTTCACGGGGATTTCATCTATCATACGCAAGCCTTTATGGAAATGACCTGGCGGGTCACAGTGGGTGCCGTATTGCCCAACGTGAGTAAATAGTTCAGCAACGAAGCCATCCTTCTCATAAGTATAGATAACCTTCCGCTCCTCAGACGGGAATCCAGGCCATCGAGCGATACCAGGGGCAAAAGCATGAGTCAGGTCAACAAATTTTTTAGGCTTGATCTTCGTTTCAAAGAGTTCCCACAGAGAGAGATCATCTTTTTGGGCAAAAACAAAATTTCTGGCAGAAATAAGGATTGAAATAAGAAGGAGTGAAAAAATAATTGAAACTGCCGGATGAGTAATTTTTCTCTTCATCATATCCCTCCTTTTTTTATAACTGATTTATCAATGACCCCACCATCTCTTGATGCTACTCACCGCTCACTATTTTAATTTTATTCTTCAAAATGCTCCTATTCGTATTTCACGCGCTTCATGAGCTTGCTGAAACGCTCCTCGCCGCGGATGTTTTCAAGGAAGGGGTCTTTCTCGGCCAGCACCGGGTAATTGATGAATCCTCGGTGATGTCTATAGTTTTTTCCAGAAAATGATAATGGTCGACGAGAAGCCAATGGACAAATTCAAAGATAAGCCACCCACCCCCGAGAAATGCTGCCAGGGTCTGGATGATCTTCCGTATTTATCTTTTTTCAATACGATTAGGGGAAATTCATTAAGCTACTTTTACAGAAGATTATTGGCCTGCTTCATCCCAAAGACGCAGCCCGGGGACAGCCAAAAAATGGGTATCATAGGTAATGAGAACAGAGCCCGTTTCAAGGGCGTGAGCGGCGATCCAGACATCATTGATCGGGATTGGATTTCCGGACTTTCTCAAAGAATCTTTAATCAGGCCGAATATTTCTGCGGTATCCTTTGTTGCCTCAAGCTCCATGACAGTTGATTTTTGAAGAAACCGTTCAAGTATTTGCTTATTTTGCTTTTCCTTTCCTCCCGCTCTAAAGCCGGCAAATAACTCCCCTAGAACGAATACAGACATGTAGACACAATCAGCCTGGGCCAGGCCAGTCAGGACTTTTTCATCACCGCATAAAAAACGGATGTAGGCATTTGTATCAAGCAAAATTTTTTTCATTGCCAGTCAACGGGATTAACAGTTTCTAAATCTTTGATTGCTTCAGTGAAATTCTTTTCGTCATCCTTGGTCCAGATGCCGAAGAAATCGATGAAGTCCTCCCTGTTATCTTTTTTATTGACTCCTAGTCCGAGCGCTTTCCCCAAAAGTTCCTTCACAGTCTTATTGACGCTCGTCCGTACAGATCTAGCTCGTTTCTTGATTAATTTTTCCATCTCATCATCCAATCCATGGATTGTAATTGATTTCATCGCATCTCCTATGAACCATTATATGCACCAAACTGAATCAAAATATACATCAATAATTGCTTTTTTTCAATATCTAGTATTTATTCTTGGGACAGAGTGTCCCCTAGTGAGACTTCCCCCAGATTTATTATCGCTTTGAAAGATCATTATAGACTACTTTCACGAATAGTTCAGTTGGAATGAATTGGTTCCTGACCTTATCAAAATCAGCAGTTGGCTTCGAGGCAAGGACCTCCTCCAGTGTTTTTCCTTCTTTAATGAGCCGAGCGATCCGATCGCGGACAGCGGCCAACATATTTCGATAAACCTGCACTTCTTCATGATTCGCTAAAGGCCCGTAGCCTGGAATCACCTTCGTGTTCCCATCTATCATACTGAGTATTTTATCCGAAGTTGCGATCATACCGTCTATGGATCCTCCAAAAGAGATATTAATAAAGGGATAACTGCGGGAAAAATAAAGGTCACCGGTGTGGATGACGTTGGCTTTGCGGAAATAGAAAAGGAGGTTACCATCCGAATGGGCATTTGGAATATGAATCGCCTGGATGTCATCACCGTCAAAGTGCAAAGTCAAGGTGTCTGCGAAGGTCGCCACAGGAAGAGCTGCATTTGGCAAGAAGCTCATTTCCATCTGCATCATCACTGTGCCAGTTGGTATTCAGCACGATACGAATCGGTTCTCCGTTAGTTTTGGCAATTGCAGCTTTGATCTTCTCAATAAGCTGGGGAAACTCGTCACCTATAAGCAGATACACTCCCTCTGTGACTTTGACGGTTTCGATCTGGACCTTTTCAAAATCTTGGGCAAAAGTAAAGGAGTTAATTCCAATAAAGGTCAGAATCATTAAATAAAGGGACAGCCTTTTTAAATTGAAACGCATCGTCACCTCCTCTTTTTGCAGAGAAAGCTATTTCTCTGGGGGACGTTCCCCGAAGGGACGCCCTCTCTGATGAATCAAACCGCTACATTTCACTGCTCACTGTTCACTTGAATTTAGATAGTTCGATCAATCGAACCGCTACAGATATCCGCTCACTGCTTACTGCTCACGGCTCGCTAGAATGTGCGATGAATCGTACCGCTACTTAAAAAGCAGAATTGTTTGTTTATGTGTTATAATCTTGGACTTGTGAAAGGAGCCTGTATGAAGAAGAAAATGCTGGTTTCGAAAATATTGATTCTCGTGGCTGCTTGTTTTGGGCTCATAAGATGTCAGGTGAAACTCACTGAAAAGGACATTTCGGCCAAGGCGCGAGAGATACATTCCCGCGTGCTCACATTGGACACGCATTGTGATACAGCATCCAATTTGCTCCGCAAAGGTTGGGACATAGGAGAGAGGCATATCCTTAGCTCCGGTCAGAGAGAAAGCGGAAGAGTGGATTTGCCCCGGATGGTCGAGGGCGGGCTGGATGCCGAGTTTTTTGCAGCCTTTGTCGGTCAGGGAGATCGAACTCCAGAGAGTTATGCCAAGGCCAAAGAACAAGCCTTAATGGTCCTGGACGCCATCCACAAAATGTGCGAGAAATATCCTCAACTCGTAGAGCTTGCCACCTCACCCGAGGATGCTTATCGGCTTAAGAAAGAAGGGAAACGCATTGCTTTTATCGGAATGGAAAATGGCTATCCTGTTGATAGGGACCTCTCGTTATTAAAATTCTATTATGACCAGGGTGTGCGCTATCTGACCCTCTGCCACTCCAGGGACAATGACATCTGTGATTCCTCAACGGACAGCGAGCATCCAGAGGACAATGGCCTGAGCGACTTTGGACGGCAGGTTGTCCTGGAATGCAACCGCTTGGGAATGATGGTCGATGTCTCCCATAGCTCCGACAAATCTTTCTCTGATGTCCTAAAAGTCTCCAAGGCTCCGGTCATCGCTTCCCATTCCTGTTGCCGCGCGGTCTGTGACAGCCCCCGCAACCTTACAGATGATATGCTTAGGGCATTGGCCGCCAACGGAGGAGTCATTCAGATTTGTTTCCTCTCAAGCTACGTGAAAAAACCAAAGCCGAATCCAGAGAGGGATAAAGCTTTTAAAGAATTTGAACAAAAATATGGCGCCTGGAGAGGCATAAAGGATGAGGCGCTTCGGGAAAAAATATGGGAGGAGTATGAGGCCCTCCATGATAAATTTCCTGAGGACAAAGCGACGCTCAAGGACGTTGTCGACCATATCGATCATGTGGTGAAGGTGGTTGGCGTGGACTATGTCGGGATCGGCACAGACTTTGATGGGGGAGGAGGAGTTGTGGGGTGTGACGATGTGAGCCAGATGTACCATGTAACGGAGGAGCTTCTCCGCCGTGGCTATTCAGATAAGGATATCGAGAAAGTTTGGGGCGGGAATGCCATGCGCGTTTTCAGGAAAGCTAGAGATACAGCGGAAGGAAAACCAAATCCAGAAAATTAAGTAAGCATTCTAAATTCTGTGATAAATATAAAATCTAACGGGAGGGTCCTGTCACGGCGCGTCCCCGTCCGTCCTCGCTCCGCACCCGTCAAGAGAGGGGGTCCCCTCGGCTGCGGCCGTTGCGGGGACTGGCGCCGGGCCACCTAAATTTTAAAAAGAATCCAGGAGGCCAGCACGAAATTTGGGTGTTTCCGAAAATTAAGGGAGGTTAAGAATGGCGAACCGAAAGAAAACAATCAGCAGGAGAGATTTTTTCTCCAGAGCAATTTCAGGGATGGCTTCGGTCGGAGTCCTCGGTCTCCCCAAAAAAACTAAGGCAGCAGTGAGACTCGGAGTTATAGAGCAAATCTCGAGTAAAAACATCATCCTCCGCACCCTCGGCAAAACCGGACTCAAAATCCCGATAGTCAACATGGGAGTGATGAATGCGGACAATCCGGAATTGGTCAGAAAATCCTATGAGATCGGTGTCCGACTTTTTGACACGGCTGCCTCTTACCAGCGGGGCCGGAATGAGGAGATGGTGGGAAAAGTCCTCAAAGATCTGAATGCCCGTGACCAGGCGGTCATCGTTACCAAAGTTCTTGTCCCTTCGCTGCGGGAGAGGCTGGGCCCGGACAAGCAAAAAACAGAATTTGTAAAGATGGCGGAGGGGAGTCTCAAAAGGCTTAAAGCAGATTATGTGGACCTCATTTTATTGCATGATGTGAGCAATATTGAGGATGTGAACAACCCTGGAGTTAGAGAGGCGATGCAAATCCTGAAGGAGCAGAAAAAAGCCCGGTTTGTCGGCTTTTCTACGCATAACAACATGGCTGCTTGCTTGGATGAAGCTGCCAAGACAGATTTTTATGATGTGTTGCTTGTTGCTTTTAATTATGCGCTATCTGATGATTCGAAATTATACAGATCCCTGAGCAATGCTGTTTCGAGAGGCATAGGAATTCTGGCCATGAAAACTCAATGCAGCCAGTACTGGTACCGGGATGATTTTGTTCCGAACACAAAGCGTCGCTACTATGGCAAAATAATGCACACAGCAGTCCTCAAGTGGGTTCTCCAACACGACTTTATTGCCGCGGCCGTGCCCGGCTACACGACTTTTGACCAGATGGAGGAAGATTTTTCGGTGGCCTATGACCTGACCTATAATCCAGAGGAAAAAAAATTTCTTGAAGATAGTCAAGTTAAGCTTTCGCTGGCATACTGCCGCCAGTGCAATAGCTGCCTGCCGACATGCCCTAAAGGAGTGAACATTCCAGCTCTGATGAGAACTCATCTCTATGCTGCCTGCTATACCAATTTTTATCAGGCGCGGGACACATTCGACAGCATTCCCAAAGAAAAAGGCATTCAGGTCTGTGCACCCTGTGGATCCTGCCAGGCGAGGTGCATGCATCGGATCAATATTGCTAAAAGAATTGATGAATTAAAAGCGTTGTACATGTGAAAAAGTAATAACGGCCAAAACAAGCCGCTCCTCTGAAAATTGATTCCCCCTTCCTCCCCCCTTTTGATAAAGGGGGGATAGAGGGGGAATAGTAAATAAATTTTACAAATCCAATCTTAAGAATTCCGCACTTATCCCGCCTAGCCTGTTCAAAAAAATAAAATTAGCTCTCTATAAGGTTGGCATAAAATTTGCTTTATGATTCTTCTGATTTTAATCGCAAGCGTGGAGAAAAAATGAAGAAAGCGAGTTTTTGGGTTATTGTTTTTTTGCTTCTGGCGCTCTTATGTTTTTCAGGAGATTCACTCCAAAACCGCACCGGACTTTCAGTGCGCCAAACTTATGAACTCTATACTCAAGCTATAATAAATTCTGACCTCAAAAGCCTTTTTACCACAGTTACCAACAACGAAAAATTCTTCTTTCTCACTACCAGAGGCAGGCTAATTGATTCCCTCATTTTCCACAAAGAAGACAACCTGTGGAAAGTTGTGGCGGATGTTTGCACTCCGATCAGCCGGACTTTTGCAGACGCAAATCCCGACTTGAAATACACTCTGGGACAGAAATTTCTTTTTGAGATCATCAAACAGAGGCGCACCGTCCGCCAATTTCAATCAACACCTGTTCCTCAAGAGCACATTCTCAAAATTCTGGATGCGGCCCGCTATGCTCCGACCGCAGGCAATCAACAGCCCTGGAAATTTATGGTGATCCAAGACCGGGAAAAATTGAATCAATTGAAGAAAGAAGCCTGCCTCTGGTATTTGGATCGCTATCAAAGTCTAAAAAGCCCTGAACCAAAAGAATTGGAATCCATACAGCAAAAGATTCAAGAGTCATTAGAAAATGTACTTTCCGCCACTGTTTATGTCGCCGTGCTCGTCAATTCTCGAGAGAAATATCCAGAATACATAGTCATTGATGGGACTCTGGCTGCAGGGACTCTAATGATTGCCGCCCGGGCCTTAGGCTATGGCACCGGATTCTACACTTCCTTTTTCCCCGAGGATAAAATGAAAAAATTCTTCAACATACCCGATAATTTCAAGCTGATTTGTTTCACTCCCATTGGCGTTCCTAAGAAATGGCCTGAGACACCGGCCAAGAAGAAGCTCGAAGATTTAGTCATTTTTGAATCTTTCCAAGAAGAAAAATTTTAATGCCTCTCCTTTTAATTTATAATAATAAAAAATGCGAAACAGAAATTCAGAAGGAAACATTTCCATTTCCGCAATGATTGGGAATAGGGTCCTGTCACGGCTCCTCCCCGTCCGTCCTCGCGTCACCCATCCCCCAGTGGGACCCTGCCGCTGCGGCCGGGCGGGGAGCCCCTCCGCCGTGCCCCCCAACTCAAGTCATCGTTTTATTATCACGGAAATAGAGATGCTTCCAATTCAAAGGATCGGCAATTTGAAAAATTGAAAATAGCCATGTTAAAGAATTGCAAGACGGTTTTTTTCTTAATCATTTTTCTCAGCCTGAGTGTTTTTGATATTTCGTCCGTCTCCGGACAAAAGGAGGTTCACCGAATCGCCCGCTCCGGAGGGACCCTTCGAGTAAAGGCTTTTACGAATATTTTTAAGCCCCAACTTGACCCGGCCCAGGAGGCACATTATTTCGTGCTGGAACAAATTTATGATGGATTAGTCAGGCTGGATAAGGATTTAAACATCATTCCTTCTCTTGCTGATTACTGGATCATCTCCGAGGATGGCAGGAAGTGCACATTTTATCTCCGAAAGGGAGTGAAATTTCATCATGGGAGAGAGCTCACGGCCGAAGATGTGAAGTTCTCTCTGGAGAGACTCGTTGATAAAAAGACAAGCGGACTCTATTCTCAATTTTTCACGGGCAAAGTTGTCGGAGCTCAGGAGTATTGGGAGGGAAAAGCTCAGAATGTGGAAGGGTACAAGGTCCGGGATAAATATGTCTTTGAGATTCAATGGAAAAAACCTTATGTCTCAGGTCTGTATTTGATGAGCATGTATTTTTGCAAGATCCTTCCCAAGGACCTTGTCCAGGACCAAGGGAAGGGCTTTTTTATGAAGCCTTCAGGGACAGGGCCTTTTAAGTTTGACTATTGGTTGAGAAGCCCCAAGCTTGATATTGTCGGCGTTCGGTTGGTACGCAATGGTGATTATTTTGGACCGAAAGCCCATCTGGACGCAGTGGAATTCAGCCCTCACTACACACTTGACCAGTTCTTGGCCGATGAAGTCCATATGATTCCTCTCCTCTCGGAGAAACTCACCAGGGAGAATTATCAGGTTTTGGAGAGCGGCTCTTTTTATTTGACATTTCTAGGAATGAGTTGCCACATCCCTCCCCTCGATAAGCCCGAAATCCGAAAGGCCATTTCCTATGGCATTGACAAAGAGAAGTTGGCCCAAGCCCGATCTGAACTCGAGATTGTTCCTCAAGTGACCAACAACTTCATTCCTCCCCAATTGCCCGGTTTTTTTCCGATCGAAACGAGCACCTCTGATCCCGAAAAAGCGAAAAAGCTTCTTCAGGAAGCCGGAGTTATTACCGAAAAGGGCGGCCCAACCTTAGTGCTTTATTTTGACTTGCCAAAAGAGGGGTTCCATTCTAAAGTGTATAGAGAGCTCAGGGATCAATTGGAGAAATTAGGAATCGACTTGAAAATGAAATACCTGAAATCAAGCGAAGAAATGAGGGACTTCAAAGAGCCATGTTTATTTTTCATCGACTGGCTGATGGATTTTCCTGACCCTGAAAATATCATCCTGCCCTTGTTTTCTTCAAAATCCCTTTTAAATCTCTTGAATTTTAATTACTCTAAT
>Ga0315280_10006043_pt1 | contig 16892 bp, 17 predicted proteins | sample YL17G06_40_MG_FD_203697 | JGI IMG/M metagenome (GOLD analysis project Ga0315280, IMG submission 203697) | Sediment microbial communities from Yellowstone Lake, YNP, Wyoming, USA - YL17G06_40 | ecosystem: Environmental > Aquatic > Freshwater > Lake > Sediment | place: USA: Wyoming | collected...
GTGCGACATTTTAATATACTGGACAAAACTTTCGGTTTTTGATATTATATTAGTTATAGTTCGTTTCCAAAGCGTTTCACCAGGGTTTGGGGCATCCAAGTAGAGATTATCGCGATTAGGAAACTAATCGTTTGGCTCTACCCCTTACCCGACCAATTTTAATTTTTATCCCGTGATTTCTTATTCCCGGGTTTTTTATTTCCTTGACTTTTTCTAAAAATAGAGCCTGATTTCCGTATTAATATTGTGCGACATTTAATTGGCGAGAGAAAACCGTTAGGCCCGTCTGCCGACGAGGCAGGGAAGAAACTTAACGGTTTTGTTTGAATATTTACAAAATTTAATTTGAGTTTTATAATACTAACAAGTTCATTCAAATAAGAAAGGAGATAGATAAATGAAAGAAGCATTATGCAGGCCAGATGAGTTTCATTGGTGTATAGAATGTTGCCCTACCGAATGCCCGCTTCTAGGAGACACTAGCGATGGAAAAATGGGTTGTTTGGGCCACAATGGAAAAAAGGTAGATAAATTAACCAAGCGCTCTATCTGTTTAGAGCTTGATTGTTTGGCTGATTTTCTTCCAAAAGAGATAATCCGCCAGGCAATTTCTAAGTTACCCCCAGGACAATTTAAAATGAGCGAGGTTTTATCCCAGTATATAAAATAGGAAGGAGGATTTGCGCCTGGTGTGGGAAAGTGATGGGTAAGGCGGTTCAATAAAATAATGAATCGCCATTTTTTATTCCTTTAGATTTTTGCCGCTGTGAAACCCCGCACCAGAAACTTCGTTTCGGTACGGGGCAGGTTGGCGGTGAAATAGCGTTATTGTGCGACACTTTAAGGGGAAGAAAGACTTTGTAGGCTAGGGGAGGTAATTTTATACTAATTAAGATAGAAAACCGCTCAGAAGGGCCTCTGGGGGCTTAAAATAAGCCCAAAAATTGGCCTTTTTGTAGAATATTAGAGGGTTTTGGCTATTGATTCAGCTATTGATAGCCATTTAAAACTAGAAGGAGTTTTTACCTTATATTTTTTCATTGTTTTTTGGATATCTATCAACCGCTGAAATTCTTCTTTATTCCAACCCGCAATTGGCTTTCTTTTATTTTGATAAAGGATTCCAATAGCTTCTGCCCATAATTCAAAATCCTGTTTTTTCTTTCCGAATAAAGGATTTTCTCTAAAAAAGGGAACTATTAGGTTGTAAAGACTGTCAATGTCCTGAACTGAATATCTTAATTGGGTTCCGGTAATATAATGAATCTTGCCGCAACCTAAAGTATTTTGAATTTGTCTTATTAAATCTTCTTTACCGATATCAATTTTGGTAATAATAACAAATTGAACTTTCCAGCCATAATAAACCGGTTGGTTAATTCTATTATATTTGGCATCTCTCCGGAACTGCAAATCAAAACACCCTATTTCATTAACAAGTTTAGTTATATTCATAAACAGGTAAACTCGATTAATTTGTTATCATTAGTAACCATTAAATAGGTTATTATATCCCACGTTTATTAAGGGAAAGTAATTTTTGGTATATATCTTCTTCGATGGTATATGACGTTGCGCCACGATGACCCCTTCCAGTAATCCTTTTTGCCTTTTTTCTTATATCTATAAAATTAAGCAAAAGTTCACATTGCTTTTGCTTAAGATGTAAATAGGGTTGGATAAGATTAAGGAGATACTTAAGCTTATTCATTTCTGTTAATTTATATTGAAAAGCTCGTTTTTGTTTATTTTGTAATTTATAATTTCGAGATAGTTCATATAAACGACCCGTACCGACGAGTTCTTTAATTTCATTTAGAATTTCATAATTGTTGTTTGTAATAATCAGGTAAGGATGATAGCGAGCAGAAGCTGATTGTTGATGAGTTTCTTTTTTTCTTTGGAAAGTTATTCCAATATAACCCTCACCATCAATGAACCCAGCTAACCAAGATATTTCTTTCTCGATTATGTTAATTTTATCGTTATAATTTTTTAATCCCATGAAATTTTCGATGGATTTCTCTTAATTGAGGTCGAGTAACATGAGTGTAAATTTGAGTTGTGGCAATATTTCGGTGTCCCAGAAATTCTTGAACGATTCTTATATCAACCCCTTTATTCAAAAGATCAGTGGCAAAACTGTGTCGGATAACATGAGGGGTAGTAGTAATAGGACTGCCAGACAATAAGGCATATTTTTTTACTAAATTCTCAATTGCTCGGGAACTTAGCCTTCCACCAGCGTGTCTTTTGGGCCCTTTGTAGTTTATGAACAAAGCTTTTTCTTTGTCTTTACGAGTTTCTAAATATTTTTTAAGCCAAGATAAAGCTCTTTCTGAAAAATAGATTGTTCTGGGGTGACTTCCTTTACCAACGATACCTAATTCTAGGTCTTTTTTGTTTTTTATATCAGTAAATTGTTCCCGGTTTAGAGCTACTAGTTCAGCTATTCTCAACCCAGTAGAAAAGAAACTTTCCAAAATAGCTCTATCTCTAAGCCCAGTGAGAGTTTTAGTATTTGGAGCTAATAAAAGTCTTCCAATCTGATCTAAGTTAAGAAATTTTACAGATCTTTCTTTTTCTTTGATTAGTTTTATCTTTTCTGATGGCAAGGACAAGATATCTCGGTCTGTAAAGTAATTTAACAAATTTCGCAGCACTATAAGGTAATAATTCTGGGTAGACCTCTTTATGGGTTCTTTAGTAGCCTTATTAAATGACTGTGATAAGAAAACTCTATATTTCCTTATATGGTCTTCGGTAAGCTCGTGAGGAAGCAGTTTTTCAAAATGATTGACCTTCAGCCAAGTAGAAAACTTTGTCATCAATCTTCCGTAAGTTTCTTGGCTTTTATTACTTAATCCTTTTTCTATATCCAAATATTCTAAGAAATCATTAATGTGTTCAATTATGGGGCTTGTGTCTCTTTTCATATTAGCGGAGAAGTGGTTTAATTAAATGCTATATTATACTTCGATAAAGCTACATTATGCGAAGTATCCTATATTCATAATAACAAGCCAAAGACCTCTGTCAAGAGCAAAAATCTCTCTCCCCTACGTTTCCTTAATAACAAAAAAAAGAAGAGGGCATGAGATTCATGGAAATGGCCCTCTTTTATTATTGCGTTGCCTCATCATGCGAGGCGAGTTGATTGTAAAAGGACTAAAAGGATTGGCGGAAGAGAGGCTGGCTAAACCTGATGCAATGAGGCAAGCCTACTATGCAGCAACCCACTACGCCACATAGCTTGGGGACCAGTGACGTAGGAAGTGATGAACCAACCTCTCCTCCACTTTTATAATAATTCTTTTTGATAAACGATGTCAAGGAAGCAAAAATTAAAAACCGTTAGAGTTTCCTATTCTAACGGTTTCTTTAAATGTCGCACAATATAGCTCAATGAATCTTCGATTCAGTTAAATGTTTCAAAATTGAAACATTTGAAAAAGATATTTTGGAAAAAAATATCTTTGCCCGAGCTTCGGCGAATCTTCGATTCGCCTTGCTACTTAATCAGTTCCTTAAATTTCTCCCAAAGGGATTTGGTAACTTCTGGTAGTTCTCCTTTCACTTCCTCTTTTTCTTTTTTAAATTCTTCTTCAATAATTGGTTTCCTTTTTTCTGCTTCTTCTTTAACTCGGGGTTCTACTTCTTTTTTAAACCAGCTTTCAATTTTTGGCCAAATGTTAATTTTACACCACTGATACATTTTCTTCCAAATCGGTAAAACTTCCTCTTTCCAAATTTTTTCTAAAACTCCCGGCAATTCTTTTTCACCAACCTCAAGAGCTTTTTCCCCGATTTTTTGTGCTTCTTCCAAAGTCTCCGTCGGCTGGACTGGTTGATTTTGAGCCAAACTAAAAACTGGGGAAATCAAGCTGAAGATTATTAAAAAATTAATAATAATTTTGAATTTCATTTTAGTATTCCCCTAGCCTCCTTAATTCTCTTTATTGTTTTTTCTCTCCCTAATATTTCGGCAACTTCAAAAGGACCAGCTGAGGCTTCTTTTCCAGTTAGAGCCACCCTTAATGGCCACAAAAGATATCCCCTATCCCCTGCCCCGTACCGAACTTGTTCTGGTGCGGGGCCTACTTTACCTAAACTTTCAGCAAATTTTTCAGCCTCTGGCATCATTAATTTTTCTAAATTTTCTTTAGTCCAATCCTCAGTTTTTATTTTAGACAATAATTTTTCTAATTTGTCAAGAGAGATTTTAATTTCTTTATCTGATATTTCTGCCCATTTTAATAAATTTTTATCATATTCCAATTTTTCTTTGAAGAAAAAAATGGTTAATTCAGAAATTTCTGACAATTTTTTTAATCTTTCTTGATAAACTGAAACAATTTTTTCTAATTTTACCAAATCGATTAACTCTTTAGTTTGGGAAATTTCATAATGAGGCGCTCCTAAATGAAATTCTTCTACTTCTTCATGAGATTTCAAAAAGCCAGCCTCAATTAAATAAGGAAGGCACAATTCGGTTAATTTTTCAACAGAACGTTGTCTAATATAAAACCCATTTAAGAAATCCAATCTTTTAATATTAAAAATTGCTCCCCCCTTTTGGACTTTTTCTAAAGAAAATTCTTTAATCAAAGAAGGCATTGAATAAATTTCCCTTTCGGTTCCCGGATTCCAGCCTAAAAAAGCTATAAAATTAATTATGGCTTCGGGTAGGTAACCTTGTTTTTTGTATTCTGAAACGGCTATTGCTCCATGCCTTTTGCTTAATTTGGTTCTATCAGGACCTAAAATTAAAGGTAAATGGGCGTAAATGGGCCTGGGAAAACCTAAAGCCTCCTGGATTAAAATCTGCTTTGGAGTATTGGAAATATGGTCTTCTCCTCTAATAACATGACTAATTTTCATCTCAAAATCATCAATGACGACGGCGAAATTATACAAAGGGGTAGCTAAATTTTTAGCAATAGCAATATCTCCAATTAAACTGGTATCAAATTCTATTTTTCCCCTAATTACATCGTCGAATTCTATTTTTTTTGCCGGAGTTTTAAATCTAATAATTGAAGGTCTTCCTTCGGCTAAATATTTTTGAACAGTTTCTAAAGGTAAATCTCGACATTTTCCACTATAAATTGGTGGTTGGCCAATTGACATTTGATATTGTTTTTGAGCCTCTAATTCTTCCTCTGAGCAAAAACAATGATAGGCCTTATTCTCGGTCAGAAGTTTTTCTAAATACTTCGCATAAGTCTCCAATCTCTGGCTTTGTCTATATGGCCCATATTCTCCTCCAATATCTGGACCTTCTGACCATTCAATTCCTAACCATTTTAGATTTTCCAGAATGTTTTTCTCAAATTCGGGATCCGATCTCTCGATATCGGTATCTTCTATTCTTAAAATAAAAACACCCTCATATTTTTTAGCAAAAAGATAGTTAAAAAGAGTAGTTCTGGCTAGGCCAATGTGCAAAAATCCAGTAGGAGCAGGAGCAATTCTGACTCTTACTTCACCGAGCTTGATAAATTTAAACTCCTCATCCATAATTTAATTTTGAAACATTTTCTCATTTTGTCAACGATTCTATAAGATAGTTAGCGATTATCTTAGCTGCCTGGGGTTTTGAGAATTCTCTGGCTTTTTCAGCCATTTTTTCCAGTTCAGAAGGATGAGAAAAGAGATATTTTAGTTTTTCTAAGAAAAAATGAGAAGTAAAATTTGATTCTTCGATTACTATTGAAGCCCCATTTTCGGCGTAGGAATAAGCATTTTTTATCTGATGATTTTGGGCAGCCTCCGGTAAAGGAATTAAAATGCTTGGTTTTCCAACAGCTGCAATTTCAAAAATACTTCCTGATCCCGCTCGAGAAACAATTAAGTCAGAAGCTTGATAGGCCCGTCTCAACTCTTCTTCTTTCAAAAAGGGAAAAAGATGATAATATTTTTCTAAATCAGGGGTAATCATTACCCTTGCCTCAGCCCTAACTTCTTTAAAATTTTTCTCCCCACATTGATGAATTATTTCAAAATTTTTTAAAAATTCTGGAAAAATTTCCAAAATTTTATCATTAATTCTTTGGGCTCCTTGAGAACCGCCCAAAATTAAAATCACTGCCTTTTGCCCGATTAATTTAAAAAATTCCTTGGCTTCCTCTTTTTTACTCTCTAAAATTTCTCTTCGAATTGGATTTCCAACTAAAATTATCTTTGAGGGTTTAAAATATTCGGTTCGAGGAAAAGAGACAAAGATTTCTAAAGCAAGTCGGGAAATAAATCGATTGGCCAATCCCGGGGTAATATCTGATTCGTGGAGGAAAATTGGAACTCTTAATATCCAACCTGCCACAGCTCCAGGGAGGGAGCCAAATCCTCCTTTACTAAAAATTAAATCCGGGGCTAAAAAGAAGAGGTAAAAAAAGCTATAGATAATGCCAATCGGAATTTTAAATAAAATATCGACCAGATTTTGAAGAAAACTTTTCCATCCCAAATACCTTCTAATTTTTCCAGCCAATATTGTTTTTACTTTTATCCCTTCTTGAGAAAGTAAAATTGAACTAAACTCGTCTTTTGGGCCAAGGTAAAAAAATTTAACTCCAATCCCTCCTCCACCCTCCCGGAGGTCCCCCCGATCTTCCTTTTGATAAATCCTCCTTATTTCTCTGGTAATCCCAATTATTGGTAAAATATGTCCGCCGGTACCACCACCGGTAAAAACTATCTTCATTGCTATGTGACAATTTTTAATTGATATTCTTTGATATATTTAATAATACCCCTACCCCTACTAATTCACTAATCAGGGCTGAGCCGCCGTAACTAATAAATGGTAAAGGAATTCCAGTTAAAGGTAAAATTCCTATCATTGAGCCAATATTAACAAAAGCCTGGAGAGTAATCCAGAAGGTAATTCCAAAAGCACAAAATTTAGAAAATTTATCTGCGCTTTGTTTCCCAATTTTTAAACCTCGCCAAAAAAAGGCGAGATAAAGTAAAACCAGAATAAAACTTCCAATAAATCCAGTTTCCTCAGCAAAAATAGCAAAAATTGAATCGGATATTGAGTGTGGTAAAAAACCAATTTTTTGGCGAAACATCCCTAAACCTAAACCCAATCCAAAAATTCCACCCGACCCTATGGCAATTAAAGCCTGTTTTATTTGATAACCGATTCCTGTCGGATCAATTTCCGGATTTAAAAAAACTAAAAGACGGTTGATTCTGTAAGGAGCAAGTTTGATTATTGCAAATAAACTCAATATTCCCCCAAAAATTATCAAAATACTGTGCCAAAGAGGAGTACTGGCTAAAAAATACATTAAAATAGCTGAAGCGACAATTACGCCTAAAGTACTGATATCTGGTTGAAAAATTAAAAGTAAACTAACAAAAATTATAACGATTAAAAAAGCAATTAAAGTTTGACTAAACCCTTTCTCAGCCTGCCTGGAACCTGATTTTCGCTGATCCGAGGCGCGACTGGTTAACCAGGCAGCGAGATAAAGTATAAAAGTTAATTTTAAAAATTCTGAGGGCTGAAAGGAAATCGGACCTAGACTTATCCATCTAGCGGCACCTCGGGCCTCAGCGCCAATTTTTGGCAAAAAAACAATTATCAGTAATGCTAAATTTATTAAGAGTAAAACTGGAGCCCATTTTTTTAAAGTCTCAAGCCGAATTCTAAAGGCTAAAAAAGCTAAAATTACCCCTGTCAGAAAGCCAAATAATAACTGATGATTTAAGAAATAAAAGGTATTTCCAAATCTTTCTTGAGAAAGGGAAGCTGAAACACTGGCCAAAATTAAAACCCCTAAAATTAAAAGAACAGCCGTAACAATAATTAAAATATAATCAGGACGTTTATCTTTCATCGACTTTATTATATCACCCTTTAGCGAATTTTTTTACGTATTTTTTAAATAAATTACCTTTTTCTTTGTAATCCCTAAAGATACTAAAACTGGTTGAAGCACAGGATAGAAGGCAAATTTTCCCTTTCCGAGTATATTGATAAGCCAACTTTACGGCATCTTTCATATTTTGGACTAAAAAAGCCCTGAATTTATTTTTTCTTTTTAAAGAAACTATTTCTCGCCAAATTCTTTCTCCTGTAGCAGGAAACAAAATCAAATTTTTTATTTTACTTTTTAATATTCTTTTTGCTAAATTTTTAAAAGAAATCCCCCTGTCAAAACCTCCTAAAAATATGGTTTCAACATTATTTCCCAGACCATCTAAGGCAGCAATTGTTGTTTCTGGTATTGTTGATAAAGAATCGTTGTAAAATTTTATTCCTTTGTGAATCCCAATATATTCTAACCTATGCGGTAATGGTTTGAAATTTTCAATTGTCTTTGCGATTTTTAATGGTGGTAGCCCAAATATTTTCCCGACAGCGACAGCTGCCATTATATTTTTTAAATTGAATTTCCCAACTAGAGGAATTCGTATATTCATAAGAAATTCGTAATTCGCAGGGATGGGAATTTTTTTGGCTTTCGATTTTTTAGCGATTTCTCTAACAATTTTATCTTGAGAATTATAAACCAAATAGTCATTTTCATTTTGATAGCGGGTGATGTTGGCTTTAGCTCTCACATATTCATTAAAATTTCGGTAATAATCCAAATGCTCTTGATAGATATTCAAAAATACAGCGATGTGGGGTGATTTTTTTAGATTATATAATTGATGACTAGACAATTCATAAATGTAGACATCATTCGGAGTAGCTGAAAACAAAAGATTTAACACCGGCTTTCCAATATTTCCGACCAAATGAGCTTTGGTGCCGCCCCTTTTTAAAATTTTGTAAATTAAAGAAGCAGTTGTACTTTTTCCTTTAGTCCCCGTAATCCCAACAATTTTTCCCGGACAATTATCAAAAAAAATCTCCGTTTGTGTTGTAATTTTCTTTAAATAATCGAAGTCCGACTTCGATAGTTCTTTAAAAGGAATCCCCGGCGATTTTATTATCACATCGTAATTTTTCAGCGCCTTTAAATAATTTCTTCCTAAATGTAATCGAATAAGCCGAGAACATTTCTCGTCCTGAATTAATTTTTGAGCTTTTTCACTTAATTGTCCAAATTCTAACTGATCTGCTATTCCTAAAATTTTTTCGGGAAAAACCTTTCTCAAAAACCTAAAATTATCCATCCCTTCTCTTTCAAACCCCAAGATTAAAACCTTCTTGTTTTTTAAGCCATCCAATTTCATTCTAATTTAAAGATACCATAAACTCTGTTAGAAATGAAGTATTTCTAACGGGGTAAATTTTCGATAAAAACGGGTTTTAGGTTTTTGGAAATGAAAAAGAGCCTCAGTGAATAGAATCCTGTACCAAGGCTCTCTCCTAACTATTTAGGAATGATTGCTCGCCCTTTTTCTCCTTCGGTAATCCAACCGGCTAAAAGAATATTTTCTCCTCGAGAAAAGATAGCCACCAGCGAACCCTCCTCAGTAGTTAATCGAATAGGCCGGTTTATTAAAGCACCAGTCCCTTCTCTCTTTTCTCCATCAAATATCCGTAACTCTTCCAAACCAATCGGCAAATTTATCTCCCGGTACAAAGTGATGGCCACACTAGCAGTTTGATGATCGATCGTAACATTAACGTTTTTAGTCCATTTTTCTGCATCGTGATATACCACCACTAAATTCTGGACATGACCTTTGATAGGAGGAAGTTCTTTTGGCGATAATAATACGAATTCAACAGGTTCTAATTTCCAAGCCTGAATAGTTTCAATCACTTCTGCTGAGGAAGGTAAAAAATTATATATTCTTCCTCTTGTATCGCTAATTAATAATTCCTCCCCACATTCCCTAACTGCCAATTGCCTTGGGTTAAGTAATTCCTCTCGGCTACGGGGACATCCGCCAGGAATCAACCAACCGACTGGTTCAATATCCCGGAAAAAGCTTACAAGATATTTCTTCCCTTTAATCACTAATATCGGGGCCACATCGCCGCAGACCACTTCCAGAGGATGCTCGGCAGTGGCTACCGCGATCTTAGCAACTAAAGGATTTTGCCACTTCTCGAGTTGTTCTTTCAGCCAAACTGATGCCGTCTTAAAATGTTCCTTCCTATCCGCGGAACTTGTCAGGGCTTCCATTATATCATCGATAACTATATGGAGATTTGGCTCGGGTTCCCTCTCTAACCAAGCTTCGGTAGTCCTTACTGTTAATAGATTTACCCGTCCTTCGGCGACTTCTTTTAACTTTTTAAACAACTTTCTACCCTCCTTTCTCTATTTTGTCTATAATATTTTAATATATTTTATTAAAAAGTCAAGCCTAAGAAGATGCCTATGGCGAAAGGTGAACTTTTAATATCTTTTCATATTCTTTCGATAAATTATTTTGGTTATTCCAGGAATCTAACAACTTTTTTGACTCCTTTTCTATATTAGGATATTTTGGTAAGATTTTCTTTTCAAAATAACTTAATAGAAATGGCAGTTTAGTAGAGACCCGGTCTCTACTTTTTTTCCAGCTTAAATAGAAGGCGATGAGGCTTTCTTTTTTGGTGCCGACGCATTCAAGGGGTTTGAATGCTCGTTCCCCTATCAGCTCTTGCATTATTGGTAAAAGATTTTCGTCTACAAATAAGTTTTTCTTAAATATTTTTAATAATTCTTTTTCATTAACAAATGGATAAAGGCAGGCCCAGGTAAATAGACATTTCGAACATTTTCCACACCATTTTTTGGCAGGCAATTTGGTCCCGGAAGCAGTTTGATAAGCAACGTTACAGCTTAAAAACGCAGGAAAATACTTGGGATATTTACTGAATAATTTGGCAATTTGAATTTCGTATAAAGGCCGAAGGAAACTGAAATAATCAACACCCGAGGTTAAATATTTTTTCGAATAATCTCTAAATTTTTTCTCAAATTCAAAACTTTTCGACCACTGATGATTAATTATCTTACCCAAATATTTTACATTTCCTTCATTAGAACTTCTTTCATTTGAAAAAGCAATGTATTTGTAATTAAAAATTGCTGCACACAAAACACTTAAAAAAGCTAAATAGGCAGAAAATGGCGTATGGCCATTTAAAAAACCTTGGCGATTTAATTTTAGTAATTTTTCATCAATTTTTCTTTGGACAATAATTGGACTCCGGCAACCAGCAATTTTCGTTATTCTCTCAGCTGCCTCAGTTGGATTTAAAGAGAAGCATTGAATATCTTTTTTAGCTTTTTTCAAGATTTCTAAAGTCACCACCGAATCTTTGCCGCCACCCACTGGCACTAGAATGTCACTACGCGACCCGGCCGCGTAATCTCTACGTGACCCGGCCGCGTTGATGGTAGAAATGTTGAGGAAATTGGGTTTTCGGAAGTTGATTTTGTTTTCATAAAAAAATTGGCCCATGCCATTGATTATTAAGTCTTTCCACCGTTTAATTTGCTCCCTATTCAATGGACCAGCTGTAACGATTATTTCTGGTGAGCAAGTTGCCTTCCAATAGCTTGGAATTTCCATTAAGCCCAAATTAAAAATTAAATTATCTAATATTCTATCCCCTATTTTTGCCAGCCGGGATTTGTCGACATTTTCGATGACTACTTTTGGTTTAAAATAAACATCAGGCTTAATTTTAAAATCAAAAAAAATCTCTAAATTATTGCCAGAGATTTCATAAGAGTATTTTTCGTAAATAAACTTCGGATATTTTTTTCTTAAAAAATCTACTTTTTCCATCTTGTTTAAAATGGAGTTTTAAACATTTAGCCGAGCAGTCTTATGGCTACACCTAAGATAGCAAAGACGATATTAATTATCCAAAATCTCATTGTTACTTGGTAAGCTGGCCAGCCTCGGGCCTCAAAATGATGATGGATTGGAGTGGAAAGCCAGATTTTCTTTTTTCGAAATTTTTTAGATAATAACTGTAAAATTATTGAACCTACTTCAATTACCATTAAACCGGCAATAATTGGCAAAACTACCACTGAATCGGTTAAAAACGAAACCACGGCCATGGTTGAAGTCAGGGCTAAAATTCCGGTTTCTCCCATATAAAATCTGGCTGGCGGAATATTAAACCATAAAAAAGCAAAAAGAGTGCCACAAATTGCGATACAAAAAGTGGCAAGGTCTACTTTTCCCTGAGAAAAGGCAATTATTGAAAAAGCGCCAAAAATTGATGCAAAAACGCCACCGGCCAATCCATCTAGTCCATCGATTACTCCGCCGGTCCAGGAAGCGACCATTACTAAAGCAAAAAAAGGAATTATCCAAAGCCCGAGGGTAAAATCGATTCCTTCTGGAAAATTAAAAATTAAAGGAACGTGAATGGTATCCCAACCCAATTTATAGTAAAACCAGAGACCTCCGACTAATCCGATTAAAATGATAATTAACAATCTTCTAGTAAATCCCATTCCTCCTCCAACATATTTTCCTTTGCCGGTAACCTGTAAAAAATCATCAACCAATCCAACGATTGCCGCTATCACTAAAGTAAACAAAGGTAGCCAGGTTTCGGCCCTTGATAAAAAATTTAATTTCCCTAACCACCAGGGATGAGAGAGATAAGATAGTGCAAAAAATAAAAAAATAATAATTAGGACCGAAATCCAAATTACCAGTCCCCCACCCCGAGGCACACTTACTTCTCTTTCTTTATGCAAGGAATAAAAAACTTCGGCTTCCTCGCCGGTGATAGTTTTGGTTCTCGCCTCTTTTTTCCAAAATTTAAATTTGTTTAAAAATTTTAATAAAACCGGGGCTAATAAAAAAGAAACTCCAGCTGTCAAAGTAGCAAATATCAAAAGTCGAATGACATTAAAGGTAAACAGTGTCATTTTTTATTGATTTATCCAATCGATTAGTTTTTGCATTTCAGTGATCCGAGCCGATGAAGAAGGAGCACCTAAAATAAGATTAACAAAAAAACTCCCCCTCTCGTTTTTAAATATAAAAATAATACAACCGCCAGCTTCGTCAGTATAACCGGTTTTTCCGCCAATAACTTCTTGCGTTAAAAATAAATCAAAAATTCCATCTTTGACTGAATAGAGAGGTGCCTCGTGAGGAATTTCAAAAATTAAGGGATGCTCTTTTAGTATATATTGAGCCAGCTTTACTAAATCTCTGGCAGTTGAATAATTGTAAAAATTTATAACAGACGGGTCATAATGTAAATTTTCTGGGTCAAGACCATGGGGATTTATAAAATTGGTATTTTCTAACCCTAAATCCTTAGCTTTTTGATTCATTTTTTCGAGAAAATTTGGGACCCCAATTACCTCTGACAGTGCCCAGGCGGCGTCATTGCTTGAATAAATTAGCATTAACTCCAAAAGTTGCTTTACATTAAATTTTTTTCCAATCTCTTTGTCTAAATTTCCATAATTAGGAACATTTTCTTGATTTGCGGCAGTTTTGGAGATAGTAATTAAAGTGTTTCCTAAATCATAATTTTCTAAGACAATCACAGCCGTCATCAGTTTGGTCAGGGAGGCAATTGGAAGAGGTTGATTAATGTTTTTATTAAAAAGAATCTTTTCAGCCCCGCTTTCATTCAGTTTTACCGAAATAGCGGCCTTGGCTTGGAGGTCGAGTTCTGGCTTGGGGGGCTTTGGCGGAATTTTTGCAAAAACTATCTCTTCCAATGGCTGAGAAATTTGGGCATAAAAATAATTTTCCAGGTTTTCTTGGAAAAAATTTATCCCCCACCAAAAAGGCAAACTTAAAACAAAAGAGATTAAAAAAATTTTCAATTTCATTTCTTGGATTTCTTTTTTGGTTTAGTTTTAGTTTTCTTTCTCTTTTGCAATAGCGAAAGTCTTTGGTCAATTCTTTCGGTGTCTCTTGGAAAAGGAGTGGCTTCGCGGATATTTTCTAAACCCAAAAGCTGCTTAACGATTCTTTCAGCTCCCAAAGCAAAACCTCCTTCAGGTGGTATACCATACTTAAAGGCCTGAAGATAAAAAGCAAAATCTTTAACGTCATTGCCCCATTTTTTGATATTTTTTACCAGCATTTCATAATCATTTATTCTTTGGCCACCGGTAACAATTTCCAATCCCCTAAAAAGAAGGTCAAAGCTTAAGGTATGGTCTATGTCTTTGGGGTCAGGATAAGTGTAAAATGGTCGTTTTTTTGTTGGGTAATGAGTAATGAAAATAAACTCCGAGTTGTATTTATCCTTTGCAAATTTACAAATCTCCCTTTCGTCTTCGGGTTCTAAGTCCGGCTCTTTCCTGTTATCCCTACCCGTTCTTTCAAATATGATTTTTTGGGCTTCCCTCATCTTAAGACGAGGAATTTTTACTTTTAAATCTGAAATTTCAGCATTAAACAATGACAGTTCTTTTTGACAATCTTTTCGAACGTCAGTAAGTATACTTTTTATTAAAATTTCGCAAGTATCCATCAAATCTTCCCAAGAGTTAATAAAAGCCATCTCGGTATCCAAGCTGGTATATTCAGAAAGGTGGCGAGTAGTGATGCTGGGTTCGGCCCGGTAAACATGGGTTACGGTGAAAACCCTCTCAAAGACGCCGAGCATAATTTGCTTATAAAGTTGGGGGCTTTGGGCAAGATAGGCATCATAATCATAATAATCTATGTGAAAGATTTCCGCTCCTCCTTCCGCTGCTACTGGCACAATATTCGGCGATTGAAATTCAACAAAATCTAAATTTTTTAATGTCCTCCTGAAACTGTCAACAACTTCCGCACTAACCTTAAAAATTGCCTTAATTTTCTCATTTCTTATTGTTAATGGTCGGTAATCCAACAGGGTGGGTAAACTTAAAGTAGAAACCGAATCCTTATTTTTAAAATCAAAAGGGAGGACTTCTGATTTTACTAAAACTCTTATTTGCTCAGCCTGCAGTTCTACTTCGCCGGTTTCTAATTCCTTATTTACCATTTTCAGAGGTCTTTTTTGGACTGTCCCTTCAATTTCCAAAACATATTCTTCTTTTATTTCTTTAACTAAATCAGGCTTTGAGACTATCTGAAGGATTCCTGACCTGTCTCTCAAATCTAAAAAAACTATTCCGCCATGGTCTCGGCGAGAATTAACCCAGCCACAAACCTTTATTTTCTTTCCAAGATATTTAGTTGTCTCGATGTTTAAGATTCTTTTCATCTCAAGTAGCCTTTTATTTTTTCGACGATTTCTTGTGGTGTGTAACTTGTCTTTATCAAGTATTCTTTAACTCCCAGTTTGACTGCCTCCCTTTTTGTTGGCGGATCGTCATAGTTTGAAAAAGCCACCACCGGAATTGAAGCAATTTCTGAAATTTTTCTTAATTTTTTCAAAAAGAAAATTCCGTTTTCTCTGGGTAATAAAATATCAAGCAAAATCAAATCTGGCCTCTCTTTTTTAGCCAGTTTTATTCCCTCTTTGGCTTCAATAGCTAAAAAGACCTCAAATCCGGCTTGAGTAAATTTTTCTTTATACATTTCCCCCAAAATTTTCTCATCTTCTATTAGTAAAATTTTCTTCACGAATTTGCACAAATCTACCACGAATATCACTAATTTAGAATACGGCGATATTCGAGGCGTTTGTGTTTAAAATTAGCGATGATTGCAAGTTTTAAATTTAAAGCATCTAAATATCTAAGTACTTGTTTTATGTCGTCCTGAGTGATTTTCCAAATCTTCTTTAATTCTAAGATAATTTTTTTATCGATTACAAAATCAACAAAGAAATCTCCTATATTTTCACCATTAAATTCTACTTTTACTTGTTTCTCTCGCGCATAAGGAATATTTAATTCTTTTAGTTTAGTTTCCACCGCTTTTTGATAGTGCTTTTCTTGATATTTTGTTCCAAGTTTATTATGAACTTCAAATAAGATTCCCATCAGCATATAGCTTAACTCTGGATAAATTAATTTTTCTTTAGCATTCGTGAAATTTGTGGTAGATTCGTGCATATTAGCGAGAGAGTGGTAATTCTATATAAAATGTACTGCCTTTGTCTTTTCCTTTGGATTCGGCCCAGATTTTGCCCTGATGCATCTCAATAATTAAGAATTGAGTTTATATTTCGTTTTTTGTTCTTCGATAATTGAGTCTTTTCGAAGGTATTTCATAATATCTACAATCTCTTGCTTTATTTCTGCTAATTGAGGGCTTTTTAGAAAGTCGTTCAATGATTGAACATAGGGAGGACAATTTTTGTTTAAACACAGTCTAATTTTAATTGGTGTGTCTTCTACTCGAATACCATAAAATCCTTCTAGGCATTTATTAGTTTTTTCAAATTCACAATTGTTACAAAGAGATTTTAAGAAAAATGGTCTAATACACTTAACTCCAAATTGATAATTGTCTATTTTATAATCCAAGCGATGGCTTGAGCTTAAAAGACTAATTTCGTGTCCGATTAACACAGCTTTTTTCTCTGATAGAATTCGCTTTATATTGTCGGTAGCAACTTCTCCTTGAGTTAAATCATTCAAAAAGCGTAATTTAATATTATTTTGGATACAAAATTCTAAAATTTCTCTAGGGCTTATTATCTCTGTACTAACCACACAATTGATTTTTGTTTCTAATAATTTACTGGCAGTTAATATATTTTGAACGGTCCGGTCTATACAATTTTTAGCCCATTTCACTCCATCCTTTATATTCAAGGAAACATTTTGGAGATTTAAAAACGTATAGGGATTAAAAGTAAGAAGACTAAAATTTATTGAATCCAATCCCGCCTTTTTCAATTTGGGTAATTCCTCTGTTCGAAACTGACCATTAGTAGTTAAGGCATTAATAAAACCTAATTTTTTAGTATCGGATATTAATTTTTTGAATTTATCATAAAGAGTTGGTTCGCCACCGGTAAAATGGATTCGATAAAAACCTAATTCTTTTTTTAATATTTTTACTGCTTTAAGAAATTCACCAGGGTCAACATCCAAAGTTTTTGT
>Ga0315280_10006044_pt1 | contig 16891 bp, 8 predicted proteins | sample YL17G06_40_MG_FD_203697 | JGI IMG/M metagenome (GOLD analysis project Ga0315280, IMG submission 203697) | Sediment microbial communities from Yellowstone Lake, YNP, Wyoming, USA - YL17G06_40 | ecosystem: Environmental > Aquatic > Freshwater > Lake > Sediment | place: USA: Wyoming | collected...
AGTTCACTCAGATGATGGCCCTTTGGGGCTTGATTTTGATGGCGAAGAAGCCTTAGGCCAGGACCTCCGCTTCACAATCCTGCCCGGAGCAGTGAATATTTTGCTCAACCCCTCGACCGCCGCCATCCAGAAATAGTTTTTTTTTAGTTCTGTTCGATTCCAGTATCCCAATTCCGAAGACATATCACTTATTTTTTAAATCAGATAAGAAATTTTTGGCGGGAAGGTATGGGAGTTGAACCCATCCGGGACTTTTTAAGGCCCCATACTGGATTTGAAGTCCAGAAGGCGTTCTTTCATCCCTACCTCTAATTCATTGCCAGTGAATCAGTTAGATACGCACGGCTAAAGCCGTGGCACTTATCAAAATCCCAGCTTCGCTTGACCCACGGGCAAGCCCGTGGAACTCTGCCCTTCGGGTTATTAGAACAAGAGATTTGGATACAACGTTAACTGGCCCTTCAGCCTAGCCAGATGCTTCCTGGCATCCTCTACCTCTGGAATGCCTGTGTCAGCGTCTTTATCTAGATGAAGAAAAGCATATTTAATTCCAATCAATTATTGCGGAGTCTTCAAGAAAATTTATATAATAAAATACTTGATAACCAAATGCACCAGACAAAAAGGGCTTCAATAATTATCCTGATGGTTTTTTGTTCTCTATGCTTTCTCAAGGCTCAAACTGAACCAAAAAAAGGGGGCGATGTCAATCTCCTCCTTGTGACTTTGGATACAACCCGGGCAGACCATATCGGCTGCTATGGTTATGCCACAGCAAAAACAGCTACCCTAGATTCCTTATCCAAAAAGGGAGTCAGGTTTTCCAATGCCTATTCGCAAGTTCCTCTCACTCTGCCTTCTCATTGTTCGATCATGACTGGGACCTATCCACTTTATCACCAGGTTCACAACAACGGCTTTTACTGTCTGGGTCCGGAAAGTCTGACGCTCGCCAAGCTACTCAAACAAAGCGGCTTTAAGACAGCTGCCTTTGTAAGCTCTTTCACAGTTGACTCCCGCTTTGGAATCGCCCAAGGCTTTGACCTCTATGACGATAGATTTCAGGATGAGGAGATGCTTAAGAATTTCCGATCGGAAAGAAAAGCCGATAAAGTTTTTTCCTCCTTTTCGCCCTGGCTTGATGAAAATTTTAATCAAAAATTCTTTTGCTGGGTTCATTTCTATGACCCCCATCTGCCGTATGACCCACCATCTCCTTTTAAAGAAGAACTCCATGACAGGCCTTATGACGGGGAAATTGCTTTTATGGATTTTATCATAGGGAAAATCCTGGACAAATTAAGAGAAAAAAATATCCTTGACAAAACACTCATCGTAGTCGCCGGAGACCACGGAGAAGCCTTAGGAGAAAGAAGAGAAGTGGACCACGGGCTCTTTCTTTATGACAACACGCTGAGAGTCCCTCTTGTTTTTTATGCGGAGAGAATCCTGCCTGGCGGAGTGGTTGTTTCCTCAAAGGTGAGGCTGATTGATATCTTGCCGACAATTTTAGATTTACTTAGGATTTCCATTCCCCAAGAAGTTCAAGGGACGTCTCTTTTACCCTACATAATGGGTCAAAAAAAGGACGACCTTCCTTCTTATATTGAAACCTATTTTCCAAGAGAAAATTTCGGCTGGTCGGACTTGCAGGGCCTGATTGACGGCCAATGGAAGTATATCCAGGCACCCCGTCCCGAATTGTATAATCTGAAGAATGACCCACAAGAGGAAAGCAATGTTTTTAAAAATAAAACTGCCATCTCCCGGGCGGAGGTTGAGAAACTCGGAGACCTTATCAAAAAGTTCTCAAAAGGAATCGACACAACGAAAAGGACTTTGACTTCTGAAGACCAGGAGAGATTGAGGTCCTTGGGATATCTCGGGGGCAGTCTTGGAGGGGCCTCCCCTAGAAAAAACCTTGCAGACCCCAAGGATAAAATTGAAGATTATATTCTCTATTTCCGTGGCAATCTTCTAGAAACCGAAGGAAATTTTGAAAAAGCGTCAGAATGCTACCGAGAAGTTCTCCGCCTGAATCCCGATGTGCCCTGGAACTATGTGAACCTGGGGTTTTTATATATGAAAATGAATCGGACGAACCAAGCTATCAAGCTTTTAGAACAGGCCCAGACAAGATTCCCTGATTCGGTGGTCATCCTTACTCGGTTGATGAGTTTTTATCTCAAGGCCGAACGATGGGAAGACGCCCTCTCGACAGGACAGCTCATTTTCAAGATCAACCCATATTATTTTGATGCTCTGTTTCTATCAGGAAGCGCAAATGCAAAAATAGGAAAATGGAAGGAAGCTTTAAACTGTTATCAAAAAGCCCTGGAGATAGAACCCGAAAATAAAACCCTCCAGCAAAGATATGCTTATACCCTGGCAGCCCTTGGCCGGTATGAAGAAGCAATCAAAGCCTATACACAATTGAAAAAAAATTATCCAGACGATTACACTATCGATCTGGACCTAAGCCTTGTCTATGATTCGGTTGGGGAGAGAGAAAAAGTACGTGAAATCCTTAAGCAGGCGGCGGATCGGCATCCCTCTCCTGATACATACTATGCTTATGCGATGTTTTTAGAAAAAGTCGGCAATTTAAAAGAAGCTATCCACTGCCTCAAGTTATATTTAGCGATGACTCCTGAAGTCAATACACCCAGAAAAAATAAAGCCCAGAAAGCTCTTGCTCAATGGGAGAAGCGCTTGAAGACGCAATAAGAGGGTTATTTATATTCCAAGTTCTTCTTCACTTCCTCCCAAGCCTCAGGCTGGCCCTTCAAATATTTATCCCACCATGCAAGCATGACCTGGGGCATCAGCCGCCGGTTCTCATCTGTTCCCCGAATGCCGTGGTCTTCCCCTTTAAAGCGGATGTATTCGACCTCCTTGCCCAGCATTTTAAGGGCCGTGAACATTTGTTCAGACTCGGTCGAGGGAACATTGATGTCGGCAAGACCGTGAAGGAGGAGCAGTGGAGTTTTGATTTTGTCGGCGTGAAAAATTGGGGATTGTCCAACATAGATATCGGGTCTGTTCCAAGGAAAACTTTCCGCCGTGGCGACACCGCTGTAAAGAAAGCCCCACCATCCGGCGCCCCAGTAGCTCGTGATGTTGCTGATCCCGTATAGAGCAATGCATGCCCGGAAAAGATCTGTCTTCGTCGCGAGCAGCATGGTCATGAATCCGCCGTAGCTTCCGCCATAAGCTCCCACGTAACGGGGATCCAGGAAAGGCTTGGCGGCGAGGAGTTTTTTAACCCCAGTAATGATTTCGTCGGCGACGATTTTCCCCCAGTCATTCACGTGGAGGTTTGAAAAATCGGGACCCCAGCCTGGAGCACCGCTGGGATTGAGCACATAAACCGCATAGCCGTTGGCAGTGTATTGATGATGCGAAACGCCGAGAAATCCACTTCTGAATTCCTTGGTCGTATGCTTGGTGCCGCCGTAATAATAAACCAGGAGCGGATATTTCTTGGAGGGGTCGAAATTGGCCGGATAGTGCAGCCAACCCTCGATTTGGGCGCCGCGCGCGTTGGTGAAATTGAAGTCCTCCACCTTGGTCAGGAGGATATTTTTGAACCTCTCTTCGGTCGGATCAAAAAGGACCTTCTTCTCTTTAGCTTTGAGGTCGTAAACATAAAGGCGCGGTGGAGTGAGAAGTGAGGAACCTGTATAAACGAGGGCACTTCCGTTCTCTGCCACATCATAGGATTTCACGGCGTCGACACCGACATCAATTTTTCTGAATGTTGTCCCTTTGACATCCGTGATGTAAAGGGGCTCTTGAACCTTGTCCTCGACGCAGAGGTAGATGGCTCCGTCGGCGACTTGGCGGGCTGATCTGATACTGGGCGCGAAATTCTGAGTGAGTGAGACAAGTGATCCCGTCGAGAGGTTGAGAAGGAAGAGGTCGTTATCATAATCATTGAGGATCTTTTTGACCGGCGACTTATCCGTTGATGATCGGCCCATCGATTGGCCGGCCACGAAGAGGATGTTCTGACCATCAGAGGTCCACTGGGCTGAATTTATGGAAAAGGGCGAGGAGAAAACCTTTTTTGCCTCGTTCGTGGCGAGGTCCAGGATAAATATATCTGTTCGGAGATAGGGACGGCTGCTGTAATCAGGAAGAGCCGAAATAAAAAGAACTTTCGAACCGTCCGGGCTGACCGGCGAATCAGCCGAGCCGAAGAGTCCTGTCGCCGATTGTGTACCCGCGGTGAGTCGGCGGCAGACCCCGGAATCCACCATCACCGCATAAAGATGAGTCTTGCTGTGCCAAGGGAGCCAGCGGTCTTGAAGGCCGGTCATCCGTTCGACCTTGGGGTCGGGATCTTTCGGCTTCTCTGTTATGGAATACACCAGAAATTTTCCCGTGGGAGACCAACGCGCGGACGAGAGGCCTTTGACATTATCTAAAAGTACTCGCGTCTGCCTCGTTTTCCGCTCGATCAGCCAAAGATTGGATGAGTCTTTCTCCGCGGGAACGATGGCACTCAACCATTGACTATCGGGAGACCACTGGATGTTGGAGCAGCCCTGGGTGTCGCGGATCGTCTGTTCCAATTCTCCGCCGGGGAGCTTCCGGATCTCAACCCATGATTCGGATTTAGCGATCTTGGGATTCCGTTGTGTCATCCCATAGGCCAAGGCGCTTCCATCGGGGGCAACAAAGACAGATTCGATCTGAGGAGAATTAAACAGATCATCATCTGTAATGAATCGCCGGGGAGTCAGGTTGGAGATCAGTTCGCCTCCCTGTTTTATGTTGAGTTTTGTGTTCAAATTCCATTCAAGGGAAGACTTTGGGTCCTTCAGGGCCATGATCAGCAGCCTATGCTTTCCACAGGATAAAGAGAGTTCAGCCTGCACAGGAGCCGGTTCTTTGGCCTCGGCCTGCGACCCTGTTGTTTTGGATAAAATGGATTCCCCATCGAGAAAAACTTTCAAGAGGTGATAGCTCTCAATCTCGAGGTCGACTTTTTGCCAGCGGTTACTCTCGATATAGCAAAATAGAAAAAAGGCTTCAGGCCCGCTTTTGGCTGATTGTATTTTTATGCTCCCGTCCATTGTTTTTTGAGCTTTCCAGGTGAGTCCTTCGCCTGGAGCCCAAGGAAGAGTTTTCCCTTCTTCGGGCCATAAAGCCACTGGGTCCAAGCTGTCTAAATCGAGAAGATTACTGACTTTGAATTCACTCTCTTTCCCGACCAATGCGGGGAGTGGCATCAAGGCTGGCCCAGCAACCAACCATTCCTGAATGATGAATTTTTTCCCCTCCTCCGGCTTTGGTGCTTGAGAGTATTCCCCAGAAACACATAGATAAGAAAAGAAAAGCAGCATCAGCGTACCGACCCGGCAAGAAAAGAATTTTTTTTGTCTTTTCATTTCTTCTTCCTCCTTAATTCTAAAAACAGGCTCTCTTAAAAAATCTCCTGAGATTTATGATAGAAATTTTCCCCATTTTTCTTTAGACTTGAAAAAGTTCAGCCAGCCTTGTGCAGCAAAGCTTCCTTGCTTTGCTATGATCAATAAATAAAAAGAGAGAGTTTAACTAAAAGAAGAGTCTTAGACCTGCTCTGAAACTTCTTGGAGCATAGACTTCCGTTGGCTTGCCAAAATTAGATCCAACGCGTGCGTAAACGGTTGTCTCTTTTACCCGATTGAATACGTTGAATATATCCAGCGTAAGTGAGAGTCTATAATTCCTGTAGGAAAAAAACTTTTCCATTCTCAGGTCAAGGTTATTTGTAGGTGGAAGCCTCCGAGAACCGCTTTCTTCTGTATAAATATAGACAGTTCCTTGATTGAGCTTGACGGGCAAAGTCCTTGTCCAGGGTGTGCCGCTTAAATAGACATAGAAAGCACTCAAACTGAAATCCAGTGGGAGAATATATGTGCCTTGAATTTTAAGGATGTGGGGAACGCTCGAGATAAAACGCCCATAATTATTGATCTGATTGTTGGGGTCTTTGAATATAGTTGTCATACCCGGGATGTTTGCGCTTGAATAATATCCTTTTTCCTGGTTATAGACATAGGAAGCATAAAGCTGCCAGTTATTGGAGAGTCTCTTGGTTAAGCTTATTTCCAAGGCTTTGTACTTTCTATTTGGCGTAAACATCACGATATCAGGATAAGCAGCTCCGATGTCCTTTCCCTTTTCAGGATTCGTGATATAATAATGATCCTTACCCACATTAAGTTGGTTATAGACAGTATAAACTTTTCCCGTCTCTGGGTCTGTGTAAGATATAGCCTTGTAGGTGCTCCCGGTATTCACTGGATCAAGAAGGTTAATCCAATTTTTGTAAATGCCTGAAATGCTAACTGAAAGATCTTTGCCTAGCACATGTTCTAAGCCTACCACAACCTGATCCATAGAAGGATGTTTGATATTGGGATCGATGGTATAGAGGTTTTTCCCAGGGATCGTATAAAGCTCTTTTATGTAACTCCAATCAGGCCCTACGGTGTAATAAACGGTATCTGACATCGGTGTCATCTGGGCAAAGTCATAAGTTTTTGTGGCTTCATTGTATCTTCCGTAATGAGCTTTAAGAAGAGTTTTGTGGTCCTTAAAGATATCCCAGACGAAACCGATCCGCGGTTCGAGAGCAGTGGGCTTATAAACAGTCTTGTCCGGCTGGTCCAGGTCTGGAACGCTTCCTCTATAGATGTCAAACCTAAGTCCGGGATTGAGGACGAAGGACTCCGCGATCTTCCAGGAATCCTGAATATAAAAAGAGTACCGGAGATTGATGGCGTTTTGTTTATAGGTGTACTTCAGAGCCATATAGGGCTGATGGTTGTAATCCATGTAATAAACCTTATCGGGGCCATTAAAATCATAGCTGCCGCCGCCAGGGCTCCTTTCGAATTCGAAACCCGTCTTAAAATCATGAGACCCTATGATGAATTTATCGACGCTGCTGGAAAGCGACGCAGTCGCTCCCATCCGCCTGGAATACCAGTGAGACCAAAAATAGAGATTTTTCGTAAGTTCACCCGTGACCAGGTCAACATGACCAGCAATGCTCCTATCCCGAGAGCTAGGAATAGAATCCCATGTCATCGTATATCCAGTGGTTTTAAGATCAAAGATAGTTAAGGGTGAGAACATGTGAAGAAAACTGAAATTCCAAGCATAAACAGGATAGAGAAGATCCTGGTTTGCTTCATCACTATAGAGAGCACTCAGTTGATTATGTTTGGCTGTGCGGTCATGGTATTCAAAAAACGCTTGAAATTTATTTCTTTGATCGAGTTGAAAGGTCAGCTTAAAAAATGCTTTTGGGAAAGTTAATGTCCTAATTTTGCCAACGGATTCCATCCTATCCTTTGTTGAATAATATTCAAACCCAGCAAAAAACCAGAGCTTATCTTTAATAAAAGGCCCCCCTAAATGGAAGCTTGGATCAGCCAGTTGTGTTTTTGGGGATTCTGGAAGCAATGACCAGTGTGGATCCTTTTTGTCAATTTTGCTGCTGCTCATCCATGTCTTTCCTTGATAGAGAATCTGGACATCTCCGCTTAATCTGTTCCCGCCAGATTTGGTGACAATATTGGCTACAGCTCCGGTATAGTTTCCATATTCAGCCGGCGTCCCCAAGCCAATAACCTGCGCTTCTTCAATAACATTGTAATCAATCGGCGCAGTATATGTGCCCGCTCCAGCCCAAGAGTCCATTAGCTCAACTCCATCCAGCTGATAGGAGTTTGATAGTCGGCTGCCGCCATAAGCATATGCTTCCTGCAAAACAGCAGGCACGCTGCCGGGTGCGAGGAGAAAAATTTGGCAAACGTTTTGCGTGTTCGGAATATTTTGAAGGAAGTCTTTGGTCAGGAAACTCTTGGCTAAAGAAGCATCTGTGACATCTACGAGCGGAGCTGTTGCTGTAACTACAACTTCTTCCTCAATCTTTTTCACGCTGAGGACAATATCAACAGTAACAGTCATTCCGACGTGCAGGACAACATCTGTCTTTTTAACGGGTGTAAACCCTGCTAAAGAGGCCTCAATCGTATAATTTCCCCCTGGAAGCGCAGGAAAACGGTATTTGCCTTCGTTATCGGTAATCGCAGATTGAGTCCCCATAAGGCTTGGAGAAGAGGCTGTAACAGTTGCTCCGGGTAGTGGAGCACCATCATTATCCACAACCTTACCCTGGATCACACCCCTTTCTCTTGATTGAGAAAACAAGATTCCAGATAATAGAACAATAAATAAGAAAAGAACGCTGAATCGAAGAAAAATTCTAAACATATCCTCCTCCCTAAAAATTTTTGTTATTTAATTAGCGCGGATCTCTAAAGAAAATGAAGAAATACTTATTGCAGTAATTTTTAGGCAACAATCCCTCGCACCTTATAATCCCTCAGTACTATTATTAAAATATATGATTATGATGGGCACCTGTCAAGCATTTTTTTGTTATTATATTGACGAATTATGTGATTATTTTTAATATAAAAGAAATTATTAATTAAAACGCAATGAGATGCTTGAAATAGCCAAAACTAATAAGAGAATTTAAGAAATTAAAAAAATTTCGGGAAATTTAGAAATCTATTTTCTGACGATGCTTAAAGTTCATCGAAAGAAATAAAGCGAGCTCCAATTTGGCGGTTATGATCGTTAATATGAAAAGCTGCACATGGTTCTGCAGAAAAAAGAGCGAAGAATGGCAAAAAGACAGAAACCATAGTCAATTGGGAGGTTCAACTATTTCAACCCAGAAAAAAATATGAAGGAGGAAAAAATGAAAAGCAAAAATTATTTTAGTTTATTCTGCGTTCTCTTTTTTTGTTTCGTGTCTTGTCTCAGGCTCTTTCCTGCATCCAATTCTTTGATCATCAAAGCTAAGAAAATCTACACAGCTACTCAGGGAATAATAGAGGATGGGATGATTCTTGTTGAGAATGGGAAAATTTCAAAAGTCGGTAAAGAAATCCCCATCCCCAAACAAGCTAATGAGATTAAAGCCGAAGTCGTCATCCCCGGCCTGATTGACATCCATACCCATCTGGGAGTTTACAGCTTGCCGACAGTCGAAGAAAATTCCGATGGGAATGAGATGACCAATCCCATAACACCCCAGGTACGGGCCCTGGATTCCTTTAATTTTGAAGACCCTGCGATTAAGGTCGGCTTAGCCGGAGGAGTTACAACCATTGTTTCCCGTCCAGGGAGCGGGAATGTGATTGGAGGTACAAGTGTCGCCGTTAAATTAAAGAATGCCCCACCCGAAGAAATGATTCTTAAGGAAATCTGCGACCTCAAGATGGCCATTGAAGGGAATCCGGTCGGCGTTTATGGACAGAAGAAGCAAATTCCCTCAACTCTAATGGCCGTCTATTTCCTGGCGAAGAAAGCTTTTCTTGAGGCTCAGGAATACCAGAAAACCTGGGAGACCTATGAAAAAGACAAGAAGGAAGGAAAAGACGTCACTCCTCCCAAAAGGGACTTGGGCAAAGAAGTGTTGGTCAGTGCCTTGAAAAGGGAAATTCCTGTCCACATCCACTGCGCCACTGCTTCAGAGATTATGACCTGCATCCGGCTGGCGGATGAATTCAAGCTTAAAATTAGCCTCGGCCACTGCTACTGGGCTTATCTCATTGTGGATGAGCTGTCGAAAAGAAAAGATGTTTATCTTAATGTGGGGCCGCCCATGTTTTTTAATTATTTCGAAAATCCCCTTAAATTTAAGAATTGTCCAGCCATTCTTGCCAATGCCGGAATCAAGGTTTCGCTCCAGACAGATGCTATCGGAGGTGGAGAGCAGAACCTGCGCGAGCTTGCTTCACTTTGCGTTCGGTTTGGAATGAAGGAGGACGATGCTCTTAAGGCCATCACCGTCTGGGAAGCCGAAGCTGTCGGCCTCGAGAAAAAAATCGGAAGCCTCGAAGCGGGCAAAGACGCCGACCTGGTTCTTCTGGATGGGGAGCCCTTTGAATTTTTAACCTCTGTTGATAAAGTGATTATCGACGGAAAGATCGAATACCAGAGAGAAACACCAACTCAAAAGACAGACTTAATTTCTCTCCCTCAGGCCAAAAGCAAACTAACAATCTCGCCTGAAATTAAAACTTTAAGTAAGTTTGCCATTAAAAGCGGGACGATTTTGACAATGGCAAGAAATCCGCTCAAAGAGGCTGTGATCCTGGTCAAAGATGGAAAGATTGAGCAAATCGGAAGTGAGATTCCAATCCCGAAAGGATGCCCAATTATCGATGCGAAGGATTTTGTCATCATGCCAGGCCTCATCTCTCCCCGCTCCTACATAGGCGTCTCAGCAAACTGGAGACAACAGAGTTCGATTGATGAAATATCCAAGCCCGTTGTCCCGGAGATGGAAGTCAAAGATGCCATCGAACCCCAGGCGCCCCTTTTCTCGTTTGCCCGCGAGCTCGGGATAACCACAGCCCTTGTTACGCCCGGAAACATGAATGTCATTGGAGGACAGGGAGTGGTGGTGAAGACTGTTGGAGATGTGGTTGACAAGATGATAGCCAAGGATAAGGCCCTCATGGTCTTTGGGTTTGGAGTCTCAGCCAAGAGAAAGGATCAGATGCCCTCAACTAGGATGGGGCTTGCGGCTCTCTTAAGAGATACCCTTGTCAAGGCTCAAGAATATAAAGATAAAGTTGAAAAATACGAGAAGGATAAAAAAGGAACAGCTCCCCAGAGGGATTTCTCACTTGAAGCCCTCATCCCGGTTCTCAAAGGAGAGATGCCGGTTCTTGTCCATGCCGAACGCGAGGATGATATCCTGACAGCCTTGAGAATTGCCGATGAGTTTAAGCTAAAAGTTATACTGGACGGCGCGACCGATGCCTACAAAATTGTGGATGAGATAAAAAAGAGAGAAATTCCCGTTATCTTGGAAAGTTTATTCCGGGGCGCAGGGAACATCGAGGATAAAGGATTTAATCCCCAAAATCCGGCTATCCTGGCCAAAGCTGGAGTCAGAGTGGCATTCAGGGTAGCAGAAGGCCATGGATGGTACACGCCCGCTGTCGGCTGGACAGGAGGTGATTTGCTTGAGATCGCAGCCTTTGCTGTGAAAAATGGGATGGCGGAAGACGCTGCTTTGAGGGCAATCACGATTGACGCAGCGAGAATAATAGGGCTTGAATCCCGAGTTGGCAGTTTAGAGCAAGGAAAGGATGCAGATCTTATTATCCTCAGAGGACATCCCCTCCAGACAGGCTCTGTACCTGAAGCTGTTTTTATTGGAGGAAAACTTGTTTATCAGAGAGAAGGAGCCGAACGCTTCTAGAAAAGTCCTTGACAATGCTGGAGAAGATAATGAGAAAGCTTAAGAAAAATAATTGGATTGCATTCCTGGCAATTTTCTGCGGAGTGCTTTTATGGAGCGCCTTTAAGGCAGATGAAGAAACTCTTGTTATCCGAGGTGGAAAAATTGTGACTGTCACGCAAGGTGTTATCGAGCAGGGAATTCTTCTCATCCAGAAAGGAAAAATCGTTGAGATTGGCAAAAATATATCTATGCCTAACGATGCCAGAATCATTGATGCCTCCAAGTACCCGGTCTTCCCTGGTTTCATCGATTCTTTCACAAACCTCGGAGCAGTGGATATCGAAACAATTGAGAAAGATTACGATGAGGCCACATCGCCCGTGACTCCGGAATTGAAAATTATTGATGCTATTGACCCTGCCAATAGTTTTATCCCTGCAGCCAGAAAGATAGGAATCACGACCGTCCTTGCGGCGCCTGGCATCGGAAACCTTCTCTCAGGCCAGAGCGCTCTTGTGCATCTCGCAGGAAAGGATATCATCGAAATGATTGTCAAATTCCCAGTCGCAGTCAATGGGAGTCTGGGGGAACCTCCGAAACTCAGGTATGGCAAGAAAGAACAACTCCCTTCGACCAGAATGGGCGAAGCAGCTCTGATCAGGCAAACTTTTGTCGACACCCAGGATTATCTGAACGAAGTCCTCGCCTATCAAAAAAAGCTCAAAGAGCACGAACAGAAAGAGAAGGAGGGGAAATCAACCTCTGAAGAAAAACCAGCTCTTCCTGCAGCAAACTTCAAGCTTCAAGCACTTGTCCCGGTTATCACAGGAGAGTTGCCTCTTATCCTTACCGCGAATCGGATGGATGATATCCTCACTGCTCTCAGAATTGCTGACGAATTCAAGCTAAAGATTATACTTAACGAAGGGGCTGATGCTCATAAGGTCAAAGACAAGCTGTCCTTAAAGAACATTCCTGTTCTTCTCAGACCGCGAGCTGCCTATCGCTTAACCGTGGAAACAGAAGGCGCGCTCTATGAGAACGCGGCACTTCTTCAGAAAGCAGGAATCAAGATTGCTTTTCAAACAGGCTCCGTTCAAAACCTCGGTGACCTTCTTTATCAGGCACAAATGGCCATCTCTCACGGGCTTCCTTATAAAGAGGCTTTGAAAGCCTTGACCATTAACCCAGCTGAGATCTTTGGAGTCTCAGATAAAATCGGTTCGCTCGAAAAAGGAAAGTGTGCCGATATTGTCATTTTTGATGGTGATCCCCTAATTTCTCCCGCTCAGATAAGGATGGTCATCATCGCAGGTCAGATCGTAGAAAACAAGATGTAAGAAATCATTTTATCTTATATTCAATCAGGGAATTGGAGCTGCATCTGAAGCAGAGAACGACATTTTTGACACAAAATATTCGAAATTATCCAAGATGCTTAGAATAAAATAATGCTCGGGTAACGCATGAGAAATCCTATAATCTGATACTGGAAAGAGCATACATAAGGCGCTCCACAAGCTGATCATAAAAACTGCTTGTTTTTTATATCGGAGATTGCAGCTCGCTGAACGGTGGTTGGTTAATTTATTAATAAGAGCAATAAATAGCTTGCATTTTGGTTTATGATATGATAAACTTTAATCATGGACAACAAAGATGCGAGATCGTTGCCCCCGGCCGCTCAGGAAGAGATCCGGCGGCGCGCCGTTCAGGCCGTCCGCGGCGGCATGACGCAACTCGAAGCTGCCAGGATTTTCGGCATCATGCGACAGACCGTGGGTGTCTGGATCAAAAAATCCCGGAACAAGAGCCTCGACGTGCTGGCGGCGAAGCCGAAAGGGCGTCCCGTCGGGAAGACTCTGCCGCAGAGGCAAATGAATTGGGTCGCCCAAGCGATCGCCAACAAGCCGCCCGATCAGTTGAGATTGCCGTTTTATCTTTGGACGCGAGAAGCGGTCGGCCAACTGATCGAACGGAAGTATGGAGCCAGGGTTTCGGTCTGGACGGTCGGGCGGTACTTGCGGACGTGGGGTTTCACGCCGCAAAAGCCGGTGCGACGGGCGTTCGAGGCGGACCCGGAGGCGCTTCGGAGCTGGCTGGAGGTGGAATATCCGGCGCTCAAGGCCCTGGCCCAGAGGGAAAAGGCGGAAATTTACTGGGGCGACGAGATGGGATTGCGGTCGGACCATGTGACCGGGACAAGCTGGGGATTGAGAGGGCAGACTCCGGTTATTCCGGGGACGGGCCAGAGATTCGGCTGTGGCGTGATTTCGGCGATCACGAACCGCGGGAGATTGTATTTCATGGTCTTGCGGCGACGGCTGAATGGGGAAGTGTTCATCGATTTTCTTCACCGGCTGGAACGGCAAGTGCCACGGAAAATCTTTCTGATTGTGGACCGCCATCCGGCGCACCGAGCGGCGACGGTGAAATCCTGGCTGAAACAGAAGGAGCGGCGGGTGCGACTGTTTTATCTTCCGGGCTATCGGCCGGACCTGAATCCGGACGAGTATCTGAATCAGGACGTCAAGAGCAACGCCGTGGGACGCCGTCGGCCTCCCGACGAAGCGATGATGCGCAAAGATATCTCGGGCTATCTGAGGAGCCGTCAACGGCAGCCGCGCATCGTCATGAATTATTTCAAGCATGAGAGCGTCCGTTATGCCGCTTGAATGCAATCAATTTATCGCTCCCGGTAATATTTGACAATAACCATACCCTAATTCTATTTATTTAAATTTTCTTAAATTCTTCTAAACAGATTTGATAACTTCATATAAGTTTAGTAATTTATCCTGTCTAAGCCTAAATTTTGTGCCATGATTATGGCCGGTTCTAGCATCAAAATCCACAAGAAGAAATCCCTCTTCAATTGCGTTCAAAAATTTCTCAAAACTAAAACTCTGCAAAATCATAATTTCTGTATACCTAAAATATTCAATACCACCTTCCCTTTTTGTCTCTGCTCGAATATAAAAGCAATTTAGGAGTTTTGTACCTGCCTTATGCCAAAGGTCATCAAACCCCCAATATGGTTGCGGATCCATCTCGCCTAAACCTACACGCCTCTCTACTGATATAAGCCAATCTGAGTGTCTATCAGAAACAGAATTTGAATCAAAAGAAATTAAAACCTTTTTTACCGAGCGGTCTACGACTACTTTAAAGCCCCTGTCTGATCTAGATAAACCATTTAGAGTCTGCCTAAAGCTAAGTTCATTTGGGATTGATTGATGTTCCCATCCATACAGAGGCAAAAAAATCTTAGGTACAAACCCTAATGCGCGTGGAGAGGGCTCCATATGAAAAAGAGTAGTCAAAGAAGAGGTGTCTATTCTTTGGCATTTTAATTCCCATTCCGCCGCATTTGGGATTGGCAGGTTATTTTCTTCTATTCCTAGAAGGTCTTCTAAGGTATTGCCAATTCCCCCTACATTTCCTGGCCTTGCATTTGGAATCCATCCTTTTTCTTTAACCTCTTTTAATTTCCTTATTAATTCTTCTTTAGTATAAATTTCCATTTAAGAATTTTTCAGGTTCCCCTTATCTTTTCTGGTCGCCAAAAATCCAATAAGTATTCGAAAGTTACTCCCATAGTTATATAATTACTTGGCCATCCGAATATTCCGATTTGATTTACAATATTGGTCCTGTCCCAAATTATTACGTTTCTTAACTCATATCCTCTTTTCCTTAACTCATTTATCAGTGAAACATGGATAGTAATTCTTTTATTTTCCCACCACATATCAGGAACATTTATAACGCAATGGGCTTTAGGTCGGAGAAGGAGCAGAAAGGATTCAAAAATTTCGCCCATAGCAACGGAGTAATCATCTAGGTTCATTGTTCCCAAGTCTCTAGGGTCGCTAGAATATTGCTCTATTTTCCCTAACTGTTCATTGTCTCGAAATCTTCTAGACTTGTTCTGTCGTCTTCTATTGAGGAGATTAGCGTAGGGAGGCGATGTCCAAATTAAACTGATCGTTTCTGGCTCCAAATAAAGAGGTATATTCCGAGCGTCATCCTGCGCAGCAATTTGGGTTGAGGCCCCAAAAAGATTATGTTCTTTTAGTCGCTGCTTGCATAAGTCTATATATTTGGTTTGAAGATCAAAGCCTATCGCATTCCGATTTGTATCTCTAGCCGCAACTAACGTAGTACCACTGCCAACAAAAGGGTCTAAAACGAGTTCTCCTTCATGAGTAAAAAGCTCAATAATTTTTCTCGATAAAGAAATTGGAAAAGTAGCAGGATGAATGTTTTTATCACGAATATCTCTGGCTTCATAATAGAATCGCCAAACCCCTATCTGGCTTTTTAACCATTCTTTAGGACTCATACAATTAAGATAATTCTTATTACAGCTACATGTTTTTTTGTGGTTTATATTGATTTTTTTTCTATAAAGATCGGCCCCCTCCTTGATCACCAGGGTCCTTTCAGCTAGAGAAATCTTTGCCTTCTTCTCCTTTTTTCTATTCTTCAAACTGTTTAATGGAGAAATCGTCATTAAGTTTGACATATTGCAGCTATCCTTTTAATAATTTTATATCACCAGAAAAAGCTAAAGTCAAAGAAATAGACATGAATCAATTCAAAAAATTCTCACAACAAATAGATTTGTCACTCTTTTGCCATTAGAATGTCAAAAAAGCTCAAAATGGCCCAGGCTAACCGAAATTAAATATCCGAGGAAAAACCTTGAAAAATAAGGGAATAAGATGGCGCGCCTGGAGGGACTCGAACCCCCGACCTTTGGATTCGCTTGCCAGTGCCTTTTATCCGAATGCCGATGTAGCAATTCGAGCTGATTCTGCGCAGAGTCATAAATAAACTATCTGTAGTTTGGCAAATTTATAATGAGTTTTCAATCCTTTTTGCCTTTTTGAGGTGATGAATTTCCCCTGCCCGCAAATGACCTCTTCTTTGCGGGTTGAGGGTCAAAAGGATCACACGATTTCAGGGAACAGATTTCTGATAGCCTGATCCACAGAGTGCTGGCGCAAGACCTCTTGGCCAAAATGGGTAAGCACCTTGCAGAGATGCTCTAACCTGTGCTCGTTAATGATATCCGCCAACTTCTTCTCATCAGGCCATCGTCTATCGCCCATCCTCCAATAGAGATAGGCCAGGGAGAGAAAGGTGAGCGAGAGGTACGTGGTGATGCCTTCAACCGAACGGAGACGAAAATCCTCAAGGCCCAGCCGTGTTTTCAGGTAAAGATGATCAATCTCATCGGCCCACCGCCTGGAATAGCGATTCAGCACTTTCTTCGTGCCCAAGCGAGCCTGCGTACACATGAAGTGCTCCGGGTGTTTATCCCGGTTGTGCCTTTTTGAGGTGATCACGCGGACTTTGTGTGGGATTCTCCCAAGATACCCTTTCCGGGCCCGGACAAGGTACTTGGTCGAATGAGACGCGGAGCCTATCCACACAGGATAGAAACTCTTGTTCCTCGCATAACGAGCCAGATTAGAAAGTCTTTTCCCCTCAAAGAGCCGGTTGGACTTGAGGGCACAGATGACCTCCCAGTTATTCTCCAAACAAAATTTTATGAGCCTGTCTGAGGCATACCACGAATCGTTCATCATAAACACAGGCGAAGGATCTGGA
>Ga0315280_10006045_pt1 | contig 16890 bp, 20 predicted proteins | sample YL17G06_40_MG_FD_203697 | JGI IMG/M metagenome (GOLD analysis project Ga0315280, IMG submission 203697) | Sediment microbial communities from Yellowstone Lake, YNP, Wyoming, USA - YL17G06_40 | ecosystem: Environmental > Aquatic > Freshwater > Lake > Sediment | place: USA: Wyoming | collected...
GTGAGCCTGGCGGTGAAGACCGTCGGAGAGCCGGATGCGGGAAATCCGCACGTCCGGTTCGATGAGCGGGGAAGGGAAACGGGGCGGCGCTTTGCGCGAGTACCCGCGCCCTTCCTCGACTCTACCCTGGCACGCCTCCGGCGTGCGCGATGCGGCGGTCCTGAGACCGAGAGATACGTGGTTCCTGAGATTCAAAGATGTAGAAAGTCGAGAGCCCGCTCGGGCGGGCTAGATGAGAAAGAAGGCGCCCGATGGCAAACGAATGGCTGGACGGCAGCCAGAAGCGCTGGGAAATCCACAAGGTCCTGGACGGGGGCATGGGCACCGTTTACATCGTTTACGACCACGAACTCCGGGAACCCTTGGCCGCCAAGACCTTTCAGGATGAGCTGTTCAAGCGCAATCCCATGGTTGCCGAGCGGTTCACGCAGGAGGCCCTGGCCTGGACCAGACTGGACTGGCACGAGAACATTGCGCAGGCGCGTTGTGTCGAGAGCATCGAAGGCAAGCCCTTTCTGTTCCTGGAGTACGTCAGTGGGGGCGACCTCAGCACTTGGATTGGCACTCCGCGCCTGAGCGAGGACCTGCCGCAAGTGCTGCGCTTCGCCATCCAGTTCTGCGACGGGATGAGTCATGCGCTGTCGAAGGGTATCCAGGCCCACCGCGACATCAAGCCCGCAAACTGCCTGATCACCGAGGGCCACACGCTGAAGGTGACCGACTTTGGCCTTGCCAAGGTGTTCGACGAGGCGCGCCCGCTGGGCGGAGCCGGCAGAGAGGTGGAGGCGGGCAACGCGGCGGGCTGGGCGGTTCGCTGTCGGCTAAGATGGCGCAAGCTTCTCGGCAGAGAGGTGGAGGCGGGCAACGCGCCGGGCTTGCACATCGGCGCCACCCGCACAGGGACGGGGGCACGCCGGCGTCGGGACGTTGCTGCATCCAAACCATGGAACGCTCCGCGGTGCAGAGGCTCACGGCGCCTCAAAAATTTGCAAGTCGACAGAGCCTGAGTGCTTGCCGAAGTTCGCAGCCGAATCGTTCATGGTGAGGAACAACGGTCCCGAAACCGCGCTCGGCACCTGCACCATACAAAAGCTGCCCACGGCAAATACAAACAGCGCCGGTGCCGTGACTGCGGGAGCCGCTCCAGCACTGGCGGCGACCGCAGCTGGCGGCGCCGTGTTGTCGGCGGTACTGCCGCCCACTTTGCCTACCAGGCATCCCGTCGGCGCCCAAGGGACCAGCAGATTCGTAGCGTCCCGCACTTGGCCCTCTGCGCTGCACGAGGCCTTATCGGGATCGGAGGTCCAGTGGCTCCCTTTCGCCACCTTGAAAATCAGCTTGTGGCCGGACGGAATGAAGTCGGCCACCTTAGTCCATAAGCCTTCCGGCCGCGCCAGAATGGAAATGGTCATCGCCCTACCGTGATCGTCCAGCACCAACGGGTTCCATGCCGGCGGAGTGATCGCCGGTTGATTGCCTGTTGCCATCTTTTCCTCCACTGTCGAAGTCACGAATCAGGATCCGCGGTCCCGCCGTGTTTTTGTCCAACTGGGTGGCCTCCGCAGCAGCGACCTCCAGAACCGCGAAATAATTGATGGTCGTGCCCCTTTGTTCGCTTACCACGGCCAGTACCTTGGCACTCTGTACAATGCGTGTCTGCCCTGCCCACACGTCCACCACCGACCCGGCGTTGAGCGCATCCTGCATGTTCCACTCCGGATGTAGTTGCAGAAAATAGGGCGTCTTGCCGGGCGCGGGACTCATGGCGGGGTACGCGGTGAGCGCGTGCGGCCACACTGCGGCCCCCTTTGGAATGAATGCGGAGCCCACATACTTGCCCACGAGAGGGCTGCCGTTCTGGGGAGACGGCCGGAGGTCGGCGGCCACGATCCGATGGTTACGAAGCAGATCCCGCGCCGCGCGGTAATCCGCGGCGGAAGCGTTCCGCGCCCACATCCGCCAAGTGATCAGCGCCACGGCAATTACCCACACGAAAAAAACCAGCCATTTCATCCATCTCATGTTCATTTATGTGAGCTCGTGTAGTTCAGGTCCTCCCCCGTATCGTATCCGGTACGGTCGCCCAAAATCTTCCAGATCTTCTCTTCTTCCCTCGTACCCGCCGGCGCCGCCACATGCAGATCCTCGAGCAGTTGAAACCGGTACACGTCGACGCTGGTGCGGATGAGATCGGCGAAGACGCGGTATGCCTGGCAGGCCAGGAGGTAGAAGGACATGCACCACAGTGGACCGCCGGCCGCCACGCAAAGAAACAGCACTGGGTGGCGATCCTGCCAAAGCAGCGCGATGGTCCACCCGATCACCGTCAGCGCCGAGAGAAAAGTCATGGCGATGAGGAAATCCACCTGCGTTTTGGCGTCCTGAACCCCGGCATAGAACTTGTCCGCCCCTGCGAGCCCGTTCTGGATGGAGCGTTGCAGCCTGGTCCAAAACAGGTCCAGATCGATGGAATAGCGGGTCAGCGCGTAGCTTCGCATGGTGCGGCCGATATTGCCGAAAGTGGTCGGAGCGAGAATGTTGGCTGATAAAGTCCCCTCCGACGGCTTCACTTCGCCGGGATAGCTGAACTGCTTCAAATTCTGCAACAGCAGTAGTTCATGCTTCTGCCGGTCGCGGGCATAGGCGATCAGGTGTAACAGGAGTTGCCGGTCCGCCTTGAGGGCTCTCCCCGCATCGGACTCGTGTGTCTCATCATTGGCCGCCAGCTCTTTCAGCATGCCGCTCTCAGCCTCGTTGCCCATAACGTCCTCGATATCGGCATGCGTGATCGGTTCGCCTCGGGCACGACGACTCTCCAGGCCGCGAAGAGCACGGTAGACATGGCCCCGTGGCGCCTGCTTCGAAGAGCACGGGTAACGACATTGTTTCGTAGCCTGCCCCTTTTTACTGGCCCCGCTGAGGCGGTCGCGCCAACTGACGATCTTGGGCATTTCGGGGGGTGGATCTGCCGCAAGTTTCAACTTCATTACCTGCTCTGTGCAATCCGCAATCCTTCGGTTCAGCTCGCTGATGGCGCGATACTGGCCGGCGTAAAACCGGGACTCCAGAAAAGCCGGCAGGTGCCGCCCTTCGAGCGTCTCCAGCATGGTGGTGCCGAGTGACGAAAGCAGGTAGGCCAGCGTCAGCGTCCCCAGCACGGCCAGAAAATAGGCCAGCGACTTGTCGTCAGCAAACTGCGTTGGCAGTATTCCGCCAGCCCGCCAGAAAAGCACGCCGTTGATGGTCAGGCACAGGATGGCCGGAAAGAGACCTGCGAGCAGGAAGTTCTTGGAGACAATACCGGCGAGCGCGGTTTGGATCGATGTCAACAGCGTGCTGAACATAAGTTCCCTATCAGTTCAGACGGATGAACGTGGTGCCGCAGTATTCGCACGTGGCACTCTCCGGGCCTTGCTCTGGTGGGCTGCACCCGGTGCAAACGCAAATCAAGGGGCCCGGTTCCGCAAAGGACCTTCTCGCGTCGACATCCAGGATCGAACTCAGCGTCTGCGGCGATCCCGTCGCCGAGACCGTCACGATTCCCTTGCCCGAAGCCGTGTGCGTAACCAGCACCTGCCGGACTTGGTTCGGTGCGAAGGCTACCTGTACCGTCTTGGCTTGGTTGAGGATCTGGAATGTCAGGGTTTCCGTCCCGCCTGAAGCGTCCTCCTGGGCGAATACGGAGACGGTCTTGGTCGTTCCGTCATTGGCGGATTGTAAGTTCAGGAAGCCTGAGATCATAAAAACTCCTTCCGCCAAGCTCGCTTGCTCCGTTCAATGGAGAGCTCAACCACAAACGCGCCGAACATGAGCGCCTCAGTATTTCAGGCAGACTATGGTGCCGCCGCAGCCGGGCTCGCTGCATGTAGCGCCCTCCCGACTGCCCGCCTTGCCGCACGTGTCGCAGAAGCAAAGCGAGGGACCCGATTCCAGCGCGGTCTTCCAATGGTTCGTAACACTGATGATCGCCTCCCGTAGGCCCGGAATGACCATCCTGGGGTGCAGGTTCGCCAGGGAATGCCTCGCTGGCAGACGAGAAACTCGCGCTGAAGGCCCGTGCTTCGGTACCAGAATCAGGCCCGTCACGTGCTCCAGCACGCCGATCTTCTGATGGATCGCCGCGGCCACCACGGACGCGTGCGCCATCGCGTTGACCGGGCCCAGCCGTACAATCACGCCGGACCGGCCGGCCGATTTCATGGCCTCAAACGCCTCTCGCGGCGAGGCCTGGCCCGAAACAACGGGGAGCTTGACCTGAATCATTTACGACCCCGTGTCTTTGGGCTGCTTGTCGACATCCAGGATCAAACTCAGCGTCTGCCGCGATCCCGTCGCCGAAACCGTCACCATTCCCTTGCCCGAAGCCGTGTGCGTAACCGCCACCGTCTGGCCTTGGTTCGGTGCGAAGGCCGCCACTGCTATCCTGACTTGGTCGATGATCTGGAATGTCAGGGTTTCCGTCCCGCCTGAAGCGTCCTCCTGGGCGAATACGGAGACGGTCTTGGTCTTTCCGTCATTGGCGGACTGTAAGTTCAGGAAGCCTGAGATCATAAAAACTCCTTCCGCGAAGCTCGCTTCTTCAATTCGATTTCTGCTTGGCAAATATTGACTGCAAGGCCGGCAGCGCCGTCACATCGATGGACGGGCCGACGAAGAACTCATGACGCAGCGTTCCGTTAGCCGGGCTCGCGGTGCCGTTGACCGCCGGCAAGCTCGTTCGGTACAGCATTCCCCCTGCGCTGATCCGGAAATACTTGTTCAATCGGAAGCCCAGTCCATAGACGAAGGCATTCTGACCCGAAATCTTGCTCTTGCTTGCACCACTGAAGTCCTGCAGCGCCATCCCGAAGGCCAGCGACAGCCGCTGTCTCAGCCACTCCACTTTGCCCGGTTTGGCGGCAGGCGCGTCGGTTTTCAGTTGAACCGGGCCGAAATAGATGTGCACCATGGCGAAGCTGCGCAGTTCGCTCAGGCGATAGGAATACAAGGCTCCGACGTCGAACGCCCCGTACTTCTTCGACACGGCGTCCGTCTGCTGGTCGTTGCCTGTCGCTAGGCTGGACGAACCGGTGAACAGCGCGGATTTCAAGCCGCCGTTCAATACTGACATGACGTCCTGGTACGTCGCCAGGAAGTCCTTGACGGCCGCTTTGACCGCACCCGCTGTCTCCGGCTTCAGCTTCAGTTCCTGGTACTTCTTCTCCTCGACACCCTCCAGCTTGTCTTTGAGTTGCATGACGGACAGCGCTGCGAAATCCTTCTCGGACATGCCCACCAGATCGAAGACTTTGAATGCTTCCTGTTGTAGCGAGGCGATCTTCGGGCTAAGATTGAAGATGGGCTCGATGTTGGTCTGCAGCACCGCGCCGAGCGCACTTTTGAGGTCGGCGGGGTTCTTCGGCGTCAGACCCTTCTTGTTTAGAAGGGAAGTCACGACATCGGCCGCGGCTTGGGCCAGCAAGGTCGCGGCAGCCATCTGTGCGGCCGGTGCTCTTCCTTGCGCTGAAGTGATGAACTGCGCAGTAGCCGCCTTATAGGCAGGGTCGGTCGTCATTTCACTGAATACCGTCTCTTGCAGGGCGGTCGAGAGTGTCCCGGTGAATTGGAAGTTGAAGGTGACCGACGTATCAGCATTCAGTTTACCGATATCCACTTGCCATGTCGTGCCCGTGACCGAGGAAGGTTTGATCTCACCCTTATTCCCGTCGCTGGTAGTGTAATCGCCGGCGACAGTTTGCGCCGTTAGAAGGCTGGTCAACGAGCCACCGCTCAATTGAACGTCCTTCGAGTCGCCGGTGATCGTAAACGGTTCCCCGTACGGGAGACTTACTTTTTTGTTCTTGACGTCCAGGTACGCAACGGTTCCAGTCTTCGGCTGAGCGGGATTCGCGGCCGGTGGATTCACATTTTTTGCCTGCGATTCCGCCTTCCCCTGCGCTTTAGTGTTTTGAGCCTCCTGCGCCTTAGCCGGCGGCGTTTTCTGTGCCCCGCTCGCCTGCGCCGATGCAGGTGTCGTTCGGAAAGCGCAGGCCAAAAGGAGAACGCACGCCAGGCGGATGAGTTGTTGGGGAGGCCTTGTGTTAGCGGGATTTCTCACACGGACCCTCGCGCGGCACTGGGCCATGGTACCTCCCGATTATGAGTCTAGTAAACACAATACGCCAGTTTCTCAAAGTGTCAAGACTTGAATCAGCACTTGCTTCTTGGGGAATTCTGGGTTTGTAGTGGGTGACGACGCTCCAACGGACCGGCGAGAGCCTGAAACCCGTTTCTGACAGGGTGAACGCGACGGAATTTCGGTAACCCCCCGGCAGCTTTGGGCAACGTCCAGGCCCGTGCTGGACCTCCTAGTAGGCCAGCGAGCGCTGCGCAGAAGATTCCCTGACCGACCCACACAAGAAACCAGTTGTGTCGGCACATCCGTTCAGCTCACAGAAAACAAAGGTGAATGGCTACGAAAGGAAGCAATACGGTGCCGGGCACTGGCGAGAAAAGGCCGCCTTCAGCTCGGGGCTGCGCAGTTTGCGACCACAGAATCGACCTGACACGCGGCTGCAGCTTCCGGAGAACTCCGAACACGGGCTGAACAGGAAGTGAAACCGAGGCCGCCGTCCCGAGGTTCGGTCACCCACTGAAAACCCGGAAGAGCCCCGAAACGTTGTCTCAGGCGTCGTCCCACCAGGGAAACGCGCTGGCGTTCTTGGGTCGCCCCGCCGAGGCCTTCACCTGTTGCGAGCGGGCCCTGGAGATCACCCCCCCTGGCAGACGCGTGGTAACGCCGGGCGCTTCCAGGAGGCGCTGGCGTGCTTCGAGCGGGCCCAGGAGCTCGGCGATCCGCAAGCCCCACAGGCCATTGCCGTGTGCCGTCAAAGGCTCCGCGCCAGCCGCAGCGGATGGTGGTCAAGATGGCGTCGCCTGTGAGCCTTGCGGATGCGACGAAGGGAAAGAAGGAACGAAGATGGGAGTTGCCTGCTCCTGCCAAGGCAGGGAAAAGACATTCGAGCGCCAGGCGACCGTCGAATGGCTCTGCGACAGGGGCTACGACGAATGCTTTGGCGCGCGGCCCTGGCCATGCAGGCTGCGACCGAGAAGCTGAACGCCGGCCGCGCGGCCCAAGGGTTGCCCGCCTGCCAGATGGGCATTGGCATTCACTGCGGAGAGGTGATTCACGGCTTCATCGGCACTACGGAGCGGCTGGAATTCACGGTCATCGGCGATGCGGTCAACCGCGCCTCGCGCTACTGCGACGGCGCCGGGGGCGGCGAGATTCTGATCAGCCCCGAGATGCGCGCCCGCGTCTGGCGGGCGTTTTCCCTGGAGGAAACCCGCATTGCGACCAAGCACGAAGGGGAACTGCCCGCCTATCGTGTCAAGCAATGAAGCTCTCATAATAGGATTACAGGAACGTCCTTGCTCCCACGCTGCTGTGCTGCCTCCATACTACTTAGCCCGCCATCTGCGTCCGCAAGCGACTGAAATGGCGCCCCCGCAGAGCGGCGTCGCCGCTACGCGCAGGCCATAGCGTGTCAATCCTGACGCGGGTGTAAACCCCGCCACGCCCCTGCCCGCATAAGCTCCCATTCTTTCAATGACATAGCGCTGGAACCAGGCCTGCACCCTGTCTGGGCGGCATGAGACATGGAGGCAGAGCGATGAACGGGACGGCGAAGGCGGTGGGTAGGTTGGTGGCCCTGATGGTGGCGATTGCGGCCACCGAGCGCGCTCTGGCGCAGAGAACGGCCGCACCAGAGCCGCAGCCCGACGCCCCGCGGCGCATCGTCATCAACATTCCGGCCATGACGCTGGAGGTACTCGACAACGGGGAGTTGGTCAAGAGCTACCGCATCGCTGTCGGCAAGCGCTCCACGCCCACTCCGACCGGAACTTTCCAGATCGCCTCAATGGTGAAGGACCCGACCTGGTACGGACCGAAAGGCGAGATTGCCAAACCCGGTACGAAGAACCCGGTCGGAACCCGGTGGATGGGGCTGGATCGGAAAGGTTACGGGATCCACGGCACCAACGCTCCCGGCTCCATCGGCCGGGCCGCGTCGCATGGCTGTATTCGCCTGCGGAACGCCGACGCCGAGGATCTCTTCCAGCGCGTCCGGGTGGGCGATCAGGTTGAGATTCTGTACGAAGTCGCAACGGCCGATGGCGCCGAGTACCAGGACGTGTACCGCCGGGCTGCCGCGGCCCAGAGCAGCGCCGGTGCGGGGAACTGAGCAGCAGGCGGGAGACAGTAAGCAGTAGGCAGCGGCCGAGGAGACAAGCTATGGATGGGGTGCGATTCAGCGACGTGTTCTGGGTTTCGCTGGCGGCCTTCGGCGGCTTCGAACTGGCGCTGGCCGTCAATTACCTCTTCCTTAAAGTGCTCTTCCACGCCATCGCCCCCTTGCGCACATCCGCGAAGCCGGCACCGAAATCGGCTGATAGCTGAGAGCTGATAGCTGAGTTAACATGGCTTCATGCTGGCCGTAATGCTGGTGTTGGCGCTGAGCTTGCCGCCGGCTGAGGTCAGCGCCTTCGCTGCGCGCGTGACCCAGTCGCTCGCCGGCGCGATGGGTTCAAAAGGGCGCGTGCTGCTGCGGGTTGAGGATCCTGGCGAAACCGGCGCCGCCGAGCAGGTGGCATCCGCGCTGCGCGATGCGCTCTACCAGGCGGGCATCGAGGCGGCCTCGGAAGGCGATCTGCCCTGGCAACTGCACATCTACCTGGGCCGGCGGAACGGCCTGCCGCTGGCCACGGCCCGCATCACGAACGAATGGCGTGAAGCCGCCGTGCTGTTCGCCGCTTTCCCGGTGCAGGCGGGGGCCGGATCACCCGCGGCGGGAGGCCCGGCGCTGGTCACCAGCGTTCGCACCTTGCTCGCTTCCGACCTGCCGCTGCTCGAGCTGGAAGCCGACGCCGCCGGCAACCTGTTTGTGCTCTGTTCGGACCGGCTCCGGCTGTACGACTTGAACGCGCCCGGTTATCCGATGAAAGCCGGGATAGGCACAGATACCGGCAGCGACCGCTTGCGCGACCCGCTGGTGCGGTTGGTGGCGCGTGACAGCCCGCGCCAGCTCGATATGTATTCGGCCGCCGGCAAGCTGGTTCCGGCGCCGCCCTTGCCGCTCGATGGTTACGCGCTCAAGGGCATTGCAGCGCCCGCCAAGCTGCAGTGGCCGCATCCCTGGCGGGCAACGGCCGCGACGCTACAGATCATTGCCGGCCGTAACTATTTCTCCAGCGCCGCCGTGCCGCAGATTCAGGGCCTGGCCCCGGTGGTCGGCCCGCTGCGCGCCCACTGGGCCGTGCTCGATCCAGCCGGGCGGCTTTTTCTGGCCGACGCCGAATTACGGCCGATCCTCGGCGGCGGGGCCACGGCGGCCGGCTCCTTCGGTGGCGACGTGGCCTCGCTGACGCTGCCGTGCGCCGGCGCCCTGGTGCTCGCCGCCTCCTCCGACGTCAATCCGCCGCGCGACCGCATTACCGTGCTGCGGATGGAGAACGACGCCCTGCTGCCGGGCGCCAGCGTGGAACTCGACGGGGCGGTGCGGCGCCTGAAAACCCTGCCGCCGGCCGGTGATCTGCGCCGCGTGCTGGCCGTCGTTCAATCGGAGAGCGGCTGGCGGATCGACGAGATTGAAGTGAGATGCCCTCAATGAAAGTCCAAGGTCCAAGGTCCGAGGTCGCTTGCTGGTGCGGCGCGTACTCCTGCTCTGCTGTTTCCTGGCGGGACCTTGGACCTTCGACCTTGGACCTTGGACCTCCGCCGATGCGGCTGCCCGACCGCGCTATGGCGACACGCTGCGCCTGAGTTTTTCGCAGACGGCCGAGACCTACGACCCGGCGCAGGCCGCCACTCTTCCCGAACGGTTGCTGGCCCGCTCGATCTACGAAATGCTGACCAGCTTGCCGCGAGGCAATCGAATAGGCGCGGGAGTGGAGGGGCGGCTGGCCGCCAGTTGGCGTCCGGAAGCGGGCGGGCGCCGCTGGACCTTCAACCTGCGGCCGGACGCGCGCTTCCATAGCGGTAACGGGCTGACCGCGGCGGCGGCCCGGGCGGCCGTGGAACGCGCGGTGACGCGGGCGCAGACTGCCGCCGCTGCGCAACTGCGCGCTCTTCAGTTTGTGTGCTCATCGCCCGACCCGGCGTGCCTGGTGTGCGACCTCTCCCAGCCGTTTTCGGTCCTGCCGGAGATGCTGGCCGATCCGGCGCTGGCTATCGCCGATGCTGACGGGTCGGGCACCGGGCCATGGAAGATGGGCGCGTGGGCTGCCGGGACCCGCGCCCGGCTGGAAGCGTTCGACGACTATTGGGCCGGCCGGCCATTCCTCGATGCCATCGAAGCCGAGTTCGGCGTGGAGGCGCGAAGGCAACGCGTGGAGTTCGAGAAGCGCGCCGAGGTGCTTGCCAATTCGCCGGCCGAGGCGCGCCCGCCCGGGACGGCGCGGCCTTCGCCGGCGGCCAGTTTGCTGTTGCTGGGCGTGCCCGCGAAGAGCGCGCTGCTGGCCGGCGACGGCGCGGCGGCCTGCCGTGCTTTGTCGGAGGCCATCGATCGCGAGGCGCTGGCGCGCCTGCTGCCGCCGGGCGTGGCCGCCGCCGCGTTCGGCCTTCTGCCCGGTTGGCTCAGCGGCTATGAATCGCTGTTCGGCCGCCCGCCGGACAAGCCGCAGCCCGCCGCCGGCTTGCCGCGCGCAGCGCTGCGGCTGATCCATGACGCTTCCGACCCCGTTGCCCGCCTGATCGCCTCACGCCTGACGTTCGACTTTCGCGCGCTCGGCATGGAATTGCGCGTGGACAGCCTGGCGCACGCGGCCTACGCCTCCGCCCGGGAGTCAGCGCCGCACGACCTGTACCTGGAGTCCGCGCGCCTGCGCACTGCGGCGCCAGGCGTCGCGCTTGCCGATTTGCTCCAGCGTTATCAGCTCAAGGGCGAAATAGCGGGCCTGTTCGTCGCCGGCGGGCCGCCGGAGGCGCGCGCCGAGGCGCAGTACCGGATCGAGCGCGATGCGCTGGAAACGGCGCGCGCCATTCCCGTGCTGCGCTATCGCGACGTTTACAGCTTCCAGCCCGGGCTTGAGCAGGTACGCCTGGACGAAAGCGGTTTTCTGGACTTGGCCAACGCCTGGAAAAGATAGGTCCAAGGGTCCAAAGGTCTAAGGGTCCAAGGGTCGAACGGCTTGGCTAATCTTGGACCTTTGGACCCTTGGACCCTTGGACCCCGAGACGATGAGCTTTCGCTGGAAATTGCTGTTCGCCTTCGGAGCCACAACGCTGGTGGCCGTTGCGGTCATGGCGCTGGTGGCCACGCGACTGGTGCGCAACGCCTATGTTCGCAGCGACCAGCAGCGAATCGAGCAGGTCCTGGCCCAGGCGGGTTCGGCCATCGAGCGGCGGGGAGAGCAGGCCGCGCGGCGTGTGGCGGCGGCCGCCGAAGATGACGCGGTCACCCGCGTCGCCATCGCCCTGAATGCGGCGCCTGTCGGCGCGCCGGTGCTTCCCGGCGCGTTTCTGGCCGAGGCAGCTCAGGCGGCCCGCGTCCACGAACTGGAACTGCTCGAGCTGATGGCCGAGGACGGCACCGTTCTGTCGTCGGCGCCTTGGGAAGCGCGCGCCGGCTACCGCGAACCCGGTGCCGCGTCGCTGTTCGGCCGAAGTGTGCCCTTTGTTCGCCTCGAAGACCTGCCCTCCGGTCCGGTGCTGGCCGTGGAAGCGGTGCGCGAAGTCTCCCTTGGCGCTCATAAGCTGTACCTGCTGGGCGGCCACCTGTTGGGCCAGGCGTTTCTGCGCGAGCTGAGCCAGGCGGGCCTGGAGCACGTGGCTTTGTTTCGGCTGGCGGGCGAGGGCGGTTTCCGCCAAGCCGCCGGCAGCGCCGCGGACGTCCCCCCAGCCGTGGCCGAGGAATTGCGGCGGGTTGCCGAGCGGGTGGGACTGGGCGGCGCCGACTACCAGGGAGAACTGGAGGCCTCGCGCTCGGCGGTGGCTGCTATGCCGGTGCGCGATGCCGCCGGCCGCACCCTGGGCGTACTCGTGGTAACCGTGTCCGAAGGTGAGCGCGAACGCCTGATCCGCTCCTTGTACTGGACCGCGCTGGTGGCCGCCGGACTGGCGCTGGCCGCGGCGCTGCTGCTCAGCCTGCTGCTGGCCCGCCGCATCACCGCGCCGGTTGCCGGCCTGGTGCGTGCCTCGCAAGAATTGGCCGAGGGGCGCCTGGACTTCCGCCTCCAACCGCGCGGCGATGACGAGCTGGCTCGGCTCTCGCTGGCCTTCAACAGCATGGCCGCCAGCCTCCAGCAGCACCGCGAGCGGATGGTGCAGGCCGAGCGCGTTGCCGCCTGGCGCGAGTTGGCTCGCCGCTTGGCGCATGAACTGAAGAACCCGCTTTTTTCTCTCCAGTTGTCGGTGGAGAACCTGCGGCGGGCCCGCCAAGTGGATGCCGCGGGCTTCGACGAGGCCTTTGAAGAAGGCACCGCAACGCTTCTGGCCGAGATTGAGGAACTGAAGCGTATCGTCTCCCGTTTCAGCGACTTCGCCAAGATGCCTAAACCGCAACTTGAGGACGTGGACCTGCGCGCTCTCTTGCAGCAAACGGCACGACTTTACGCCGCCCGCATCGAGCAAGGCCACGTCGCCCTCGAGCTTGACCTGCCGCCGGAGCCCGTCCTGGTGCGTGCCGATCCGCACCTGCTCGGCCAGGCGCTCGGCAACCTTATCTTGAACGCGCTCGATGCCATGCCCGACGGCGGGCGCCTGGTGTTGAGGGCCGAGTCGCGCGACGGGCGCGGCGTGCTGGGAGTGGCCGACACCGGCCAGGGGCTGACCGAGGAAGAGCAGCGCCGCCTGTTCACCCCCTACTACACCACGAAGCGGCACGGCACCGGGTTGGGGCTGGCCTTTGTGCAATCGGTGGTGGCCGATCACGGCGGCCGCATCCTGGTCGCCAGCTCCCCCAACGCTGGCTCCTGCTTCCGCATCGAACTAGGCTGACCGTTGAACGTTCAAAGTGTCTCGACTTCAAACTTTAAACTTTAAACTTTGAACTGCGGCATCAAGAGCGGCCTGTGGCGGTAGAATGTGGCCATGCGAATTATCGTGATTGGGTACGGGAGAGTGGGCTCCCAGGCGGTCCGCCGGCTGAGCAGGGAAGACCATCACATCACGGTCATAGACAAGGACCGCGGCGTGCTGGAGCGGGCGGCGCGCGACATCCACGCCCGCGTGGTCTTCGGCGACGCCACCGATCCGGAAATCCTGCGGCAGGCCGGCGCCGAAAAAGCCGACGTGGTCTTCGCCCTGACGCGCACCGAGAACACCAATCTGATGGCGGCCCAAATCGCCAAGGCGCTGTTCAAGGTGCCCCGCGTGGTGGCCGTGGTGTATGAAGTTGCGCGCGAGCAGAGCTTCCACGCCGCCGGGATTGAGACGCTGGCATTGACGGTGGCCGGCGCCGAGTTCCTGGCGCTGACGCTGCAGGGCGTGTCGGCGCGCACCGAGACGGCCTTCGAGGAGGTCCGCCGGACCCTGGCGGAGCGCCCCGCGCCTCCTGCGCCGGTGCCGCTGCGTCCCGCGCAGTACGACCAGCCGCTGTACATCATCGTGGTGGGCGGCGGCAAGGTCGGCTATTACCTGGGCCGCATGCTGCTCAACAAGGGCCACGAGGTGACCATCATCGAGAACAATCCTGAGATTTACGCCCTGGTGTCCAACCAGGTGGAGTGTCCGGTGATCCGCGGCGACGGCTCGACCGCCGAAGTCCTGGAGAAGGCCGGGGCCAACCGCTGCAACGTTTTCGTGGCGGTCACCAACCACGATCACGACAATCTGATCGCCTGCCAGGTGGCTAAGTTCCACTTCGGAATTCCGAAGACCATCGCCCGCGTGAAGAACCCCAAGAACGAATCGGTGCTGCAGAAGCTGGGAGTTGATATCACAGTCAGCTCCACAGCGCTGATCAGCGAGATCATCGAGAGCGCGCTGCCGGCCAGCAAGATCCGCACGGTGCTCAACATCCGCGCCGGCAACCTGGAGATACTGGAATGCTCGCTCGACGCCGGCTCACCCGTCGTCGGTAAGCACTTAAGGGACGTGGTCTTCCCGCCCAATACCAACATCGTGACCGTGCTGCGCGACGGCCAGGCGCTGGTGCCGCGCGGGGAAACCGCCTTCCAGCAGGACGACACGGTGCTGGCGCTGGCCCACACTTCCGTCGAGGGTGAACTTCGCAGGACATTGCTCGGCGGGGAATAGGTCCAAGGGTCCAAGGCTCGGTGGGAGCTGTGAGTTTTGGCCGAGGCCACCAAAAGACGGCCGCTCCCGGCCACTCGCTGGTCCCCGGCTCACCCTGCCCACGGCGGTTGCCTGTCAACTCGAAGGAGGTGCGTATATGAACGCGGTACACGACGAGGCGACAGTCCGGCTACAAAGGCGCGACCTGCGGGGAAGCAGGTTGCGTTTTCTCATGCTGACCTCGATGCCCAAGGAGCAAGTCTCTGCAACATTGACCCAGCTTGCCTCACCTTGGGCTTCGGTTGATCCACTGGATGACCACTGGATGCCGCGTGGACTTCTCGAACCCAAGGAGGCCAAGCTTGGTGACTGTCCGCAATTCCTGCCAGCCAATCTCCGAACTAAGCTGACGGAATGGTGGCTAAAAGTGCCTACGGGAGTGAATACGCCCAATTGGAATTTGGTGAGCACGTGCAAGATCAACGGCGACTCCGGGCTCATACTTATTGAGGGAAAGGCTCACGCCGGCGAGTTGGACCAGGCAGGTAAGAGGAACCAAGGGAACCCTGACAACGACTCTCAGATCAGGGGTGCAATTGAAGAGGCGGATCCGGGTCTGAACGCAATCACCCCCGGCTGGCATCTCTGTGCTGACTCCCATTACCAGCTCTGCAATCGGTTTGCGTGGACATGGAAGCTCGCATCGCTGGGCATTCCGACCGTCTTGATTTTTCTCGCCTTCCTGGGTGCAACCGAGATGATGAACCGGGGGAAGCTGTTTGCATCAGCCGAGGAGTGGCACACGCTTGTCCGCAAACACGCGTCGGGTGTTGTGCCTGATGAGGCTGCATGGGGACGCCGTCTCCAGGCCTCTGGAGCTCCATTCTGGGCTCTTATAAGGTCACTTGACCTTCGATGGGTAACGGGCGGCTAGGCGGGGTGAGTGACAGTTGACACGCTGTAGAGAAACTGCTGCAAGCGCTGGCCAGAAGGAGAATCTCCGATGACCGCCATCGAAAAAGCCAGAAACCTCTTCCGAGACGCGGGGCTGGCATTACCGACAATTCCTGAGGAACTCGCGGCACGGTTGAAGGAACGGGGCCGATGGCTTTTCTCCACACGGCTGCTCGACATGTCTCCCTACAACCTCCAACACTATGTGGACGAAGCCGAGCGAACTCCGAGCAGGGATTACGCCGTCCTCTCCCATTCTGGGCACGGTGTGAACTCCTATGCGATTCAGTACTACCTTGTTCAGGAGGCGTTGCGCATGTTCCTCCACCTGGGTTGGGGTGGCGCGTACATGGATGCCACAAAGGCCGCAGCAGCGATCCGCGATTGTTTTTCGATGGCGGACAAAATCGTTCCAGCGGCGCAAACAGTAGGGAGATTCAAAGCTGGCGAACGGCTGCTGGTCGTCGCGTCGGACTTCTACGGAAGTTATTGGTTGCGGCCGGGGGAAAGTCGGCCAGAAGAAGACGATGGCAAAGATCCCTTGGAAGTGCTCACAGAGGTGCTTGATTGGCTGACGCGTTACGAGCGTGGGAAAATCCAAGCTCGTGCCATTGAATGACAACTGCCTCTTCCTGCCGCGCGGTCGGTTGCGCTCCTACTTCGCCTCCCTGTACGAACCGCATGACCGTCGCGATTCGTTCCTGGCGGTCTGCTGACCAATTGGCGCAGTGCTGGCGGGCGATATGCCTGCTGATAACGCTACTGTTGACGCAGGCGCTCGATGGGCAGAGGCCGGACTCGGTAACGGGTATCCTCGATGGCTACGACCGCGCCCTTGCTGAGGCTATCTTCCGCCTCATCCAAAACCGCGAACAGCCGCGCAGTGACCACCGAAGGAGTCTCATTGCTGAGCCGGAAGATGATCACGCTGGGGAAAGCCTTTAGGCCCCTCGCCAGCAATTCTCCGAAGCCCAGGTCGAAGGTAAGAAGGGTGCGCTGCTCCCGGCCCGCCTTATCCAGAATCCGGTCATCAGGCAGGCGCTGCAAGCCCTGTTCGCGAAGGTGAACGACGTTGTGCCCACGCTCGCGAAGTGAGCGAACAGTGGTCATCGAGACACCCATATCGGCGAGGAACTTCATTTGTGGACGCGGGGCTCTGCCAGAGGATGCACCTCTTCGCGGGCGAGGGTGGCGGCGTACTGAAGCGCCTCACGAACATCGTCGGCTTCCAAGTCCGGGTATTCTTGGAGGATGTCCTCGGTTGACATGCCATTAGCCACAAGGTTGACTACCAGGGACACGGGGATTCTCATGCCCCGCAGGCAGGCACGCCCTCCGAGGATGCTGGGATCGAAGGTAATACGGTCGAACATTGGCGTCTCCCCCTCCGCAGTCTAGAACATCTTTCCCTTCTGTTTCCACCGCCCTTCATTCGATGCACCGTAATGCTGAAACCCGGCGACCTTGGACTTTGGAGCTTGGACCTTGGGGCCCTGGACCTCACATCGCTTCGGGAACTTCCACACCCAGCAGATCCAGTGCGCGCTCAAGCTGCGAGCGCACGTAGCCGGTCAGCCACAACAGGAACAATTTCCGGTCCGGGTCCGGCTCGCGCAGGATGGGATGGCGGTGGTAGAAGTTGTTGAAGGCCTGGGCGAGCTGAAACGCGAACTTGGCCAGCACCGACGGCTCGCTGGTGGACATTGCCTGCTCGGCAAAAG
>Ga0315280_10006047_pt1 | contig 16883 bp, 14 predicted proteins | sample YL17G06_40_MG_FD_203697 | JGI IMG/M metagenome (GOLD analysis project Ga0315280, IMG submission 203697) | Sediment microbial communities from Yellowstone Lake, YNP, Wyoming, USA - YL17G06_40 | ecosystem: Environmental > Aquatic > Freshwater > Lake > Sediment | place: USA: Wyoming | collected...
TTCTCGTTTGGTTCTAGGTTTACTACAAGCATTGAATAAGACGGCTTATACTTTATTTCATACTTCATCAAATTCCCTCTTTCTAAATCTTGTGCCGTTGTCCTTTTTTAGCTTTTGCAAAAATAACAACAGCTTTTAAGCAAAATGTGATCCCTTTCTTTATGTCATCAGGTTTGAAAGGCGCGCGCTATTAATATAGCAAAGAAAAAAAGGGGAGTTTGCGGGAGACTTCGCCACTTGGTGCTGGGTTCCAAATCCCACCCCGCCCGCTACAGCCCATACCTACCTGCAGAAAAAACCTGTAGTCCCGTCTGGAAAGCGCGCATGCTTGTTCCTAAATTCCTTTTTCTACATGCGATGGAATTACGGCCTTAGAAGGGTGTACGCTCTTTGCTGAATCATATTTGGATCATATACTAGACCCGAGGGGGAGGGCTGTCAGAGCACACGCACACCGACAACGCGCGAAATTCTGACGAGCCACCATGCATTTCCTTCTCAACCGCGGCAGGAGCCACCCCTTCTTAACAGAGGATTGTACGTCAAGCCACGCCTCCATCCGCACACGAAGCCAAATAAGAATAAAAACTCACAACACAAACGAATTCAGGAACAACCATGCGCGCTGCTAAGAAAGGGCTTCGGTTTTAGGTATGTGTTCTTGTTGAAGGTATGTCGTTTCGTCATGGTTTATGATGTCTGAGGATGGTTAATTTCTGTGGTTTCGAGGGATGTGGCGCGCGCGGGTTCTCTGCCTGTAGTATAGTCGTGACTATTGCCGTTTGTTTAGTCACGCAAAAATGTTGAATGGCGCCGAAACAACATTCAGCACGCCTAAAAGTGGTGCCGAAACATGTTTAACGGTGACTATTCGTTAGTGAACAGGGTGCCGGAGAATGGCTGAGGGAACCGTTTCGGTTAAGAAAAATATGCCAAGCCGAGGCTTGACCTACGCTTCCCTCAACGAGAACGGCGTTATCTTCCTCTTCAACGAGGTTGCCGAGGATTTGGGCATCACCATAGAGGGAATTCAGGTTAAGTTTCCGGACGCCTTTGGGAAACGGTACGAGCGGGCTAAGGGATGCCCAATCACGATAGAGTTTGAGTATAGGAGCAGCGATTATGAACGGCATGGACATCCGAAGGAAGGATGCGACTTAATCGTATGCTGGGAGCATGATTGGAAAGAGTGCCCAATTCAGGTCATTGAATTAAAAAGCCTGGTAAAGGAACTGCATACTAAGTAAAGCCAAATCAAGTAACTATTTTAGTCTTCAGACATAAGAAATCTTATATTTTTAGTTCACATCTAATCCATAGATTAGGGATAAGGTATTCTAAATGGAAGAAAAGCAGGTTTTCTTAATTCAGCAAAGTGGTAGAAAACCCGCTCAACACTTGGTAATTGAGTTTTCAGATCGAACATACGCTGAGGAAGCGATAAAATATGGATACTATCGTAACGACATGTGGGATGTAAAAAAACGTGACCAAGATTTTGGAAAAGTAAAAGTTGGCGATTACATTCTAGCCTATTACACTAGAAATGTTGAAGAAAGCCCAAACCAAATCCGTTGCATCTATGAAGTTACCGAAATTGAAAAAATACATGACGAAGAAATAGATAGAGCTGTTGGACAAGGCAGAATCTCGAAGGACGACGCAGATCGACTTAGAAAGAATCCTCATGTTTTGCGTTTAAAGGTGCATCGTAAACTAAAAAGAGGTTTAGAACTATCTTTAATTCGGCAATGGGTTAATGATGGCAAACTATCAAAAGGCATAAACTACTGTGGTAGACTAGGATTCAATATTTGTCAAGTTTCCTATGAGGATTATAAGGCAATAATCGAATGGGACCAAAAAGTTGTGGTTCCTCCGCTTCCGCTTCCAAGTCATAATGAAATGCGAGATATGATGAATGAAATAGGCAAGTTTGAAGGTTGGATAAGTGAGGTCGAATATCCTATAGATAATATGCGGTTAGATGTTGTCTGGAAGCGGATCAAGACTGGGAACCCAAGTTCTGTTTTTGAGGTTCAGATCGGCGGTAACTTCTTTGAGGCATTGACAAAGCTGAAACATGCATGGGATAAATGGAACAGCAAACCATACCTCATAACGACAGAAAAGTATGAAGAAGAAGCCAAGCGATTACTTGAAGGTTCCTTCCACGAGATAGGACATGTAACAAAAATTGTAAATTGTCGAGAAATTAAAGAGTTATACGATATTGAAAGGCACGCAGCGAAACTCAGAGAGAAAATTGGAGTTTAGTTGGCGCATGCTACTGGAGATACCTATACCTTGTATGAGAGCATTATCTCAGGATACCTTGCAATCGTTGAAAAGCTCCTAGCTAAGCCTAGTTACGATTTTGCTAATGTTTCTGCGACTAATGTTCCTGATGAACCCGGAGTATACGTTATTTACGATAAGATAGTGAAAGCAGTAATTTACACTGGGAGAACTAAGAACCTGCGGAGACGTTTATTGAGCGACCATAGGCGTGGAAATGTTGAAGGCAGCCGATTCAGAAAGGCGCTAAAGCAACATTTAGCTTTAGAATCTGAAAGCGAAATTACGAGCTATATTTTGGAGAATTGCAGTTTCTATTTCATGGCGGTTGAAAATTTTGAAGAAATGGTGAGATTGGAGCACTTTATCATAGCCGTCCTTGCCCCCGTCCTTAATATCAAGCTAAAACAATAGTCAGCCAAGGAAACATAACGGCAACCATCATATGGTTCGCCATAACAACAGGCGCCACAGCAGGACTAAGCTACTACCAAGAAAAAATAGATGCGCTTATTCTTTGTAGAATAGCCGATTGGAACCCGAGTTAAGCTGAACCGTGCTCAGTGAGGAAAAAGTTATATGGTATAAGTTATAACTTTATAAGTGTATAGACTTATAAGGAATTATAGAGTATGAACGAAGAAGTTACGACTTTAGTGCGGATTCCTATTCATGAGATTGAGCAAATGATTAGAAGAAAATATGCCCTTCCTAAGGCAATGATCGATGTTCGCCTCGAGTCGGATTCTTTGATATTATATTTTGCCGACAAAGACAAAACGGACTCATTGGCGCACACAGCCTCATTTTCACCGTCTGTAACCCTGATTGGGAAAAGGCGAAAGCGCAGAGCCCATCGTAGACGCAACAGAATGAAAACCCGAGGATGGGATATTGTTGCTAGAATAACTAACCGAAAAGGACAAGCCTGCGCTATCTATAAGCCGTTTGTCGAAGCCTTGAGCCGACCACTTTCAGCAGCTGATCAGAGGGCCGCAGTAATTAAAATATTGAGATCTAATGGAAATAGGCCGTCAGAAGCATCCATAAGTTATTTCCTCGAAAATACTCTAGAATATTTGAACAGTAGAAAGAATCCATAGTGCAAAAGTTGAATTGGATGGATATAAGTGAGCAATACACGACTTGAAACGTTGAAGCGAATCTGCAAACAATTTCCTTTCCAAGCTTATGAATCAATTGACAATAATAGACTCGCCGTTTACGCCATCAAACTTCTTCAAGTTAGCCGAATCCCCGTTACGCAAGAAGCCTTAGCAGTGACCCTATTCCTTTTATTCCCTAGAAAGTTTTCTCTTGTAGGTTTCGAAGAGTATCCCGATGCTGAAAGAGTTCATCGAACACTTCTTCAACTCGGCCCAAAATGGCGAAATTGGGCAACTGGCAACACGCATATTGGATTTTCTTTGAACAAAAACGGGGAATTGGTATATGAGCAAGTTGATTATGCTCTTAAAAATCCGTCGAAGAATATTGTGGCTCCACGACGAAGGACGCCAAAGCCTAGAACAAGAGACCCGGATCAAGAGATTAAGGAGATTGAAGGGACATCTCTTTTCAAGGAATACATTAATGGAAAAAGAAACAACTTTAGTGAGTTTGCAATATGGGAATTGCTAAGGTCATATCCCTACGCCCCTAAAGAAACTCTTAGAGACCGAATTGAAAATATGCTAGAATGCGCCAAACTTGCGGAGAGAGGAGATATCACTGAATTTTTGAAATGGGTCAAGAAAGAATTCTCCAAGGTTTTCGATTGATAAGGAGGAATCCAAATGACAAAATATGAGGTGGAAGTAGCTGTTCGATATCTCAAACTTCAATTTGAGAAGGGAGTTGGAAGAAGCATAGCAAAGATCATAACTGAATTGGTGACGAATTCTGATGACAGTTACAAAAGAATGACCCTAGAAGAGTCGATGGCAAGCAAGACTTTTGGTGCAATAACAATAGTAGCAAATCGACGTAAGAAAAAGATCGCCGTCATAGATCAGGCTCAAGGAATGTCAAAAGAGGAGATGGAACTGAAATTCGTGCCATATGGGGGAGAATCAGGCGATAGGGCAGCTGGCTGGCGGACACGCAGTCTATTTGGAAAAGGGCTTAGAGACGTACTGTTTACACAGAAATATGGAGTTGTAAAATCGGTCAAAAACAGCAAAAGCAGTATTGCAGACTTCTATTACGGAAGCAAACGAAGATCAGGAGAAAAGAGACCGATTGTTGATATCGAAGATCACCCCCCAAAAGTTAATCAGGACCTGAGATTCGGTTGGGGGATCCAAGAGAATGGCACTACAGTGGAGTTTCGGCTAAGAGAAGATCTTAGCTTTCCGAGAAGGGAAACCCTTTACGAAAAACTGAGAAAGTTCTTCATGTTGCGAATGATACATAGCAATCCCGCAAGAAAAGTTTCCTTGAAATACATTGACTCATCTGGCCAAGAGACCTTTGATGAGATTAAATATACTTTTCCACTTGGAGAGCTAATTAAAAAGGATTCAGTGGAGATGAAATTCGACAGTAAAACATTTGAAATAGAAATTGAAATTTGGCGAGCAGAGAGTGACTTATCGCAAGGCGTGGCAGGCTATGAAGACAGAGAAGGAGGTCTACTTCTACTTGATGAAGATGACAACGTTATGGATTTGACTCTCTTTCGCTACGATAACGATCCTTCAGCCTTCAGACTGTTTGGAAAACTTAAGATCAAGGGCGCGGGTGAGTACATCCGTTCGAAACTTAACAATGATCCACCTGAAGAAGTTTTGGCTGAAGACAGAGAAGGCCTTGTGCGAAAGCACGGCTTCTATAAAAAACTTGCAGAAACAGTTGAGGGAATACTCAAACCAATTATTGAGGACGAAGAAAGAAGACGCAGATCCCAATCAGGAGGTTTTTCCCCAGAAACGTTGGCAAGATACAGTAAAGGCATCGACTTACTCAATGCGTTATATCAAGAAAAGGTTGGCAAAGCAGACTTCGGTGATGGCTTTGCAGGGAAGAATCCAAAGTTACCTGATTATCTTGAGTTCATTAGAAAAGAACTTACGGTAACAGAGAATGTTCTCACACCAATTGCCCTGATGATAAATTGCGAGAAGTTTCCGGCGGACACCCAAGCAACAGTCACAAGTGAGAACGAGAAGATATTGGTTCGACCAGAAAGATTCACAATTGCAAGACAGTCTTCCGAATCCCCACTTTTAGTCAAAATTCTGCGCGTTACTGGAACCGAAGCCGGAATCAAGGGAAACATAATTATAAAAGCTATGGATTACCATGCAGAAGCAAGAATATGTGTGGTTGATAAGGAGATATTTTATCCGTCGAGTGGCATGGCTTTTCATCCGTCAAATGTACGTTTGCGCGAAGGAAGGCAAAGAAGATTACGTCTCTTTGTCGACTCTGAGAAAATTCCGACGGGATCCACTATTAGATTCACATGCAATTCGTCAGCATTTACGTTGTCGCCAGCTTCTATTGATTTCAGAGAAGATATGAAGATAAACGATGAAGTTGGCTGCATAGAGTCGACCATAAGTGGAAACGGCATCGGTCAAAAAGGTGAGGTCAGCGCATCTTCAGGCGCCTATTCAACTAAGGCTTTCGTCCAAATCGTCGAGAAGGACGGTGGGCTTGAGACACCCAAAGAAGGTGGCAGATTTAAGCCGCCAAGATTTGAACCAATACCAAACCTCAAGGTTCAGACATGGCTAAAATCAGATGGAACCATCCTCATAAACACACTTGATCCCTTAAATTCCGCCTACTTCGGAAGCAAACCAGAAGAGAGCGTGCAAGGTCCAGCTGCCAAGCGACATTGCCAAATTCGGCTAGCAGATCTTGTTCTGGATGAGTGTTTGAACCAAATAGTGACTGACGCATGGAGCAAAGGCACTATTGAAAGAAAGCACCCAAATAATCCAGAGCTTGATATACGCTACTATGTTGCTGAGTGGAAATACAGTTATGGACTGCCAATCCATCAACACTTCGTGACAATTGAAAATGATCGGTCTTAGCGCGATAGTTCTGAAGAAATGGATCAGAAAAAATCCAAAGACTAGTCATTTCTTAAAATGAAAAAGTCTAAACATTGAAAACCAAGAGAAAAGAAGCTGGCTTAGCCAACTTTGGGCAAGGATTTTATTCTCAGGATGTCAACTTGTTGTCGATCGATTTATGAAACAATCACAAGCCAAGAGGAATTTGCAATTTGAAACAAAGCGAATAATAAGAGAGAGATCACAATCAAGCGCGTTCCTTTCTAAGAATCAAACCATTAACGCAGACAAACCAATGTCAGTTGCAGATAATAATAAAATATTCCCTTTTCAAACTTCAATTGCGTATATCAATAAGAACGGAATTTTATTCCACGCTGATTGCTTAGATGTATTATCAGGAATCAAGTCTAAAAGCATTGATTTAGTTTTTACAGATCCCCCTTTCAACTTAGGAAAAGATTACGACACGATGGCATACACAGACAAGATGAGTGCCGAGTTTTACAAGAGCTGGTGCCACATCTGGATGAATGAACTTGTCAGAGTTTTGAGACCAGGTGGTAGTTTGGCAATCTATAGTTGGCCAAAGTGGGTAATAGAAGTCGGCTCACAGCTGCACACTATTCCAGTGTTGGAGTACAGAAGTCTAATATCTCTGAAAATGAAGAGCGGCTTTCCAATCAGAGGCCGCATTCATCCATCAAATTACTGCATTATATACTACGTAAAAAAGGGAGCGAAGGCCACATTCAACGTAGTTCGATATAGGACACCAATATGTAGGCATTGTGGAAAAGAGATTCGGGATTATGGCGGCTATAGAAGCAAGTTTGAAAGGTTCGAGGATGATGATGGTATACCGTGGGTTCAGATATCTGATTTCTGGGAAGACACTCGATCAGCTCGTCAGGATAAGTCAAGGAAGTCGAAAATCAATGAATTGCCAATCCACATTCCAGAAAGAATCATTCTTATGGCCTCAAATAAGAAAGATGTAGTCCTTGATATTTTTGGGGGAGGTGGAAGTACCTACCAAGCTGCTCAAATGCATGATCGCTTTTGGATCGGATGTGAAATTGGCAATATCGAACCATGTCTGAGTAGATTTGCAACTATATGGAACAAGGAAGAAGAGAACACGCCTTCAAGGAAAATTGCAAAATGTTTCAAACCAAAATATCTTAATCATCTTCTGGAAAAACGGAGAAGTCAGAACCTATTCCCCATTCGAGATGTTAAACCATTAACAAACGGCGATCTACTCAAGAAAAACGTATTAAGCAAAAGTCGTGTCATCGGCTTCTAGCACGCGCGCGCTAAAAGTCCAACCAATCGCCCCAAACAGAACAATAGACATTGAAATTTCATCAGAGATATCTAGAGCACCTGCCAGAACTGCGGCGAGCAGGAAGACGCGCGCGCATCCGAATTAGGCCGTCTAGCGTTTTTGTTCATGGGGCGTATGCGCACACCGATAGTCCCAGCCAGCATGCGCAGCTGTTGAAGACCCTCTATAGCCTTTCATCTAGCGTGTGCTGCTACCAAAGTGCCATATCAATTATGCGTGCTGGTGTGGACTTGAAGCTGATTTTATCACCGAAAATAATGTCAGTTTTTACTGTTCTGACACCCAATTCAAGAAATTTGGAAATATCTGTACCATTCAATTGACACCATTCCAGTATAACTCTTTTATAATACATAAGGGCTGCAAAGTAACATTGATCAGAATCCCAACCATAACCAGCATAGGGATTCAATTTAGTGCCATGGTAGTTTGGAATAACGTCATACCAATTTTTGCCATCACTAGGGTGTGGGCAGTAATCGGAGAACCTGTGTAGTTTTCCCATGACACGATGATCTATCATGATAAATAACTCTGGCATAATCATATGCATTGCTTTGCTTGCTATGACCATGCCTCCACTCACAGACAGTTTTTTTGTTTGCGAAAACAAATTGTATATGTTCTTAATTATAGAAGTCACCGTTTCAGTTTCGACTTTATTCCTCAAGTTTAGAGCGTCCAACTGCACCTCAGCACGTCCTAGTAAGTCAAAGTCTCGACTTGCCTCAGTTGTAGTATCTAAAAACAGACTAGGACTCGTAAGGATAGAGCCTCTGGAATCCATTCCAAATGCCTTCAGAACTTTCCTTACTTCCTCGACAAATCCCTCACTTCTCAGAAGCTCTTGATAATTATGATGCATCCGCATTAGCCAGTGCGGCCTGATACTGCCCATGAAAATATCGTAGTCTCTTATGGCATCGGCCCATCGCCAGTTACGTTTGTCATAACGACTGACCAACAACTTGAGATTTTGAACAATAAAGAAAGTAGGGACTTCTTTCGGAGCTTTTTCTTGTCCGCTAGCGTTCATCTACTGGACAAACCTTCTTGCTCGTGAGTCAATCATTAGTGACGACTTTCTGAAACTTGAAAATTGCTTAGTGCAATTGTTAAGATGTCTCTTAGCTGATTGATAAATTGATACCCAAGTCTATGTGTCCTAATATATGCGAGTTCTCGAGAGACTGAGAACAACCAGAAAAACAAGTCTTTATTCTTCTCGAATCTAGCCAAATTGAGGAAAACAGAATTTGATTCTTTAATCCTGTAGTAGCGGGCATCAGATTTTTGATCCACAAACATCACTTTGAGAAAGCCTTGAGGTAAATCCAATAATTGTTTGATTTGATTTAATCGCTCTAAGAACTTGTGGTAGTTAATCAAGATTTCGTCGCGAAATGGTTTGACATCCCTATCTGAGTAGATAATTACTTTTTTTCCTTCGAAGTCCAATTCGTATGGCGTCAGATTAAGTTCTAATGCTGTTCTCCTAATTGAGTATTGGTCTCTCTTTTTGGGCAGGTGGCACTCGCCCAATTTGCCAATCGTTTCCAAAGATGAAAGGAACCGCCTGATTTCTAATGCTGCATTTTCATCAGATTTCGGAGGAGATTCTGCAAAGTCAACAAGCATTTCTTGTTCAAAAACACCGTATTTAGGTTCTGGTTGTTGGACTGTTTGATTACCAGAAGCAAGGGCGTAGATGTTGTAGAGCTCCTTAAATATTTGGATAATTTCATCAACAACCTTTCTTGTTCTCAATATCGGGTCATCTTTTTCAAAACATGCATTGATCCAAAACAAATGAGGATAAAAGAAATTTCCCCTAAGCTCTTCTACGGAGTATCGTTTTGGAGTCTCTTTCTCCCAATCCTCAGTCGGGATAATCCATTCTCTACCACTCAAACTTTTGAGTATTTGTTCGAATAATAGTCTATTTTCCACCTTCTCAATCTCTTCTCGAAATTTTACATATTCGGAAGATGTTCTAACATTCACTCCAACGTACACGCGTATTGGACTAATGTTTACAGTTAATTGCGAATATCGATATGCCTCTGTTCCAATTGTATTGAAGTAGAGCCAAGCCCAGTCGTAATACTCGTTTGTGCCCTTCTTTTTCGTCCTAGAAACGTGTCCGATTAAAGCTGGATTGACTTTCCTTAGTTCGGGCTCAATTTCAAGCTGTAACTCTTTCAGAGTATTTATCGGTTTTCTAATTCTTTCAGATGGTTCACAACATTCAAAAACTTCTTCTGAAAACCCATTAAATGGAGCCATTTCTGTTCAGTATTAATAAATGGTAATTTTATTTAACTCTGTTCCTGTTGGTATGCAAGATATGCTCCAGCCACGGCTTTTTCTTTCTTCTTAGCCCTTTTCCTAAGCCAGGCAATAATGAAGTCTTCTATCTCGCTTCTGTTATATGGGTCTCGCCACGCATGCTCCAAAGTCTCACACACATTCAAACCGCCAACCAAACCGAAATAGTAGAGAGCCTCTTGATACAGCTGTTCCCTATCGCCCTCACCGAGAACCACATCAAGGCTCGCAGAACTTAAAACATCGTTCAAAATCCTCATGAAAATCAGCCGACTCAAACCAACACCCACCAAAAATGCGCAGTCCACACACATTTCCCTTTCGCAGACTCATTATGCTCTTCCAACACCAAGAAAAAAGGGAAGATTGCGGGGATGTTGCCGAGAGCTCTTTGTTCCTTTTTTTCCCTGGCTCAAGTGATTCTGTAATTCTCTGAGTGCATTCTCCGAAATGAATCGCTACAATCAGAAAGATTAGTGACGTTTTAAAATACTTGTAAAGCTATTTTTATGAAAGGTGAGTCCATGCAGTCATCAACGCACGATACAGAAAGATTTGTGATAATAAGCGATGCCCACCTTCTTCAAAGCTATATGGGTGCATACGACGCAATATCCGATTTCAAAAATGCGTTGGATCAGGCTCTGAAGCTATCTCCTGATGTCATTCTCATAGCTGGCGATATGTTCGACAAGAGAAAGACAGAGACTTCTGATGTGCGTCATCCTGAAGGCGAAGAAGCGATGATGAAAATAAGAGAGATTTTCGAAAACATCAAACTTCCCATCTATGCAATTCGAGGAAATCATGAGGATGAAAGAATTCTCCAAGGACTCCAACAGACAGTCCCGAATTTTCATTACAGCGGAGACAAGTGGGAAAGGTTGGGCAACACGCAAGTATATTTCATGAATACTCGCTATGAAGCTGAGTTTTATGATGAAAAAATATTGGAGACAGATGTTAAAAATCTCTTAGAAGATAGAAACAAAAAGTGGAAGGCACAAAAACCAAAATATAGTCTTTTGGTTTGCCATGAATGGATTACTGGCGAAGAAGGAACATATCCAAAAGAACTTTTGACAAAGCTCTTAGAAAAATTCACATGGGTTATTAATGGTCACATGCATTTCTACGCAAAAGGATACTTCAACAACAGGAATTTAATTTGTCTGCCTTCATTGCTGCCTTCGCGATTACGTATAGGAAAATACTGGACAGAATATTATTCGTGGGAGGCTAAGGCTGATAATTGTATATGCAAGGAGAGAGCTTCTCCATTTGGCTTTATTGAATTAAAGATTGGAGAGGAGCCAATACTTCATAGGTTTGATCCCTCTGTTCAAATCATTAATTTGGAAATTGATGTAACAGGTCTTGATCTGCAAAAAGTTCGAGCAAGATTGAAGCAAGTTCTTGATGAGATTGATAGAAGACCTGACAAAGATAAACTGATTGTCCTGCCATCGATAATAGGAAGCTGCTCATTCTCAGCTAGTTTGCTTGAAGATATTTGCAGAGCCTATGAAACTCTCAACATACAAAAATTACTCGATGTGACTGGGAAAATTAGTCCGTTTGCGCCAAAGGTCGCCGTCAAGCGACCATTGCTTACTGTTGACCAGTTAAAAGAAGAAATATTGAGAAACTATCCAGAACTAATAAAAGCCCTTAAAAAATTTGGAATCTCCGCTTCAGTAAGCGATATTCGTGAAATATGCAAAACGCTGAACGAAAACCCCTACATTCTACAAAAATGCTCTGGGCCAGTGCACCAACATTTGACCAATTTACTTGAAACGATAACAAAAGAATTGGAGAACAAGAAAATTGTGAAGGATCTCCCAACCAACTTGATTCCCTTCTTAGCTGAACAATGTAGGAAGGTGAAATGAATGAAACTTATTCTGGCTGATTTTGACGGTATCTTTGGGCTGAAAGGAAAAATCAATTTTACTCCGAAAGCTCCAGTCATTTTGTACGCTCCCAATATTTCTGGGAAAACAAATGTTATAACCGCAATCCGAATGTGTTTTTTAGGACACAAAATCTTCAGGGAATTGAGTAAGGAAGAAGCTATACTTAAGCCTCTCAAAGAAGGATCTGCAACATTCTATTTCAGTCAGTGGGACAGAATCTTTAGGCTTTCCTATGTTTTCAAGCGGTTTGGAGAAAATGTAAGGCGCAGTTGCAAACTATCATCAATTCCGTTAACAAAGTTAGAAGGTTCTACTGGTGATATTCATAGAAATCTAGAAATACAAAGCTGGAAAGAGGAAGCTAAAACTCCGAAGGATATCAAGAAGAGACTTGAAGAAGTAGAAGTTTACCCAGAGATAATGGATATTCTTTTAGCATCTTCAAATATCGATGGATATTTGAGAGCAGTAGAAGGCGAAGTCTGTGAAATCCCAGAAGCTCTTTCAAAGCAGTTAACAGATGTCAAAAATGAAGCTGAACTGAATGTTAAGCGAATAGAGAAACTCAAAGGCGAAATTGAAGTCTTAGAAGAGAGTCAAAAGACCTACGTGAATCAACAAAAGCAACTTCTGAAGAAAATTGGTGTTAAACCAGTCAAAATAAAAAGTTTGTTCACTGGAAAAGTTGCTGAAAAACTTGATGCATATGGAAATCAAATTAATCAAAGGCTTGCTCGTGGAATACCTGAGGATACGCAGAAAGCAATTTTGGCTAATAATTCTCTGAAGCCTCAACGCAATAGATTAGAAACGATTGAAACAACGAGAGAGTCTCTTAAAAAATCGAAGGAATTCAAGAGTCTACTTAAAAGAGTAACAAAATTCAGAAACGCAAAAGAGCAATGGTCTCAGATTTCTGAAGTTTTGAAATCAGTTCCTCAAGATGCTTGGAGCCTAGATGCTTATGCTATTCCACATATCAAGAAATCTCTTCTAACAATGTTCAAAGATTCCAGCGATATTGAAGAGCTATTTAAACAGATTAGACAGAATTGTACTAAGATTAAAAAAGCAAAGAAAATAGCTTCAAAGCATGAGATTGACAGCCTTAGTTACCTTAAAAGAACTGGAGAAGAGTTGAATACAGCTCTCTCCCGCTTGAAAAACCCGCAAGAACTCCCGGAAGAAACTGTACCAGCTTTGATTTGTGTGCTCCCAAAACAACGCTTGCCAACAGTAAGTATACCAATCGATAAATACGAATCAAAACTAGCCAAAGTTTCAAGTGTCACTACCATACACGTGCCGAAAGAAATGTCTCCATCTGAAAAAAGAAAATTCGTTCTTCGAATTAAAGAAATTGAACGCAATGTTGCAGAACTTAAGAAATCCCTTGCGTTGTTCGGACAGGTTGAAATCGAGTTAGAAAAAATCAACGGTCTCGTTAAGACGTTGAGTAGAACGAAGGAAAAGGAGCTAACAGAAATTATCGAGTCACTTGAGGGCAAGCTTTCGGAAATTCAAAGATATTGGAATGGTACATCAACAGTGTTGTATAACAGTTTCAACCTAGGCAAAATATCTCTAAAGTTTAGAGAAGAAAGTTATGAGAAAGACCTCGGTGAGCTGCAGAAGAACTTGACTCAATGCCAGAAAAAGTTTGAGCAAGATGTAGGGGGAATCCTTTCATCATTTCCAAGACTAAAGTCGAAATTACTCAAGAAATTGGAAACCAATAACTTCGACGCTATTGCGGAAGAATTGAGCAGACGTGTTGAAAAACTTGAGAAAGAAAGAGAGATGTTAACTAAGCTCCAAAAATGGTTACAGAAAGAAGCGGAAACTGTTAAGGAAGCTGATCATGACTTGAAGTGTTCTCGCATCGTGTTGAAAAAAGTCATACCTTTCGCTCAAGTCTTTTACAGCTTAGTATCAAAGCTTATTAACCTAGAAGAAATCGTCGACAGTCTAGGAAAACAGATGGAGCATCATGTTGAGACAGCCTATAGTTCAATATTTGCCGAGCCCACATTCAAATTCACTCACATAGGAAAAGGACTGTTTGTTCCTAAATTAGATGACCAACCAATTAGTTTCCGTGGACCTTCTGGTTCTCAAAGTGCAGCGGTGAGTTTTGGTGTCTTGTATACGCTAGCTGATCAATACAAACTTCCACTGGTAATGGATGAAGCTGCCGACAGATTCGACCCTACCCGACTTGCCAACTTCTTGGAACTTGTTAAGACAACAACTGTAGGAACAAAAGAAGAGGATGCAAAACAAGTATGTCTTGCAATCTATGAAACCAAAAATGTTAGCCCAGAGATTTTGAGTGCTTTAAACACATATGAATGTATAAGGATTTCAAATACAGAGAAGAAAATTCAACAATATGTTCCAAAAACATGAGCGATCTCATAGACTTTTAATTCCGATAGTTCAAATACCATCCTGCAAACTTTTCATACACTTTTTTCAGAAGAAACAAAAAATTTGGTTCGCACCGTTCAGCGGAGCCTTAACGTGCCTTTGGCTGCTTAGATGTACTACAGAAAACAGAGTGAAACACGTACTATAATATTATACGTGGTTCACCTAATCTCTCATAGTACTCATCAATGGCTCAACTCCTTTAAGGGCTGAGCGACGCCTCGGAACTTTTCAGTCAACTACAATCACATGCCACCATACTAAAGCAGGATTGAAGCTAGTGAAAGTGAAACTAACATGAAGATATTCTCCGCAAAACCATTCTCGAATACGACTTGTTTAATTAATTGATTTCGAAAGTTTGTGGTTTCCAAGATATTGGTTGGCACGCGAAGCGCGCGCTCGTTTTTTACACTGTTTCTTCATCACGGTTTTTGCATCAGGGTTCTTTTCGCCAAAATAGGTTAAATTTGGCTTGTTTCCCGTTTTTGTGGGGGCCAGAGTCTGTTTGGCAAGCGTTTCCGTTGATGATGTACATGGCGTGATTAATGTTAGCTCAGGCTGAGGTTCCAGACGCTAAAGTTTTGAAAATGATTAAACGAGCCAAAGGTGTTCCTGCATTGTTAGACTTTTTAGGCTTATTTTCAGGTTATCGCCAAACTTCTGGAAATGTCATCCGATATTTTGAGCGTCTTCATTCTCTTATCGACCAGCCTTTTGAAGGGGGTTAGACTATTCCTGTGATTGCTTCTGTTTCTTTTCTGCGTTTTCTCCTTAGCCATGTTTTTATGAACTCTTCTATTTCGTGCTTGTTGTATGGGTCTCGCCAGGCGTTTTCGAGGGCTTGGCACTCTTCTGTGGCGCCTATAAGCCCAAAGTAGTATAGGAGTTCTTGGTGCAGCTGTTCTTTTTCGATTTCGTTTAGCCAAACCTGCATTTCCGAGAGTATAGCGGTTAAAATCATCCTGCTCATTTTACCAGTTGCCCACCGGGAAAGTCCTTGTTTTTCTGATTAGCATCTGAATCACTTGAAAGAGATTTTTGAGGTCATTATGGTTAACCATTCAGCCGTACCCTATCCACGTTGTCTCTTTTGGCATTGCCAGAATCTCATGGATTTTCATTCTTTTTTCTGGATCAATGCCCACAGCATCTTGGAACCTTGAAGCCTTCATTACTATTGCTGTGTCTGCACCAGCTCCTGTTCCTGCAACGCCTATAACCTTGTTCCCTTCATTTATGAATCCTGCCTCAAGTGCCATGAAAACTACTTCCACTGCTGTTCTAAAACCATGTCCGCCAATGCATATCAGAGTCATCCAAAAAAGGTCAGATTGTGGGCGTGAAATTTCAACTGTTTCCTTTTCCCACCAATTTCTGAACGTAAGAGGCTTGAAAGGTTCCTCAATCCAGTCAACTACTTTAACTCCAAGAGCATTAAGGCGGTTATGCTCTTTTTCTTTTATTAATGGAAACTTATATTCCGAATACTTTTGCCATGATGATGGACCACTAACACACACAACTTTCCTCTCTAAGCCCTTCTCTTTTAGATGCTCAGCGACTTTGATGACAGTTTTACCCGAGATAGAGGCAACTACGACAGCATCAACATCACCTTCTTCCGCCCTCTTAATCACAGTCTCGACAACTTCATTGGTGTTTTGTTCGCCTGGATATTCAAAGAAGTAAACGGTGCTTTTAGTCATAGCAGACCTTTTCCCTCCAACATTTTAAGGCTTCCATCATCAGATACCGTTAAGTCATTTTATGAGCTATTTACACATACTATAAATGTTCCTGTTCCGGTGAAAGCGTCGCAAACTTGAATTAAAGAAAAAGTGAAAATCAAATAGGCAAAGATGTTAAAAGCAAAAAACTTATCCGAGATCGCTTATAGCTACTGACTATGCAACGTGCAATAGAAAAGATTAACTTTCTTAGGCGTGGCATTATCTCAATATTAATTGGCTTATTTATTCTCGTAGTTGGAGCAGCCCTCTATTTAGAACTAAACACTGGAACAAGATTTCTAATTATCATCTTAGGATTTTCGATTCCTTTCTTCTTTATAGGGTCTCTCCTTCTTAGATGGCATTATGCAAATCATAAGAGAAATGGACAGAAACCTTCACCACAAATAACTTAACAGTACCTCCGTTTGTTATGGTTTAAAAGCATATAAAATATAAGGAAGTCTTACCATTACAGAGCCATCACTTGGGGAATCATAATGACTGAAAGGGCAGCGACTTTGACTTTAGTAACTTGTACAAGTTGCGGAAAATGCAGAAAGTTTGGTCGTCAATATAAGTGTCCAAAATGCGGTTTTATCGGACCATAAAAATGAAAGAGGGTTTAAAATGGGTAGTGTGATATTATCATACAAAATATTCCCAACAGACGTAATAGTTGACTTCAGCAATTTGAAAAAAGAAATTGAGACATGCTTGCCAGAGTTTGCTTCCGTCATGGGGTATGACGAAGAGCCTATTGCTTTCGGCTTGAAAGCCTTAATAGTGCACATTA
>Ga0315280_10006048_pt1 | contig 16880 bp, 14 predicted proteins | sample YL17G06_40_MG_FD_203697 | JGI IMG/M metagenome (GOLD analysis project Ga0315280, IMG submission 203697) | Sediment microbial communities from Yellowstone Lake, YNP, Wyoming, USA - YL17G06_40 | ecosystem: Environmental > Aquatic > Freshwater > Lake > Sediment | place: USA: Wyoming | collected...
CTCGGAGGAGCAGTTCCACGCGTCCCACTTTGCCCCACCTGCGGACGAGAACTCTTCTATGCTTCAAACTACAAGCGATGGTATTGCCTAGTCTGTGAAAGTCACAGGTAGAGCTACCCGCACCCTAGCTCTGCCTGACACCACTTCTCTAAGTCGCAGTTCTTGATCTGACTCCGCGTAAGCTCTGCTTGACGGTGCAGTCTCCTGCATCGTGCAGAGAGGCTTCTCAAGACACGCAAGAAAAAGATGAGGGGCGTGGGAATTCGAGTCTACTTCTCGAGTAGGCTTGTGAAGAAGTCGTGGTGTTCTTCTTCTTCCTCTTCGATCTCTTCGAAAATCTCTCGGGTGGCGACGTCTCCTTCCTTCTGTGCTATGTCCATGATCTCCTTGTACATGCTGATTGCTTCGAGCTCGGCCTTGACATCGAAGTTGAGCATCTCTTCGAGCTTGTCACCCACGCTAATCACGCTCGGTTTGGTTGTTGGTTTTCCTCCCAGATACCAGAGTCGCTCAGCGATCTTCTCTGCGTGCTTCATTTCCGCAACAGCGGTCTCTTTGAATCCCTCGGTGACCGCGTAGTGTTTGACGCCTTTCCACTGAACGTGCTGCCACATGTACTGGATAGAGACTTGTAGCTCCCTAGCGATCGCTTGATTCAACATGTCCAGAAGCTTTGCACTTGCCATAACATACCGGACCTCGAAAAGAATCACCCTTGATCGTCGATATAACTGCTGTGCATTACCTGCCGTGAGGAGAATGGAAGCAAAGTTCAAGAAAAGGGGAGAGTCCGTCTCGGTGGCAAACCGAGAACGCCTCTGAATGCGTAGTCGATTGCCGCTCTAGTAGTTCTCAACGAAGAGTTCGAAGAACGCCTTCTCGTGCTGGCACACTGGACACTTCTCTGGGGCGTCCTTGCCTTCGTAGATGTGACCGCAGTTGCGGCACTTCCACTTGACGACAGTGGGCCGCTTGAACACTTGACCTGCTTCTAGATTGCTGAGCAGCTTCAGGTATCTGCGCTCGTGGTGTGTCTCAACAGATGCCACACGACGGAACAAGCCGGCAATATCCTTGAAACCCTCTTTCTCAGCGACCTCGCCAAAGCCAGGATATAGGGTCGTCCATTCCAGCTTCTCGCCGGCAGCAGCTGCCTTCAAGTTCTCCGCGGTGGTTCCTGTGATGCCCGCTGGGTATGACGCAGTAATCTGGGCGTCTCCGCCTTGGAGACGGTTGAAGAAGAGTTGTGCGTGTTCCTTCTCGTTGTCAGCTGTCTCGGCGAAAATCGCTGAAATCTGTTCCATGCCTTCCTTCCTGGCCACGCTGGCGAAATACGTGTAGCGGTTTCTTGCTTGTGATTCTCCAGCGAAGGCTGCGAGGAGGTTCTTCTCAGTTTGGCTTCCTTTCAGCTCCATTTTCAACATCTCTCAAGAAGAATGTCTTGGTCCCACTCTTAGGCGCGAGCCTTGAGCGCGGCTTCGAATCTCTTGTTCACTATGTTCCAGTTGACGTTTTCAAAGAAGGCGTCGATATATGGAGGTCTCTTCGGTCCTTGGTCAGCGTAGTAAGCGTGTTCGTAGACATCAAGAACTAACAGCGGAACGGCGTTGAGTAGGCCGTACACGTTGTGGGCGTCAAGTCCGTTGTTGATGAGCTTGCCGCTCGTTAGGTCATAGACAAGTACTGACCATCCTCGAAGGGCAATACCACAGGCCTTGAAGTCTTCTTTCCATTTGTCGATGGAGCCGAAGTTCTTGTTGATGTGCTCCGTCAGCTTTGCGCTTGGAGCGCTGCCTTGCCCATCTTTGATGTTCTCGAAATAGAGCTCGTGCAGCACTACGCCCATGTAGTTGAAGCTCTCCTCGACCTTTAGAGCTCTATAGTCACTGAAGTTCTGATTCGCCTTGCTTCGGTCCACGGTCTGCATCTTGTCCCAGACCTCGTTGATCTTTGTGACGTACCCTTTGTAGTGGGTCTCAAAGTGGTACTCAAGTTGCTGGTCAGAGATACCCTTCAATCCTTTGGGTTTGAGTTCGTTCCTAGGATTGACTTTTGCAGACAAACTGCATTCATCTCGATAGCTACTCGATGATTGAGAGGTAAAAGGATTGTTAGTCAGGATTTCGGATCTGGGCAGCGAAGAGAATGCGGAATGATACGATACGTGTGAGAGGTCACCCACTTGGGGTTCGTGCCCGCCCAACGCTAATATCCGAGTTGTGCCCTACCTGATGACGTAGTTCTGAGAGGTCCGCCATGAGTTCTGTCAAATGTGAAAAATGCGGATATTCAATCGAGGAATGTAAGTGCACTTGCCCATACTGTGGCGAAACTCATCAATGCCAATGTTGCATCGGTTACGCGCGAGCCACGGGCGGCTAGATCAAACCGACTGAATGTCATGTGAATCAATAGACGAAGGTTCTGAATTTGGTCGTGAAGAACAGTTTCGCTTGGATGGTTGGAGGAGCACAGGGAAGCGGGGTCGATTCGGGAGCCAATATCTTCGCACGGGCTTGCTGCTATGGAGGACTCTATGTCTACGGAAACCGGGAGTATCATTCCAACATCAAGGGACTCCACAGCTACTTCCAGATTCGAGTCGCGGAACATCCTGTCTACTGCCACCGAAGCTACGTTGATTTGCTGGCGACCTTCGACGCTGAGACTCTGGTAAGACATCGTCGCGAAGTGAAGGCGAAGGGCGGGATAATCTACGATCCAAGCTATGACGCCACCGGAATACAGGACATACCAACTCTCCCGAGGGAGTCTGTGGATGAGTCGATAGCTTGGCTCAAAGGGAGAGGTTTTGGAGCGACAATTGCAGACCTGTTGGAAGACGCGAGGAAGGATGGGATTCAAACCTACCCTATACCGTACATGGATCTCCTCAAGCAGGTTGCTGCCGAAATTGGTGAACCAAAGATCAGCAAAGTCGCTAGGGTAACGAACGTATTGGTACTAGGAGTATCGTTCGCCATACTTGACGCTGACATCGTACTTCTGACGAAGGCAATCCAATCGATCTTTGGCCCAAGGCGCAGCGTGGCCGAGATGAACATCTTGGCTGCCCAGACCGCCTACGACTACACAAAGAAGAACCTCGCCAAAGGTTTCGGCGTGAAACTGGAGAGCGTGGAGGCCAAAGAGAACAGGATCTTCTTGATGGGGAATCAGGCCGTCGCCCTCGGAAAGCTCGCGGGCGGCTGCAGACTCCAGACATACTACCCGATCACCCCCGCGGCAGACGAAAGCGAGTATCTCGAGGCCAACGAGAAGCTGGACTTGAGCCCTTCAGGCAGGGCGCAGAGTTCTGAAGCCAGCGAGCGATCGTACATGAAAGAGGGAGGCTCAATCCTTGTGGTACAGACGGAGGATGAGATCGCGGCAATCAACATGGCCTCAGGCGCGGTGCTCACAGGGGTCAGGGCTTCAACCTCCACCTCTGGTCCAGGCTTCTCGCTCATGGTTGAGGGTCTGGGATGGGCAGGAATGAACGAAGTCCCAGTAGTCATAACATACTATCAGAGAGGCGCGCCCGCAACCGGACTCCCCACAAGGCACGGACAAGACGATTTGAGATTCGCAATTCATGCTGCCCATGGAGAGTTCCCCAGAATAGTCTTGACCTCCGGCGATATTCAGGAGGCCTTCTACGATGCCGCACTGGCGTTCAATTACGCGGAGCGCTTCCAAATGCCAGTCATCCATCTCCTTGACAAAGCCCTCGCGAACAGCAGCAATACGTACCCCGTCTTCGACACTTCCGGCATAAAGATTGAGAGAGGCCAACTTCTTGATCCGGATGATCTGCAGAAACTCCTACGAGACGAAGGTCAGTACAAGCGTTTTCAGCTGACGGAGTCAGGGATCTCGCCAAGGATCCCCCTAGGAGCCGCAGGAACCGTGTTCTGGAACACCGGTGACGAACGCGACGAAAGAGGGCACATCACCGAGCACCCAACAACAAGAACGAAGATGATGGAAAAACGCATGAAGAAACTCGAGCTCGTCGAAAAAGAGATCCCAGCCTCAGAGAAATACGGCCTGTTCGGCAGAGAAGACGACGCCCCGATAATAGTCAGCTGGGGCTCATCAAAAGGTGCAATTCTGGAAGCAAAGGAACTCCTTGAGGCCGAGGGAATCAAGATCAACTTCCTACAGGCTCGCATGATTCACCCGTTCCCCGCAGCAGGTTTCTCAGAGTTGCTCCATAGAGCGAAAAGAATCATTGATGTCGAAATGAACTACTCCGGTCAGCTGGCCGGAATAATACGCGAGACAACAGGGATAAGGATCGAAGATCTAATCCTGAAGTACAACGGTCGACCGATGACCTCTGACGAAGTCTACCTTGCCATCAAGAATGCTCTTGCAGGCAAAGCCCCGAAGAGACAGGTGTTGACTCATGGCGATTAAGGCATCTGATTACAGATCAGACGTGCATAATGACTGGTGCCCCGGCTGCGGCAACTTCGGAATACTGTCAGCACTGCAGATGGCGCTTGCAGACCTGCAACTGCAACCACACCAGGTAGCAATCTTCTCAGGCATAGGATGTTCTGGTAAAACCCCGCACTTCGTAAACGCAAATGGTGTTCATACTCTGCACGGAAGAGCGGTACCATTCGCCACGGGAGCCAAGCTTGCGAATCCCCAACTTGAGGTCATCATCATGGGAGGAGATGGCGACGGCCTTGGGATTGGGCTGGGCCACTTCGTCAGTGCCGGAAGACGCAACATCGATATGACCTACATGATCCATGATAACGGCGTCTACGGCCTCACGAAAGGGCAGGCGTCGCCCACCCTCCAATTGGGATTGCAGACGAAAGCGCTGCCCTTTCCAAACATGACGGGAGCGATCAACCCAATCGCTCTTGCTTTGACCGCAGGATACACCTTCGTCTCAAGAGGATACTCGTACGATGTCCGACATCTGAAGGAGTTGATGAAGAAAGCCATCACCCACAAAGGCTTGGCGCTCGTGGACATACTCCAGCCCTGTCCCACATACAATGACATCAACACGAAGGAATGGTATTCGGGGGAAGACCGCCCGGATCCGAAGACTGGGAAGCCTGTGCCGCGGTACTACCCGTTGGAGGAGACAGGCTACGACCCAGTCGTCCATACCCAAGGGGAGGACGTGAAGAAGATTGACCAAGCGACTGCAAAGTCGAGGGAGTGGGGTGACAGAATCCCTGTAGGCGTCTTCTACCAGAACGAACTCATGCCAACCTATGAAGATCGTGTCAGTCAAAGACTAAGCGACTACAGGATCAAACCACCCGCCAAGCAGACGATCAGCACGGACAAAGGACGGTCGATAATCAATCTGGGGAAGATGTTCGAAGACTTGCGAGTCACCTAACCTCTTTAGCTAACTCACGTATTGCACACAACGGGGAGATGCGCCACGACCGCGGAGAATGAATATGTGGTCGACGGCAACGCGGTCAACAAACTACTCGACGCCTATCAGCTTGATAGGCGAATGCTTCCCGGACAGGTCTTCGACATCGTCGAGAAGAAACTGGTCAAGGCCTTGCTCGATGAAATAGAGAGTATCAAGGCTCAGACTGTCCGATTTGTGAACCTTGAGGCAATCCCATCTGGACCTCATGGGGATTTCTTACATGCGATCTGTGGCGGGCTAGCCGAACTCATAGACTCGCTAGTTGAGAAGAAGATCGTAGTGACCGGAACAATCGGTGACGCAAGTCGTCTTCCGTGGAACCTGACATCTCGGATTGACAAGAACTTCAAAGGCTACACACCGCCCGATAGTCCGGCTGGAGATTCATAGGCCAGCTTTCATGAAAAGAAGCGACGGTTCCAGGGAATTCTACCAGGCCACGGGACCGCTAGACTGCTTAGGAAGAAGGGTGTACACACAAAACGGGAGTTCAAATTACGGCGCTCGCACTTACTCTGTGTTGTCTCTGACGGTCTAACACCCTAGGTTTTCCAGTGAACCCCCTTAGAAGAACAGAATGAACGCTCAGTCTCTCCGTACTCGCCGTCAATCGGTAAGCGCGAGTCGAACGCGTTCTTTCGTTCGCGCCCACGCATTGTAGGCTCTAACGTGTTGCCGCAAGTCGCTACGAAAAGTTCATGGGACCTCTTAGGAAAGGGGCGACCTGAGCTTTCTCGAGGCAAATGCTGGAAACGAAAGGAAAAGATGGGCCTGTCCAAAGTGCGGAGGCACCACCTCTTCTCATAACGGCGTCTGCTTCCAATGCGGAAAGGGCGCTACCGATAGGAAGATGACTAAGACCAAGCAAAACCATTTCTCACAACGGAATGGTGGACCTCCCAACTCTAAAGAGGACTAACACATCAATGAAACCAGAGTGATGAAGCCTTGGCAAGTGACGGAGCTCTAGCGTGGCTTGTTGACGCCTCATACGATGCAGGCCAAGTAAACCTTCGCTTCGTCAGAGCCAGTGACCTTGAAACAATCAAATGGACCGACAAATTCCAACCCTACTATCTTATTGAAGAAGAACACAGCGGTGAGGCAGTACGGAAGGTCAATCTCTTTACGCAGGAAACTGTAAGCCTCCAGAAAGTGAATTACGTCAAGAAACCTCCGAAAGATATCCATGCATGGGAGGCCGAGATTGACCCCGCCCTAAGCTACGTCTACGATAATGAGCTTCGTTTCGGTCTCCTGCACACGTTCAAGGACGATCATTGGCTACCCCAAGCCTCGCTAGAGGCTGGACAGGTTTCTCGTTTCGATGGACTGTTTGATGATCTCAGAGAGAAGGATCCTTTGAAGTATGGCCTGGTGAAAGAGGCTTACGCTCACGCAACTCAACCAGTTCCAAGAATTGGCGGAACAACGCTGGGGATCATTGATAGCGGTGGGACAGAAGAGGACTACTACAATGCGTTTCTCTTGAGCAGACTCGCGAACTTGCCCATCCCGAGAACCTACCGGAACCACGCAGTATCCGACTGGATACGTTCCATGTTGTACACGTACTATCGTGCCCACAACATACTGATTCCAACTTCAGAGGAGCAGAAACTGGGTGACAAGAGGAAATTTGTGACGGGCGCTCTGACAATATCCCCCGAGTCCGGCGAGTACTTCAACATGGTCGTGCTTGACTACGAGTCACTATATCCCGGCTGCATAGATGTCTTCAACCTCTCATACGAAACAGTACGCTGCTCCCATCCAGAGTGTCAGAAGAACAATGTTCCGGGATTAGATTACTGCATCTGCACTCGGCGACGTGGAATTTACTCTGCGCTCATCGGAGCCTTGCGAGACCTTCGTCTACGAGTCTTCAAACCTCTGCTCAAATCCGAACATCCAGAGTCGGAGAAGACCCTGAGCGCAGGTTCACGTACACTGAAGCTATTTCTGGTCTCATGTTTCGGCGTAACTGTTCGCATTCATGGACTGGCCAGCCCGCTACTGGCTGAGGCTATCACAGCCTACGGTCGCCATGTCCTCCAATCCACGTGGGATATGGCAAAGGAGAAGGAACTGAAACCCAAGTATGGAGACACTGACTCTGTCTTCTTGGACAATCCACCGAGAGACGATGTTGAGCGATTTGTTGAGTCCGTGAGGAATCGTTTCGGTCTACAGCTCGCATATGACCGCGCCTACGCAGTTTGCGTATTGAGCTCCGCCAAGAAAGCATACTTCGGCATTCTGCCCAACGGGGAGCCGGAGATTAAGGGCTTAGCAATAGCGAAATCTAACTCCCCAAAATTCTTCCAGGAAACCTTCCAGAAATGCCTAGCCAAACTCTCCGAGGGAAGGCAGTCAGCTGACGATTTTCAACGAGCCAAACAGCATGTCCCCGGAGTAGTGAAGGATGCTATTCGCGCCCTCCGAGAAGGGAGAGTGCCGCTTTCTGATCTTGAGTATCGCGTCGAACTGCGGGATGATCCTCGCGAGAAATCGAAAGCTAAGACTCTGCCACAAGCCTACCAAGCCGCAACGCTCCTGCTCAAGGAGGGGGAGGAGGTTCCCCAGGGTGGAGTTGTGGGATTCGTGAAGGTTCAGCGGTTCAGGTTCCAAGGGAGGCAGTTCACCGTGAAACCTACAACGCAAGCCAACACTAGGGAGATCAGCGTCAGTGATTACATCCGTAATTTGTCCTCGTCGCTCGCTCAGACCTTCGAACCCATGGGCATCAAGATCGAACTACCCGAGGCTGATCTCTCAGAGTTCTTGTAATCTTGATCCGTCGGTCATTTGCTGCAGTCTCCACTTCATGCCAGGATGGTCTCTCAGATGGTCCGCGTTCGGGAAGAGTAGACCAATGACGTATCTCTTGTTTTCAAAGAGGCTCTCCAGAAAACCGAGTTCGTCAGAATCGAGCTTGAACAGCTCATGGCAGAAGTTCCCAACAGTTCTCTTGGCCTCAGATAGGTCGAACCCAGATTCGCGGACGAGGTAGGGGCGCAAATCTGTAGCCACCTGTTTCTCGGTTATGACATCCGTAGGATTCTTCAGGAGATCAGCTCTGAAATCCCAAGGGATCTCAACGCAGCAAGAGAACACGGTGCACTTTCTAAGTGTCGAAGTGTCGATCTGATCGCTGGATCTCGCAAGAGCGCACGTGTCAAATAGGTCTCGCGGCGCATGCCGCTTGATAAGCGCCTCTATCTTGGACCCGTAGATCTCCTGCTTTGATAGAGTTCGAATCTGTTCTGGACCTGTTCCGAAAACATCAATCGGCTTCACCTCGACAGTCTGGAATATCGGAACACGGGAAGAAACGTAATTAACCTCAACCTTCAACCTGTCGGCGCTTCCAAAGATGTTGTTGTATTTCGCCTCGAATCTGTCTAAGGCATACTCGCTGAGATATGCATCCACTGCGTAGCCACCGGACTTCAGTATCTCTGTGATGCGCTGTCTCACGATCTCTCTGTCTTTCGCCATGTTGTTCCTGTCACCGTTCCGAGTCAAGACAAGATCGAGATCTATCGAAAGTCGTGGCAGCTGTGAGTAGCAAAGGTTGACAGCAGTCCCGCCTCTCAAGGCCAGATACTGGTTCAGTTCCCCTCTATTGACTTCGGATAGAATCTCAATCAGCCTATACAGCTTCTCAAGCGGCCAAGCCGGGAACCCTGTCTTTCCCGATATCTGATCGAAGTAGCTTCTATTTGGGATCCTAGGCAAAGCGTAGCGTCTCTTCCAAGTCTACTGGAACTATCAGGTTCCACTGTCTTTCCAGTTTTCCCGATCCTTTCTCTGTCAGAAAGTAGTAGACCTTGCTGGACAGGTTCGCCCGTATCGAGTCTAATTTCTTGTCGTCTAGATGCCAGCTTTCTCTTATCTCGTTTCGAGACAAGAAGAAGCCAAGCTTGTGAAATAGGACCTTCTTCCGTTCTCTGGTTGCATAGTCATAGAGTCTGCGGAAATTGATGTTCTTCATCGATACCAGGCTTTTGAAGACTTCCTCAACTCCGCCAGCGAGATCTATGCGGTCTATGCAGTCGAGTATCGTCTTTTCCCTGTCTGTGACTGTGAGTTGTGAATTGCTCCATATCGTTCTCTCTGTGCCTGTCAATTCTCGCCTGGGTATCCATTTGTAGTGTACCCTCTCGTAGCTGAAACTCCTGAATTGCCTTGGTGAGGCCAAGTCGACTGTATTGTAGGTTGCCGTGTTCGCAGCTCCATGGATTTCCAGTGCCGAGTGGTATGCCAGGCAATATGGGTGAGTAATCTTGCGTGCGAGAAGGAACTTGTCCGCAGCCGGTTTCTGATCGTCGATGTGCTCTTGGGGGACTACCTCGTAGAGTCCCTTTCGCACCCTCACCACCTGTCTTGAGCTCACTAGCTGCTTGAGCGTATTCATGCAAGTGGCCTTGTTTGGGATGAGAACGAGCGCTTCCCTGGTTGTGAAGAACCGATCACTTAGGAAGGCCCTATACAGCTTGGAGGTCATTACTACCGCCTTATTGACGCAATTACTATATAATATGGCTATTTCGTCAAGTCTATGGTAGCCCCGATTGCCAAACCATTGACGAAATGACTATCCTAGATAGCAACTCCGTCAATCCTCCGGTAACTCTCCCAAAGACACGACCCGTCAATCTAGGCGTGACGCGCCCGCGAGGCCTGATTGGACCTCAGCCGTGCGTGTGGGAACAAGCCATCGAAACGTTGCAGCAACTGGACGCCGTCCGACGCCGAATCAAGAAACTCGAGAAGCACCTGCAGATCGCGCAACTACACGTGCGCATGATTCAGAGTGAGCTTGGGTTTAAGGAGAAGAGGCGCCGGACCGCTTGAATGATGAGGATGCTAACATATGACGTCAATTTCGACTAAGCGGGGGAGCTCCCTACCCCTACCCGGTCTTGATGGTAACAACAAGGTAACAAGAAGTTACCAACATGAAGGACAAGCGCTTCAGGATCCCCGAGGACCAAGCCAAAGACTTCGAGGTCCTATGTGCACTCCTAGGCATCCCAGAGAGACAGGCAGGCCAGATTGCACTACGCGAATGGATGCGAAAGAACAGAAGCCAAGTCTCCTTGGAGAACTGGACCGAGACCAGAGGAGCCGTTGCACCCGTCAACCGAGCTCTTATCACGATTCAACTGACTGTCGTGAAGGCCGAACTTCAGGAAATCCTGGAAACCTTCAGAGCCATCAATCCTGGGTATCGACTCGAGACGCTTCACAAGCTGCAGAAACTTATCCCCACGGCCCAGACGCTCGTCGAGGAAACAGGCGACAAGGAACTGTGCGAGATAGTCGCCTCCATCGAGACCCCAACCAGATACTTGATGTCCACATCCCGAAGCGGCCTGCGTAGAAATGGGTGTCGTACACCGTTCTGTGCTTTCCCGGACGTTGCCTCCTCTGGAGGCCCCGTGCCCCGGTGAGTGTACGACCTTGAGTACCCAACCTAACAAACAGACAACCCCCCCTAAAAGGACGTATCTGAGGAAGTCACCCAGATATCCAGGGGCAGCCTTGGTCTATGCCCGTGTCTCGATTTCAGGGTTCGGGTAATGTGACGCCCCGTGGGAGGTCAATCCGTTCCGTGTGGTGATGCGTAGGGCTTTCTTCTCCCTATCCTCAAGGTAGCTGTTCTCTCTCCAAAGAGGAGTTTCAGAAGCTCGACTCAGATTTCGACACGAACCTTGGAGACTACGAGGAGATCTGGCTTTGCCATAGCCCTGGCGACACGTTGCCAGCGTACCAATCCAAATAGGAAAGTGCTAACGCTATCCGAAGGGATGTGCCCTTCATGTCGATCACAAAAAGCACACGACACTCCAAGATAGTATCTGTCTTCAGCGCACGGGCCATTCCGAGCCAGCCCACGAAGGTTCCAACCTACCCGATCTCGAAGCCATACCAGATGGAGGTCGAGCGGCTGAAACAGCGGTTAGGCTCTGGGCTCAGGGGCAACCTAATGGCGAACTGGGCAGTCACGGGTCGCCTCGAAGGACGCACATGGAGCGTGTGAATATCATGCCTCATCTGGATGGAATCGAGGTTCGCGAGTATCAGCGTGCAATAGCAGAGTCCGCGTTGGGGTCGAACACGCTGGTTGTCCTTCCCACTGGACTGGGGAAGACAGTCGTTGCGTTGCTGGTTGCGGTTGAGCGGCTCGGCATGTTTCCTGGTGAGAAGGTGCTGGTTTTGGCTCCGACGAGGCCGCTTGTGCTGCAGCATGCCCGCTTCTTCAAGGAGCATCTCGGAGGCGATGAAGTCTCTTCGGCTACAATGACTGGGGAAAGCTCACCCGAGGTGAGAGGAGTGCTCTTTGAGGAGTCGCGATTGGTCTTTGCTACTCCTGAGGTGATACGGAACGACGTTCATGAACACCGCTACACGCTCACGACCGTCTGCCTGGTCGTCTTCGATGAGGCTCACCGCTGCGTGAAAGAATACGCGTACTCTGAGGTTGCTGAAGCGTACAGGCGTGAAGCATTGAATCCACTCATCCTGGGTTTGACGGCCTCCCCAAGCGCTCGCAGAGATAGAGTCCTTGAGATCTGCGGGAAACTTGCGATCGAGAATATTGAAGTACGCAGTGAGGCTGACATGGATGTGGCGGGGTACGTTAAGCCGGTCTTGCTCCGCTGGGAACGAATCGCATTACCCGAAGGCTACAAGGACGTCAGCCAGATCCTCCACAGCGTCTTGGGTGAGAAGGTTGAGAAACTATGTGCCATGCACCTATTACCACGCAATGTGACCGTCACGAAGCGGATGCTGCTCGACCTGGGCGAGACATTGCATCGAAGACTCGCAAAAGGTAGAGCAGGTTACCTCTTCGGAGCGATGCTCCTCCAGTCACAGGCGATCTCGCTCCAACACGCGATCGAGCTCGTTGAAACGCAGGGAATCTCCAGTCTGACGAAGTATCTTTCACGGCTGCCTGAGAGGAAGAACAGGTCCTCCCGCGCCCTCGCGAACGATCCGCGAATTATCGACGCGCTGGAACGGTCTGAGTCTCTTGTGGAGGTGGAGCATCCGAAGCAGGCGCGACTAAGAGAACTAGTCACTCAGCAACTCGACGCCAAGGCTGACTCGAAGCTGATCGTTTTCACACAGTTCAGGGACACAGTCGAAAGAATCGTTGAGAACCTCAACCGGGCTAGCCGGGTCTCAGCCGTCCGCTTCGTCGGGCAGGCCACACGCGACCCAGAGGATGCGGGCCTCAAGCAGAGCGAGCAGGTAAGGATACTGGAGGAGTTCCGTTCGGGGCGTTTCAACGTCCTCGTGACCACGAGCATCGGGGAGGAAGGCCTACACGTGCCCGACGTGGACCACGTGATCTTCTACGAGGCCGTCCCATCCGAGATACGCTCTATACAACGTCGAGGCAGAACCGGCAGGACAAGCGTTGGAAGGGTCACGGTGCTGATGGCTGAAGGCACAGTCGACGAGGCATACTACTACAGCAGCAGACGCAAAGAACAACAGATGCATCACCTCCTCGAGACAGTGAAGCGGAGAGGCCTCAAAAGCCCTAGAAAACGGAAAACCACACTGCTCGACTACATCGAACCGTAGAGTCACTCTGGCAACGGAGTGATCACGTGGCCTAGAAAAGCCAAGAATGGCTTGGCTCTTCAATGCGAAACGGTCAGGGGAAAATGTTGCCTTCATCTGGAATATTGCCAGTCGTTCTCTGTTCCTGAGTCTCTCTTGGAGGCTGACGTTCGGGGAGCTGAGAATAGTTGCCATCACTCGTCCTATACAAGGCCAGTCTGCCGGTGGTTTCCCAGCTGTTGCCTGTAGAATGTCGAATCTGAATTGTCAGCACTTCGGCTGTTGGATCTTTCTTTCCAGCCCATACAGCGAGAGTGAGGTAATCTCCGCTTGGAAGACGGCTGGAGAACCGAGCTTTCGGCTGTGACCCACTCATTTGTCCTCAGAGTCCACTGCACTGAGTAAGCCTAGTCACGAGCTACCTTATGAAGGGGACTTGCAATAGCAAGCTTGCCCTTCAGGCAATGACGTCAGATTGCCATGGGCACTTGTCAGACAGTAAACTTGGCTTGGGCCTAGCTTGTTGACAACGACTGAGCTCCTCCGAACCGTTCAAGAACACACAGGGGGAGTGCCGGACGAGCCTCAGGTCAAAGCGATATCACATGGCGCGGGGGCTCTTTGGATATTAGCGGGGCCCGGATCAGGCAAGAGAATTCGATTTCCGGACGCAAAACAAGGAGGACAGGACGAGAACTTTGAGGACAGTTCTATTTGTTTGTTCAGCGAATCTTGACCGTAGCCCTACCGCTGAACGACTCTTTCATGGCTGGAGACGCGGATGGGAAGCAAAGTCCGCTGGAATCATGCCTGCGCTGGGTCGTAATCCCGTGACTCAGACGCTGATTGACTGGGCTGACCTGGTCCTCGTTATGGAACCTGACCATGCCGAATACATCCATAGGCATTTCAATTGTGATCCGAACAAGATGCGTATCCTAGACATAGGAAACAAGTACGCCAGGGGTGACCCAGAATTGATTCGCGAACTCGAAGAGAAAGCACTACCAATACTAGACATGGAAGATAGATTACGAGAGATCTGGGGAAAGGAGCACAGCTCGAGAAAGCAAGAATGAGAGAAAAAGGAGAAGTGACGCGGGAGGCAAACATCGCCTGCTTATAGATTCGCGCCATTTCCTTCGGCGGATTCTGGCATCGATCAGGATTTGCAGCAGTTTGCGAGCGAAGCCATCCTACCTAAGTAGCCAAACAGGTGTTGTTGGCACGCCCCAAAGGAAGGGGACAGAGAGAAAAGGGCGGCTGGATTTAGAATAACACGCCTTAAATTCGTGTGACATTCAAGTCGCACTCGATTAGTTCGATCCCCCTCTGTTTGGCCAATTTCCTGCAAGCTTCATCGAATCTGAAAGCGACCAGCATCAAACGCGGTTTCTTCTCAACATGACGTTACCCATATCCCGATAGCTGATCACAATCCTTCTCGTATGCCGTTCCTTTGCACTCAATGAGCACGGTTCGGTTTCTGCTGTCAATGGCAATAAAATCAGGCCTGTCCGTTTCACTAGTGGACCGCTCCGCCCGCTCCATTACCAGTCCCTCTTCCAACTTGTCGATTCTTTCGCCTAGGTACTTCCTAAGCCCTGCCTTGGCGACATCCTCAAATTCAGTCAGCCCCGACTTCGATACCACGTTTGTTTTGATGATCTGTATGGTCCTCAGAAATCCGAACTTGCCCAGATCAAGCTTGATTACCGTCTTGCCTCGTGCACGTGGACCCAGTTGGTTCTTGAGCCAATCAGGAAGTTCATGCCTGTCGAAGTGGTGTGGTTGGCGCCACCACTTGACTCCCAGCTGGTTCGGATAGTCAAATCCGTTCTCCTCATTACCAACGTCGTTCTTCTTGGTGTATCTGTAGCCCCTCACAACTTCGCCCACGTAGGCGATCATGTTCCCCTTGGCATATGCAAGAATCAGGTCCCCCTTACGAATCCCCAGAAACAGATGCCTTGATGTGCGAAAGCGTCCCCGCTGGGCCTTTGATGGAACCTTACGCAAAGAGCCGTACTCTGCCCAACCTATCGCACAGACTCGCTCACGTTTCCAGGCCTCAGCCGCCCCACGGGGGTCCAGATGATGTGTGACGATGGCATAGATTTCGCTCAATAAATCTCGTCCTCGAACAATTCTACCCAGGCATGATACCTTAAGACTTTCCGATGGTCGAGAAGAAGAACTCGGATTGTGTCCGAGAGGGTCGGATCCTGCCTGTCGTTCTTGAGCCTGCGAATCGTGATCAACAGATCGGCGTCATAGTGGTCAGTAGGTCTTCTTAATGCGTGGCCGCAGACGTCTCCGAGAAGTCAGGTCCGATCCGGATATACATCGCTCATTCTTCGAAATTCCTGATCGGTTGAGCAGATCCTGTTCTAGACCTTTCCCGAAACCTTGGCAGACCGCGTTATCAGCCATTGCTAGTCACTCACAAGTACGGTGCGGGGCTTCTTGACCATTCCCAACGTTTCGCACAAACACTTTTCCCCTATGGCTGATCACACAGACGCAATTCTCTTTTCGCGTTGCGCTCCCGCGGGTCGGGGTGAGTCACTCTGGTCTCCCTATGGGATCACAGAAAGAAGCTACTCGAAACAGAAACTGACAGCGCAAGCAATGAGAAAGCGCCGCTTCTCACAACCGTCTTCACCGTGAAGATCGCTGGATCCACCGAGGCTCCCCAAGGACCGACGCGGCGGCGTTCCAGGAGCAAACGCGAGAAGGACAAGGTCCACCAGGATACTCGAGACGAGCGAAAGCGACTCCTCCAGGAAGCATTCCACGACAAAATCGACAGTATCGGCGAGGTCGACGCGCTCACAGGATCAGATGCGCTTGATGTGAACCGCGGTGACATCTTACGCGACCCGAAACTCAGCTACATCCATCCGTGCTTGAACCAGGATGGGTCTCTGGGTAACGCTGCACGGTTGTGCATGAAGAAGCTGCGTATGAAATGGCCAGAACTCGGGAACAAGAAGCGTGAACGTGAAGGTTGGTGGACCGGGCGGGATTCGGACCCGCGACCTTCCGGTTTCTTGGTTGGCGTCTCATGCAAACCGGACGTTCTTCGGCCCCATCAAGGGCATACCAGGCTGAACTACCGGCCCTAGGTGCCGATACGAGGAAAAAGCACTTTTAACCTTTCGGAGACCACCCCGTCCCAGGCATCGCGCTTCTCATCGATTGATTCAATGAGACCTTCTGATGAAAAACCATAACAATCCTAAGATACCCATCGCCTTATTCGTTCGTTATCGGAAGGAACTCGTATGCCGGTTGTAGCCAGTAGAGATGGTGAGAAACAGGGTCTCCTGCGTGCGGCGGAGTTGATGATGGTTTCGTCTCGTACTGCTCCAAAATCAGGGGGAGTTGACGATGTCGACACCGTCCTAATCACCGGGAGGGAGAAGGACAAGATTGCGGCCGAGATGGATAAAATGGGCGACGAGCGAAAGATCGACGGCTTCAGACGTGACGCCGACAACGTGAAGCGGTCCGAGGCGCTACTTCTCGTTGGCGTCAACGGCAGAAAGAACTTCGGCCTGTCCTGCGGCGCTTGCGGTCACTCAACGTGTGAGGAGTTCAATCGCGCGGCCGCGGTTAGAGGAGTCGACTTCGAGGGCCCGAGTTGCGTCGTTAAGGCGCTTGATCTAGGGATTGCCCTCGGCTCCGCTGTGAAGACGGCAGGCATCCTGAACGTCGACAACAGGATCATGTATCGGGCTGGGACCGCTGCGAAACGTTTGGGCTATCTTTCCACATCAAATGTCGTGATGGGCGTCCCCATCTCCGCTTCTGGGAAGAGCATCTACTTCGACAGAAAGCCGCTGAAGTAAATCCTGCACTTGCCTGCGCT
>Ga0315280_10006049_pt1 | contig 16876 bp, 16 predicted proteins | sample YL17G06_40_MG_FD_203697 | JGI IMG/M metagenome (GOLD analysis project Ga0315280, IMG submission 203697) | Sediment microbial communities from Yellowstone Lake, YNP, Wyoming, USA - YL17G06_40 | ecosystem: Environmental > Aquatic > Freshwater > Lake > Sediment | place: USA: Wyoming | collected...
CGCAGTAAGTAGGATACCACGTGGGGTATCCCACTGTGGCCGTAAACAGCGTTAACAGGCTAAATTTTGATTTGCATCAGTTCGGGGCCTATGCCGAGTGAATCGGCATAGGCCCCGGTTGTTTTTAGGTGGGAGAAGATGGGGACACATTGGGGTTCTTGGTTCGCAGCTAAACCCGAAACGATATTTGGCCGATACCTCAAGTAGATTTATGCCGGGCAAAGAGAAAAACGTCCCATAAGAGAAGGTAAGGTGAAGATGCAATTTGCCCTTTATAACTGGGGCCGAGAAGCCTTTTAGCCGGGCGGAGGTGGGTTATAATAGCATTTGATGTCACCATAAAAGAATACCTCAAACAGATCGACGAGGCGTCGCTGCTGACGCTGAAACAGGAGCGTATGCTGGGTAAAATGGTCCTCGAGGAAAACGACCCGTGGGCGAGGGAGCAATTGGTGCGAAGCAACCTCAGGCTGGTTGTTAATATCGCCAAGAGGTATGCCGGCCGGGGGACGAGTCTGGGTGATTTGATTGAGGAGGGCAATATAGGGCTTATAAGGGCCGTCGATTACTTTGACCCTGACCGCGGCACTCGTTTTAGCACGTATGCAGCCTGGTGGATAAAGCAAAGTATCAAGCGTGCGCTGCTGGAGAACGTTCAGCCGGTGCACGTTCCCACCTATATGGTCGGGTTGATAAATCACTGGCGGCATACGATGTCAGAGCTTGAAAGCAAACTTGGCAGGATTCTTACTGTCGAAGAAATGGCAGATATAATGCATCTGCCGCTGCGAAAGGCAAAAATCATACACCGGATAGTCGAGACCCTCGGCTCTGCACCTGACAGTTCAGGCGGGGAGGAGCTGGACCAAGACCAGGTGCTTGAGGCAACTGTAGCGGACGAAAGTACAGGCAAGCCGGAAGATGCTATGGTTGCGAATGAAGCAAAAGCAAAGGTTTTGAAATGGCTCAACAAAATCGAGCCAAGAGAAGCCACTATCCTGAGGTTGCATTATGGTCTGGATGGAAGCAAGCCGATGACGCTCAAAGAAATCGGTAAGAAGCTGGGTCTGACGCGAGAGAGAATTCGCCAGCTTCGCCGTGACGCCCTTACCAAGCTTTATGAGTATATGAACGAAGAGTAGAACCAAATAATAGGTTAATAAAACTTGCGTTTTACTGGTGGTATGCTGACAATAGATACGGGCACATAAGCAAATATAATGTGGTGGATACCAGGGAAGGGAAATGAATGACGAATAAAGGGATTGAACTGGAAAGATACATCCGCAGTATCCCTGATTGGCCGAAGAAAGGGATACTATTTCGTGACATCACGCCATTGTTGGCTGACCCGCAGGCATTTGCAGCAGCGGTAGATGCCTTATGTGCCGGTTTTAGAGGTGCGGGAATCGAATACGTTGCTGCCGTGGAGGCCAGAGGCTTTATATTTGGTGCGGCGGTTGCAAAAGCGCTCGGAGCCGGCTTTGTGCCTATACGCAAGAAGGGCAAACTCCCCTTTAAGACCGAAAGCATCAGCTACAATTTGGAGTACGGCATCGACACATTGGAAGTGCATCGTGATGCCATAACGAGAGGAGCGAAGGTCCTGATGGTTGATGATTTGCTGGCGACAGGCGGGACAATGACGACGGCCTGTAAGCTCATCGAGAAAATAGGGGGACAAGTTGCAGGGGTAGCATTTCTTATCGAGCTTGGGGAATTAGCCGGCCGGGACAAACTCAGCGGCTACAAGATTAACGCTGTCATATCTTATTGATTGCTTCTTCCGCAGAACGCAATAGAGGTTGTAACAAGCAGATGTGGGACCGAAGACTTTGAACAAAAACAAAGGGTTTGGGCGCTGACCTGAACCTCTTTTGTTCAAGTAGGGTACAAGGGCTTCGGAGACAGTCGGCTTATCTTTTTCGCTGTGCCAGTAAAACCGCAGTGCCCAGACCGAGCAAAGCGAACGTTGCCGGCTCAGGGATTATGTTGTGCGTCAGAGAGAAAGTATAAGGCGGACCGTCAGGAACACTTAAATCAAACTGAAGTGTAACAACCTGACCGTGCTCCACGGGAACCGGCGCCCAAAACTCCAGTCTCTGAGGGTTTGGATAAACCACTGTTTGGAATTTTGTACTTCCTGCGGTTCCGGGGACGAAGGTAACATCGTCTGCTGGGGCAAGCGTCAGTATATACCCTATCCATGTGAAGCCACTCTCATTTGTAGTGGTTGAAGTGATAGTAAACGTGGAATCAGCTTCGGCGGTCATAATGACATCGACAGGAATAACCGTTGAGATTGCCTGAGTGATTACAGCGCCACTATCGGACCACGTAAAAGGCTCACTGCTGGAAAAACTGACTAACTTTGCCTGGGCGATGCTGGTGGATAATGTGACCACCACTGTGAGAATAACAACATATTTGTTCATTTGAGTCTCCTCCTGAGACTTTTCCACTATCAATCCGTTCTAACGCTAATATTTTATTATTATTATGCGTTTGGGCTATAAGAAATGCAATGATTTTTTCTGCATTTTTGCTCAAAGACAGTTTCTCCGGTGTTATTTTTCTGTAACTATAAAGAGGACAAGATATTAAAGCCGGCAAAAATTTGCAATTTTTTCTGAAAATCCGGTAAAAAACCTTTTACGGGGTTCTGACAGGAGTCCTTTTAGCCGGGATGCGGACCTGATAAGTCAGCACGGTATTCTTTTTGCAAAGGCGATACGGTCGTTATTGTGGAAGTCTTTTTCGATTTTGATTTCACCAAAAGCTTTTGTTTGTTCGAGCAGTTGTCTAATTGCCTGTCCTTGCGCATAACCTATTTCCAGCAGCAATGCAGCATCTGGTTTCAGGAAAGAGCTGGCGTTTTCGATAATCCTGCGATGAACATCCAGGCCATCTGTTCCCGCAAACAGGGACAATTTTGGTTCGTAGTCTTTTACATTTTTGGCAAGTGCCTCAAACTCCGATGCGCTTACGTAAGGAGGATTGCAAACTATCAGGTCAAATTTTTCCGTGTCTATTTGAGGGACGAGGGGCTCAAATAAATCGCCGGCAAGCAGCGTGATTCGATTCTCAAGCCGGTGCTTTTTTATATTCGTGGCGGCAACTTTCGAAGCAGCGTCAGATATGTCTGTTGCGATTATCCGGGCGTTGGGATAGTTTTGGCCGATTGCAACGGCGATGCAGCCACAGCCGGTGCACAGGTCGCAGACAAATTGAGTGCCGATGCGGGACCCGTTAGAAATTTCCTCTTTTTTCATCATATTGCCTGCCATAGAATTTCTAACGGGGCGGGTTCGCAGAAATTCGATAGTGCGCTCTACGAGCAATTCTGTTTCCGGTCGGGGAATCATACAATCGGGGGTAACGTTAAACTCCAGAGAATAAAATTCGGTTTTGCCGATAAGGTATGCAATCGGCTCATTCTGGCCGGCCCGTTCCACTAAATTATGCAATCGGTCTAATTGCTGGCTGGTGACGGGTTTGTTAAATTGAGTGTATAATTCAATTCGCTTCATTTGCAGAATGTGGCTGAGCAAGAGTTCTGCGCTCAGGCGAGGCGGGTCAATACCCTTTTTGGTGAGGTATTCAGTGATCCACATTAACAGTCTCTGTATTGTCCAGGTATCCATAGGGAAATGGTACTGCGCTTGCAGTGCAGGCACGGATGCTATGTGCGGTTCTTAATCCTGGCGTCCGAAGAACGGGAATAGCTGTTTCAGTTCAGCGACCGAAGGCTGACGGCCATATTCACAGATCTCGAACGCCTCGGCATGGCCAATCTTTTGCCCTTTCTCCTGGCCATAAAGCTCGATTAGTTTTGCCCGGAACTTATTGGCGGTGGCCTGGTCTCTTGCAGCAAATCGCTTGCTGACTTCCTGCCGGCGCTGCTCGCGAGCAGCCGGCTCCTGTGGGACGGGAACAACCTTCTCAAAATTGCCCGTCGCCCACAGCGACTCAATCTGCGATTCTATGCACCAGAGCGCATTTACCTTCTTCTCGAGTACATCATCAATCCCTACAACAACGTCCGGCTCGAACGGCTGGGGCTTTTGGAAATTGTCCACAAGATACAAAAACACCGGATTTTTTGCTATCTGTGGCACATCGGGGCAAAAGTGTGCGACCGTAACCATAAACGCTGCGTCCTGCATCAGGATGCCGGTGTATCGATGGTCGGGATGATAGTCGTTTGGCCGGTGGCCTATCACAATGTCCGCTTTCCATTGGCGAATCAGACGCACAAACGTCTTGCGGTTTTCGAGCGTTGGCATAAGCTCACCATCGTGAATGTCGAGGACTTCGGTCTCGATGCCAAGTATCTTAGCAGCTTTTTTGACCTCTTCCGTTCGGCGTTTGGCCAGAGGCCCTCCGGCCATTGTTGCATGGCCAATGTCCCCGTTGGTAGTTGAGACGAATTTGACTTTATGGCCCTGGGCAGCCCACATTGCCGCGACACCACCGGCTCTGATTTCACAATCGTCCGGGTGCGCACCAAAGACGAGGATACGCAGTTTGCCCTCTTCAGACACCGGGACATTTTGAGCAGCAGAGAGGGAGTAATCGCAAAGAACGAATATCAATGTCGCTGCTGCCAGAACCAAAATCACCGAACCAAGAATTTTCGTTTTCATAATTTTTCTCCTGCTTAAATATAAATCTTGTCCATCATTCTCGGAAAGGCGATGCACTGTCGGATGTGCTTTTCGCCGGTTATCCAGGCAACGGTTCGTTCGACTCCGAGGCCGAAGCCGCCGTGCGGCACCGAGCCGTATTTTCGCAGGTCCAGATACCAATCGTAAGTTTCGGGATTGAGTCCCTGCTGGCGGATTCGGTTTAAGAGGCGGTCATAGTCATCTTCTCTGACAGACCCGCCGATGATTTCGCCGAAGCCAGCGGGGGCGAGTAAGTCGAAATTCAGGGTGACTTTTTCATTTTGCCTGTCGGTTTTCATATAAAAGGCCTTGGCCTCTTTGGGGTAGTGCGTAACAAAGACGGGTTTATCGTGCATCTGCGAGATAATGGTTTCATCTGAGCCGCCGAGGTCTTTACCCCATTGAAATTCAGCAGCCAGTTTGGCGTGTTTGGGATTATTTTCGATTTTTGTATCTGTCTCGGCGAGGTCGTTGCGCAATTCGATTAGCTCGGCGGCAATTTTGTCCATCTGCCATTGTTTTAACTGGCCGGTCTGCTGCTTTTCGAGTTCGGCGATTTTGGATTCCAGTTGCTGCTTTTGATTTTGCAGCTCTTGCAATTCTTCAGCAAGAAAATCCCTGGTTTTTGGGCTGGTCAAAATATCGACGGCCTCTGTGTAGGTGAGTCTGTAGAAGGGTGGTTTTACTTTTTCAAGCGAGGCGATGTCAGCCCCCAGAGTTTCGAGCTGACTTTTATTATTTTGCAGGACCTGGGCGACGATGAAGGAGACAAAATTTTCGGCCAGTTCGAGCAGTCCATCGAGGTCGATGAAGGCGACTTCCGGCTCGACCATCCAGAACTCTGTCAGATGCCGGCGGGTTTTGCTTTTTTCAGCCCTGAAGGTTGGGCCGAAACAATACACCCTGCCGAAGCTCATCGCGGCGGACTCCAGATATAATTGACCGGTCTGGGTCAGGTGCAGTGGCGTACCGAAATAATCAACTTCAAAAAGCGTCTGCTGGTCCTCGCCAACAATCGTTGTAAAAATGGGCGTGTCAATCAGCGTAAAGCCGTTGTCGTTGAAGAACCTGCGAATGGCGTCAATGACGGTGTGGCGGACTTTGCCGATACACCACTGCCGCTGCGAGCGAAGGTGCAGGTGGCGGTGCTTGAGCAGAAAATCAATGCCGTGCGATTTTGGCGTGATGGGATAACCTTCTGCCGGAGAAATTATCTGCGCATCGGTTACAGCCAGCTCGTATCCGCCGACGCTTCTTTGTTCCGCTCGCACAACGCCTGTCACCGTTAGCGAAGATTCCTGGCCGAGGCGACCGAGCTGCTCGAAAATCTCATCAGGCACTTTGCCTTTCTCGACAACGCACTGACACAGGCCGGTGCCGTCACGGATGATTAGAAACTGGATTTTGCCGCTCGAGCGCCAGTTATAAAGCCAGCCGGCAAGAGTAACCTCCCGTCCTACATTATTCTTTAATTCGGATATATAAGCTTTAGGGCTGTTCGGCATCGGTTTTTTCCTTTTGAGTTTTGCGTCCTTTTGTTGGCCAGATTAGCCAATCATCGGCTCCGGTTTTTTCTTTATCCCATCTATCGCGTTTGCCATCTTCGTCAATATTGTTTTCGCCTTTGCTGTATAGTTTGAAACTATCATCGGCGAGCTTATATACAAAGGAACTGCCATTTATAGGGTCAACGAAGATTTCCGCAGGGGCAAACGGCTTTATTTCATCCAGATTTTTAGGCCAATGGCCGGTCTGGTTCTTGCAGCGTCGTAGTGCAGTGAGAATTTGAGTTCCACGGCGGTCTGTAAGTAGTTTAAGGTAGATTTCATGTGTTCGGTCGAGGGATTCGCGGGAGTATCTGATGCCTAATCCATATCGATACCACCAATACCAGTATCTTAGGTGCCCAATAAAGCTAAGGTCTTTTCTTAATTTACTCTCGAGTAATCTTTCGACCTCAAGCATTTGTGTTAAATCCGTGCTCCAGGTGTTCTTCATCTGGAATGGGATTGCTTCTATGGTTTTTAGGTGCGCTTCATTAGCGTCACCTTGCACAATGAAGCTTGCCATAGCGTGCAGAGAGATTGCTTCGACAGTTATACCGAACAGATGATCGAACATCGCTGGTTGCTGACGGATGTGCTTTGCCAGTTGAATAAGACAGATGTATTTTTCGAGCGCTGCATCGACTCGGCCTTCTGCAATATCATTGTTGGCGGCGCGGGCAAGCAAAAAAACCCATTGACGGATAGCGGCCAGGTTAGGCTTAGGCATTTGGGTAATGCTAGGTCTTATTGGGAATCTGCACTTTTCGATTTTAGACGCCTCGATCAACCTGGATATTATTTCCTGCCGGTCTTCAAGCCACTTGACGAGTTCTAGGTAATCTTTACTTGGCCACGGCTGAATTCTTGTTATCTGCTCCGCTTGCTCATCGAGGAAGTTGATCGTAAACGAATTTATATCGTAGGTTTCAAGTATATGGTTATAAATGGTGGCAGCGTTTTCAGAAGCGGGTATTGCCCGGTCGGCCTCAATTGCAGCAAGTTGCTCATCTACGGTTTGACGTTTCGATGGGCTAACTTTCCAGAAGAGAAGGCAGATAACGGCTGCAATTACTATAACAGTCGCTATGACCCAAAGCCGTTTAGCGGCAAATTTGCAAGTTCCACATTTTTGGTTTTGCTGAGCCTGTTCAGACATCTTACGTATCCAGCTTTTCTCGCAAATAGTTGCGTAACTGGTCGGTTGAAACCCTTATCTGTTCCATCGAGTCGCGTTCGCGGACGGTTACGGTTTGGTCCTGCAGAGTCTGGCCATCGACGGTGATACAGAATGGTGTGCCGGCCTCATCCTGTCTGCGGTATCGCCGGCCGATTGCGCCTTTTTCATCGTAGAAGCAGTTAAAATGTTTTTTCAGGTCGTTGTAGATGTTGCTTGCTACCTCCGGCATACCTTCTTTTTTGACCAGCGGAAATACGCCCACCTTAATCGGTGAAAGTGCAGGATGGAATCTTAGAAGATTTCTCGTTTCGCCGCGGACTTCTTCTTCATCGTAGGCATCGACTAAAAAAGCGAGCGTGCTTCTATCGATGCCGGCACTTGGTTCAATGACGTAAGGGATGTAGCGTTTCTTTTTCTCGTCGTCAAAATAAGAAAGCGGGCCGGACTGGTAATCTTCGGATTCGCCGGCCAATTCGATTTTGGATAGGTCGCGGTTGTTCTCAAACCATTTATTGAGAGTCCTTATGCCGCGTTGGTGCTGTCTTAAGTCAAAGTCGGTGCGGTTGGCGATGCCTTCCAGCTCCTGCCAGTCGCCGCTGCCGAAGGGAAATCTGTATTCGATGTCAACACAGGCCTTGGCATAGTGTGCAAGCTCCTCGCGGCCGTGCGGGCGGAAACGAAGGTTTTCTTTCTTTATGCCTAAATCAGTGTACCAGTTGAAGCGATGCTGTTTCCAGTGCTCGAACCACTGCTCATCGGTGCCGGGCTCGCAGAAGAATTCCAGCTCGGCCTGTTCAAATTCGCGTGTGCGGAAAATAAAGGCCTTGGTGGTTACCTCGTTGCGGAAGCTCTTGCCGATTTGAGCGATGCCGAAAGGTATTTTGATTCTGGTTGTGTCGAGGACATTTCTGAAGTTGGCAAAGATTCCTTGGGCGGTTTCGGGGCGGAGGAACATCGTCATCGAGTCATCGATATTGGCGCCCATCCGGGTTTCAAACATCAGCCGAAACGGCATCGGTTCGGTGAATTGTCCTACTGCGCCGCAGTTGGGGCATATCTTATTGCTCAAATCGCCGGTTTTCGCCATAGCTGCATCGAGTGCGATGTGCTCAGTATGTTCCTCATTATGGTCTGCTAAGTGGTCAACGCGGGTCCTGGTATTGCACTTTTTGCATTCGGCGACCAGGTCTGCGAATTTGTCTGCGTGGCCGGAGGCCTTCCAAACCAAAGGGTGCATAAGGATGCTGCAATCCAGGCCAACGACATCGTCTCGCGTCTGGACCGTGCTTTTCCACCAGGTCTTTTTGACGTTGTTTTTTAGTTCAACGCCGAGCGGCCCGTAGTCGTAGCAGCTTGCCAGACCACCATAGATTTCGCTGGACTGAAATATAAATCCCCTTCGCTTACATAATGATACGATGTCATCAAGTTTCGTAATTTTCGCCATATCTTGTCTCCATAATCATTTAAGAACATTATATAAACAAAACTGCAAATTACAAGGATAGAAAGATAGGGTATGGGGATAGAAAATCCGAAATACGAAGCACGAAATTCGAAACAAATTCGAATGCCCGAAGCCCAAAAGTCAAAACAAGCCACGATTCACGAATCACGAATTGGGCGGGTTCTGTCTCATCTTTTATTCTCGTTCGTCACTGGGGCAGCTTGAGGCCGAGATCTTTCAATGCTGTCCGGACCTGTTTTCGCACTCGCTATCAGGATTGCTCATAGACCACTTTTCCTTCCTTGTGAGCGTATCTGCCTACGGTGCCGGGTATATGACGGTCTCGCTCGAATTCCTCCGGCGTCAAAATCACTATATCTCTTGCCAGGTTAAGGCCACGCAAAGCCCTGTCCATTTCGACCATTAAATGTCGGCGTTTACCTTCGAGGGGACATATAACTAATATATCCACATCACTGCGGTCGTCGGCTGTGCCTCTTGCTTACGAGCCAAAGAGAATGATTCTCTGAGGGTGAAACCCGTTTACCAGCCGGTCTTTTACTTTCTGAAGTACCTCATCGCTAATCATAAACACGATTGTAAACTGCAAGGGCCGGAAATTCAAATGCTTTTGCGGATAGCTTCACACCAACTGCTCGGTGCTTATTTCTCGTTGATTTCTCCTTTTATCTGGCTTAGCAGGTTTATTGCTTCAATGGGGGTAAGCTTGTTAATGTCGATAGAGGCGAGTTTTTCCAAAACGGATTTGTGCTTTTGCACAAAGAGGGTGTCTTTGTCGGGTTGTTTGGTTTTGTGTTTTGCAAGGTGGTCGCCGGTAACTTCTTTGGTGAAAGTGCTCTCCAATTCTTCGAGGATTTCTTTGCTGCGCTCCAGGATTGATTGAGGGACGCCGGCTAATTTTGCTACGTGGATGCCGTAACTCTTGTCGGTTCCGCCGGGTAAAATTTTGTATAAAAAGACGACCTCATCCATCCATTCCCGCACGGCTACGTTGCAGTTTTTGACGTTCGCAAATAGCTCCGCTAATTCAGTCAGCTCGTGATAGTGGGTCGCAAAGAGCGTTCGGCATTTTACTTTATTTGCGATATGTTCGGTAATAGCCCAGGCCAGTGCCAGGCCATCGTAGGTGCTTGTGCCGCGTCCAACTTCATCGAGTATTACCAGCGACTTTTCGGTGGCGTTGTTGATGATGTTTGCGGTCTCGGTCATCTCGACCATAAATGTAGATTGGCCCCGGATAAGCTCATCGGAAGCTCCCACGCGGGTGAAGATTCTATCGACCAGTCCTATCTGGGCGTCTTCGGCGGGGATAAATGAGCCGGTCTGTGCCATCAGGATAAGTAATGCTACCTGTCTTATGTAGGTGCTTTTGCCGCTCATATTGGGGCCTGTGATAACGAGGATGTCGCCGGCACCATTACCTATCTCGATGTCATTAGGCACAAACTCGGAGCCAAGAATCTCAGCAAGAACCGGATGTTTTCCATCGTGAATGATGAGTTCGCCGCCGCCAGTTACCTTTGGTCGAACATAGTTGCGGCGTTTCGCCAGATATGCAAGGGCCGCCAGACAATCACACTGGGCAATTGTATCAGCAAGGGTCTGTAGTCGGCTGACGTATTGAGCGGCCTGCCCGCGAAGGTCATCAAAGATTTGCTGCTCAAGTTCGAGGGACTTTTCCTCGGCGCCGAGGACCTGAGTTTCGTATTTTTTAAGCTCTTCGGTGATGTAACGCTCGGCGTTTTTGATTGTCTGCTTGCGGACGTAGTCGGCGGGGACCTTGTCTGCTGCGGAGCGGCTTACCTCAATATAGTAGCCGAAGACCTGATTGTAGCCGATTCTCAGGTTTGTGATGCCGGTTCGCTGGGCCTGCTCTTTCTGGTAGTTCTTTAGCCAGCTTTGGCCGTCTCTGGAAATCGAGCGCAGCCGGTCGAGTTCCTTGTTGAAGCCTGTTCTTATTACGCCGCCATCACGAAGATGCGAGGGACATTCCGGCTCAATTGCAGCTTCGAGCAGGTCAGCTAATTCGTCCATGCTATCGCATTGGCCGGCCAATCGCATAAGCAGGTCGGCGTGGAATTGTTGCAAGACTTGTCGCAGCAGCGGTATCTGGCGAAGCGTTGCTGCGAGGGCCAATAGGTCCCTCGGAGTGGCCCGAAACGTGCTGATGCGGGCTGCGATTCTCTCGGTGTCGGATACATTTGAAAGCAGTTTGCGAATGTCGGATAAACCGGCGTCAGCGTTTTTTAATTCCTCAGTGGCATCCTGACGTAGCTCGATGGCGCCGAGGTCGCACAGCGGCATACACAGCCAGTTTCTGAACATCCTGCCGCCCATACCGGTCAGCGTCTCATCCAGACAGTCCAGTAATGTTCCCTTTGTGCTTTCGGTGCGAATAGTTTGCAGGATTTCCAGACTTCGCAGCGAGGCCGGGTCGATTTGCAGAAAGTTCTGGCGCTCGATTTTCTTCAAGTTCCGGATATGGCCGAGCGTGGTCTTTTGTGTCTCGTTGAGGTATTCGATGATGGCACCGGCGGGCGGGATGAGGCCATCGTCATTGTTACTAATGCCGAAGCCTTCGAGAGTGGCGGTGCCGAAGTGCTTTAGCAACCGCTGCCCTGCCTGATAGGGGTCGAAATACCAGCTCGGACGTTCAGTTACGGTGGCCTTGGTCAACTGTGTGATGTCCTTGGCAAGCTTTCTTGTCTCGGCTTCAAACAGTTCGCCGCGTCTGTCGGGCAGCAGACACTCGGCTGGTGAAAGTCGCAGCAGCTCATCGAGCAATTTTTCTTCAGGCAACTGCTGGGCGAAAAAGTGGCCTGTTGAAATATCGACCCAACTGATAGCGGCCTGTTTTTTTACGCCAAGACTGATGGCACAGAGGAAATTGTCCTTCTTGGCATCCAGCAGGATGTCATCGGTGAGTGTGCCCGGGGTGACAATCCGAATGATATCGCGTTTGACGACGCCCTTTGCGGTTCTGGGGTCTTCGACCTGCTCGCAGACGGCGACTTTATAGCCGGCCTCTAACATTTTTTTTAGATACCCATCAACAGCGTGATACGGGACACCGGCCAGCGGGATAGGGTTATCGCCCTTGTTTCGGCTGGTCAGGGTCAGGCCGAGGACCTTCGAACAGGTTTTGGCATCTTCGTAAAAGGTCTCATAGAAATCGCCCATTCGAAAAAACAGTATGCAGTCGGGATACTTTTGCTTGAACTGGTGAAACTGCTTCATCGCAGGGGTTAGTTTCTCGGTTATTCCATCCATAGGTGCAGATTATACACGAAGTCGGCCGTTTAACAACTCTAATTGAATTGTGTTGCATTGTGCGTATTGCGGGAAAATGCAGAAAAAGATGGAGGCTTTATGCTTTTTGTTTTTGAGCCTTGATAATTTCGGTCAGCGACCTTAGTGCCTGATTAACTGACCGTGGTGTTTTAAATACTCTGGCCACATCGGGGTCCAGCAAAACAACATTAGTTCCTGCTTTGTATTTACTGGCGTATTTGCCTCTGACACCTTTACTAAAATCATATTCTTTTCTCATAATTCCAATAGCAAAGAATTATATTGAACGGACTGCACAATTTTAGCACGCGGTATGGCATCTGCCTACCATTTATTTTTGTTGTGCATAGCCACCCTATATTTGGCCGTTTAACAACTCTGTTACCAGTGAGATGGCTTTGTGTTTTGATTTGGTTTTTGTTAGTTGATTTAGCAGTTCTTCCTGTCGGGTGGTGAAACAAACAGTGGTATGAATGTCAAAGTCGGCGACGCCGCAGATTTGCAGGATTTTGCGGGTCAGATTTTCAATCCCGGTGCCGAATTTGGCGCTTATCTGGACTGTGTTGCTTAAAATTCCGGGCAGTTTGCCGGCGTCGAATCTGGTCGGCAAATCGGATTTGTTCAGGATAGTTAAAATTCTTTTTTCAGCGATTTTTTTCAGGAGTTGGCTGTCGAGAAGGTTTTCTGGCTGATTATTATCCAGAACCAGCAGAATCAGGTCTGCCCGGTCTAACATTTCGACGGTTTTTTCCTGAGCGGCCTTTTCAATAGTACCTTCGGGGACTAATTCGAGCCTTTCGTTCAATCCTGCGGTGTCGATTAGCTCTATGGAAAGAGGTTCGATTTGGCATCGGGCTGATACCCAGTCTCGGGTTGTGCCTTTAAGGTCGCTTACAATTGCTTTTTGTCGGCCGGCCAGGCAGTTTAAGAGGGTGCTTTTGCCGGTATTCGGCGGGCCTGCGAGGACGGTCGTGCAGCCATTGATAATCAGTTTTGCTATTTGGCTGTCCCGAAGTATCTGCTCGGCGTCAGATATTATTTCTTCAGGGGAAATTGCGTTTATATTCTGCAACCACTGTGCCGCTTTCTTGCTTAGACCACCCTCGATTTGATTTACGATTATTTTTGTGCCCTGGAGTGTCTGCGCTTTTAGTTGGGCCAATTTGGCTTCGACCGTGACAGTACTGGCAGGTTTTTCTACAGTGAGCATTTTGGCCAGAAGCTCTTCCGCCGTCAGCAGTGTAACACCATTACGCTGGAGCAGTTGCATTATCATTTCAACGATAAGCGGATTACCGTGACAGTGTATTGCGATAGCTTCAGGTCCTTCGCAGCCGATTGTAACCTGGTCGATGGTCTCCTGGCCTGAAGGGTCAATGATTGCACCGAGCAGGATTTTGCCGGTTTTGAATTCAGCCGGTTTCGACCCTGCCGGTTTGAATATTTTTTTTATGACAGTCACCGCTGCATCGCCGAATACCTGAATGGTCGATATCGCAGCGGTCCCTTTGCCGGTCATTACTGCAGCGAAAACACTCATAGGTCGGAGGAACTTGCCTTTTCTTCGATGTATTTTTGATAGGCAAGGACGATGCCTTTTACGACAAGATTAGGAACATAGTTGTCTATAAACGCGCAATCATCTTTTATAAGTTTGGCGCCGGAGCCGGTAATGATTGTCTGCGGCCATTTGCCGATTTTTTCTGCGTAGCGCCTGATAATCTCCTCCAGCGTGCCAATGATGGAGTAATAAAGTCCACAATTTATGGCCTCGGTTGTATTTTTGCCGAATGGTACTTCGGGTCTGGTAACTTTGATGTACGGCAGTTGGGCGGTATTTTCATTCAGGGCTTTTGCGCTTATTTCAAAGCCAGGGCAGATAACGCCACCAAGAAAAATGCCATTTTGGTCAACTAAGTCAATAGTGACGGCGGTGCCGAGGTCGGCAACGACTACAGCATCCTCGACGACAGAGTATGCCGCTGCGGCTGCAACGACCCTGTCGGTGCCGACTTTAGCAGGTTCATCCACCCAGCAGGTTATTGGCAGGGGTATATCTTTACCTATGATGTGAACCTTTTCGCCGAGGGTTTCTTTTACTATGCCCATAATTAGCTCGGTCCAGTCGGGTTTAACGCTGCTGACGACAATTAAGCCATCGTGCTTTCCTTCTTTTGAGCTTTCGGCGACGGGGATTTTCTCCCACGCGGACACCAGACAATCTACAAGTTCTTCGCGGGCCTGCCCCGTGAAGGACTTTATAAATTGCTCTTCGTCGTTGAGGAAAAGCCCGATGTTGATATTTGTATTGCCGATATCTATTGCGATTATGTTCATAATTCGTTTTGATCCTTGCCTACTTTTCAAGTAGGTCGTGGCTTGTGACTCGTGGTCAGATTGGCCTGCTGTTGACAGCCACTTTTGAATCTTTTTACCATATTCTTTGTAGATTGTCAATTTATGGCCATTTCACGCCGGTTTTTAATTTGACAGGTGCTCGAAAAGATTGGTATTATCTAAATCCGGAATAACTATAAGTAGAGGTGTGCCTCACCTCAGTTGCATAATCTTATGCAAAGAGCCAGAGCTGCCGCATTTAGAAGCGCAAGGCAAGGCCGAATCTTGAAACAGTTACGGTGCCATGATACCGGGTGGCAGGATTATAAAGTTGAAATATCTATAACTGGAAGGAAACCGAAGTGAATATCTATGTGGGCAATTTACCGCGCGAAGCTAACGAAACAGACTTACAGGAAGCATTCCAACCTTTTGGACAGGTTACCTCAGTAACCATCATCAAGGACAAGTTCAGTGGTGAATCAAGGGGATTTGGATTTGTGGAGATGCCTTCTAAAGCCGAAGCCCAGGCCGCTATCACAGGGATGGACGGCAAGGAGCTAAAGGGGCGAACACTCAGTGTCAACGAGGCGCGTCCCCGTCCTGAGGGTCGCGGAGGCCGCGGAGATAGAGGAGGCGGCGGCCGGAGGATGGGCGGCGGTGGCGGCCGTTATTCCCGGTAAGTGAAATAGGACCAAAGCGGTAAAAACATAACCCGCTCTACGAGACTCCAAAGGGTGGGTCAGCCCGCCTGACAAGCCGTCGCGGCTGACCGCGATGGCTCTGTTACCCTTGCGCTGGTTGTTGTTCCACGCCGGTTCGCCTTGACAAGATACGAGCGGAAGTTTTGTTTACACGGCCGTTTGTTTCTGGTATAGTTGAGTTATGGACAGCCCTGGTTTTCCGAAGATAGACAAAACTATTTTTACAGTAGCATCACTTTTTGACCAGTCAGATGAGAAAGCATATTGGCTTTCCAGGACCCCTTACGAACGTCTGGAAGCCGTTGAGCTGATGCGCCAAATTATCTATGGCTATAATCCGTCTGCCACCCGACTTCAAAGAGTTCTTGAAGTTATTCAATGCTCGCCTAAAAGCCAACAAGAAGGCCTCTGGCAGACACAGTGATTTAGCCGACCTCGAAAACCTTCCTTAAGTTGTAAAACGTAACCTGTCCCACACCTTTGTTACAGCCGACACGTTTTGCATACCGGACGCAAGGACTGTTTGTTGATATTTTGTGTCGGTTTACTTTTCGGCCTTTGTTTCCTTGACCTTTTGCCACAGGAATTCCGTCAGTTCTTTTACTCCTTTGCCGGTAACTGCTGAAATAGGGTGAAGGTCCTTCTTGAGTTTCTTTTTCAGCTCTTTTACCTTTTTTCCACTGTGGTCGAGGTCCATTTTGTTGACCACGATGACTTCCTGTTTGCTGGCAAGTACCTTGCTGTAGTGCTCTAATTCGCCGCGGATGGTTTTGTAATTCGCCGCAGGGTCGGAGCCATCCAACGGCATCACATCAAGAATATGGACGATTATTCGAGTTCTTTCGATATGTTTTAGGAATTCGTAACCGAGTCCAGCTCCCTTGTGTGCGCCTTCAATCAAGCCCGGAATGTCAGCCATAACGAATCGGCGGTAATCGCTTAACTTTACGATACCGAGCACCGGCTCGGTCGTGGTAAAGGGGTAGTCGGCGATTTTCGGCCTGGCGGCTGAGCAGCGAGAAATAAGCGTGCTTTTGCCGGCATTAGGCATACCGACTATGCCGACATCGGCGATGAGTTTTAACTCCAGCCGGATGTTTCTTTCCTGGCCTTTTTTGCCGGGTTCGGCGTATCTGGGTGTCTGATTTGTTGAAGTTGCAAAGGCCTTATTGCCCTTTCCGCCCCTTCCGCCGCGGCAGACACGCGCTTTCAATCCGGGTTCGTCAAGGTCTTTTAGCAGCAGCTCCAGGTCGGCATCATAAATGAGCGTGCCTGGCGGGACCTTGATTGTCAGGTCCTGGCCATCTGCTCCGTGCTTATTGTTTCCTGAGCCGGGTTGACCATTTTTAGCTCGCCAGTGATGCTTGCCGACAAAATCAATCAGGGTATCGAGATTTTCGTCGGCCACAAAATAGACATCGCCTCCCTTTCCGCCGTCGCCGCCATCCGGCCCGCCTTTGGGGACAAACTTTTCGCGGTGGAGACTTACGCACCCGTTGCCGCCATCTCCTGCCTTGACCTGGATTTTTGCCTCGTCAATAAACATTTTCTCGTATTTCGCCTTGTGACCTATTAACATTGAATAAATTTATGCAGTCTTGCCGATATCCTGAATGATGGATAAGTGGTTGTACCATAAAGGTTAACATTTGGGAGGCAAGACAATGCAAGCTCTTTCAAAATTC
>Ga0315280_10006050_pt1 | contig 16876 bp, 14 predicted proteins | sample YL17G06_40_MG_FD_203697 | JGI IMG/M metagenome (GOLD analysis project Ga0315280, IMG submission 203697) | Sediment microbial communities from Yellowstone Lake, YNP, Wyoming, USA - YL17G06_40 | ecosystem: Environmental > Aquatic > Freshwater > Lake > Sediment | place: USA: Wyoming | collected...
GCGGCCCGCCCTCCTCCGTGAAGATCTCCCCCAGGGCGTCCCGCAGCCTGTCCAGTCCCTCCCGGAGCGGCCGGCGCCAGCGCTGGTTCCAACCCGGGCCCCCGCCGGTGCTGCACCCGCAGTCGTCCTTCCAGCGGCCCACCCCGTGGGAGCAGCTCCACGCGCTCTGGGGGAGCAGCTCCACCTCCCAGGTCGGCCGGTGCGCCTCGAGGTACGCCGCCAGGTTGGTCACGGCGAATCCCCGCTGCGGCGCCTCCCGGGCGAACAGGGTGGCCAGGCACATGTCGCCGAACTTCTCGTGGTGGCCGAAGCATTCACCATCCGTCGCGATGAGGATCAGGGGCTCGGGGAATCCGGCCGCCGCGTCGGCAATCCGGCTCGCCAACACCCCGGCATCCCGCAGGTAGTGCTGGAAACTGATCCCCCGGGAGACCGGCGCATGGTAGAAGCCGACGTCGATTCCCCGGTCGCCCTGCGGCCTGCCCTGCGCATCCTTGAGGTACCAGCGGTATGGGCGCCTCGGGTCCAGCTCCGCTTCCGCCGGCGTAATCCACCGGGACTCTCCCATCGGACGCCAGCGGGCCGCCTGCGCCGGCGAGAGGATCACGTAGCGCATGCCGGCCCGCACCAAGAGCGCCAGGGTCGCGGCGTCCACGGACGTCTCCGGCAGCCACATGGCTTCGGGGTCCCGGCCGTAGCAATGCTGGAACTCGCGGAGGCCCCAGTGGATCTGGGTCTGGCGGTCCCGCGGCGTTGCCAGCGGCAGGATCATGTGGTTGTACGCCTGGGCGACGGCGTTGCCGTGGTGGAGCCGCGCCTGACTGGCCCGGTCGGCGGAACGCAGGGCCTCGACGATGGCGGGCGCCTGCTCGGCCATCCAGGACAAGAGCGTGGGCCCCACGTTGAAGCTCAGCCGCTCGTAGTTGTTGACGACATCCTGGATGCGCCCCTGCCGATCCAGCACGCGGGACCGGGCGTTGGGCGCGTAGCATTCGTCCGCGATCCGCGCGTTCCAGTCGTGAAACGGCGCCGCGCTCTCCTGCCGTTCGACTGCCCCGGTCCAGGGGTTCTCGCGGGGCGGCTGATAGAAGTGCCCGTGGATCACCAGATGAATGGCCATAGCCTCGGCTCACTTGAAAATTTCAAACGGACAACCGACAACCGGGCATTTGTCCGGTTTTCAGTTGTCGGTTGTCGGTTTTACATTGAAGCGCGTCAGCGCTTCTCGCGGGCGCCCTCCTCCAGCGTGGAGCGGATGAGGCCCTTGAGCAGCAGGCTCCGGTTCGCGCCGCGCAGCAGCGCCGAGAGGTCCTCGTACACCGTGGGATCCTCCAGGAGGCCGCCGATCGTCCCCTCCCCCCGTCGGAGCCGCGCGGTGATGGTCTGGAGGTCGGCCGCGACCGCCCGCATATTCTGCGCCGCCGCCTGCACGTCCTCCAGGACCTTGGCCCCCTCGGCGTTGAAGAGCAGGGACGGCACCAGCCCCTTCCCCTCCCGGGCCGCCCGCACGAAGGCCTCCAGCTCCTGGCCCGTCTGGTCGAGGCGGATCAGGATCTCCGCCGCCTGCGGGTCGTAGATCAGGGCGTGCAGGAGGCCGCGGCCCTCCTTCGCCTCGCGGACGAGGTCGTCCAGCCCCGCCAGCGCCCGGGTGAGCCGCCCCAGGGTGTCCTCCTGGGGGGTGTAGATCAGCGCGTGCAGGAGGCCGCGCTCGGTCTCGATGGCCCGGGCCGTCCGCTCCAGCGACTGCACCGTGCGGTCCACGCGGGCCAGAAGGTCGGCCCCCTCTTTGCCGTAGATGACGTTGTGGAGCAGTCCGCCGCCCTTCTCCACCTCCACCAGCGTCGCTCGGAGCGACCGGAGGGCCTCGTTCAGATTCCGCTTGCCCGCCGACTCCCCGCCCGCCAGAAACTCGTCCAGCGAGGCGGTGATCCGCGTCACGTTGTCCAGGATGCGATCGCCCTTCTGCACGAGCACCGTGTAATCCAGCGGGTCCACGCTGGCGAGCCGCGCCCCGGCTTGGAGCGCCGGCCGGTCGAGGCTGCCGACGGTGACGTCCAGGACCTTGTCGCCCACGAGACCGATGGTGCCGATGCTCGCCACCGAATCCTCGCGGATGCGGTCCTGGACCCGTTGCTCCACGCTCAGTGTCAAGGCGATGCGGCGATCCTTGAGGTCGCGGCCGAAGGCGATCCGGGTGACGTTCCCGACCGTGACGCCCGCCAGGCGCACGGGCGCCCCGACCGCCAACCCCTCCGTGGAGTTGAAGGAGGTCCAGAGCGAGTAGCGTTCCTCGAACAGGGCGCTGCGCTTGCCGACGGAAAGGACAAAGCCCATGAAGAGCAGAATGGCCGTCAGGACCAGCGCCCCGATCCGCAGTTGCATCTGCCGTTCTGTCATGGTCGCCTCACTTCCCGCACCCCCGCCGCCCGCTTTCTGCCTTCCGCCCCTAGCCCTCCACGCGCCCTTCCATGAAGTCCCGGATCAACGAGTGGTGGGTCGCCTGGATCTCCTCCGGCGAGCCCACGGCCGCGATCCGCCCCTCGCGCAGCATGGCCAACCGGTCGGACACCTTCAGGGCGCTCGGCATGTCGTGGGTCACCACCACCGAGGTCACGCCCAGCTTGCCCTTGAGGTCCAAGATCAGCTCGTTGATCTTCTCCACGTTGCTGGGATCCAGGCCGGTGGTCGGCTCGTCGTACAGGAGGATGCGGGGAGGGAGCGCGATGGCGCGGGCCACGGCCACGCGCTTGCGCATTCCTCCCGACAGCTCCGCCGGGTCCGTGTCCTCGATGGCCTCCAGTCCCACCAGGTCCAGCATCTCCCGCACCCGGGCGCGGATCTGCCCTTCGTCCCAGGTCGTGTGCTCCCGCAGGGCGTACGCCACGTTCTCCCCCACGGACAGCGAATCGAAGAGCGCCGATCCCTGGAACACCATCCCGACTTTCCGGCGCACCCGGAGCAGCTCCCGCTCCCGGAGGGGGACGATGTCCTGCCCCTCCAGCAGAATCCGTCCCGCCTCCGGCTTCAGGAGGCCGATGATCAGCCGGAGGAGAACGGTCTTGCCCGAGCCGCTCCCGCCGATGATGGTGAGCGACTCTCCCGGCCGGATGGCCAGGTCCAATCCCCGGAGCACCCGGTTCCCCTCGAAGCTCATGAAGACGCCGCGAAGCTCGATGGCCGGCGTCGTCCCGCCGTCCGCCAGGGGACCCGTCCCCGGCTGGGCGCCCGCCACGGCGACGGCCTTGGACTCCATGCTCACCACCCCGCCAGCCACCAGAAGAACTTCGTCAGGAAGAAATCGGAGATGAACACCACGAGGGACGACGTCACCACCGTCCCCGTCGTCGAGCGTCCCAGCCCCTCCGTCCCGCCCCGGGTCGTGAGGCCGTTGTAGCAGCCCACCACGCCGATGAGGAACCCGAAGACCACCGTCTTCCCCAGGCCGTCCAGCATGTCCGCCAGCGTCACGTACTGCGTGATCGTGGTGTAGTACTGGTGGTAATCCACGTTGAACTCGTACTGGGAGATCACCATGCCCCCGAAGACCCCCAGGGTATCGGCGACGATGGTCAGCATGGGCATGGCCAGCATGGTGAGCAGGACGCGGGGGACCACCAGCTTCTTGATGTGGTTGACCCCCAGGGCCCGCATGGCGTCGATCTGCTCCGTGACCCGCATGGAGCCCAGCTCGGCGGTGAATCCCGAGCCGACGCGGCCCCCGACGAGGATGGCCGTGACCACCGGCCCCAGCTCCCGCACCATGGAGAGGCCGACGATGATCCCCACGGTCCCCTTGGCGCCGAAGCGGGCCAGCCCGTAGACCGTCTGGAGGGCCAGCACCAGCCCGACGAAGAGCCCGGCCACTCCGACGATGGTGACCGACCGCACGGCGATGTGGTCCATCTGCGCGAGAAGCAGCCTGACGGCGTACGGTGGGGTCACCGCGTCGTAGAGCGTGCGGCCGGCCAGGAGGGACATCCCGCCCAGATCGTTGACGAACAACAGGGCCCGCCGCCCCAGGTCCTGGACCAGGCTACGCGGCGTATTCATGCGTCACCCAAGTCGGCATTCGGGAGGGGTCACCGTCCGGCCAGCGGGGTCCAGCTCTGCACGAAGGCCTCGAAGTCGGCCCGACCCTGCGGGAAAGGGGCCGGGGGCGCCACATAGATGAAATCATACAGACAGCCGGCGCGGCGGAACGTCACCCCTTCCACCTCGACCGGCTGATCATCCTGCCGGGCGCGCAAGCGGGTCCGCACCGCCGTGGCGTCGTGCAGGCGGATCGTCTCACGTCCCTGAACTTGCGTGTTCTGCAGGCCGAAGAACAGATGGCGGGCCACCCAGGGGAGCTCGCCCGGCTCCGCCGTGCGGCAATCCACCCGGAGCGCCATGCCCGCCCGCAATTCGGGAGCGACGAAGGACAGGGTCGCCCCGTCCAGAGTCCGGGGCTGCCAGCCGGCAGGCGGCAGCCGGACCTGGAATCCCGCCTCAGGGTCGCGGTACGTCTCCCCGACGATCCGCCCTGTCGCGCACCCCGCCGCGAGAGAGACGATCCCCAGCAGGATCCCGTGAAGCAGCCGCGTCCCGATGGTAGAAATCCCTTGGGTCCTTCCCCGAGGCAAGGCGTGCCTCCAGTCACCCGGCTGCATCATCCTACTGGACAAGCCAAGCTGACGTCAAGGCGACCAGGCCGGCACAGCCCCCTCCAGGCCGCGCCGGAGGGCCAGGGCCGCCAGGCGGGAGGCCCGCGCCAGGCGGCGCAGCGCCCGGCGGCGGCTGCCGACTGCCAGGCTCCACAGCATGCCCCGCCAGCGGAGGTCGCCCCGGGAGGTCGTGCAGCCCGACAGGAAGGCCGGCAGCGCTTCGTCCACGGCGTCCACCACGGCCTTGATGGCCAGCCAGGGAATCCCGAGAGTCTCCGCCGCCTCGGCCACTCCGGCCGCCTCCATGTCCACCGCGACCGCGCCGGTGCGCCCGTGCGCTGCACGTTTCGTCTCCGGCGTTCGGAGAGGGGCATCTACGCTGAGGAGGGATCCGCCGTGGGAGACGATCCCGGCCGCGGCGAGGGCGGCACGCACCGCCTCTTGGCCCGAGGCCGACGCCACTGACCCTCCCGCCAGGTGATCATCATCCAGGACGACGGAGGAGACGACGAGATCCCCCGGGCCAAGGCCGTCCACCAGTGCGCCGGCGAAGCCGAGCGACCAGGCGGCCCGAAGGGAAAACCGGCGGGAGGCACTGAGAAGCGCGCGGCCGGCGCGTTCGCGCCCGATGCCGGCCTGGATCAGGAGCACGGGCCTCCCGCCCAGTTCGCCGTGGAGCAGAGGGTAGTCCTCAGCCCCCGCTCGTCGAGGGGAACAGAGGACGCGCTGCAGGGCCCGCCGTTCCTGTGACAGGGCCACCACCAGCGCGATCGGGGGAGGCTCCACCGCGATCCTACGCCGAGCGCCTGGCCCGCCTGCCCTCTGCCCGGGGATCCCGCCGGTTCACCGGCGCGCCCCTGGCAGCCGAAGACGGGTGACCGATGCCTCGCGCTTGGGGGCCTCGGCCGAGAGGCAGCGGCGGTATGTCGCCAGGGCCCAGAGCGGGAAGATTCTGGGATAGCTGTGATACCGGAGGTAGAACACCCGGGGAAATCCGGTTCCGGTGAATTCGGGTTCTTCCCACAGGCCGTCGGCGGCGCGCGTCTCCAGCAGGAATCGGATCCCGCGGGCCACGGCGGGATGGCCGGCCTCGCCCGCGTGCATGAGCGCCAAGAGCGCCCAGGCCGTCTGCGATGCCGTGGTCTTCCCCATGCCGGCCGTCCGTGGATCGTTGTAGGAATAGCAGGACTCGCCCCAGCCGCCGTCGGGATTCTGGCGGCTCAAGAGCCACGCCACCGCCCTCCGGATATAGGGCGCGCCCATGTCCTCGCCGATGCGGGCGAGGCCGGCCAGGACCGACCAGGTCCCGTAGAGGTAATTCACCCCCCAGCGCCCGTACCACGACCCATCCGGTCGCTGCAGCCTCTTCACGAACTCGATGGCCTTTGCGGCCGCCGGCTCGGCGGGATCGAAGCCCAGATACCCCATGGCCTCCAGGACGCGGCCCGCCAGATCGTCCGTGCTGGGGTCCAGCAGGGCCCCGTGATCGGCGAAGGGGATCAGGTTGAAGACCGTCCGGTTGTTGTCCCCGTCGTAGGCGCCCCAACCGCCGTCCTTTCCCTGGAGGGCCAGCACCCAGTTGAGACCGCGGCCGATGTTGCGGGTCTTCGCCTCCTCATCGGGGAGCCGGATCTTCCGGAGCGCCATCAGGACCAACGCCGTGTCGTCCACGTCGGGGTAGAAATCGTTCTCGAACTGGAACGCCCAGCCCCCCGGCGTCATCCCCGTCGCCTTGAGCCACCAGTCGCCGCGGCGATTGATCTGTTTCCCGAGCAGCCAGACGCCAGCCCGGACCAGGGCCGGGTGGTCGGGGCGTACCCCTGCCTCCACCAGGGCGTTGATGGCGAGGGCGGTATCCCAGACCGGACCGACGCAGGGTTGCACGCGCAGTGAATCGCGGTCCTCGACGACCAGCGCGTCGATCTCCGCCAGGGCCTTCCGGAGGATGGGATGGTCCAGGGGATACCCGAGGCAGCTCAGGGCCATCACCGAGTTGGCCATCGCCGGGAAGATGGCGCCGAGTCCGCCGCTGCCTTGCATGCGCTCCAGCATCCACCGCGTCGCCTCGCGGATGGCATGGGCCCGGAACGGCCGCCGCACGAACCGATCGTGGATCCGCAGGATCCGGTCCGCGACCAGGAAGAAGTTCCGCCAGGTGAAGAACTGGGGATCCCGGGGGAAGGAGAGGTCCGCCTGCTCCCGGGGCGTGAGGTAGAGTTCGTCGAGCCGCGCGTGGGCAGGCGCGGGCCGGACCGGCCGATGCGCGAAGATGATGAGCAGGGGGACCAGGACGGTCCGCGACCAGTACGAAACCGCGTACAGGCTGAAATAGAACCACCGGGGCAGCAGGACGATCTCCACGGGCATGCAGGGCACGCCCGCCCAATCCAGCTCGCCGAACAGCGCCAGGAGGATCCGGGTGAAGTTGTTGACCTTGGTGATCCCCCCCAGGGCGCGGACCCTCTGCCGCGCCTTGACCATCCCGGGATCCTCGGGGGAGACCCCGGCCGTCTTCAGGGCGAAATAGGCCTTGACCGTGGCGCTGATGTCCGCCGGCCCGTTGTGGTAGATCGGCCATCCCCCGTCCGGAAGCTGGATTGCCTGGAGGCGCTTCACCGCCTTGGCCTCCACGGAAGGGTCGGGGATTCCCAGCCAGCGGCGGAGCAAAACGTACTCCGAGGTGATGGTGGCGTCCGCCTCCAGCTCGAACAACCAGAACCCCGCGGGGTCCTGGTGGTGCATCAGGCGCTCCACCCCGTTCTCAATCGCCTGATCCAGGGCGCTGTCCAGGAGCGGGGTCGGCTGAGTCTGTGGGTGTCGCACAGGCTTGGTGGTCATGCAGCCTCCGCCATCACGCGAGGTTCCAGCGGATCATCTCCCAGAGATCCTTCCAGCTCTTGCCTACCTCCCGGATCACGGTCGGCTCGAACCCGCTGTGCATCATGCAGTTGGTGCAGCGCTCGTCCCGCATGTTCTCGTATTTCTCCCAGTCGGTCTTGGACATGAGGTCGTCGAAGCTCTTGTAGTGGGCGTCGGTGATCAGGTAGCAGGGCCCCTTCCACCCCTGGGGATTGTAGTTGGGGTTGCCCCAGGGCGAGCATGTGAGCGTCCGCTCCCCTTTCAAATAACGGAGGTACATCGGCGTGCTGAGGAGGCGGTAGCGCTTGGACAGCTCCCAGACCTTCTGAAACTTCTCGTGGGTCTGCCGCTTCTCCAGGAAGATGTCGCGGCCCTTCAGGACCGTGTACTCGTACGCCGGCGAGACCAGGAACCCGTCCACCCCGATGGCTTCCAGCTCGGCGAAGAGCTGCTCGACCTCGTCCAGCTTCGTCTCCTTGTAGATGGTGGTGTTGGTCACAATCCGGAAGCCCAACGACTTGGCCAGCTTGATCATCCGGATGTCGATCTGGTAGAGCCCCTTGCGCGAGCGGACTAGGTCGTGGGTCGGCTCCAGGCCGTCCATGGAGACGTTGATGGTGAGGTAGGGGCTTGGCTTCCACTGGGGGAGCCACTTGTCCAGCTTGATGGCATTGGTGCACAGGTAGATGAACTTCTTGCGCCGGAGGAGCTCGGTGACCAGCGCGCCCAGGTGGGGGTAGATGGTGGGCTCGCCCCCGCAGACGGAGACGATGGGGGCCCCGCACTCCTCCACCGCCTTGAGGCAGGTCTCCAGCGGAAGCATGTTCCGGATGGTGCTCTCGAACTCCCGGATCTTGCCGCAACCCTCGCACGCCAGGTTGCACAGGTGGGTGGGCTCGAGCATCAACACGAACGGGTAGCGCGACTTCCCCCTGAGGGCGTTTTTCGCCATGTACTTCATCAAGGTCCAGTGCAGTTGTATGGGGAACCTCATGCGTGTCTCCCCTCCGCCCGCGGCCGCCACGCGAGTGGCCGCGGCCTCATGAGGTTGGCAAGCGTCCAGAGGAGGATCGGCAGCGCGAGCAGCATTCCGGAAAGCAGCAGCCGCCATTCCCCCAGGGCAACCGTCACCGCCAGGTTGAAGGCCAACACGATGATGTAGAGTCCCGGGCACAGGGCCGCCCGGCGGTCGAAATTCGCCGTCGCCATTCCTGGGCGACGACCCTCCCAGGCGTGGTAGAGGGCCGTGGCCGCTCCGCCCACCACCGCCCACCCCAGGAAGTTGGCAACGGGCACCCCGAAATAGGCCCCCGGCTCGGGATACCCGTAGATCTGGCCCAGGAACCACCGCTCCCCTCGCAGGGCCACCGGATCGATGACCATATCGATCACGACGAAGAGGAGCGAGGTCGCGATCAGATGGCGCACCCGTCCTGGTCGCGGGGCCCCCCTCTGACTCCCCCCCTCGGGCGCGAAGGCGGGTCGCCCCGACGGGCGGGTGCCCGCCAGGAGAAACCATGCCAGCCCATAGCTGGCCACGAGGAGGAACGTGAACGACAGCGAATCGAAAAACGGCACCCCGGCGATCCAGAGCTCCCGATCGGCCGTGCGGGGAATATAATAATACCATCCGAAGGGAATGCCGGTCCGGATCGAGCTGTGCTCCGCCAAAAGGGCCACGCCCCAGGTGATGAGCGTGAAGCCGGCCGTCCGGCGCCAGCCCAAAAGCGCGCTCGCCCCGAGCAGGTGCACGAGCAGAAAAGCAAAGACGTATGGCCGAAGCAGCAGGCTCCCCAGGAGGAGCCGGGGGATCTCGGTCGTCTCCACTCAGCCACACCCCTCACTCAGGAACTTGCCGACCGGGCGCGCCATCACGCACGTCCCTCTCGTCGCTCGGCCACCCCCGCTGTCGCGCGGGTACCCGGCGCCCGGCGCTGCCCTACCGGGCGGGCGCGTACCCGTTCGCCCGGAACCAGTGCACCGCCCGGGCCAGAGCCCCCTCCACCGCCGACTGGGGCAATCCCAACTCCCGGACGGCCTTGCTGGCGTCGAAGAACATCCGCTTGCGCGCCATCCGGACCGCATCCACCGGGATCAGGGGCGGACGCCCCGTGATGTGATCCGCAGCCCACTCGGACAGCCATGCCAGGGGCAGGATCAGGCCGGCCGAGACCTTGAGGCGCGGCGGGCGAATCCCCGTGATCCGCCCCAGAAGTTCAAAGATCTCGTGAAGGGTGAGATTCCTGCATCCCAGGATGTACCGCTCGCCCACCCGCCCCCGCTCGGCCGCGAGGAGATGCCCCGCGGCCACGTCGTCCACGTCAACCAGGTTCAATCCGGTCGGAAGGTAGGCCCACATCCGGCCCCGGAGGAAATCAACGATCATCTGCCCCGTCGGCGTCGGCTTCACGTCCCCCGGTCCCACCGGCGTGCTCGGATTCACGATCACGACCGGAAGGCCCCGCCGGCCGAATGTACGCGCCACCTCCTCCGCCAGGAACTTGGACCGCTTGTAATCCCCCACCATGTCGGTGAGGCTGACCGGCGTCTCCTCGGTGCCGACGCCTCCGCCCTTGGGAATCCCCAGCGCGCCGACGGTGCTCGTATACACCACCCGGCGCACCCCCGCGTCGGCCGCCGCCTGAAGGAGGCAGCGTGTCCCTTCCACATTGATCTCATAGAACAGCCGGCGCTCCCTGGCCCACAGGCTGTAAAAGGCAGCCACGTGGTATAGACATCCGCAACCCTTCAGGATCCGGGGGAGGGAGGCAGCGTCGGTCAGGTCGCCGTCCACGATCTCGATGGGGAGGTCGGCCAGCAATCGCCGGTCGCTGCCTGGACGCGCCAGCGCCCGGATACGGTGTCCGGCCGCCACCAGGTGACGGATGACCGCGGCCCCCACAAATCCCGTTCCGCCCGTTACGGCCGTCACGTCGCCCATGCGCACCCCTGGGAGGGACGACGGCGGTCCCCGGTCCCGATCCGTCCCGGCGGAGGCCCAAGGCCGTCGCCGAAGCAGACGGAGTTTTTACCACAGGATACCAGAAAAATCAAACGGTTTCCGACAACCCCGACCGGCCACGTGCACTGTCATGGCACGAGGCCCCCGGCTTGCCTGACAGTTGACCCCGGGAAAGTAACGTGGCACCATCACAACCGTTGACGGCTTGTCCCGGGACGAGCATCCCATCGGCCCGCGGAGCAGTGTAAGGCCCAGCAATAAGGGGGCCCGGCCGGATGCCGAAGGGAGGATGCGCCCCATGATCGGCAGGCACGCATTCCGGTGGCAATGAGGCAATCCATGCGAGTCGCCAAAGTCGTCGCGCCGCGCGAGATCCGACTGGAAGAGGCTCCGGTTCCCTCCCCGGGCAAAGGCGAGATCCTGATCCGAGTCCGGGCGGTGGGTTTATGCGGCTCGGATCTGCACTACTATGCCCACGGACGGATCGGTGAACTGCAGTTTCCGGTCGGCCACGTCCTGGGGCACGAGGTGGCCGGCGTCGTCGAGGCCCTCGGACCCGGCGCGGATGGTCCGGCCCCCGGGACGCCTGTGGCCGTGGACCCGGCCATCTCCTGCGGCCGGTGTCGGTACTGCGCCCTGGGGCATCCTAATCTCTGCCGCCACCTCCGGTTCTTCGGCAGCCCGCCCACGCCCGGCGCCCTCTGCGAATACCTGGCCCACCCCTCCTCCCTCGTCCTTCCTCTCCCGGCCGGCGTGACGCTGCCGGCGGGCGCGGCCTGCGAGGCGCTGGGTGTCGCGATCCACGCCGTGGACCTCGCCCATCTCAAAATCGGCGACTCTGTGGCCGTCTTCGGCTGCGGTCCCCTCGGCCTCCTGATCGCCCGGGTGGCCCAGCTCGGCGGGGCCAACTGCATCCTGGCCTCCGAGCCCCTGCCGCATCGTCGAGAGGCCGCGTCCCTGTTCGGCGCGGCGGCGGCATTCGACCCCGGGCGGGACGACGTGATCCGCGCCATCCGCGAGCGGACCGCCGGAGACGGGGTGGACGTCGCCTTCGAGGCGGCCGGGAGCGAGACCGCCACCCTGCAGGCGGTGGACGCGGTCCGGCCCGGGGGCACCCTGATCCTCCTCGGCTACTGGGAGGCCGACCGGGTCACCCTCCCGGGGATCCGGGCCATGCGCAAGGGTCTCACGATCCGATTCGTCCGCCGGATGAGGCATGCCTTCCCGCGCGCCCTGGAGATGGCCCGCCTGGGCCTCGTGGACCTGCCCGCGCTCATCAGCCACGAGTTTCCGTTCCCCGATGTCGCCGAGGCCTTCGCGCGGGCGGAGAAGCGGAGTCCCGGTTTCCTCAAGACGGTCATCACCCTGTAACGTGACGGCCGGCCCATCTGCCCCGCGGGGACACGCATGACATCAACTCGCGTCCGGGGCATCCTCTTCGACTTCGACGGCGTCCTGGTGGACAGCGAGCCGACGCGGTTCAAGGCGGGGGCGCTGGCATCACCCGGGCCGGGTCCCGGCCGTTCCGGATAGGGCCATAGTGCGGGGCCGAAGATTGGACGGCTACGCCGGCCCTGCCCCCGGGCGCCGAGGTGGCGCGGCTAACGATGGACAGATCTTCGGGTCGCACCTCCGAGTAGCTAGTGGCCAGGCGTCTCCCTGCGCCTGCTCGCAACGGCCAGAGAGACCTCTTTCCTCTCCGACGGCCCGTCGTCCAACTCGCCTAGCGCTAACGGGTCCACCCTGCCGCAGGGCAGGCGTGTCCGGAGAAAACGAATAGGGAAAGCCCCCCTGGCTGCACCTGACCGCATGGCCGCACAAAATAGCCAGGTCACTGACCATGGGTAGTCGCAGATCGGTGGAATGGAGTCGCCGTGGAAGTAATGTTTCCAGTCTGAACTATTTTCTGCAGGATCTGCCCGTAAGAGGCCGGCCCCCCATATTGTCGGGTTCGCTATCCGAGCGGGGCCCAATGCCTTCGGAAACCGCGCCCCGCCCGGGCCTCGGCCATGCAGTTCCACGTCGGCGCGAGTGGGTTACGGACCGATCAGGGGCGTGCCTGCCCCCCGGCCCTGATCAGATGTACCCGGTCCGAGTTGAACCGAAGGGCTACTCTACGCCCTTCCTTCAACGGGGACATTCGCAAGTCTCCCAGCTCCGTGATCAACAGCGTCGTATCACCGACGGAAACCGCGTACTCTACCGTTGTCCCCGCGAACGTCGATTGGCGGATGGTACCCACCAGATCCCCCTGCGCACTGTCGGTAAGATAGACAGACTCAGGGCGGACCATCACAACGACTTGATCGCCGGGAGAGAGCTGTCCTTCCGCCACGCTGAGACGAAATTCGTGCCCCAGCACCCGCACTGCCGCAGACCGCTCGTCCGCCGAAACGATTTCGCCGGACAACAGGTTCGCGCGGCCGATGAACTCTGCCGTGTACTTGGTGGCGGGACGAAAATACACCTCCTCGGGCCTCCCGATTTGTTCGATGCTCCCCTCATGCATGATCGCGATCTCGTCTGAGATGCTCATGGCCTCGACCTGATCGTGGGTCACGTAGACCGTGGTGATGCCCAGCGCCTTCTGGAGCCGGCGGATCTCCGCCCGGACGTGGATGCGCAGACGGGCGTCCAGATTGGAGAGGGGCTCGTCGAAAAGCAGGAGGCTCGGCCGGGTCACCAAAGCGCGCGCCAGGGCGACTCGCTGCTGCTGGCCGCCGCTCAACTGGTTCGGGTACCGCTGGCTCAGGCCCGCCAACTCGAGGAGCTCCAAGACCTCGTCCACCTCCCGGCGGATGACCGCCGCGGATTCTTTCTTGACCTGGAGCGGGTAGGCCACGTTGTCGAACACCGTCAGGTGGGGGAAGAGGGCGTAGCTCTGGAACACCAGGCCGATGTGGCGCCGGTTCGGCGGGATGCGCGTGAGGGGCTGCCCCGCCAGGCAGATCTCGCCCGACGTGGGGGTCTCCAGCCCCGCGATCATCCGCAGGGTCGTGGTCTTGCCGCAGCCCGACGGCCCGCACAGGGTCAGGAACGTTCCGGCGGCCACGGTCAGGGAGAGCCGGTCCACCGCCGCCACCCCGGGGCCGTCGGCCCCCGGGAAGACTTTGGTCAGATTCTCCAGGATCAGCTCGAATGACCCGCCCCGGCGCAGCGATTGCTCGTGCTGATTGGTCATGCTCGTCCCTCAGGCGCCAAGTCGACGCAGGGTCTTCCGCTCGAACAGGAGGTACCCCAGCAGATTGACGCACCAGACCACGACGATCAGGAGCGTCCCCAGGCTGGCCGCGCCGCCGATGCGCCCGGTCTCGACCTCGCCCAGCATCGCCGCCGTGAGCAGGCGCCAGCGCGGCGACACGACGAAGATCACGCCGCTCAGGGTGGTGATGTTCCGGGTGAAGTTGAAGATGATGCCCGCCAGGACCGCCGGGCGGACCAGCGGAAAGATCACCCGGCGGAAGGTCTGGAACTCCGTGGCCCCCGCCAGGGTCGAGGCCTCCGTGAGGGACTTGTGGACTTGCATGATCGCGGCCACGACCGCCCGCTGGCTGTACGGGACCGTCCGCACCAGGAAGATCGCCACGATGATGACGGCCGTCCCGGCGAGGAGCAGGGGGGGCTGATTGAAGGCGATGCTGAACCCCAGGCCCATGAGGATCCCGGGGACGGCCATCGGCAGCGTCACGAAGAGGTCGAACCAGTGGCGGCCCGCCACCCGGGAATGCGCCACCAGGTACCCGCCCAGGAGGCCGATCCCGCTCCCCAGCACCGCGCCGATCGCCCCCAGCAGCATGGTATCCAGGACCGTCCGGGTCCCCAGCATCCACGACTCGAAGAGGACGCGGTGGAAGTGCTCCAGCGTGAGACTGTAGTTGACCCCCCAGATCTTGACCGAGGCCCCGACCACGATCATGGCGTAGAAGACGATCACGAAGGCGGCCATGCCCAGCGCCAGGGAGACGAGGGGGACGCGGATCCACGGGTCCGCCGTCCGCATCGCGGGTCGGGCCGCACGCTCCCCCACTGTGGCATACGACTCCCGCGCCGCCACGTACTTCTGGAGCGCCAGAAGTATGAGACAGGGGATCAGCAGCACGACCGCCAGGACACTCCCCGCCTTCAGGTTGAACAGTCCGATGACCGTCACGTAGATCTGGGAGGTCAGGACCATGAAGTCCCCACCGATGAACATCGGGTTCCCCAGGTCGGTCGTCGAGAGCGTGAAGACGAGGAACAGGGCGCTGGCACAGCCGGGCAGGAGGAGCCGCAGGGTGATGCGTCGCATGACGTAGAAGGGCGTCCCCCCGTAGACGATGCCGGCCTCGTCCAGGGTGGGGTCCATCTCCAGGAGGAGCGAGCGCAGCAGCAGGTAGGCATAGGGGAAGAAGGCCAGGATCTGGACGATCACGAGGCCGGGATACCCGTAGAGGTCCACCCCCTTGAGCCCCAGCCAGGCGTGCGTCACCAGTCCCCGCCGGCCGAAGAGGAGGATCAGGGACACGCCGAAGACGAAGGGGGGCGTGACCGTCGGGATCAGCGCGATGAAGTGCAGGAGACGGTGCACGCGTCGCGGCAGGTCGATCCGGGTCACGGTGTAGGCGTAGAGATAGGCCACCCCTGTGGCCAGGACCGCCACCGTGGCGCCCAGGGCGAGCGTATTGACGATCGCCCGGCGCGTGTGCGGGGCGGCCAGGATCTCCCAGTAGCTCTCCCCGGCGCTCGTGAGCAGGACGCTCACCAGGGGATAGAGCACGAACGTCCCCAGCCACGCCCACAGCGGCAGGCCGAGCAGCCAGCCTCCGAACGACCGCGGGGCCCGCTGCAGGGCCTCGGAAACCCGAGCGGTTGGATTCACTCAGCTGTCTCCACGGTGGGGGATCACCTCGCGGGAGGCCCGATCTCGCCTCCCGCGGCCCCGGTCCTGCGGACCCGGCGAGCGGAACCGGGCGGCCCCGCTCGCCGGCCGCGTCACTTGGCCTCGAACATGATCTCCTTCTGGAACCTCGCGAGGAGCGGGGCATACTGCTTCGCCACCGTGTTGATGTCGAAATCCTTGAAAAAGGAGATGTCGATGTCGACCACCTTCTCCTTCGGAAATGCCTCCGGATTGGTCCCAACAACCGTCGGGTATGGGAATATGCCGTACACCGCCCTCTGGCCCTGAGCGCTGAGAATCCAATCGATGAACCGCTTGGCCTCAACTGGCTCGGGAGCACCCTTCAGCATAGAGACGGGTTCCAAGGAGAATCCCAACCCCTCCTTGGGAACTGTTAGGACGAAATTATGCCCCTGGCGGATGAGGTAGTGGGAATCGGGCAGCATTGTGATCCCCATGGCGATTTCGCCCCGCCCAGCCATCTCGGCTGGTCCCATGCCGCTCTTGGGGTACTGGAAGGTGTTGGCGTGAAACTTCTTGAAGTAGTCTTTGAACGCCTTCTCCTCTCCCAGCCAGTGAACCACGCTCGCCGCGAAGAGGTGGCCTGTGCCGGAGGTCGCCGGATTAGCCACAGCGATGAGTCCCTTCCACTCAGGCCCTAGGATGTCGTAGTAGGAGGTGGGGGGCTTGAGGCCCCGCTCCTTCAGAATGACCGGACTGCTGGTGAAGACGAAGGTGGTGACAAACACCCCCGTCCAGAATCCCTGCTCATCCATATATTGACGGGGAATCTTGTTCCGGTTCGGTGAGAGGTAGGGCTGCAGTAATCCTTCCGACACCGCGACCAGGTGGGCTGTGCCGGGGCCCGCATACCAGATACTGGCACGGGGGTTGTTTCGTTCGGCACGAATCCGGTTCAGGGTCTCGCCGGTAGACATCCGGATCCAGTCCACCTTGATGCCAGTCTCCTTCGTGAAGGTTTCAGCGATGTGACGGACGCTCATCTCCTGCGTGCTGCCGTACATCGTCAGCCGTCCCGTCGCCTTGTCTTGGCCCATGGCCGTCCCGGTTACCAGGAGGAGCTGGGCCGTGAGCACGAGCATGACTTGCGCGAGAAAACGTGGATTGCGTTTCATGGTCGTAGGCCCTCCATTTACGACGTTTCCCAGGTGCTCTCAGCCACATCAGTGATCCCATTCGGCCTCGCTCTCTTCCCACAACTCCAGACACGCAACTCGCGATAGGCGAGCGCTCGTCCTGTTTCACTACCAACAACCGACACAGCGAGCGGCTGTTCTTAAGCCAAGAGCCGACGACCCGACCACCCGATGCCGCATCGAGGTCTTCCTTATGCTGCAAATCATGGAATTGCTAGGCCCCCAAGCTCCCAACTTGGTATGACGGAATATGCTTATCCATCTCGCTCCGAAGCACACAACATATGGTAGGTCACGGTCGGTACGTGGGAGCCGATCCCGAGCAGCGTCTGGAACGCCGCCATCGGCGTCCGGCGGCGGTTGAACCGGAACGCGA
>Ga0315280_10006051_pt1 | contig 16876 bp, 16 predicted proteins | sample YL17G06_40_MG_FD_203697 | JGI IMG/M metagenome (GOLD analysis project Ga0315280, IMG submission 203697) | Sediment microbial communities from Yellowstone Lake, YNP, Wyoming, USA - YL17G06_40 | ecosystem: Environmental > Aquatic > Freshwater > Lake > Sediment | place: USA: Wyoming | collected...
GGTCTGCTCCACGCTACCAAGGAACGGTGATACAGCCAAAGCAACCAGGGCGATAAGCCCGATGAACGCAAGTCCCACGCGTACTCCTGAACCCTCTCGAGGACGGCCCTTGACAACGCAAACGATCCAACGCCAATGAAGGAACAGATGGACTGCCAGGGCGCAGAGCAAGGCTACCGCGACCCATAGGTGAATCGTGCCCCACCCGTGGCGATCCAGCCCCCACAGCGTGGAGAAGTGGCCAGATCCAGGTGGGAGTACAAAACGTATGAGGACACCTGTGACTGTGAGAAAAACAAAGGCTACGAATGCAATAGCATCCATAAGGAAATTGGCGGACGCACGGTTCATGATGATCAAAGCTCCTCAAGGCAGCCTAACAGACGTGCGGTAAAACTCTACCGTATTCTCGCGGCCGAGCTTGGCGTTGTCAATCTTGGTGGGTCATACTGGCACACGACTTGCGACGGATCGTCAGCGAGCGAAGCCATGCTAGACCGCAGCGGGGTCCGTGTATGCCGCAGCCTTCCCAGCGATGATCTTACCCGCCGCCGACGGCGTCTGCTACACCACCAAAACGGAGGCATAGACCCCGCGCTTCGGAAAACCTTCCAAATCCGGCACGGCCCGACGACCAGCGAGCAGGAGGCACAAGTTCCTGGCGCAGACTCTCGTTTTGCCGTGTCACATTTCAAAGTCCTAGGATCTCATTTTTTGCGACCGTTTTTGAGACACTCGCCTAACCCCCTCACGGGGGATATGACGACGTTTGTCCGTTACTCGTTTTTGTGCGGCTTCACACCGGCGATGTCCTGGACAGTGAACTGGAATCTCCATACTTGACCACGAAGGTGGACCGCGCGAGGCCCCCTTGAAACGGCGTCGGTGAGTGCCGAAAATGGCCCTCCGTGCTCGGGTGGCCGCGATGGTCGTGGCCGCCTGTGCGACCAACGGCAATTCGCCGCGCATTACCTCGTAGGGAAACGGGAAAGGATCGCCGATGAACGGAATCCCCGTGCTCACGGCGGAAGGAGACTCGATTGCCCGAGCGTGGGAGAACTCGATGGTGGCGCTTTACCGCGCGGGCTGTCCCCTGAGGACCCAGTACGACAGGCCCGAGGACCCGCCCAGCAAGGACGCCACGATGGTCATCACCGTGCACGATCCGCTGGCCGAGCCGATGATCCATCGCGATTTTCCCGGCGGTTTCGAGGAACTCCAGGAGTACGTGATGGAGGTCTGCGAGGGGATCAAGGACCACCTCGTCCGCGACCCCCACGATCCGGGCGACACGCGGTGGGAATACACCTATCACCAGCGGCTTTTCGGCTACCAGGCCCCGACCCTGGCGCCGGTCGATCAGATCGAGGGCATCTGCCGGCGGCTGGCCGAGGCCCCCCACACCCGCCGGGCCCAGGCGATCACCTGGAAGGTCTGGGAGGACAACGCCTGCTATGACCCGGCGTGCCTCCAGAGCGTCTGGTGCCGGATCACGCTGGCGGCGGAGGGCCCGCCGCTAGTGAACATGAACGTCCGTTTCCGCTCCAATGACGCCTACAAGGCGGCCTTCATGAACATCTTTGCCCTCGTGCAGTTGCAGGAGCGGATCGCGGCGCGGGTCGCCGAGCTGGCGGGGACGCCGCTCGGGCTGGGGCGCTACTGCCACGTGGCCGACAGCTACCATATCTACGGCTCGAATCTGAAGGAGTTCGAGGCCCGCTTCCTTGGGGCCCTCCAGCGGCGCAGCTTCGAGGAGCGGACGATCCGCTACGCGGACGTGCGGGAGATGATGGAGGCCGCCCGGCCGGGGATCCTCGAAAAGGCCCGAAAAATGGGCCGCTAAAGGAGTTCGCACACAAGGGAACGGGCCGCGGTCGCAGGCGCGGGCAGGCCGTTTTTGAGGAGCCATGACATGACCATCAGCCGACGCAGTTTCCTCCAGAGCGCGTCCCTGGCGAGCGCTTGTGCCCTGGCGGGTGCCGCGGGCAGCTCGGCCGAGAAATCGGAGGGGGGTTACAAGTACCGCATCGCCTTCGGGGCGTGGATCAACGATATGCGGAGCGAGCCTCTGCCGCTGGAGAACTGGCCCGCCCCGCAGTTGGACGAAGTCACGATCCAAAGCGCGTTGGCCGCGATGGACGTGCAGCGCGAGGCGGGGTTCAACCTCGTGGACAACTTCGGGCTGTTCGCCACCGGGGCCTATCCCCCGGACGTGGCCAGCGCGTTCGCCGACCCGGACCGACGCCGCAAGGTCGTCCGCCTCCTCGACGAGGCCAACAAGCGGAGGCTCAAGACCCTGTTCGGAATGGGCCTGTTCACCTGGGGCTTCGACGAGATCATCCGCCGCGACCCGGAAGTCTGCGGCAAGGACCCGGCCGGCAAGCCCCATCCCCACGCGATGTGCGGCGCCAAGGAGAAGGCTTGGAAGTACGTGGAGAAGATCCTCGACTGCGCGCTGGGCCAGTTCGATTTCGGCGGGGTGCACCTGGAATCCGCCGACCTCGGCTGGTGCGCCTGCCCCGAGTGCGGTGGGAAGTACGGCGGCGTGGGCTATAACGTGCGGCTGAACGTTCGCGCCGCCCAGTACATCCGCAGCAAGTGGCCGGGTAGGGTGATCACCGTCATTCCCATCAACTGGCTGGGCGGCTCCGGCCGGGAGCACTTCGACGAGGAGGAAAAGCACGAGATCGTCGATGTGAGCAAGCACGTCGACTGCTTCATGGACCAGGGCTGGCGGGGGACGTTCATCGCGCCCGCCGAGCGCAAGGACTTCGCCCGGCGGCTGCACTGCGCTTACGGCACGTCCGGTGGGCTGTGGCTGTATCACACGGTCCGCTGGGACCGAACGGCCTATTTCCTCCCCTATCCGCGGCGCACGGCTGCCGCGATTAAGGAGCACTTCCAGGACGGTGCCCGGGCGTGCATGTTCTACCAGGGGCCGATGGTCAACCCGGCGGTCGAGGTCAATACGGCGGTGGGAGGACGCCTTCTGGCCGACCCGTCGCGAAGCCCCGAGGACGCCCTGGCCGAAGTGATCGGCCGCTACTACAAGCCGAAGGACCCCGCCGCACAGAAGAGGCTGGTCGAGCTGTTCCTCCGCGCCGAAGACGCCTACTTCAGCCAGTGGGACGGCAAGCGCTTCCGCGCGATGCACAACACCCAGCCGCCGGGCGAATTCAAGCTCAACGACGGGCTGTGGGGCTTCTCGCCCGATGCGGCGCTGTACCTGCTCGAGCCTTACCTCGCCGCCGACGGCCGCCAGGCGTACAAGAGCGCGCTCAAGTCGATTCTCAGGGACCTGGCCGCGATCGAAAGCGGCTTCGACGACGGCGGACGGATCCGGCGGATCGAGCGGGGGATCATCATCACGCTGAGCATGATCAACACGATCCGGGCCTGCAAGAACGAGCCGTGGTCGGCGGATTGACAAATCCCCGGCCGCAAGTGGCCGGGCCAAACGGAGCAGCGAGGAACGCTGGGAAGCACACTCGACGTCGTGTGGGGATAGGGATGAATACCGGCAAGCTGGTGCGGATGAATCGGATCTTCTCCCATCCCAGCGGGCGGCTGTGCTCGGTGGCGGTGGATCATTTCATCGGCTATGCGGGGGGGCTGCCCGACGGGCTGCGGCGAATCCGGGCCACGCTGGCGGAGATCGCCCGCGGCCGGCCCGATGCGGTGACGATGCACAAGGGGATCGCAGCCTCGGCCTGGGGGCCGCACGCCGGGCGGATCCCGCTGATCCTCCAGAGCACGACCGCCCGGCCCGACGACTCGGCCTGCCAACAGATGGCCACGCCCGAGGACGCCGTCCGCCTGGGGGCCGACGGTTTCGCCGTCGCGGCCTTCGTTCGGGGGCTGACCGAGGCGGCCCACCTCCGCACGGTGGCCGATTGCGTGCGGGAAGCGGCCCGCTTCGAGATGCCGGTGATCTGCCACATCTATCCCCGCGACAGGGACAACAAGATTTCGTTCGCCCCCGAGGACATCGCCTGGGCGGTCCGCTGCGCGCTGGAGGTCGGCGCCGACGTGATCAAGGTCCCGTACTGCGGCGACGTGCGGGCCTACGGCGAAATCGTAGCCGAGTGCCCGCTTCCCGTCGTGGCCGCCGGCGGCCCCCGGGCCGACACCCTCCGCTCGGCCCTGGCCATGATCGCCGAGGTCGTCCAAAGCGGGGCCCGGGGAGCCACAATCGGACGGAACGTCTGGGGCTTCGACCAGATCGCCGCGGCGATCGCCGCCTTCAAGGCGGTGATCCACGACGGCCGCTCGGCCGACGAGGCGGCGCGGCTGGCGGGGGTGGAGCGGGCACGGGAACCATAAGGCGAGGTGTGGCTGGGGCATAGCGCAGCGGTGCCCCAGGAATCCAGGACCTGGGGCTTCGCTGCGCTCAGCCACCAGCCACCCGGCCGAGAGCAAGGAGTCGATTATGGTTACCACCCCGCGCGAGCGCGTCTGGCAGGCGATCCGGCACCAGCAACCGGATTGCGTCCCCTGGTACGTGGGCTCGACGGTGCCCGCCCGCCAAAAACTGGAAGCCTACTACGGCACCGCGGACCTGGACGACGTGCTGGGCAATCACCTGGCGCGGTACAGGCCCCGCCCGCCCGACGCCTTCCGGGAGATCCGGCCGGGCCATTGGCAGGACGAGTTCGGCGTGGTGTGGAACCGCACCGTGGACAAGGACATCGGGGTCGCCGAGGAGTATCCGCTCCGCCGGGTGCCGCTTGCGGACTACCGCCTGCCCGACCCGCACGATCCGCGGCGCTATGCCGCCCTGCCGCAGTTCCTGGCCGCCCATCCGGACCGCTTCCGGCTGGTGAGCATCGGGTTTTCGCTTTTTGAGCGGGCGTGGAGCCTGCGGGGCATGCCCGACTTGATGATCGACATGCTGGAGGGCCCGCAGTTCGTCGACGAGCTTTTCGACGCCATCATGCAGTTTGACCTGGCCATCGTCGAGGAGGTCCTCCGCTACGACGTCGACGGGGTCCTGTTCGGCGACGACTGGGGGCACCAGGGGGGCCTGCTGTTCGGCATCCGGCTGTGGCGGCGGTTCATCAAGCCCCGCGTCGCCGAGCTGTACGCCGCGGTCCGCCGGGCGGGCAAGGCGGTGATGATCCACTGCTGCGGCCGCGTCCAGGAGCTCTTCCCCGAGCTGATCGAGCTCGGCCTGGACGTCTTCAATCCCTTTCAGCCGGAGGTGATGGACCCCTACGAGATGAAGCGCCGCTTCGGCGGCCGGCTGGCGTTCTTCGGCGGGATGAGCATCCAGAAGGTGCTCCCGTTCGGCACGCCGGCCGAGGTCCGCGAGGTGGCGCTGCGGCTGGCGGCGCGGGTGGGCCGCGGCGGCGGGCTGATCCTCGCCCCCAGCCACGACATGCCCGGCGACATCCCCGTGGAGAACGTCGTCGCTTTCGTCGAGGCCATGCGATCGCAGTGACCGCGTCTACCGCGCTTCCTCCGCCAAGGGCTTCTGGGGGTCCCCCTGGACGTCCTTCACCTTCCAGCCGTCCGGTTCCAAGACCAGGTCGACCTTGAAGTACGAGCTGTAGTAGCGGTAGGGAACCATGCCGCTTCGGTCCTGGAAGCGGGCCGAGCCGGTGAAGCGGGCCTCGGCACTCGGCGGGCTGGTGAGCCTGTTGAGCGTGACCCGCAGGCCCGAGATCTTCACCTGCTCGAACTCCACCAGGCCCATGTAGTAGCTCGCGCGGCGGAGCACGTCCGAGCCGGGGGTCTTGGCGATGAAGCTCTCGACCCGCTTCACGTCGTTGGACTGGATCGCCGCGGCGGCGTCGTAGAGCGCTTGCTCGGCGCGCTCTCTCTCGGTGACCACGAGGCGCTCGACCACGACGCCGAGGATCACCAGCACGAGCACCCCCGCCATCGGCACCAGGAGCACTCCCCGCCTGGTCGTCACGAGGAAGCCGCCGAGGATCGCCTCGACGACGATCCCGAAGAGCACGATCGGCATCGGGTTTTCCGCAAGCGTGGTCATTTCTTGGGGAACAACGGCCCGCCGTACTGGGCACCGTCGCCGAGGATCTCTTCGATCCGGAGGAGCTGGTTGTACTTGGCGATGCGGTCGGTCCGCGAGGCCGAGCCGGTCTTGATCTGGCCGGTCCGCAGGGCCACGGCCAGGTCGGCGATCGTGGCGTCTTCGGTCTCGCCGCTGCGGTGGCTGGTGACGGTGGTGTAGCCGCTGCGCCGGGCGAGCTCGATGGCGTCGATCGTCTCGGTCAAGGTGCCGATCTGGTTCACCTTGATGAGGATGCTGTTGGCGATTCCCGCGTCAATGCCCCGCTGGAGCCGGCTGGTGTTGGTCACGAAGAGGTCGTCGCCCACCAGTTGGATCTTGCCGCCGAGGCGGTCGCTCAGCGCCTTCCAGCCCTCCCAGTCGTCTTCGGCGCAGCCGTCCTCGATCGAGCAGATGGGGTACTTCTCGACCCAGCAAGCGTAGAGGTCAACCAATTGCGCGGCGGTGATCTCGTGGCCCTCCACGCAATAACGCTGCTTCTCCTTGTCGTAGAACTCGCTGGCCGCGGGGTCCAGGGCGATGAACACCTGACCGCCGATCCGGTAGCCCGCCTTCTCGACGGCTTCCAGGATCAGGTCGAGGGCCTCGGCGTTGCTCCGCAGGTCTGGGGCGAACCCCCCCTCGTCGCCGACGTTGGTGGCGAGCTTCTTCCCCTGGAGCACCTTCTTGAGGTGGTGGAAGACCTCGGCCCCGCAGCGGATGGCGTCGCTGAAGCGTTCGAAGCCCAGGGGCATCACCATGAACTCCTGGACGTCCACGGCGTTGTCGGCGTGTTTGCCGCCGTTGAGGATGTTCATCATGGGGGCCGGGAGGAGCCGGGCACCCACCCCGCCGAGATAGCGAAAAAGCGGCAACCCGGCGTGCTCCGCCGCGGCATGGGCCACCGCCAAGGAAACCCCGAGGATCGCGTTGGCCCCCAGGTTCTTCTTGTTCTCGGTGCCGTCCAGCTCGATCATCCGCTGGTCGAGCCCGGCCTGGTCGAGGGCATCCATCCCGCACAGCTCGTTCGCCAGCTTCTCATTGACGTTCTCGACGGCCTGCATAACCCCACGTCCGAGGTATCTAGTCTTGTCGCCGTCCCGCAATTCCCAGGCCTCGTGGACCCCGGTGCTGGCGCCGCTGGGCACGGCGGCCCGGCCCGAGGAGCCATCGGCCAGCGTGACGTCGACTTCGACCGTCGGATTGCCTCGGCTATCGAGGATTTGCCGGGCGCGGATGTCAACAATCGTGGAACTCATAATTCGGTCCATCCTCCTGAAAGCGGACTGCTGATAGCTGACGCCCTCTCGTGGCACGCTCTGCGACGGAAACGTCTCCAAGTCGTTTCTCATTGTGCGCGATGGGAGGGGGATTGAACAGGCGGGCCGGCGGGCAAACTGGGCAAACCGGCCCGACACCCCGGGACCTTCCCAAGGGCTCCCCCAGCGGCTACGATAACGGCTTGGAAGCACTTCGATCCCGGCCGGACCCCTCGATGGCTACTACCGGTGACGCCGCCGCTCGGGCCACGCCCGAGCCCCTTCCGGACGATATCGTCAGCACCCAGCCGGGGGGCGGCTTGTGCTATCGCGCCGAGCTGGCATGGGGGCGGATGCGGCGGTGGTATCTCCAGACCCTTCGCCCGGGGTATGTCCGCCGCATGGCGGAGCTGCGCCGGGGCGACACGACCGGGGCCCCCTGGGAAATCCTCGATCCCCGCGACCTGAAATACTGCCGCAACCGCTGCACCTGCTCCTGGGACCTGGTCGACGATCCGTTCGCCTGGCGCGACCAGCTCCCCTTTACACGGTGGGGACTGGCCGAGGTGCAATTGATCGGCTCTCCCCTGTTGTTTTTTACGGCGCTTCTTGCCTATTGGGCTTGGTGCTTGGGCTCGTTCATGGGGCTGGTCCTCGCCCTGGCAACGGGGGTCCTGCCCGCGCTGGTGTTATACTTCTTTCGGGACCCCCCGCGGAAGATTCCGGAGGGGCCGGGCCTGGTGGTCTCCCCCGCCGACGGCAAGATCGCCGAGGTCACCCGGCTGGAGCATGACGAGTACCTCGACGGGCCCGCTGTGAAGATCGGCATCTTTCTGTCGATCTTCGACGTCCATTTGAATCGTGCTCCCATGGCGGCCCGGGTGATTGCTTTGCGATACAGCCCGGGCGAGTTCCTCAGCGCGCTGAGGGCCGAGTGCTTGACGAGAAACGAGGCGATGTGGATCGGCCTGGAAGAGGAGGCGGCGCCGCACCGCCGCCTGGTGGTCCGGCAGATCGCCGGCCAGTACGCCCGGCGGATCGTCTGCGCCCTGCGGCCCGGCGAGGTCGTTGCCCGGGGGGCGAAAATCGGGATGATCAAACTGGGGTCGCGGACGGAGTTGATCCTGCCGGACGAGCCGGGCCTGCGGATCGAGGTCCGCGTGGGAGACCGCGTGCAGGCGGGCAGCCGCGTGGTGGCCCGCTACCAAGCTGCGGGGCAAGAAGGGTAATCCGCTCATGAAACCGCTGCGGACGATTTCCGTCCTGCCGACGCTGTTCACCCTGGGGAACCTGGTGTGCGGGTTCTTTGCGATCGTGGTGGCGTCGCGCATAGGGAGGCCGGAGTCCGAGACGGTCGGGATCATCAATCCCGACGACCTGCGAAACGTGATGATCAGCGGGTGGCTGATCTTCGTGGCGATGGTGTTCGACGGTCTGGATGGGCACGTGGCGAGGCTCGCGCGGACCTCCAGCGACTTCGGGGCCCAGTTGGATAGCCTCTGCGACGCAGTCTCCTTCGGGATCGCGCCGGCCTTCCTCCTGGTGAAGATGTGTCCCCGGTTCGCCTACCTGCACCGGGAGGCGGTGTGGATCATCGCCGCCAGCTTTGCGGCCTGCGCGGTGCTGCGGCTGGCGCGGTTCAACGTCGAGACCAGCGACGAGGACGACCACTTGCACTTCAGCGGTCTGCCCAGCCCTGCCGCGGCCGGCTCGATCGCCGGATTTGCCATCATTTTCTACACCCTGATGGACCCGGAGACCGCCCCGGTCTATGCCGATACGATCTACGCCGTGTTGCAGCGGGTGCTGCCGTTTTTTGCCTTGCTGGTCGGGCTGCTGATGGTCTCGCGGATCCCTTATCCGCACGTGACCAACCAGATCTTCCGCGGCCAGCGGAGCTTCAGCCACGTCGTGAAGCTGGTCTTCGCGCTGGTCGCGGTGATGGCCATCAAGGGCTACGCGGTGCCAATCGTCTTCTGCGTGTTCGTCCTGGGGAGCCCGATCCGCTTCGCCTGGGAGAAGATCGTCCAGCGCCGGCACCAGGAGGAACCGATATTTTGAAGGATGAAGGAGGAAGGATGAAGGATGAATGACAAGAGGTGGGGAGTGGGAGGCTTGCTGGGCGAAGGGAGCGAGGTGGGGTGATGTTTTCGGGAATTGTGGAAGCGCGGGGGACCGTGGCCGAGATCCGCCCCGAGCCGCCCGGCTGCCTGCTGGTCGTTCGCGAGCCCGCGATCGCTGCCCGGACCAAGAGGGCCGACAGCATCTCGGTCAACGGCTGCTGCCTGACGGTGATCGCCGCCGATAGCCAAACGATGTCGTTCCAGGCAGGGCCGGAGACGCTCGCCCGGACCAACCTCGGCCAACTGGAGCCGGGCAGCCTGGTGAACCTGGAGCGGGCGCTGGCGGTGGGCGATCGCTTGGGCGGGCACTTCGTGAGCGGCCACGTGGACGCCGTGGGGACGCTCGAGTCGCGGGACGACCGCGGCGACTGGTCGTTCTTCTGGTTCCGCATCGACCGGCGGCTCAGCCGCCAGATGGCCTCCAAGGGATCGATCGCCGTCGACGGCGTCAGCCTCACGATCGTCGACAGCCAACCGGAGCGGTTCAGCGTGGCCTTGATCCCCTACACGCTGGCGGTCACCACGCTGGGTCCCTTGCAGGTCGGCGGCAAGGTGAACCTGGAAACCGACATCCTCGCCAAGTACGTCGAGCGGCTGGTGGAATCGCGGGACTGGTGAGGAGCCATCAGCTATCAGCCCTCAGCTTTCAGCTATCAGCCATCAGCTTGACGATGATCGGTCGAGCGCTCTAGCAGCTTCCAAGGTCTCTCGGCTGAGAGCTGAAAGCTGATAGCTGAAAGCTGAGAGGTTCTCGTATGCCCACCGGCTCCTCGCGGAACCAGACCTTGTCGTTCATCGTTCGGCGGTTCGCCGAGGCGGGGATCCGGCCGCGGACCGCGCTGGGGCAGAACTTCCTTACCGACTTGAATCTCGTGCGGCTCTTGGTCCGCACGGCCGATCTCAGCCCGAACGACGTGGTCCTCGAAGTCGGCACCGGCACTGGCTCGCTGACGGCGATGATGGCCCCCCAGGCGGCCGCCGTGGTCACGGTCGAGGTCGACCGCCGCCTGTTCGCGCTGGCCGCTGAGAACCTGCACGCGCTGGCCAACGTGCGGATGCTCCAGGCCGACGCGCTGCGGAACAAGAACCGGCTCAATCCGGCGGTCCTTGCCGCGGTGAACGAAGAGCTGGCCAGGGCCCCGGGGCGGCGGCTCAAGCTGGTGGCCAACCTGCCGTACAACGTGGCCACGCCCCTGGTGACCAACCTGCTGGCCCTCGACGACCCGCCGCACTCCATGACCGTCACGATCCAAAAGGAGCTGGCCGACCGGCTCACCGCTGCGCCGGGCAGCAAGGACTACGGGGCGCTGAGCATCTGGGTCCAGGCGCAATGCCGGGTGGAGATCGTCCGCGTGATGCCCCCCTCCGTCTTCTGGCCCCGTCCCAAAGTCCATTCCGCGATCGTCCACCTGGCCCTCGACGAGAGCCTCCGGCAGCGGATCCCCGACCGGGCGTTCTTCCACGGGTTCGTCCGCGCGATGTTCTTTCACCGCCGCAAGTTCCTCCGCTCCGTCCTCGTCAGCGCGTTCCAGGACCGCCTGGACAAGCCCGCCGTCGACCGCATCCTCAGTGCCCGCGGCCTGGACGGGCAGGTCCGGGCGGAGCAACTCGGCGTCGACGCCGTGCTCGCGCTGGGCGAGGCCGTTCGGGCCGCGGCAGCCGGTTGACGGCCTCCCCAATCCTGCTTAGGATAGGCGTTTGGAGGCAGGCCATGGAATTCATCGAGCTGACGGGCAAGGCCCTTTTCCACCTCGCCGGGCAGGACGGGATGAACACCGAAGAACTCGCCGAAATCGGTGTGACCGAGGACAGCATCGTCCGCATCAACCGCCAGGGGGACATCGAGTTGCGCCGCGCCGAACGCTGGGACGTGATCGGCGGCCTGTTGGGCGATTTCGAGGGCCGCGTCAAGAAAGAGACCGGCTTGGATTGGGCCTGACCTAGTTGCGTTTTCGGTAGCCATTGGGGGTACTTGCGGGGCCGGTGTTGAAACACCTTCGCCGGAATAGTATCTCCGCGGTGTCGGTTCCGCGCCGCGGATAACGCAACGCCGATCCCTCTGGGCGGGGGAGGGCGGTCATGCCACGCAAGGATCGCCGAGGGCCGCCCGCCGGTGGGTATCTTGTGTTCCCTTCCGCGATTAAGAGGCGCTGGCGCGCTGCTTCAACGACCGCAGGTTGGTACAAGAGATGATTCAGTGTTTCCTCGACGACGTGGAGAAGCTTTTCCCGCAAATGCGTGCGGCCTTGGCGAAGGGCGACCTGGCCGGCATCGGCCACCTGGGACATCGCATGAAAGGCACCGTGGCCTATCTTGGCGCGGGACCGGCGAGAGAAGCCGCCCTCCGCGTGGAGCGATTCTGCAAGGGCGGCGGCACGGCCACTGAAGCGGAGGAGGCCGTCGCCGGGCTTGTCCGCGAGTGCGAGGTCTTGAAAGCCGCGCTCAGGGGGCACCCGCTGGCCGGCGACCCGCCGCTCATGCCAGGCTCCATACCCTCATGACGAAGCCCGCAGTGCCTGCAACGCCCGCAGTGCGGCCAGAGGCGCCGTCAAGCCCGGCTCGAAATCCTCCAACGCCTCGAGGACCGGCCTGAGCCGCTCGGCCGACTCCCGCCTGGTCAGCTCGTGGAGCACGTGGTGGGCGCCCTCACGCAGCCAGGACACGTTGGCCGGATCGGTCAGGGCTTTCAATACCGGCTCCAACGAAGCGTGCCCCAGGGCAATCAAAACCTCCGCTGCCAGCCAGCGGACGCCCGCCCGCTCATCCCCCAAGGCCGTGACCAATGCCGGCACCGCCGCGGGATCGGCGATACAATTGAGTGCCTTCGCCGCCTCCCACCGCACCTGGTCGTCCGGGTTCGAGAGCGCTTCGACCAAGGCTTGCACGGCGGGCTTGCCGATGGCTACCAAGGCTTCGCGGGCGATCTCCCGGTCTATGGCACTGGAGCTCGCGAACTCCTTGACCAAAGACGCAATGTCCGACGTCCGCCGCAGACTACGGCGCTTGTTGACACGACTTCTTACGCTTGACACAGTTTCTGGTGTCTTCTGTTTCTTCCACCGGAAGTAATTCCTTACGAATTATAGAGGTATTGCAGGAGCGGAGTCCCGTTTTTCGCTCCCCGAGAGGGGCGACGATCCCCGAGATTGCTTCTGGCTCCTTTTCCGTGGACCGTCGCAGTCCATCTGACACGTCGGGTGCCATGCCCACGCGCGTCGTGGGCATGCTGCGGAGGCAGCATGGCACCCGTCAGACGACGTGCATCCGGCCACCCAGTCGCAGCCTCGTTTCGCGCCAGGGCCTATTGGGCATCGTTGAGCACCACGGGCTGGAGCCAGCTCCGCCGATCCCTGGCGATCAGCACTTCGGCTGCTTCCGGACCCCACGTGCCCGCGGTGTAATTGACAAAATCGCTGGGCGGGCTGGACGCCCAGACCTCCAACACCGGTGTCAAGAGCGACCAGGCGACCTCGACCTGGTCCGCCCGAGTGAAAAGCGTGGCGTCGTTGGTCATCACGTCCCACAGCAAGGTTTCGTACGCGTCCGGCGAGGGCGCGTGGAACGTCTCCCGGTAGCTGAACCGCATGTCCACCGGCCGCAGACGCATCCTGGGCCCCGGCTGCTTGGCCTGGAACTTCAGCACAATGCCCTCGTTGGGCTGGATGCAGATGACCAGCCGGGCGGGGAGCCAGTCCAAGGTGGCCTCGGGGGGAAAGGACTGGTGGGGCACCGCCCGGAAACGAATCGAGATCTCCGAGACCGTCTTGGCCAGCCGCTTGCCGGTCCGCAGGTAAAAGGGCACGTCCTGCCACCGCCAGTTGTCCACGAAAAGCTCGAGGGCGGCGAAGGTCTCGGTGACCGAGTCGGGGTCGACTCCTTCCTCCTCCCGGTACGCTACCACGGTTTGGCCCTTGACCCAGCCGCGCCCGTACTGGCCGCGGGCGGCGGAGTCGTGCACCGCGGCGTGGGAGATGGGGCGGACGGCGTGGAGCACGTCGGCCTTCTTGTTGCGGATCTCCTCGGCGTCGAAGGAGACGGGCGGCTCCATGGCGACCAGGTAGAGCAGTTGCAGGAGGTGATTCTGCACCATGTCGCGCAGCGCCCCGGCCCGGTCGTAGTAGCCGCCGCGGTGCTCCACGCCGATCTCTTCGGCCACGGTGATCGCCACGTGGTCCACGTAGCGGCGGTCCCAGATCGGCTCGAACAGGGCGTTCGCAAAGCGAAAGGCGAGGATGTTCTGCACCGTCTCCTTGCCCAGGTAGTGGTCGATGCGAAAGATCTGCGGCTCCAGGAAATTGGCCGACAGCGTGCGGTTCAATTGCATCGCCGATTCGAGGTCGTAGCCGATGGGTTTTTTGCACGACGATCCGGGCCCGCTGGCGATCCTGGGCCAGCCCGTGCTGGCCCAGCAGGTCGGCGATCGCGCCGAAGGCAATCGGAGGCACGGCCAGGTAGAACACATGCTCCGCCTTCGCGTTCCAATCCGCGTCGAGTTTCGCGAGGCGCGCGGCAAGTTGCCCGTATCCGGCCGGCTCGCCGAAGTCGAGCTTCAGGTACTGGACGTTCCGGGCAAAGGCGTTCCAGTCCTCCTCCCTCACCGGCCCGCGCCGCGAGAAACGCTCCGTCCCGTCGCGGAGCCGCTGGCGGAGGGCCTCGTCGTCCATCTCGACCCGATCCAGTCCCCCCAGGGCGAACGGCTGGGGCAGGCTCTAGTCCAGGTGGAGATTGAACAGCGCCGGGACCAGCTTCCGTCAGGTCAGGTCTCCCCCGGCTCCGAAGATCACCAGGACCGTGGGCCGTTGCCGGCGATCCTCTTCCATATGGATTCCTCCAAATGCACTCCGATCACCTCGCCTCGGCAGGCGCAAGCGGCCGGGGAATGTCCTCGGCGGCGGACCACTGGGCGTGAAATACGCCGCGAGCGTCCAGCCGCTCATACGTGTGGGCGCCGAAGTAGTCCCGCTGCGCCTCGATCAGGTTGGCCGGCAGCCACGCGCTGCGATAGCCGTCGAAGTAGGCCAGCGAGACCATCAGCCCGGGCGCCGGAATGGCCAGCTCGGCGGCCGTCCGGACCACCGAGCGGAGGTCCTCCTGCCGCGCCAGCAGGGCTTGGGCCAGGCCGGGATCGATTAGCAGGCTGGCCAGGTCCGGCCGCGCCTGGTAAGCCGCCCGGATCTCCTCCAACAGGGCCGCGCGGATGATGCAGCCGCCGCGCCAGATGCGGGCCACGTCCTCCAGCTTGAAGCCGTAGCCGTAGGCGCCCGCGGCGCGGCGAAGCTGGGCCATTCCCTGGGCGTAGGTGAGGATCATGGCGGCGTAGAGGGCGTTGCCGAGCTGGGTCAGGAAAGCCGCCCGGTCCCCGCGGAAGGCGACCGCCGGCCTCGGCAAGACCCGGCTCGCCGCCACCCGCTCGCTTTTCAGCACCGACAGGTAGCGCATGCTCACCGCCACGTCGATGGCGGGCGTGGGGATTTGCAGCTCCATCGCGTCCTGGGAGGTCCACATCCCGGTGCCTTTTTGGCGGGCCTCGTCGAGGATCACGTCGATCAGCCGCTTTCCGGTCTTCTCGTCCACCTGGCGGAAGATGTGGCCCGTGATCTCCACGAGGTAGGCGTTCAGCTCCGTCTCGTTCCAGTGCTGGTAGACCGCGGCCAGCTCGTCGTCCGACAGCCCCAAGCCCCGCTTCAGCAGGTCGTAGCTTTCCGCGATCAGTTGCATCAACCCGTACTCGATCCCGTTGTGGACCATCTTCACGTAGTGGCCGGCTCCGCCCGGCCCCAGATACGCGACGCACGGCTCGCCTTGCACCTTGGCCGCTGCCGCCTCGAGGATCGCGCGGACCTGCCGATGGCCTTCCCGCGGGCCGCCGGGCATCATGCTCGGGCCGTGGCGGGCGCCGTGCTCACCGCCGGAAATGCCCATTCCCAGGTATCGAATCTCCTTCCCGGCCAGGGCCCTCAAGCGGAGCTCGGTGTCTTTGAAATGGGAGTTGCCGCCGTCGATCACCAGGTCGCCCGGCCCCAGGTGCGGCAGCAGCTCGCGGATCACCGCGTCCACCGGCGGTCCGGCCGGCACCAGCATCAGCACCGCCCGCGGCGACCGCTGATGGTCAACCTCGCCACCGGCGGCCTCCAGGGTGCGCATCAGGCCGGCAGCAGCCCTTGAAGCTCCTCCGGGCGGAGCGTGCGGCCCTCGGCGATCAACCGCCGGGCCGCGTCCACCTGCTGCCAGACATTCCACAACAGCACGCCTCTTACTCGGCCTCCTCGCAGGTAATAGACCACGCCCTGGCGGTACGGCTCCTTCCAGTCCGCCACCGTGTCCAACCGGAAATCGACTTCCCCGACGGCTTCGTAACCCAGCTCGAAGAGGTCCGAATAGAAGAAGGGAAGGTGGTCGTAAAGGACGGCCTCGCCGGCCATCACCCGGCCCGCCAGCTCCCCCATCGTGTTGGCGTTGTCCTCGTGCTCCACGCGGAGGCGTTTGTCCAGAGCGGGATTATAGAAGCTGGCCACGTCGCCTGCCGCGTAGATGTCGCGGTGATTGGTGCGGAGCGATCGGTCCACGCGAATCCCGTCGTCCGTTTCCAGGCCCGCCGCCTGCGCCACTTCCACGTTGGGACGAATGCCCAGGCCAGCCACGATGCCATCCGCCACGACCTCCCGTTCCCGGTGGGTTTGTGCATGGCGGGTATTCAGGGTCAGGCGGCCGTTGCGCCGCTGGACGCCCGCCACCAGCTCGCCCGAGAGCACCTCGACTCCCTTCTGCCGGTAGAAGTCATTGAGGAATTCGGCCAGCTCGGGCGGGAAGAGGCGGGCGCCGATTCCCGGGTCGGGGAAAATCATCACCACCTGCTTGCCGATGCCGGCCAGCGCGGCGGCGAGCTCCGAGCCGATGAACCCGCCGCCGATCACCGCAAACCGCCCCCCGCTCCGCCAGGGACTGCAGGCGGCGGTAATCGTCCAGGGTGCGAAAGTAGATCACTTCGTCGTTGCCCGAGGGCAGGCGGCGGGGCATGCCGCCGGTGGCCAGAAGCAGCTTCTGGTAGCCGTACACGGCCCCCTGGTCGTCGCTGACGCATTGCTTGCCGGGGTCCAGGGCCCGTGCCGTGCGTCCCAGGTGAAGTGTCACGCCCTGCGAGCCGCTGTCGCGCCAGATGCTTTCCAGGGGCTTGCCTTTCCACAGGGCCTTGGACAAGGGTGGGCGATCGTAAGGGGGATGAGGCTCCGCACTGATCAACCCGATCGAGCCGTTGGGGTCTACGTGCCGGATGCCCCGGACCGCCGCGTCGGCGGTCATCCCCCCGCCGACGATCAGATACGTGTAGTTCGGCATGCTTTGGTCCTCGCGGCGAGCAATGACAGGCCAAATTATACGGGCGTAACCGGCGCTCCGCTCCGTCAGAACTGGTTTCTCGGCTTAGAGTTACGTTTTTCGAGGGGCGTTGCGGGGGGACCATCCGACCAGAACATCGCGGAAAC
>Ga0315280_10006052_pt1 | contig 16875 bp, 17 predicted proteins | sample YL17G06_40_MG_FD_203697 | JGI IMG/M metagenome (GOLD analysis project Ga0315280, IMG submission 203697) | Sediment microbial communities from Yellowstone Lake, YNP, Wyoming, USA - YL17G06_40 | ecosystem: Environmental > Aquatic > Freshwater > Lake > Sediment | place: USA: Wyoming | collected...
GCTCTTCCGCTTTGTGCCATTCCTGATACTGGCGATAGTGATGCTCGCCTTTGTCCTGCCCCTGGGTTGGATCATTGCTGTTGCATCCATCACCTCGCTAGTTTTTATACTGGCGTACTTAATCCAAAACCGCCACCCGTTGCTTTTTCCGCCCCAACAGCTATGGGATCATTACCGGGAGGAACATGAGCCGGAAGGGATACTATTGGAGGAGAAAGCGCCGGTGGTATTGCAAACAGGTGTCCGCTTCGTTAACCGGCGGCGCTACCGTGCAACCAAGCGGCGCCTGCCCGGCTATTTATTGCTCACCAACAAGTGGTTTCTGGTCTTCTGCGGCGATGTCCCCGCCATATACATAGCGCATACCGCTTCCGACCCCACCATGGAGTTGTGGGTCTCGGTGCGCGACGGGGTATTGATATTGGATGCGCACCGTTACGGGGGGACTTCGTTCGGGCACAGCGTGGTGAAAGTCAATACGCCTAATGCCCGCAAATGGCTGGATATTCTGGCGCCTGAAGAGGACTAGGTTCCCGCGGCAGTTTTCTCCAACCGGTCCAGCAGTTCCACCCATCCTTCGGTGTGAGCTTTACACAGTTTGAAGCGAGCACTGTCCCGCAAATGCTCCCATCCCGAATGAAGCAAATCTAGGTGTGAACCTTTTTTAAATAGTTGAATAGTGAGCGAGACGAGGGTTGCGGCATTCCAACCAGGATCAGCCCAGGTGAAACGCAGCAACTCCGGCGCTTTAATCTCAATTACTTCCCCACGGGTAACTACGATGTTTCCGGCATCGTCACGCCAGGGTTCAATAAACCTGCCGTAGAGTCTCCCTTCCAGCACCACCTCAGGCGACCACCATTTACTGCGCAACTCCGGATTAAGCCAGAAATCCCAGGCGTGCTGCTGTGAAATGGGCAAGTTCAGCGAGAGCTTGATTGGCTCAAGCTTTTCCGGGAGCTTCATTTGACCTCCAACTCCACCTCATGGCTCAGGCTTTGGTTCTGCACAGTCATCTGCCCTACCATCAGCAGACGGTATTTACCCACCGCAAAGTTCTGCCCCGATTCCACGATGAATTCATAGGTTGGTTGCATGCCGACTGCCAGCACATTGCGCTCCGGATTGACTGTGAATATCCTGCCGTCGGGATCGGTGAGCACCAGTTTGTCTATGCGCACATCTTCCAATATCCGTAAGGTGATGGATAGGACACGCTGTGGTCCATCCAATGAAGAAGAGACCACTGTGTATGGGTCATGGAAGATGCCATCCTGCTGAGGGGAGCCAATTACCAGAGTCAACGCAAAGCTAGTAATTATCACGATGAATTTCATAGCAACCTCTTAGTTCACGGCAATATCACGGCGCAAAGCTGCCGTATTTGACCAGATAACATCGGAAAAACTGGCATCGGATGCCCCGCCCAGGAATAATAGTGAAAAAAGACCGCTTTTAGTTCCGGTTTGAAACACTAATTCCGCCGAAATATCCCCCACGAGATCGTTTCGGCTTATCGCCTGATCGGAGCAGAGCACGATAGTCATATCCTCCACCCCCGCCTCCAACTTTGGTTTAATCCTCTCGCAAACTGCCACGCTGCCACTCCTGCCGCCCGCAATCGTCCACTTGCCGTCAAGGAAGCGCCATCCGGCGGGCATGCGGATGCAAAGTAGTCCAATTGCCAGTTCTCCGCTCTCCCAGCCCTCAGTGGTGGGAGAGGCAAACTCCACAGTCAGATGCACTTTGTTGCCAGGATGGAGAACCTGCTCGGCAACGATCACCGACTGGACATCCAGGCATGCATAAAGGGGCAGCAGAATAAGAACTATCATGCTGCCCCGGACGATGTTACAGAGGCTCAAACCGTGATTTCCTTATCCAGCGTGAACTTGATCAGATTGGATTTGCCTTTAAAACGCAGCTTGTAAGTGCCCGACGGGAATGACCCACCGGTCATGCTCCAGGCAAGGTGCATCTCATAGCGGTCAGTAACATCTATGTTCTTTTCTTGCGGCGCCTGGGTGCCGTCCGGCATCAGCAAGGTGATCATATATATTGTCATATCCTGCTTGAAGTTGAGTTCCACTTCCAGAGTGGTTCCCCCTTTGGTTAATCCGCAGTTTTTAATAATGATTTTATCGGGATCCAGGCTGAAGGCAGCCGAGGTAAATGCCAGCAGAACACTTATTACCAATATCCATCTCATCTTACCCACACCCCTTAGTGGTTGAGACATCACATTAATTATACACTGTTTTCACGCTGAAAACCAATGTGTAATTTCGTTACGCAGTCTTAATGTAAAACAGTGGGATTAACTGATAGATTCCACCGCACCCACGATGTCAATCAGTTCGCGGGTGATGGCAGCCTGGCGGGCTTTGTGGTAAAAGAGCGTTTGCTGCTCTATCATGTCCTGGCAGTTGCGGGTGGCAAGGTCCATGGCGGTCATGCGGGCGCCATGCTCGCTGGCGATGGATTCCTGCAGGATGTGCCAGATTTCTATATTCAGGTAGAGCGGTAGGAGCCGGTCCAGTATCTCCTTGCGGTTGGGCTCAAATATAAAGGGGATGCCCTCGTCCCGGGTTTGCGCCGGCTCCAGCCCCTGCAGCGGCAGAAGAACCGTATTGGTGACCCTTTGTTGGGCGACATTCTTAAACTCGTTATAGACCATCTCCACCCGATCCATGGTCTCGTGCAGAAAGCGGCTTATTAGCAATGCGCCGATCTCCTGGGCATTGTGAAACGAAATATCACGATAGAAGTTTATGTATTCGCCAATGATGCGGTAGCCACGCGAACGGAAGAAATCCCACCCTTTGCGCCCGATGCAGATAAGCGCCACATCCTCACCGGCGTGCAGGCGCTCATCTGCCAGTTTTTCAGCGTATCGGATTATTTGGTGATTGAAGCTGCCGCACAGCCCCTTATCCGAGGTAAGCACCGTGATGATGACATGCTTCTCCTTCCGCCCGGAAAGCAGGGGGTGGGCTTCCGGCGCCTCGTGGGAGACCAGCTGGCGGATCATCTCCTTCAGGCGGTAGGCATAGGGACGGCTGGCAAAGAGCGCCATCTGGGCATTGCGCACCTTCACCGTGCTCACTATCTTGAGCGCAGCGGTCATCTTCTCGGTCTTTTGCACCGATTGGATGCGGCTGCGTATCTCTCTTAATGTTGGCATAATTGCTTGTGTATTATATCAAAAGCATGCTTATTAAACTAAGCTAAAGATTACTTAGAACTCCATTCGAATTGAACTTTTAATTGATTGTAATGGGAGAAAAGAATCTTTTTTTCATGTTGTAAACGACCTACCAAGATTCCTGGTGAAATATTTACTGACGCAGCGAATTTTTTTATTGATTCTTCGGAAAAACTGGCTCGGCGAACGAATTTTTTATATTTAACTGCAGGAATAAGCATATCAGCCGAGAAATTATCTGCTTCTTCTTCCTCCTTACCTTGCATATTTAGAGATTTATCAATAAACATTTTTTTCCTGCCATGTAGAATTACATGCGCAGCTTCATGAAAGAAAGAAAACCAAAATTGATCTTCTGTTTTTCCTCTAAGACTTAACATTATCAGTGCTTTTTGAGTAGTTAACCATTGTGTAGCACCGAATAGGTGTATTCTTGTTAATTCGGGGAGAAAAACTACGGCTATTCCCACCTTCTTACAATATTCTTGGATTTGCTCTTGCAAACTAGAAGGATTTTTGGTTATCAGATTTCGGACTTTATAAAGCATTTCTCTGAAATCCGACTCAACATAAGGTTCGCATTGGATTTCTGATGCAAGGAGTTCACCCTTTCTTAACCAAACCGCAACAGCGTAAGGATTCTTTTGAAATGTATCAGAACCTCTGCAAAGCAAAGAACTTAGATGAGCGCTCCAGATATTTTCCCATTCATTAATACCTGCAACACCAAAGAAATTTAAAATTACTCTTATTTGATCAACGGCAGTCATTGTTTTAATGACATATCCTTTTTCAATCATCTCCTTTAGAGGGAACCGTTCAGACCATTTTTCAAATATAATCAAATCCTGCTCTTCTTTTTGAATTGCCAGAGCTTCCTGATATTGCCGTTCTAAATTCAACCAAAATGAAGCGTCAACCCCAAGGACTCGTTCAAATTGAATAGCTGTTTCTGCTGTTATTGGTGCTGTTCCATTTATTATTTCGCAGATTGTTTTTGGAGTTCTTCCTGTTCTTTTAGCGAATTCAACTTGACTCATGCCAATGGCTTCTAATTCCTCCTTTAAAGTTTCTCCAGGGGGAATTGCAAAAATAAACCTCTTATGTTTAACACTATCTATCATGTGTATCACCTATGTATAATATTTCCAACTCAGTTATCAGATCCCAATCCAATCCTCCATCTGATAGAGTAGGAATTGGATTATTTGTTGGTCTCACTATCATCCTTTTAGGGTGTTTAAGGTCTAGTGAAATATGACCTTTTAAATCTCCTGTTAATTCATGGGCATTTGGCTTTTTAAGTTTCTTAAGCATTGCTAGATTCTCACTCGCTTGTATTTCATTTATTCTTTGACGGATTTTTTTGGCGTTCTCCGGTCCCCACCGCCTTATTGTCTTTTTCTCGTCCAAGATATCTTTTTCAAGGTCACCACTTATTTTAGATATTAACATAGTCCCCTTAAAAAGTCAATAAAATTATTAACCTACTAGGTTAATGAAAAATGAAAGCGTGCTTTTACTTCACATAAAAGCTCTTGCCGTCCATATCACGGGGGGCGGCAATGCCATAGAGAGCCAGCACCGTCGGACCGAGGTCGGTTATCTCCGGCTCGCGGGCAAGCATCCACGGCTTGTTGACGAATAGCACTCCCTTGGTGATATCCGGGTCATAACTACAGTGGTCGCCCGACCATTTACGCTTGTTGGTTTCCAAAATAGTGCTCGGGATCCCGCCTAGCGCCGTCTGCCAACTAACCCGATAACCATCGTTAAAGCCCACCACCAAATCCCCGGCGTCATCCACAAACTCGCCCGAGTATACATGATCCTTCTTAAACATCTTGCGCATGACTGGGTTGCCGTCCACATCTGTCAGTTCCATCAACTTCTCTATGATTTCGTCACGCAGGTTTTCGTATTCCCTGCCCTGCTCCACTACGCCCAAGGCTTCCCTGCCCCGCAGGTTGATGTAGATTTTGCCCAGCCCCAGGGCATAGGCTTTGGAATGCGTCCAATCCACATTGGGCCAGAATGTCCCCTGGTCAAAGAGGTCGGTCAGCTTCATCTGCCCCTCGCTGGACTTCCCGAGCTTCAGATAGCCGTGCTCCACCAGCCAGGTGTTCAGGTTGACCGCGGTGCGGTAGGAGCGGAAACCGTGGTCGGAAAGGATTATGAGCGTGGTATCAGGCTCCATGCGCTCCATAACCTTGCCCAGGAAAGTATCAAAGCGCTGGTAGATTTCCAGGATACGGTCTCGCCCATATGCAGCGGTGGATTCATCGTGGAGAGGATGCAGCGGGTCAACCGCATGGCGGAACATGTGCATGATGCGGTCGGTTGCCTGAAACACCATGACGAAGAAGTCGGCGCCGGAGTTCTCCAGCCGGTTGAGGCAGATCTCCTCACGCTTGCCCTCGGTGAAGCGCACATCCTCCATGAAAGGTTCATCGTCTATGCGCCCCTCGTTAAGCCCCCAGGTATCGGTAGCCCACCCAAGGGTTTTATAGATGCCCAGCTTTTTATAGAGTCTGGAAGCCAGATTTGGCGGCTGGGTGATGGGGAAGAAAGGATGGTTGGGGTGAAAACTGACCGCGCTGCAATAAAGCGCTAGGTTGGGTTCCAGCGCGTTGAGGTGGAAGCGGCACAGACCGTGCACGACGAAGAATGGCGCCGCGATGCGAAAACGCGGGGTGAACCACTCCGACCATTCCCCGGCACGCACCCGGTGTTTTTGTCCGTCCAGCTCTATTTCTATCTCGGAATCGCTCAGGCGTTTTACTCTAAAAGGTAGTTTCATGTGGCGTGGACCGATGAGATATGAGCTAAACGCACCGTCCTTCCACTCCACATGGGTGTTGCAGCCGCCAAATTCCGTGGTGTAATCGCACTCGGCTATGGGCATGGAGGTGAATAGATAGCTGGTGCCCCAGCTTCCGCGCACATCGGGGACGCCCAGACCGCTCATCAACTCGCCGCGGATGGAGGGGGGCGGGAAGGTGACAGGAACCTGCAAGGCGGTGGTGGAAAGCCCGGCTTTGCCCAGATGATCCCAAAACGCCCCGCCCTCGCGGTTGGAGATGATCAGGGGCTTACCGAAGCGCTTCTGCACTACCGTCATGGCGGCCAGGTGGGGGAGGTAGGTGGCGGAATCGCGGGAGAGGAAATCAAATATGCCGTGCTTGCCGGGGTTCTTGCCGGAGATGAAGGATGACCAGGCAACGGGCGATTCGGCGGGATTGGTCGTCCCCAACCGGGAATAGAAGCCCTGCGCCTTGATCTTCGCCAGATTGGGCAGTTTGCCTTCCGCCAACCATGGTTCCACAAACTCCGGATCCATGCCGTCGGCGCCTAGTATTATTACTTTGGGAAATCTTCTTGCCATCAATCACTTTCCCATCAAAGAGCCATTGACTTATTAAATACAAATCCCGTTAATAGAGCAGGAATGATAGCAAGCAACTATCCAACTGTCAAGAAACCGGCTTCAAAAAGCCCTTCTTATAACGAACCAGGTTATCTGGGGGAAGGTTGCTCCTGCTCTTTCAATAAAAATGCTTGACCTTTTAATCTGTGATAGAATGATATCCAAAGGTGGATTAGGATAATTTAACCTTAACCCAATGAGGTGAGAATATGAGGATAATGGTTTTATCCGCAGCAATACTGATTCTGGCTACAACAATAGCAGGAGCAGTAATGGTGAAAGTGGATACACCGGAGTTGGTTGCCAGCTCAACCAATATCGTCACCGGAAAAGTGCTAGCGGTTACTTCACATTACACACCGAATCACAAGTCTATTTATACCACAATAGACATTGCGGTGCAAAGCGAGCTGGCAGGCAGTACAAATTCCTCCGAGATTACCATCCGGCAGAATGGCGGGGTCATGCCCGATCTGGGACTGGCGATTGAGGACATGCCTGTTTTTAGTGTGGGAGAGGATGTCCTCCTGTTTCTGGCGAAGAATGGCGATGGGATTTATGGGGTGGCAGAGATGCACCAGGGTAAATACACCGTAGCCAACGATACCATCATGGAGAATGGGGAGCCGGTCTCCCAGTTTATGGCTGAAATTTCTTCTGCAATTGCGGAGGTGAGGTAGGATGAGAAAGTCACTTATTCTTATTGCAGTTCTGGTAGCTATAGCATTGCCGTATAGCTATTCCGGGATACATTGGTGGAATCCTCCCCCTCCGGTTCACTACAAGATCAACCAGAACGGAACCCCTGACTGCACCAATGAATTCGTCATGCTGGATAACGGGCATCAGGATTGGACACTAGTGGATTACAGCTTCTTTGTCTACACTTATGATGGCACAACACCGCTGATGCCTGCCTGGTATAACGGAAGTCCTCAACCGGACGGGAACAATGTAAGCGGTTGGTTTGAAACCTGGAGCGGGTCGTCTTCCACAATTGCAGTCAATATCGTCTGGTATTACCCGGGTCCCAACAACATCATTGAAACCGATCAGGACTTTAACGGTCAGAATTACACCTGGAGCGATTCCGGTTTGGGAGGTCAAATGGATGTCTGGAATATCGGTGCCCATGAATCGGGACACGGTTTGATGCTGGGCGACCTTTATGGACCTGCCGATATGGAAAAAACCATGTATGGTTATTCCAGCTTGGGCGAGACCAAAAAACGCAGCTTGGAACCCGACGATATAGCGGGTTGCCAATTCATCTATCCTGAGGGCAGCCCCCCTGGCGTGAATCTGCTTGCGTTTGAAGCAAGGCATGCCGAGAATGGAAACATAGTGCACTGGCAGGCAGTAGAGGATCCCAGCCATGTAGGATACAACCTCTACCGTTGTGAAGGTGCCGGCACGGTATCCACCGATGTGCGCAGGAATGGTTTCGTGCGTGTCAATTCCAGCATGATCACCGGTTCCGGCAATTACACCTATCTGGATCACTACACAGGCGGCAAGGAAGTTCAGTATGTCCTCGCCGATGTGGATTCAGCCGGGCACGAGGCTTATCACGGACCAATCGGATGCAACAGCGCCAATCGCACCTATACGCTTAGCCTTAAGGTAAGCCCCAACCCTGCACGGTCAGTCGCCAACCTTTCCTACACACTGCCGGGTACCCTGGAAGCGAACAGCAATTCCAGCCTGCGCATCTACGACCTTTCCGGCAGGATGATAGTCAATCATGCGATTGCCAATCAGGTCGGGGAAGGTAGCTTTAGCTGGGAGACCGCTTCGGTGCCATCGGGCGTCTATATGGTCAGTCTGGTATCAGGTGGTAACAAAGTGAACAGCAGAGTAGTCGTTGCACATTAACTGATTGGATAGTTAGAAAGGAGGCGCGAGCCTCCTTTTTTAATGATAATGAAACGAAGCCCTCCTTGCGGGAGGGCTTTCGCTTAACATTTGCTTCTAATGAAACACTGCCTTGATATCACCCAACGATGCAGGAGTCACACCGGGTGCGCCGGTAAGGGTACTCCAGGGCACCCACTTGGAGTTTTGCACTTCCTTGGTAGAGGTTTGACCTGCCTGAACCCAGCACAGAATCTTCATATCACCTGTTTTCCAGGATGGATTATAGTTAATGGTGCAGTTATAATCCACATCCTGCCCCGGGTTGACGGAGAAGGCTTCACCCCAGCCATTCACATTCATGGCTCTTTCTACGCGGTTGTAATGCCTGCCGCTGGCGTAGAGATCGTCCTCGGTAATGGCAACATAGATGTTGTGTCCGGTTCCCGACATTGCTGACTCGCCATGCACATGTGCCGTGATATAGGCGTTGTGCAGTATCGGGCTGTAGGTTCCGCTGATAGTGATGGTTATTGGTGCAGAAACAGAAAGACGCGCTTGGAATGCGCTTAGCCAGCCAGAATATGAACTCATGCTCCCGTCCACACCGCCAGCAGGAACGCCACTGATGCCGTAAAACGCGACTCGGGCTGAGGCTGCATAGTTGGTGTAGGGATCGGTCCCTGGCCAGTTAACATGGTATTCAATGGCTCCAGCTTGCGATGCATAACTGCTGATTATGTTTTCAAACACTGCGTCTGCAGATGGGCAGTAAGGTCAACCTGCATTCGTGAAGTCCTCTATCACAGGATTTCGGCTGGCTGCTCCGGCTATTAATGGCATCAGTCCCAGTGCGAAAATAGCAGTGATGATAAACAAACTTCTTTTCATTGATTTCCCTCCTTTTGTCATCAATTTAATTAAGATTACCAGATTCAGTATGGAAAGCAAGTAAAAAATAAAACGGATTCAGATGGGAACTTGGTTCCCTAAAGCAAACATTTGTATGCCTGACTTTTTTTAATATGATTGATACAGAGCCACAATACACCATTTATCCCGATTCACGATTACTTGATAAGCTATGGGCATAATATTATGATTACATGTGCGTATCCTTTTAATAAACAGTGAATTTCCCTATCCTCCCCGGGCTGCCAACAGCCTGATCCCTTTTCATCTTCTACAGGAATGGCAGGGACGACATCAAATCAGCTTTTATTGCCTGGCGTTGGACCCACCCGCGCCAGAGCACTACGATTTAATAGCTAATCTTTGCAACGAGCTACAAGTCTTTCCGCACAAGTTCAATAATAGCGGTTGGGCACGGTTTAAACATGTCTTTTCATCAAAACCGCATGGTGTAAATTTGTTTCACAATAAAGCCATGCTTGAGGCTGTCATAACCAATGCGACTTTGGAACACTTTGATGTATTGATAGCATTGTGCATAAATACAGTGCAATATGCCATTGCGGTCGCCGAGGGGTTGCCCACCATTGCCACGCCGCTGGATGCGGTCAGCCTGCTTTACTCCCGCCGTATTGAGAGAGAACGAAATCCGCTCAAACGGCTTTATCTTGGCTGGCAGCACCGGCGCATTAGCTGTTACGAGCGGGAGAATTACTGCCGGCTGGGGGCAGCGGTGATGGCCTCGGAGAAGGATCGGGAGGTCATCGCCGGGGAGTGCCCGCACCTGCCGCTCTATGTAGCACCTCTGGGGGTTGATGTCAATCCGGGCGCTTTACCCCGCCCCGCGACGCAGTTCATCATGACGGCTAATTTTGGCTATGCACCGAACAAGGATGCGGCGCTGTGGTTGCTGCGCGAGATCTGGCAGAATATCCGGCGGGAATTGCCCCAAGCCCGGCTGCGGCTGGCGGGCAGGGGGATGGATGACGAGCTATGGTCGTTTGACGGCAGGGATGGTATAGAGATAGCTGGCGAAGTACCCAGCATCCGCGATGAGTTGGCGGCGGCGACGGTCGCATTGAATCCGATGCGTTTCGGGAGCGGGATGCGACTGAAGGCGTTGGAGGCGTTTGCCGCGGGCACCCCATTGGTCAGCACTCGGCTGGGTGTGGAAGGTTTGCCGGTGCGGGATGGGGAGGAGGCGCTGCTGGCGGATGATGCAGCAGGATTTGCCCATGCCGTGGTGCGCCTTGCCGGCGACCTGGATTTGCAACAACGACTGCGGGAGGGTGGGCTGGCATTGGTGGCGAAGGGGTATAGCTGGGAGAACTATGCTAAAGTAGTGGAAGAAGCGATAGAGGAAGCGGTAAAGAACTTCAAAGAGAAGACAGGTTGAGATGCAAGAAGCAAGCAAGTTGGCAGCAGCTAGAATTGGAATGGATGTGTCAGACATTGCGGAAAGATCTGATACAGAGAAAAACATTCGTATTCTCGGGGATGATTTGACATTTCTTAGGTTCAGAGAATACGAACGGACGAAGCATGTTCACCGTTTGCATCCATATTTAGGCAAGTTCATACCCCAGTTGGTTGAGTTATTTCTCAAGAAGTTTTTCAAAGCTGGAGATTCGGTCATAGATCCCTTCTCAGGGTCAGGAACGACATTAATAGAAGCGAACGTATTGGGGATTAATTCCGTCGGTATTGAATTATCACCGTTCAATGTTCTGATTCAGGAAGTCAAAACTGTAGAATATAAAATCGATGAAATGGAAAAAGAAGTACAAGATGCCTTAAAGCGTGTAGTCTCATTTAGCAATGATCTGAAAAGCAGTAGTGGACGCCTCTCCGTAGATAATAAACAATATTCTACCGAGAGCCTATATTTAAATGAATGGTTCTCTGAAAGAGCTTTGCAGGAAATCTTATTTTACAGCAGCATTATCAAGGAGTATCAGAACCAAGAACTGTTAATGGTAATTCTTTCCCGTTCTGCCCGATCAGCGAGGCTCATCACTCACTACGATTTAGCCAGACCCAAGAAGCCGATCAGAGACACTTATTGGTGCATAAAACATAACCGCTATTGTGAACCGATTAATGAAGCATTGAAATTTCTCATCCGCTATAGCTATGACACAATTGACAGAATCAAGGAGTTTCATAAGATTAGAACGAAAGCAGCAATGAAAATAATACAGGGCGATGCCAGAACTGTTGCGTTGCCAAATAAAAATTATGATGGCATTTTCACCTCGCCGCCATATGTGGGGATTATTGATTACCATGAACAACATCGTTACGCTTATGAATTGTTTGATTTTCTTCGGCTGGATGAACTTGAGATTGGTGCTGCTGCAAGAGGGCAAAATGGGAACGCAAAGCGGAACTATGTAGAGGATATCTCCTGTGTCTTTCGAAACATGGCAAATTATTTGACCTCAGACGCCAAAATCTTTGTGGTAGCGAATGACAAGTTCAATATCTATCCCGAAATCGCTGTTAAATCTGGTTTTACAATAGCCGATGTTTTTAATCGCCCAGTCCTAATGCGCACAGAGCGTGATACCAACAGGTATTTTGAGTCCATCTTCTACATGAGGAAAGGATAGAAATGGCTTTATATGGGAATTCAGCTAATAGGATAAAGGATTTACTGCTATCGGCTGTTAGGGATAAGTTGATAACTTATAAACCTGAAACAAACCAGATGCCGTTTCATTACAGATTATTAGGAAAAGACCGAATGGCAATGTTTTCATTCATCCAGTCAATGAACACTACTTTTGGAACATCGCTTTGGGAGCAGATTGCGGTTATTCTCGCCGAAGAAAGAGGTGTTAAATGCCAGAGACAGTTTAAGCTAAAAGGTAAGATAGATACCGGGACAGAAGAGTTTATAGATTCTTTGATGCATGATTTGAGAGCGGCAAAATTAATTACTGATAAAGATAAGGAAATCCTCGCAATAAAAAACAAAATTATAAAAGCAGAACCTACTATAGATCCTGATTCACAAGTCGATTTCTTCATGATTGACAAAAACGTTGAGTATTTTGTAGAGATCAAGACTGCAAAACCAAATATGGATATTTTTGCTGCGGCGAAGCGAAAGCTTTTAAGATGGGTTGCCCTTCGCTTTAGTCAAGCTGCTGATTCAGAATTAAGCACTATCTTGGCAATTCCTTACAATCCATATGAACCAAAACCTTATGAAAGATGGACTTTGAGAGGTTTATTCGACTTGGATAAATTTGAATTGCTAGTGGGGAAAGAGTTTTGGAATTTTGTAGCTGATAGCGATATATACGATGATTTATTAGAGCAATTCCAAATTGTCGGTAATTTACTACGTAATGAAATTGACGAATATTTTTCTAGGTATAAGTAGGAACTCTTCTCACTAGCTTCTTCCATTGTATTTCACCCTTCTTGCTACAATAACAATACAGTAATTCTTTTAACCATTTGTTATGCAATTTTGACCATATTTCCTCAAGTGAGTACATTTTATCCTTCACATCTTCATTCTTAATAAGGTTACTGTAATTGTTAATATTGTTCATCGTTATTTCTTTATTCGTAATCAAATCATCATTTATGATGCAACTGAATAGTTCATTGTTAGTATTAAAGTTAAAACCAATAATAGATGTAATAATTCCATCAATAATTATACCCGCATTATTACTATTTATGTATTTTGCAAGAACCAAATAATCTACACTTTCAATTAATGTTCTAGTATTATACATCTCTTCGAGCTGATGTGTTTTATTATCTAGAATATGTATGGTTCTTTTTTTCAATTCCTTTGCTGAAATGCGGGTCATCTCTCCTCACCCTCCCCAACCCATTTTTTCACGCAGGCGGGCGTAAAAGTCCGGCTCGCCCAGGCGTGCCAGCAGGAAGTGTTCCTTCCCCCGCTCTATCACCAGCGTCTCCCTGGGCATCATATCAAAGCAGCGGGCGCCGTCTATACTGGCTGGAATCCCCTGGTGTATGGGGCTGTTAACCCGCAGCTCCAATATATCAGTGGGAGCCAGCACCACCGTCCGCACCGAAAAGGTGTGGGGGCAAATCGGCGTAACCATGATGGATTCCACCACCGGATCCAACACCGGTCCGCCGGCGGAAAGGCTGTAGGCAGTTGATCCAGTTGGTGTGGCAATTATTACCCCATCGCCATAAAAAGTGACCAAAGGCTGACCGTTTACTACAATCTGTGCTTCCAAAATGCGGGGGATGCTGCCACGGCTTACCACTACATCGTTGACGGCAATCCTTTCATTTAGAACCTTATTTCCAATATGCAGTGTTGCTTTTAGAGTCAGGCGCTTTTCCACCCGAAATTCCCCGGCAACTATTGCCGGTAGCTTATCCCACAGTTCCTCAAAGGATAGCTCGGTCAAAAAACCCAGCATCCCACCAACATTCACTGCCAATAATGGCACCTGATGCGGGATCAGCTTTTGTGCTGCATTCAGGAGCGTGCCATCGCCGCCAAAGACCAGGCACAGCCCCAAATCCTTCCCAAATTCCTCTTCCGAGACCTTGCCCCTCTGCTCATCCACGAGATAAGCGATGTGAGCCGGAATAGCGAAAGGGATATCGTGCTCCGCCAGCCACTTGCATACCTGTGAAGCACTCACCAAAGCCTGTTCTTTGTGATCGTTGGCAAGTATCCCAATTTTCATTGGTCGCTTTTCCCCTCAGCTTCCAACCAGGCTGCCGCTCTTTGCCAGCCTTCGCATTCCGCCATTAATATATCACCGACCGCCAGCGGGTTGCCAGTAACTTGCTTTTGCATTGCGGCAGCCACCGCCCGGGCGATAGAGGTGAACCTGCACTTCCCGTGCAGGAAGGCGTTGACCGCGGCTTCGTTGGCGCCGCTAAGTTGAGCCGTAGCCAGCCCGCCTGCTGTCAGCGCATCGTAAGCCAATCCCAGGCAGGGATAGCGCTCCGGCTGGGGATGGGAAAAATGCAGAGTTCCCTTGCTGGCAAGGTCAAGATGGTTCCATTTGGCGGGCATGCGTTGCCCCAGCGTAAGCGCGTATTGGATGGGCAGGCGCATGTCGGGACTGGAAAGCTGCGCCATTGTGCTCCCATCAGCGAATTTCACCATGCTGTGCACGATGGATTCAGGATGAATGAGAACTCTAATGAGATCTGGCGGCAGATTAAAAAGCCAGCTTGCTTCAATCACTTCCAATCCCTTGTTCATCATGGTAGCGCTATCCACCGTTATCTTGGGACCCATGTGCCAAGTGGGGTGTTTTAACACATCTGCAATAGTTACTCTGCTGAATTGCTCTAAAGGAGTATCACGCAATGCGCCACCCGAGGCGGTGAGGATGATTCCGGCGACTTCATCGTGCGTGCCGCTGCGCAGGCATTGGTGGATGGCGCTATGTTCGCTGTCTACGGGGATGATCTCGCCACCCGAGTCTTTTGCCGTGCGCATGAAAAGTTCGCCGCCCAACACCAGAGCCTCCTTGTTTGCCAGGGCTACACGGCGACCGCTTTTGGCGGCAGCCAGCGCGGGCAGGAATCCGGCACCGCCGGCCATTGCCGCCACACAAATATCGTAGTCGCCGGCTTCGGCAAGTTCCAGCGCGGCGTTGGGAGCAGAAGTGATGGTCAAATCAGTATTATGAAGCAGCGATCGTAGTTCATCCGCGGCGGCAGGATCAGCCACTGCCAGTTTTTGTGGATGGAACTTGTGGCACTGTTCAAACAGCATGGGGACTTCGCCCGTGCCCAGTGCCGCCATGCTCCGCACCCGAAAATGCTGTGGCAGGCTGGCTATTACTTCCAGTGTCTGCCGACCTATGGAGCCGGTGGAGCCAAGCAGCAGTATATCCTTTGTCAATCATCCTCCCTAAACAAGCAATAGCCGTTTACTTGATGAATTCCTCCAGGCGGGCAGATTCGGTAAAGCCTTGGAACACTGCTTTTACCGTGCCCTGCGGATCAATAAGCACCATGGTGGGCGTGGCTAAAACCTTGTATGCCTCCACCTGCGATTGACCGGCACGCACGCTCTCCCAAACCATGCCGTATTTCGCCTGATACTCCCGTATCTTATCCGGCGCTTCGGCAAGGTCGACGCCCAGCAGCACAAGATCGCTGTGGTTTTCCCTCAGCTTTTTGATCTCGGCGATCTCACGGATACAGGCGGCGCAATCGGTCATCCAGAACTCTACCATCATCCATTTGCCAGCAGCCGGCTTGATGTGATAAGCGCGATCCCCCATATCCACCAGTTCCACATCAGGCAGGGGTTTGCCCACCAAGGGATGATTAAGCGGTTCATTAGTTGAATTCAGCACATTAATTGTCTGGTTATTCCCCACCGGAGTATATTGCTCATAAAATGATGTGACACGAGAGTCTCGAAGGTAGTCAATTATGTCCCGCTGCACCGGGTAATCAGACATTGCACCCGGCACTAATACCGCCACCTCCAGCATGGTCCGGGATTCGTCGGCAAAGCCGTTCAATTCCAACACGGCTGCTATGAATAGCCGATGTGAAAAGCCCGCCCATAGCGAGTTGTCGCTCAAATCCAGCTGCGATGCCTGCAACTCGCGCATAGCGCCCTCGGCATCTCCCAGCTTCCAGCGCAGATAAGCCCGGACAGGCTGCATGGCGTTCGGATAGCCCTCCAGCAAGCTGAGTGCATCTGCATATCTGCCAAATGTAGCCAGATGGCGCCAGGCATACTCCACAAAATAGCTCCCGTCGGGCGGCATTACCCAGCTAAGCTCCTCATCCAGCCCCACCCTCTCCGCCTGATAACGCCCGGGATCGCTCCACTTGTCAAAGGGGATCTTCAACGCTTTAAGATAGCTTTCCAACGCTCCTTTTGCATTGCCCAGCAGATCTTTTATCATGCCGTAAATCGCCCCCGCCATGCCATCGTCGGGTTTTTGTGCGGCTAGTGCGGATGCAAATGGCTCAGCCTCTTTATATCTGCCATCCGCCATAAGATGCAAAATGAGATAAAAGGCAGCCTGCCAATCCGTGGGATTGCGGGAGAGATAATCGCGCAACTGGCTTTCACGGTGCTTGGTGTGGTCAAGATACGCGGCATCGGGCTTGAACTCGGCTGCCGGCTGGGGGGTGGGGGCGGAGAGCACGATGCCGCTGCCCATTTTGGCGATAACCTGGTCACGGGGGAATTCGTGAATCTGGAACGCTGCCATGGGGTCATTCGCCAGATAGGCTTTCAGGTTTTTCAGCGCGGTATCGGGATACTTTTGGTAGTTGGCAAGCGCCACCATTAGGAACTCCGCCATGCGCGAGCCACCCTCGCGCGCCTTTAGATCGGCGATGGTCTGGGGAACTGAATCCAGGTGTATGCCCAGATTCAGGCAGACGATCACCTTTCCCGTGTATAGAGGGAGAATATCGGGGTGGCGGGCAATCGCATCGCTGTAGTCGGCGAAAATGGCTTCCTTTTGCTCGGGTGTGG
>Ga0315280_10006054_pt1 | contig 16868 bp, 11 predicted proteins | sample YL17G06_40_MG_FD_203697 | JGI IMG/M metagenome (GOLD analysis project Ga0315280, IMG submission 203697) | Sediment microbial communities from Yellowstone Lake, YNP, Wyoming, USA - YL17G06_40 | ecosystem: Environmental > Aquatic > Freshwater > Lake > Sediment | place: USA: Wyoming | collected...
GAGCAATGCGCCTTGGCCGTGCGGCGTTTGCCGGACGTACACTACGTCCTCTCGTTCGTGGTGGTGCAAGAGAACCAGTCGGCCTCGGGCGAGTCGGTCGCGCGCATGATGGCCCCGCTGCCGGAAGGCGCCCCGCAGCCAATCGCCTGGGGCATGAACTGCGGCACCGGGCCCGACGGACTCCTCGGCGCGGTCGAGCAGGCCGTCGGCCTGACCGCGCTCCCCTTGATCGTGCAGCCCAACGCCGGGCTCCCCAGGGAGGTCGAGAACCGGCGGATTTACTTTTGCTCGCCGGAATACCTCACCTCGTATGCCAAGCGCTACGTCAGCCTGGGGGCGGCCGGCGTCGGAGGCTGCTGCGGCACCACGCCCGATCACATCCGCGAGGTCGCCAAGGCGGTCAAGCCGCTGGCCCGGGCCCAGGTTCGCCGGGTCGTTCGTCCGCCCGCCCCGGCCGTGGAGCCCAAGCCGCCCACGCCCTTTGCCGAGAAATCCCGCCTGGCCTGGCGCCTCGCGCACAAGGAGTGGGTCGCCAACGTCGAGCTGCTGCCGCCGCGCGGGTACGACCTCTCGGAAACGGTCGCCAAGGCGAAGGCCCTGCACCATCATGGCGTGGATGCGATCAACATCCCCGACGGTCCCCGGGCAAGCTCCCGCATCTCGCCCTTGATCACCGCCCAGCGGATTCAAGAGGAGGCCATGATCGAGGTGGTCCTCCATTTCTGCTGCCGCGACCGCAACCTGATCGGCATGCAGGCCGACCTCTTGGCCTGTGCGGCCTGCGGCGTCCGCAACATCCTCTTCGTGACCGGCGACCCGCCCAAGCTGGGCAATTACCCCGACGCCACCGGCGTGTTCGACACCGACTCGATCGGCATGGTCGCCGTGCAGAAGCAGCTCAACGCCGGCATCGACCTCGGCGGCCAGGCGATCGACCCGCAGACGTTCGCGGCCATTGGCGTGGGCCTGGACCCGACCGCTCTGGACCAGAAGCGGGAGATCGACCGCTTCCGCCAGAAGGTCGAAGCCGGGGCGGAATTCGCCGTCACCCAGCCGGTCTTCGATCCCGAGGCCCTGCTGCGGTTCCTCGATCAAGTCCAAGGCTTCGGCATTCCGATCATCGCCGGCGTCTGGCCGCTGGCAAGCCTCCGCAACGCCCAGTTCATGAAGAACGAAGTCCCCGGCATCGTCATTCCCGACGCCATCATGGAGCGCATGGCCGCCGCCCAGACCCGCGAAGAACAACTCGCCACGGGCATCCGGATCGCCCGCGAAATGGTCGCCCGCATCCGCGACCGCGTTGCCGGCATCCAGGTCTCCGCCCCGCTCGGCAAAATCTCCGCCGCCCTAGCGGTGATCGAGCCCCCTGGCGCCTGACCCCCTTCGCCCCTTCCCCCCCTCACCTCGCCACCCGCCACCCGCCACCCACCCCCCATCCCCCGCCAGAGCCCCGCGCCTCCCCGCACCTATTGACAGCGACCTGTCCCGCTGTACATTGGCAAGAAGTTGGGAGGATGAGGGACGAGGGGAGAGGGACGAAGGATGACGGGGTGACGGGGGCCAGTGTCACTCGTCGGTCACTCAGTCACCGTGTCACGCAGTCACCCCGGCCGGAGCCCTCACCCTGACCCTCTCCCAAAAGGGGGTTCCTCGACAGAATTTGTGGGTGAAAAACGGGTTTCCTGGGGCTCCGCTCCAGACCCCGGCGTTTTCAAGGCATCACAGGGCAAATGAATGGCCTGCGGAAATGGCCCTGTTTTTCGGGGATTCCTCGCATGTGGCATGGTGGGGTCGCTTGCTTCAGGCGACGACATGGACCTTGCCGCCCAAGGTGGATTTGTCACGGAATTCGGGAACTGAATCCCAACCATTCATTTGCCCTGCAATGCCTCGAAAAACGCACCTCGGAATCGTCGATCGGCCTGAATTCTACCCACGAATTCTGTCGAGGAGGCCAAAAGGGAGTGGGGACGTTTCGCAGCTTACGTCACTGAAGTTGCCGCGGCGCGCAGGTGAAGCGGCAGTACGATGGGTTCAGGCTGGCGGCATGGGAGTCCGCGGGGCGACTATTACAGGGCATCTCCCGCAGACGACGCAACGATTGGGCGATCCGCGACCGCGTTTGGATGTCGATCGGCCGGCGCGACGCTGGCGGCTGCACTCCCCGGGACCTTGGCAGGGGCGTCGCGGCCCGCACAACCTGCTCAACCGGCAGAACCGCTAAAGTCGCTGCCATCGGCAAACCGAAACAACGACCTGGGGTGTGCCGACTTCCTGGCGCGTCGGAGGGCCGCGCCCATCCACTTGCGCCGGTCTCGGTGCGGTCTCTCGCCGCGCAAAAACACTCCAAGGGGGGGTCGTGATCGCGTCTTCGCCTAGTCTGCGTGCTTGGGCCGTGGCCTTGGGGTGGTTGCCGGCCGTCGTCGCGCTCTTGGCCGGGTGTACGCGGGAACGCTATTTCCGGCAGGCCGACCAGGAAGCGAGCAGCCTGATCGCGGAGAAATCCAGCGACCCGCGGTGGTGCGCGCCGCCGAACTTCACCGTGATGATGGACCCGCGGAGCCGCTATTACGACCCCTGCAACTTGGTCCGCCCGCCGATGCCTCCGGACGATCCGGCGTCCCACGTCTTCATGCACTGCGTCGATGGCATGACGGGCTGGCGGCGCTGGCACGTCAACGGCGACCGCAGCGAGCTGGAGAACCCGGACTGGTGGCAGCGGATGCGGGAATACGCGGACGTGAGCGAGGATGGCCACGTCAAGCTCTCCCTGGACTCGGCCCTGCGAATCGCCTATATCAACTCGCCCGATTACCAGGACCAGTTGGAGACCCTGTATCTCTCCGCGCTGGACGTGAGCACGGAGCGGTTCCGCTTCGAGGTACAGTTCTTCGGCGGCACACAGACCAATTTTACTCACACGGGCCGCCTGAATCCCGGCGGAGAGCAGAACGTCCTGGGACAGAACCTCGACTTTCAACTCCAACGCCAGTTCGCCACGGCGGGAGAACTGCTGGTCGGTTTCGCCAACTCGATGGTCTGGCAGTTCGCCGGGCCCGACACCAATGCCACGGCGTCGATCCTCAATTTCAACCTCGTCCAGCCGCTGTTGCGCGGTGGAGGGCGGGCCGTGGCCCTGGAACAGCTCACCATTGCGGAACGGACCCTGCTGGCGAACCTCAGGGCCCTCCAGCGCTACCGGCAAGGGTTCTTCACGCGGATCGCCATCGGCGAGTCGGGGGTCTCCGGCCCGCAGCGCCGCGGCGGCTTCTTCGGCGGGACCGGCCTGACGGGGTTCACGGGAACCGGCTCCGGCGGCTTCGGCGGGGTCGGGGACATCACGGGGTTTGGGGGGAGGATCGGCGGCGGCGGCACGACGGGGGGCGGCGGGGGCAGCGCCGGCCTGGTCGGGGGCGGCGCCGGCACCGTCGGCGGCTTCATCGGCCTCTTGCAGCAGCTCCAGCAGATCCGCAACTCCGAGGACAGCCTCGGCGCCCAGCTCCGCATGTTGGGCCTCCTCGAAGCCCACCTCCAGGCCGGGACGATCGATCTGACGCAAGTCGACCAGTTCCGCCAGAACATCGAGACCGAGCGGGCCACCTTGCTCCAAGCGCGGAACAGCCTGGAGAACGGGCTGGACTCTTACAACACCGGCACCCTCGGGTTGCCGCCGCACGTGCGCGTGGAACTCGACGACGGCCTGATCCGGCAGTTCCGGGTGATCGATCCCTCGATGCTTCGGCTTCAAGACAAGATCGGCGCGTTTCGCTCCGAGTTCGGCGAGCAGCCCCAGGAGCCCGAGGTGGACGTGCTCCGCCGGGCGATCGATCGATTGGAGACCCTGCGGAGCGAGGCCCGCGCCCAGTTTGACCTGGTGGCCGTGGACCTCGCCAGCGTCGAGAAGGCCGGGCCGAAGCGCGCCTTGGCCATGAGCCCGGTCGAGCAGAAGTCCTTTGCCTCCGAGCTGAAGAAACTCTCAGAGAGCCCCAAAAACTTGCGCGAGCGCCTGGAGCAGACCGGGCCGCGGCTTGCGCAGCTTCGCGATCGGCTCGCCCCGGCCACGCGGCGCGACACGGCCGACAAACTGGTGCAGGTGGTCACCGAAATCGCGTCGATCGTGGACGAGCTTTCGCTGGTGCAGGCCCGGGCCCGGCTCGAGCAGGTCACCGTCGAGTACGAGTCCTTGGACCCGACGACGGCGCTGGACGTCGCCCGGGCCAACCGGCTGGACTGGATGAACAACCGGGCGGCCCTGGTCGATAGCTGGCGGCTGATCACGTTCAATGCCAACGCCCTGGAATCCAACCTGACGGTGACCCTCAGCGGCGAGATGCACACGGTGGGGGACAATCCGCTGAAGTTCCGCGCCCCGACGGGGACGGTCCGCGCCGGACTGCAATTCGACGCCCCCTTCACGCGGCTCCTGGAACGGAACAATTTCCGCCAGGTGCTGATCGACTACCAGGGCGACCGGCGGCAGTTGATCCAGTTCGAGGATTCGGTGGAGCAAACCTTGCGTGGGCTGCTCCGCCAACTGGAGCTGCTCCGAATCAACCTGGAGATTCAGCGGCGCGCGGTCGTGATTGCCATCCGGCGCGTGGACCGGACGCGGGACGTGCTCAACCAGCCGCCGCCCGCCCCCCAGCCGGGCCAGCCGGTCACGCCGCTGGGTCCCACGGCGGCGATGGACCTGCTGACCGCGTTGAACGACGTGCGGAGCGCGCAAAACAACTTCATGAGCGTGTGGCTGGTCTACGAGGCCACGCGGGTGCGTTTGGCGCGGGAGCTGGGGATCATGGAGTTGGACGAGCAGGGGGTGTGGATCGACCGGCCGCTCGGCGAGGTCGCGCGGACCCGCGCGGAAGACGCCCCGCTGCCCCCGGACGTGCCGGAAGTGTGGCTGGAGGAGTTGGACAAGGCGCCGCCGCAGCAGTCGGGCGGCGAGAGGAAGACGCCGCCCGCCAAGGCCGATTGGCCGTCGCCTCAGCCCTCACCGGGCCGCAAGGGGCCGCTTCCCGCACCCATGAGCGATCAGGCCGCCCTGCCGGGCAAACGATGGTAGGCCGGTCGCTCCGTGACCGGCATTCGGCGTCACGGAGTGGCGCTGCTACGTTGGCTGCGAATCGGGTGTACTCCCCCTGACTTGGTGGTCTCGGACCCGAGATCCGCGAATCGTTGGGCACCGGTGCGCTCCTTTTGACGCTGCGAGGGGTTAAACTAATTGGGGACACCACGTTCGTGGTGCCTCAGGAAGGGAGCCGTCCATGTCCACATTAGCGCCAGAAAACGCTTCACAGGTCAACGACGTCCTGACCGAACTGGATGCCGCCGACCAGTTCGAGACCCCGCCGGAAGGCGGGGCCTCCTGGAAGAAATGGGCCTTGCGATTGGTGTTACTCGGGGCGGTGGTGGGGCTGAGCGCCTTCGGCGTCGTGAAGCTCGCCGGCTCCTTCGAATCGCGGGGCGCCGATGCCTGGCTCACCCACGTCGCCAAGCGGGGGGAGCTGCTCGTGACGATCGTCGAGGACGGCAACCTGGAGAGTTCCCAGAACGTCGATATCAAGTGCGAAGTGGCCGGCGGGAGCACCATCCTCTCGATCATCGAGGACGGAAAGGAGGTGCAAGAGGGGGCCGAGCTCGTCAAGCTGGAGTCTGCGCAACTGGAGGACCTGATCAACCAGCAAAAGATCAATTTCGAGAAGGCCCGCGCCACGCACATCCAATCCTCCAAGGACTACGAGGTGGCGAAGATCTCGGTCCAGGAGTACCAGGAAGGCAGCTTCCGCCAGCAGCTTCAGGACCTGGAGGCCAAGGTCACGATCGCCATGGAGAACCTCCGCAGCGCGGAGAACAGCCTCCAGCACACGCAGCGGATGTTCCGCAAAGGTTACGTCAGCCCGCTGCAACTGGAAACGCAGCAGTTCGCCGTGGAGCGGTCCAAGCTGGACCTGGAATCGGCCAAGACCGCCAAGGACGTGTTGGAGCGTTTCACCAAGGTCAAGACCCTCCAGGATCTGGAGAGCAAGCGCGACACGGCCGACGCCAAGAAGAACTCGGACAAGGCCGCCTTCGACCTGGAAGAGGCCCGGCTCAAACGCCTCGAGACCCAGTTGAAGAAGTGTATCATCCGCGCCCCCAAGTCCGGCATGGTCGTCTACGCCAACGAACGCAGCCGCGGACGCTTCGATCAGCAGAGTTCCGAGATCAAGGAAGGGGCCATGGTCCGCGACCAGCAGGCCATCCTCCGACTCCCCGACCTGGGCAAAATGCAGGTCAAGACCACCGTCCACGAGTCGAAGGTGGATCGCATCCGTCGCGGCATGAGGGCCAGGGTTCGCGTCCAGGACCGCGAGTTCCAGGGTACGGTGATCTCCGTGGCCAACCAGCCCGAGCCCGGCGGCTTCCAGTCGGCGGCGGTCAAGGAATACGCCACCATCGTCAGGCTCGAAGGCGATTACAAGGGGCTCCGCCCGGGGATGACCGCCGAAGTCGAGATCCTCGTGGCCCACTTGAAAAACGTGCTCTCGGTGCCGGTGGCGGCGGTCTACGAGCAGCGCGGCGTGACGTACTGTTGCGCGAGAGAGGGGGCCAAGATCGAGAAGCGGACGGTCGAGCTGGGCATGACCAACGACAAGTACGTCGAGATCCACAGCGGGCTTCAGGAGGGCGCGGAAGTGGTCCTCAACCCCCGCGAGTTCTTCACCGAGACCAAGGACGAGACCCGCCAGCCGGAAGCCCTCGACGTGGCGAAGAAGTTCGGCGACTCCAAGGGCGACCCCGGCGGCATGACTCCCGGCCCTGAGGGCGCCGAAACGAAGAAACGGTCCCGCCCCGGCGAAGGAAGCCAGAAGGGGTCCAAGGGCCGGGGCGGCCGAGGGGGTTTCGACCTGATGCAATACGACAAGAACGGCGACAAGAAAATCAGCCGCCACGAGGTCCCCGAGCAGATGGCCCCCCTCTTCGGCAAGCTCGACACCAACGGCGACGGATTGATCGAGCAGACCGAGATGAATGCCATGCGGGCCCGCACGCGGAGCATGGACAAAGGCGGCGGCTCCGGCGGCCCCGAGGGTCCTCCCGGCGGCATGCCCGGCGGAGGCCCTCCCGCGCCGTGAAATCGAGCGGTCCCCCACTCGTTGGCAGCGGAGTCACCAGAGTCCGTCGCCCTTCCAGCACGACCCACCCATGTTGCGAAAGATCTTCCAAAAGCTCCGCCTCGGCATCGGCAGCCTGATGCTGCACAAACTCCGCTCCGCGTTGGCGGTGCTCGGGATTCTGATCGGCGTCACGGCGGTCATCTGGCTGGTGGCCTTGGGCGAGGGGGTCAGCTACCAGGCCGAGCAGCAGATCAAGGACCTGGGGGCCACAAACGTCATCATCCGCAGCGTCAAGCCCCCGCAAGAGTCCACCCGCGCCGGCGGGAGCTCCTTCATCGTCTACGGACTGCTGCGCGAGGACTACGACCGCATTATGACCAACGTACCGACCATCGAGCAGGCGGTCCCGATGCGGGAGATCTCCCGCGAAGTCCGTAACCTCGACAAGGTCCTCGATGCCAAGCTTGTCGGCTGCACGTCGGAGTATCTCCCGCTAAACCACCTCCACGTGGCCCGCGGCCGGTTCCTCGCCGACACCGACGTGGCCGGGCGCGACAACGTCGCCGTTCTCGCCCACAAGACCGCCCAGGTCCTCTTCCCCTGTGAAGACCCCATCGGCCAAACGGTCCAAATCGGCGCCAGTTTCTACGTCGTTGTGGGCCAGACGGCGGAGCGGACGGCCTCGGCCGCCATCGGCGGCAGCCTCGAGGCCCGCGAATACGATACCGACGTCTACATCCCCCTTTCCACGCTCCGCTGGCGCATCGGCGACCAGGTCATGACCAGCCGCGCCGGCAGCCGCGAGGGCGAGGTCGTCGAGCTCAGCCAGATCACGGTCACCGTCAGCGAACTGACCGAGGTGGACCAGACGGCCAACGTGATCCGTGGGCTGCTGGAGAAATACCACAAGGTTGCCGATTACGCCGTCGTCGTGCCCAAGGAGCTCCTCCGCCAGGCCGAGATGATGCGCACGCTCTTCAACGTGCTTCTCGTGCTGATTGCAGGGATTTCGCTCTTGGTCGGGGGTATCGGAATCATGAACATCATGCTCGCCACCGTCACGGAACGAACCCGCGAGATCGGCATCCGCAGGGCTCTCGGGGCCACGCGCGGCGACATCATCCAGCAGTTCCTCATGGAGACCGTGGTCCTCTCGAGCATCGGGGGGCTGCTGGGGGTGTTGTGCGGATTCCTCTGCCACCAGGCCGTGGACCTCGCCCGGTGGATCATGAATTCCGCCTTCCCCGATTTGATGGCTTCGCTTCCCGTCAACATCAGGAACCTCGATCCGCGGATCGCCCTCTGGTCGATCGTCGTGGCGTTCGCGATTTCGATGGCCGTGGGCGTGGTGTTTGGCCTGTATCCGGCCCGCCGCGCGGCCCTCATGGACCCGATCGAGGCCCTCCGCCATGAGTGAAGCCCACGCGCCGCTGCTCACCACCGGCCGAAAGGTCGTCGCCCGGATCGTGGACCTGGCGAAGGTCTACCACCTCGGCAACAACGTCGCCGTCCACGCCCTGCGCGGCGTTTCGGTCGATTTCTTCGAGGGTGACTTCGTGGCCATCATGGGGGCCTCGGGCTCGGGCAAGAGCACGCTGCTGAACCTGCTGGGCTGCCTCGATCGTCCCAGCTCCGGGCAGTACGTCCTCGGCGGCCGGGACATCTCGCGGTTGGACGACCGGGCCTTGTCCGGCATCCGCAGCCGCTACATCGGCTTCATCTTCCAGTCGTACAACCTGATCCCGCAACTGACTGTGGTCGAGAACATCGAGATCCCGCTGAACTACCAGCGCCGCGAGATCCCCGGCGGCCGCCAGCGCTCGATCCGCCTGGCAAAGCTGGTCGGCCTCGGCGACCGCCTCCACCACCGCCCCACCGAACTCTCCGGCGGCCAGCAGCAGCGAGTCGCCATCGCCCGCTCGATCATCAATAACCCCCACATCATCCTGGCCGACGAGCCGACGGGCAACCTTGACTCGGCCACTGGCAACGAGATCATGGACCTCCTGGCGGCGCTGAACCGCGCCGGGCGCACCATCATCATGGTCACCCACGAGCCCAACCTCGCCGCCCGGGCCCATCGCATCGTGCGACTCCGCGACGGGCTGGTGGAGGACGTCGGCGAGAACTGATCACGCGTTTCTTCGCCCGGATTATTCATGCCTCGGCGCGAGCATCCGCAGTGTGCCACTGCTTCGCAGAAGCAGTGCTGCCGACGAAGGGGCACTGCCGCTCCACGTCGCCACCGTGACGCGGGCCTTGGTGCTGCCGCGGAACGGGTCTGCCCGCGTGGTCGACCCGGCCGACTTCCAGCTCTACGCCTGGGCTGATCGGTCCAAGTTCGTCAGCGAAGCCTGCTGGAGAAGCTATCAGCCGTCAGCTACCAGCTATCAGCCCTCCTGGCGACGACGCTTGACGCTGGAGCCAGATGGCAAGGCGAGCGGCTGCGGGCACCGCCGGGGCACCACGCGGGGCGTGGTCCCGGTGGTCCGGTTCAAGTGGGTTCGATTCGGGCACCATGCGAAGCATAGTCGGGCGTCTCTGAGGAGTCCGGCTGCCGGTCCAGACTATACCCCTTGAAAAAAGGGTCTTGACGCAATGATATATCTTGCTACGATATATCGCGTCCTGACATTCACGAGAAGCGACGGAGCCCAAGCCGTGGCCGAACCGGTCCGACGACAGAAACGCGCCCAACCGTTGAACCATTCCGAGTTCCACATCCTGCTGGCCTTGGCCGATGGCCAGCGCCACGGGTACGGGATCATGCAGGAGGTCGAGGCGAGGTCGGCTGGCACGGTCCGGCTCGGGCCTGGTACCCTCTACGGGGCGATTAAGCGCATGTTGGCCGCCGGGCTGATCGAGGAATCGGCGAAACGCCCGATCGCCAACAGTGACGACGTGCGGCGGCGGTGTTATTACCGCTTGACTCGCTTCGGCAGAACCGTCGCCACCGAAGAAGCCGAACGCCTTGCCGCCTTAGTTCGCGTGGCCGAAGCGAAACGGCTGGTGAGCGGTCAAGTCCAATCCGTCGCCGGAGGTGCCTGATGGCAGGTTCTTTTCGCTCCGTCGAGTTGTCCGTTCGAGTCTACGAGGCGCTCATCAAGGCATACCCGGCATCGTTCCGCAGAGAATACGGCAGCGAGATGATCCTTGTATTCCGCGAACACCTCACGGACACACGGCGAAAGCGAGGCGCGGTTGGCCTGATGACGGCATGGTTTCGTGTGCTCGGTGACCTGGCGTGGACGGTCCCGGAAGAGCACTTCCACGAGATCCAAAGGAGATTTGAAATGAGAAGCGTGGCGCTGGCTCTCCTGTCGGCTGTCTTGGCCGCCGTGGTTTACTTCGCCATTTCCTTTGGTGGAATGATCGGAATGCTCTGGCTGATGTTGGACATGGACAGCCCCGGTGGTTTAATCCCGTCGATCGTTTTTGCGATCTGGTATCTCTCGGCATTCCTGACCGGCCTGATTCTTACGCGCGTGAAACCATTCTTCGCGCCGGTTGCCACGGCGCCAATTGCGACAATGGCGATCATGGCGATCTGGGGCTTTGGTGCTTTTTTCGACGATGCTCATCGTCCTCTCGGCTGGCGTGCATGGGTCCTGTATGTTGGTTTTGTGACGTCGATGGGTTTGGCATCGCTGTTGAGCTGCCTTGTCGCAACGAAGGCGTCAAATCGTCTGGCGAGGTTCTCCGTGCCTTGGTTCCAATTGGTCGGGCCGCTGGCGGTTCTCGTCTGCACGTCGTTGGTCGCGTGCGTGCTTCGAATGATGCTTGTGGGCGATCAAATCAGCTCGGATCTCCAACGGGCGTTGGCTTTCTGCTTGTTTGCGCTCTTAGTGATTGGTGCGGTTACGATTGCAAACATCGTGCTTCTCTTCGTCCGAAGCTACAAGAAAGCGGCGGCCCAGTAATGCTGCCGCCGAAGAGACCAAGCCGGCAGGGTGGTCTCCATAGCCGATGCTCGGGACGAACGGAACGGCGGAGCAGCGAGCCAAGACGGGCGGCTTGCCGAGTGATGCCCGGTGACCTGGCGTGTCGGCCCTTTCGGTGCAGGAGACGAAGGATCTCCGTGCAACGGGGAAACCGACCCATGCCAACCCGGTCGGCGACACGCCGCTCCACATCGGGGCAGGCGAAACGTTCATTGCCGGGGACGATCAGCCCGCTGGGCTTCAATAGAAGTCAGACGGGCTTCACCTGTTCTGCTCGCGGCCCCTTGGGGCCACGCCCCTCGACGAAGGAAACCTTCTGTCCTTCGTGCAGGTCTTCGTATTGCACTCCTTCCAGATTCGACGAATGGAAGAAGATGTCCTTCCCTCCCGGCAGTGCAATGAATCCGAATCCTCTGTCCGTCAGCTTCTTGATTGTACCTTCTGGCATGACCCGTCCGTTCGTTGTAGAGCCTCTGGTTGAGATGTCACCTGCGCAACAGAGCAGGTCGCCCAACGTCACCAGATTGAGGAAGTGTACCAGAACGCCCTTCCTTCGGCAACAGCCCCAGCTTGGGCCCCTCGGAAACGCCGGAGGTTGTCCGGTTACGCCCTGTTTTGTTTCAACGGATTTGGCACAGAACCCCCAGTCGGGTCAAGGAGCGGTCTCCTCGCTGGTCAAGGGCAGCGCGGGCGGCCGAAGTTGTAGGTTCTTTTCTCTCCGCCTGTGCCGAGCCTCGGCCAATCTCTGCCGCCGCACGGCGTACATCGGCTCGGGTTCGCCTCGGTACAGGCCGAAGGAACCCCGGGGTCGGTCCGCACACGCGGGAACGGACGCGGCGGCCGGGCGGATGAAGAGAGGCGGCGATAAGCAGGTTGCGGGTGAGGGCAGTGGCTTACGTCTCCACCGCGGCTTGACGCATGAGATGCGGCAGCGCCGGCCCACTTCGCTACGCGTCCCGGCGCTGATCTTTCGCTTCTTGGCCCACTCTTGGATATCGTTCCCGGAAACGTTGTTGTGCGGGGGAATCTCCGCACGGCCCAAGACGAGCACGAGCTCCGCCCGCTTCTCGCGGATCCGCTCCCCCTTCTTCGTCGCGGCGGCCGGACGCGCCAAGAGCTTCTGGGGCAACCCCTGCTCTTTCATGAACAACAGGGCGTCGAAGCGGCCGTCGCACTCGGCCGCGTCCTTGAACTCGAAGGCCGCCGGGGCGTCGGCCGCTGCCACGCAAGAAGCGACCGAAAGCGTCACAAACACATCAGGAAAGCCAAGCTGCGTTCATCGCCGTTAGTCGTCCTCTTCAAGGTGAAAGAAGACGAGAGACTGGGCGACGCGTCGGAGCCGTGTGGCCGGCGGAGTCGCCAGCACGCCGGCCATCCGGAAGAGGCCATCCTCCCGGAGATCCGGCTTGGCATTTCCCTTGAGCCTCGCGAGCTCGCGATCGAAGAGTTCCTCGGAACGCGTAGAGGGAGCGCGGGGCCTCTTGCGCCAACAGACTCAGGGCCTCGTCCAGATCGCGGTCGCCCAGCTCGTCGATGTGTTCGATCGTCGCTAGGCGGAGTTGGGAGTCGTAGCGCCCGCCGGCCTCGGCCGACCACTTCCGGGCCTGCTGGAGGTCGATCCGGGCCATGAAGAACATCGCGCCCGAGATGGCCGGGGAGTACCCGTTGCCCAGAGTCTTTTGAGGAACTTGTGGCCAAGCTTCTGCTGTGCCTCGTAGGGTGGTTCCGGCCGCTGTGCCGAGACCGGCAGCGGCTCGTCCTTGCGCAAGAGCTTGATTGCCACTCCGGTCGCGCCCGAGGTCGTGCGCAGGCCGGTGAAGCGGCAGTCTGCCTTCTCTGCGAAAACGTAGACCGGGCCGGACCGCCGACCTTCCAGCCGGAATCGGCCCGCGGGGCCGGTTCTTATGCTGACGGCCTCCGGGGCGTCGCCACTGTTGAAGACCCTCACGTCGGCCATTGGCTGGCCGGCCGAGGCGACGGCCATCCCCTCGACCGCGCCCCCCGTGCCGACAAGACAGTCAGGAAAACGACCCGACGAGCCGCCGCCAACGTGTGCCGCATGGGCTAGCCCTTTCCGGTTGGCGGTTGCCGAGGACTTCCTGCGCAACTGTCCGCGTTTTTGGGAAGCCGCCCTCTTGACCTGCGGACCGCCCATCATTTGGGGGCACCATCATGCCTGCACTGCGGGGGGCCTGGCCCAGTTGCGGCCAGGCAGTTTTGGCGGGGCGAGAGGGTCAGCGGGTGACGCGGCCCCTTTTTTTGTCTGGCAAACCTGATACCGTAGCGGGCCGAAAACGACTTCCCAAACGATCGGTGGACCATCCTAACGCCCCGTGAGGCCAGAAGATGCGAGAGATCGGATTCGAACCGATACCCCTTGCGGGACTGGATCCTAAGTCCAGCGCGTCTGCCAATTCCGCCACTCTCGCGGCCTTATGCCCCAAGGGTTTACGTCAAGCCTCCCGCTGCCGTCTTGACAATTGTCGGCATTCTGTGACCATCGGGTCGGGTCACGGTCGGGAATTCTACCAAGTGCGCCGGCCCCGTGCATCCCCGGCCATAGGACAGGGCCGCTACCGCCTGTCTCTTGGCTTGGGGTCGAATCTTGGCGTACAGCCGCATGGTCATATCCAGGGTTCGGTGCCCCAGTAGCTCTTGCACGCTCTTGGGGTTCGCCCCGCGCTCAATCAGGTCCGTTGGCGTAGGTCCCGCCGCAAGCTGTGTGGGTCCACGTGGTCAATCTCCCGCCCTTCGGCGTCCAGCCGCCGGGTTTCGATGCCCACCAGCTTACAGTGCCGGACAAACACGTGGTAGAGTCCACTCCCGTGGGTGAGGGGCGTACACTGGATGGTGGTGAATACGTGGTCCCGGGGCCGCACGTCGAACAGCTCGATCACGTTGCAGATGGTCGGCGTGTCGAACTGGGCGAGCTTGTCCAGGGTGTCGCGCGAAACAGGCATCGATCCGCTCCTTGTTGCACAGCGCGGCCAAAGCCATCGGCCGTCAGCGATCAGCGATCAGCCGTCAGCTTTCAGCTTTCGGCCATCAGCAAGCGGACTGCTGATAGCTGAAAGCTGATAGCTGACAGCTCCCCCAGCAAGTGTAGCACGCGTTGCCCCCGGGCATGGCCGCCGTTATGATGGGCCGCGTGCGACCGTCCCTGGGCCTTCTCTCCGCGCTGGCACGCACGAGTCGTCCGATGGGCAAAGCCGAGGCCGCTTCTTCTGAGTCGAGCTCGGTCTCCTCGACGCTCCTGGATCAGCTTCGCTCGGGCCGGCCGGAGGCGTGGGAGCGATTGGTGCGGCTCTACAGTCCGATGGTCTACCGATGGTGCCGCCGCTCGGGCTTGGCCGCCGAAGACGCCGCGGACGTGCTCCAGGAGGTTCTCTCGGCAGTGATGCTCCATCTGCCCGACTTCCGTCGGGACCGGCCCCAAGACAGCTTCACCGCGTGGTTGGCCGCGATCACGCGGAACAAGGTCCGCGACCTTTTCCGCCGTCGCTGCGGCAAGGCCGAGCCCCGGGGCGGCAGCACGGCGCAGCAACTGTTGTCCGAAATCCCGCAGCCGCCGGAGCCCTCGGGAGACGGCATCCGGCCGGATGCCGAATCAGCCGCATGGCTCTCGCGGGGCGTGCTGGAGACGATCCGGGCGGAATTCGAGGCCCGCTCCTGGCAGGCATTCTGGCGGACCGCGGTCGAGGGACAGGCGCCCGCCCACGTCGCAGAAGACCTCCAGATGAGCGTCCCGGCCGTCTACATGGCCAAATCGCGGGTCCTCCGACGCCTCCGGCAGGCGATGGGGGAGTTGCCGCGGTAGGTGGTAGGTGGGGAGCCCCACATGCCATATGCCACCTACCACCTACTCTCTCCCAAAATGCTGTTAGGCCCCCGCGTTCTTCCCTATAGGGACCGCGTACTCGATCGTAGGACGGATCTGTAGTCCGTCCCAAATCCGTAGGACGGATTTTCAATCCGTCCCATTCGTCGTGGACGGATTACAAATCCGTCCTACAGGAGGACGCCAACATGGTCACCGCAGCCTGCCCGGCCCGCGAAGTGCTTCTCCAGTACTCCATAGGCACGTTGTCTGACGAACAGTCGGACGATCTGGCCCGTCATCTGGACTCCTGCCCCGATTGTCAGGCCACGATCATCACTCTGGAGGACGCCGAGGATACGCTGATCGGTCGCTTGCGCATGCCGCTTGGCAGCGAGTCCTGCTTGGCCGAGCCGGAGTTTCATGCCGCCGTGGCCCACGCCATCGCGACGCCCAGTAGCCCCGGCGTCTCGCCAGTGCTGCCGGACCACGAACCCAACCCCGCCTCCGTCATGCCCCAGATGCTCGGGGAATACCGCATCCTGGAAGAGTTGGGCCACGGCGGCATGGGCCGGGTCTACAAGGCCCTGCACACCAAGCTCGACCGGCTCGTCGCCATCAAGGTCCTGGCCCGCGCTCGCCTGGAAGACCCCCAGGCCATTGCCCGCTTCGAGCGCGAGATGAAGGCCGTCGGCCGGCTGGCTCACCCGAACATCGTCCAAGCCTACGATGCCCGGGAGATCGAGGGCACGCCGGTCCTGATCATGGAGTTCGTCGACGGGCTGGACCTGGCCGAACTCGTGCGCCGCGTTGGGCCCCTGCCGGTCGCCGAGGCGTGCGAGCTGGTCCGCCAGACCGCCTTGGGGCTCCAGCGGGCCCACGAGAACGGCCTCGTGCATCGCGACATCAAGCCGTCGAACCTGATGCTAACAGGTCTCCCCTCTCCCGTCCGCGGGAGAGGGGCTGGGGGTGAGGGCTCGCAGCCTCAGGTCAAGATCCTCGACCTCGGGCTCGCCCTCCTGAAAGGCGACCAACCCGGGGGTCTAGCACCCGACACCCCCCACGCGCTACTCCAATCCCCAATCCCTAATCCCCAAACCCCATCCACGCCACCCACCACCCATCACCCGCCACCCGCCGAAGACCTGACCGGCGCGCAACAGGTCATGGGCACGGTCAGCTACATGGCCCCCGAGCAGGCCGGGGACGCCCACCAGGTCGATATCCGTGCCGACATCTACAGTCTCGGCTGCACGCTCTACAAGCTCCTTTCCGGCCGGCCGCCGTTTCCGGGCAGGCATTTCTCGGCTGGGGGTCTGGCTCCTTTTTCGCCCCATCAAGCCCCACTACAGCCAAGCACCTCACCGGCGAAAAAGGTGCCTGACCCCTTTGCCCCGGCGCCTATCCGCCAACTCCGGCCGGAAGTCCCCGACGCGTTGGCAGCGGTTCTGGATCGGATGCTGGCCAAGGACCCGGCCGACCGCTTCGCCACCCCCGCCGAAGTCGCCGAGGCCCTCGAACCCTTTGCCACCACCAGCGACCTCGCAAGCCTGACCGGGGGACTGTCCCAATTTTCGCGAAGCGAAAATGGGACTGTCCCCTTTCCCCATGGGACCGTCCCCTTCTGGCGACGCACCGGCCCGCGCCGCGTGGCCGTGGCCGCAGGCGGTGCCGCAGCCGCCATCCTATTCGGCATCCTCTTCACGGTCTCGACCGGCAAGGGAACGGTCCAGCTCGAATTCGCCGACGCCGAGGCCGCGCGCCAGTGCAAGATCTCCATCGACGGCGACGACATTCGCATCGAGAACCTCGGCGAGCCGATCAAACTCCGGCCCGGCAAACACGAGCTCCGCATCCTGCACGGCGACCTGGAGATCGAGACCCGCGAGTTCGACGTGGTGCGCAGCGGTAAGCAAGTCCTGCACGTTTCGATACCGACCCGCCACGGCGAAATTGTGGCCGCCGCACCAGACGCGGCGAAGAAGCCGGCGGGTTCGGAGCAAGCCGAGAAGG
>Ga0315280_10006055_pt1 | contig 16867 bp, 17 predicted proteins | sample YL17G06_40_MG_FD_203697 | JGI IMG/M metagenome (GOLD analysis project Ga0315280, IMG submission 203697) | Sediment microbial communities from Yellowstone Lake, YNP, Wyoming, USA - YL17G06_40 | ecosystem: Environmental > Aquatic > Freshwater > Lake > Sediment | place: USA: Wyoming | collected...
AGTTATTTCTTCTCCGACCCTAAAAAAGGCTGGCCACAAATATTGGCAGACGCTGAACACTACTATCCCATATGGCGGTCAGAAATGAACTCGAACGGAACCAGGTTTATTCCAAACGCTTACCCGGGATTCAACAACACGCTAAACGAGGGGGCTACTCCACCGTGGGTTACGCTTACCCGCAACGAAACAGCGTTCAAAGAAATGCTGGGAATCGCACTCAAATACACTGATAGTAACCTCAGAATTGCCATGATAACCTCTTGGAATGAGTGGATGGAAGGTACAATGATAGAACCGTCCATGGAAGAGGGAGAGCTTTACCTTCTCGCTGTCTACGATACAGTTCCAGAATTTGCATCATTCCTAATTCTACCACTGTTCATGATGGCAACACCGTTAGCAGTAATAGTCTACAGACGAAGAATCTCGAGAAGCCGGAACAAATCAGGTCTCTGGACGGGTTTCTGAAGATTTACTTTTCTTCCCATTTCCATTCAAAAGGGTTTTCTACGCTCACGAAGTTGTACTGTTTGAAGTGTCTTACGTTCTCCGTCCAAATAGTGTCAACGTTTTCCTTCCCGGTGTGAGCAAGCACACAATCGAAAATGTCTCCGTCAATAATAGACAATTCCTCAGCTGACTCAAACGCTTTGCAGCACATGTCAGATGATGGAACCAACTTTGTAATAGCCACACTTTTCGCATAGAGCCCGCAAAGTTCAGCGGCCTCCCCCGGTGTTAGCGGTTTTTTCACCCTCCTCCCCGTCATGACCGAGTAGAACTCCAACAGATTCTGATAAGAAACATAAGCCTTAATCAAGCCGCCTACTGAAGCCTTAACAATAACGGATGCTTTACCATGATGTGGGCTCAAACGGTCATGTGCATAACACAAAATCATAGTGTCAAGCAATATTCTCTTTTTTGCATAGACGCTTTGCGTAACATCTGTTTCGTCAACCAATATCCTCATAAATTTCCCTTCTGGTTAACCCCCTTGGCACACCGATTTCACGAGCGTTTGTCAACGCATCGACAATTTGTTCCTCAGCCGTTTTCCGTTTCAACTCAACCTTAAAGCTCTTCTTGCCCAAAACTGCCAAGGCTAACCTGTCCCCCTCCCTCAACCCGATCTTCTCCTCAACCTCAGCCGGAACATAAATCTTCTTCTTGTGATAAGTTGTCTCAACCAACCCACGTCACCTATTAACCAAATAACCAATTACCCACATATAAGCATACCCATAAAAATCGCCCTTTTCAGGATTAACCATCCAGCACGATCGATCGATCTAAGCTTCCCATTAAGCGTGCCCACATGGCTAATACTGCCACACCTAGCCTACATGTCCATATTTTCAGCATCCATAATCATCGACCTCATCAAAACCCTAAAAATTTAAACTCATCAACAGACATTAACATAGCTAAAAGTCTTCTGATATTTTGCGACAAGCATGGTGAATGGAAAGGCAAGCTTGAAAAACTCTTGCAGACAGACGAAAAATCACGCTTCTGGCTCTCGGAAACGTAAAGTTCGACGTTCTAAAGCATATACATAGAAGAAGAGACATAGAAATAGTGAAGCTTGAAACGAGATACGTGAAGAAGCGGGAGAAGGGCACGGGAGTCAAAGTCACAGTTAGAAGACGCATGCAAGCCGAACCGCTCCAAAAATAAGTAAAACTTTGCCTTTGCCCGCAACGCACGCGCTTGAATCGTGCCGAAACGTTTTTGCGGGGGTGCTAATCGGTTGGCAAGTCGTCGTTTTGATGTATATGTTATGAAGGGTGCTTGGTTTTAGATTTTTCCTTGCTTCTTTAAGGTTTTGATTTCGGCTTCGACCTGTTCTATGCTGAGTTTTTCTGTGGCTTTTCTCAGTTCGACAACGGAGTCGCCGTAGCTTTTTCTGATTTCGCTAATGAATTCTATGGCTCTTTTTGTTCCCAGCTCCTTTACTAGTGCTTCAAAGGGCACTTCGACTGTGGCTATCCGCGAGGTTGTCATTTTTTCACTCTCCATCTTTCCTGTAAGTAATTGATTGGACTTCTAACTTTTAACCTATACCTTTTCTCAGCGGCGAGTTTCTCAATGCAGACGGCCTTATCTAAAATTTCGTCGTCGCAGGTTAGCAGAAAACAGGCCTCGCCGAGGCAGGCCGCCGATACGTGCAAAGCGTCTAAAGAACCGATGCTACATTTGGAGGAGAAGTCCAGCGCTAGAGCGAGGAGTTGCATGCTGCTGGCAACATTTGCTTTGGTTAAGATTCTCTCGAAGCCTCTGACATCTTTCCTCTTCAAGGGGTCTAGGATCTGTTCGATTTCAAACTTCACGTAATCGGAGCTTACAATCTCGATTTTTTCTCTCTGAGCGACATCAACGATTTCCAAGAAGGCCTCAGATTCCGCTCGGATACGGCTGTCACTTTGATTATCTAGTGGTCTGCAGTAAACGTTTGTGTCTAGATAAACTCGTTCAATCAGTTTCATCCCAACCTGATAAGCGGAATATCTCTGTTGTTGCCGTGGTACTTTTTGTAGTTTTTGCTGGGGTTAAAGTGATGATGAGGTAGCTGCCTTTTATGGTTACGTCCATGTCTAGGTTCTGTTTTAGGAAAGGTTTGACTTTGTCGTGGAGTTTGCGGGGAACATCTAGGGACAAGCGTTCATACTCATACGTGTATTTGCTTCCGAGATACCGTTTTCTAGAGACTCTGCGTTGGATCCTAACCAACTTACTCGGAGAATCCCCCTTCTCAACATTTCCGTTGAAACTCGACTGTGGACACTCTCAATGTGAAGGATTCATTTGGACAGTTAAAAAGACAGCGAACCAACGACATCCCCAGACAGTACAGAGAGCAGAGTTAAAGTGACGCACACTGCGATAGGTCAGGTTCGTTCAAAAGTGGATCTGGAAAGACTCGAACTCGCCCCGGCGTGGGGGGATATCTCCCGATATGGGACTTCTAAAGTCTGTTTTCTCCAAACTAGAAACATTACTCGTCATTAATAAAGCGCGTGCACATGAATCCAGCGTGAAAGATTTGTGCGTTTGATCAAGGTTTGCGTTTTCTTTTGCAGGCGAAGGTTTATCTGTTCTGGAGTTTGTGAAAGGTTAAAAAGATGGAGATTTTTTCTGTTGGGTGCGAATCAGGAGGGTCTGCAGTTTGGTTTGTCTATTAGCAGGTATTTCTTGTTTGATGTTTTGTCCCATGCGATTGCTGAGCAGAAATCGATTTTGTCGTCTACGGCTGTGGCTATTAGGCGCATCTCGCTGTCTCCATAGCATATGATTATAACTCGCTTCAACACGGTCATTTTAGGATCGTATTTGACTCCGAAATCCTTGTCAGGAGCGATGAACTGGAAGAACTTGTAAGCCGTGTTGACCTTGAGTATCGTTCCCCTGCCGTCTGAGTCTTTGAACACGTAGCTCCAAGAGAACAGCGTGACGTTGACTTGATGGGTCGTTTCCACGTTTCCAACGTTGTCCGTGCTGTTGAAGGCTATCGTGTAGTTTCCGTCACGTAGCGATGTTAAGTTGAACGGTTTTGTGTAGGTCAACCATCCGCTGTCGTAACCTGTAGAATTAGCGATTCTGTACGCAGTTGACTTGGCTCCTGAACCCACGTCGCTTGCTGTCACCGTGAATGGTGTGTCTGGAGTAACGTAGATCTTGTCAGACATGTATTTCGGTTCGCCTATGGTTAGCGTTGTCGTTGGTGGTGTATCGTCGATTATGAGCGTGTTGCCTGATTCAGGAATGAAGATGTGATGCGTTTTGATTTCGTTGAGTTCAACAGAGCCACTGCATGTTTCAGTCGTCGTTTGAGTGGGGGTAGTTAACTCTATATCAAGGGTATATGAGCCACTGCCTGTTCCGGTGAGCAATACGGAGTATGCTCCTTGGGATGGTGACTCGATTGAGATTACTTGAGGTTCGCGATCAGGCCCAGTGTAAACTGCCGTGGGGATCTCGTTGATCGTTGTAGCAGTTTGTGCATCAAAACCAATGCGTCTACCTTGAGGATCAATGACACACAAGTTTGCGGGACTATGAAGTACAAACCCAATTGCATTACTCGGAACAGTTATCTTGCTAGCAATCAAGTTGATTTGTCTTTGAGCCTTTGATTGATAAAGTCCTCATATTCAGTTGTCCAATTCTCTTCCGTCTCAAAACAGCTCATCGTAGCCCTCCATGATGAACCGAAAGGATTGAGAGGATTGTCCATAGCTTGTCCAACAACGCTACAACCTAGGGCTGACCGTGCCAGATAGCAAGTGCTTGCACCGATCTTGTATTCCATATCCATAAGCATAGCCAAGGTTTCGCTCTGACTCTCAGTTATTTCAACCTCAGAATTGACCAAGGCAGTGTAGAAATTGTGAACCTTCTCCAACTCTTTCAAGACCACTCTTCCAGCTTCAGCATCTCGTATATTATCGTATGTTTCCTGCGGATTAAGCAAAACAATCGTTGCGGTCTTGAGCGCCAGCAAGAATGGCCCCAATTCCATCATTCCTATAGGCAGCAAGTTGGCTGTAATTCCAGCTTCAATGGCTTTGTTAACCAACATGGAAGGATCCAAAAGTTCTTGCCAAACAATGTTTACGGCATAGTCTTGAATATTGCTCAGTAGACTTGAGGCGTAGTTGCTTCTCGCTGTGTAGCATTGCCAGACAGCATCTTTCACCTCAGTAACAACCCCTGCACTTTCACTCTGCGAATAGATATTGTCTAAGTAAGACAACTCGCCAGAGGTGAGTTTCTTCAGCACAAATACGTTGTACAAGTCACGGCCATAATTGTTGTAGTAGTCGGACAAAGTATTCCAGAAGAGAATGTCGTCAGAAGGTGCTTTGAACCCTGGAAGCTCCAGAAGCTGGTCTCTTGTCGCAACTGCGGGATCCAAACCTGGTGTCTCCTCCAATTCGTGCAAATTGAGGAGAGACTCAGTATGGTCATCAATACTGTCAAATATAGTGGTCCTGAGTCTCATGTCCCATTGAAGAGTTGTGTCAGGAGTAATGCTGAATCCTGTCAGTGGCATCAGAATGTACCAGGTTGTGCTCGTAGCGGCGTTTGACAGCCAGTTTTCAAGTGATGGGTTCTGACCAAAGATCTGCTCGTAGGGCAACGCTCTGATATTGATTGAATCAGACGCCAATTCCTGTATGAGCATAGCTCGGATAACTCTCTTGGTTATACCTGCTGCGTAGTTATTTTCAGCTGGGTCTGTCGGGTCAACGTAACTTGGTTGTTGCGCTGCTGTCAGATTGAGAATAAATCCCCCCGTAATTGCTCCGTTTTGATTGTGCAGCAGTTTTAGCTGATATTTGCAGCCGTCGATAACAACTGGTTTGTAGAGTGTTGTGGGTGGTTTGATTCCTATGTCAACGTGCGTTTCCAGTTGATTCATTATGTTTATGGGAATGCATCTTTGCGTTAGACCTGTTGCTGTCGCAGTGATTTCATTGTTCACATTGAATGGAACGTTAGTGAGCGTGAACTGTCCTGCAGCGTTGGAAGTCGCGCTTGTAACATAAAGGTTCAGGTAATTCTGGGTTGCGTAGTACCCTATGGTTGCGCCTGAAACAACAGTCTCTCCAACGTCTCTAATTCCGTTTCCATTGTCATCTCTGTAAACCACACCAGTTATTCTTCCTGTCCCAATCGTTAGAGTCACAGGTATTATCTGGTAAGAATCACTGCTCTCTCCTTTGACCATAAAAATGTAAGTCCCATTGTTCAAGGTTGACGGTGTAGTGATATGCAGTGTTCTGTAAGAAACCGGTGGGCGAAGTGTGTCAACGTCAAACCAAGCAGTACACCCATCTGGAAGGCCTTGAACCGAAAGCATCACTGTTTCATCGAAGCCTTCAGAATATTCAAGATAAATCACGAAGAAAGTATCGTGGCCTGCTGTCACGCCATAGAAAGGAGAATTCCAGCGCATACTGAAATCATGTTCAACAGGTGGCAGTCCTCCCATGTCTGTCTGTATTTCCTGTTGGGTCAATGCTCTGTTGTATATTCTGACCTCGTCTATCAAGCCATTGAAGAACGCATAGATTCTGCCTGTCGGAGGAGGATACGCTGAGGCGGGAGGTTTGCACCCTATTGCAAGCCAGTTCGAAGTCGTTTCGATAGGCTCTGACAGAGCGTAACTGGAGTCAAACTCGCCGTTCATATACAGCTTCACGTTGGCGCCATCATAAGTCATCGCCAGATGAGTCCATGTATTCAGTGGAAGATCAGCAGAAGATGTGCAAGAACCCTCGCGTCAACCTTGTCAGTTTTCACCTTCGCCGAAGCAATGGCCTTAGTCTTCAATGGATTCGCCAGCACCACCCTGATGTTCCTATGATCCAAAGCGTCGTATATGTTTAGCCACAAGTTACCCGTTGACTCCATCACGACCTTGTCTTCATTTGTGAGTGCAGACACCAGATTTGATATCCCCCTGCTGTTGTTTTCAAAGAAGAATTCACTTTCTATGATGCCTTTCTGGCTCATGAGCGCAGCCCTGCACCTGGCTTTGCTCACGTCTATTCCAACGTATCGCATCATTTCTTTTTCACTCTCCTGCTGGCTTCAGGCTGCATTCTCTCATACGGGCGTAATTGGCCCAGTTGCTTAGCAGCTCAGGTCAAGTCCAATCTACAACCCAGTCGCGAAGACCAAGTAGCGCTCGGACTAGCCAGCCAAAGAAACTATCAAACCACGTCTTTCATAAGATCTACAATAAAAACTTCAATTTTATGGTGGAACATGAGATGCCTCCAGAATGTTGAAAATCTCGAAGAGTTGCTTACATAAATCAGGAGGGAGAGATTGAGGAATACGAACTGGATGGGCAACTAAAAAGGGATATTTCAGATTTTTGCAGAAGCGAGTTGACAATTCAGGATGAAGTTCAGATGCTTGAAAAGAAATACGTATCCTGAAATGAGGCAAATATTGGAGTACGCACCAAAGAAGCCGGCTTCAGACCATGCCTAAGGACAGAATTTTTAAATGTTGGCTACCTACATTGGTATTGAGGGAAAAGTGATGGGTACATACTCATTGGAAATGACCGTGGGATCGAGAATCGATGAATTCTGTTTTTATTGTGCTGGCTTACGTCTTGACGGTAATTCTATGAAGTTCAGTTGCAACCCCGCATTTTTCAGAATGGATTCTTTTGGACGTAGTTCTCACGCTCCTGAACGATTCAAGAACCCCTCAGTTTCAGAGGTCACAATTCGACCTGAAGGCTCTGCTTCTGGAATAGCAGTGACTTGTGCCCACTTCAGAAAGGCTCCCGACAATGAATTATCAAGCTGGAGAATTCCATGGCTTGAACATATCAAAAAGAACGTAGCGAAACAAGTTGAAGAACACGAGAAAGACGCTGCGCCCACTGAGCTTTACGTTCTGGAGTTTAAACACTCAAGACCAGTAAGAGGCGCTCTTTATCAAATATTTGGGGTTCAAGTAAAAGTGTTGCCTCTCAAGCGAAGCTCTTTGTCAGAAAAGAAGAATCCACTTGTAATGGTAGACAAAAGCAAAAAGAAAGTGTGGGTAAGAGCACCTAAAGTGCCACTTGAAGGTTTCGGTGCTGCTCTGGGCAAGGTCAGTGGACAACTTGACTTTGCATATAGCACGGCCTTTCTCAGAGACCTGCTGAAAAGAGATATCACATCCTTCTCTTTGGAGACCTTTACAGCTGGGCAAGAACCAGCAGAATTCAACCAGTATTTAACATGAAACATCCACATATGGTAAACGCGTTTCCAACAGTCTTGCAAATGCCAATTTCGGAAACAAGCAAGTTGTAGTGGCGGGTTCAGGCGAAAAAGTCTTCGCTATATCAGACGCTGGACAGAGCTTTGGCGGTGCCAAATGCCATCAACTCAATCGCGATGGATAAAAGGAACACCAACCATGGGCAAATGGACACAAGAGGCTGGGAAAAGATATGGTTACAATGATGTTTACCACTTGGCAACAGGCAGACTTGATGAAGAAGATGTCGTGGTCGCCATTGCGCGCTTGCGCAATCGCAAATATGATTGTCCTGTTGCTCTCCGTAAATAAGCATTCCTCCTGCCACTATTTCTTTTGCGCAATGCTAGTTGTGTGCAGAGCGGCGATTTCAAGACAAGAAAGAAAGTGGGAATGTCTGGATCTTGCCTAGTCTCGGTTAAGAGGTTATGCGCGATCTTCGACGATGCATGTTCTTTGCCAGAGCAGTTGCAAACAAAGACGAGATTGCAAGCACTAGTATTAGTGTAATTGACGGAAACTCTGGCACAACGTGGTACGGGCAGTATGGGGACTCCCCGTCTCTGCTTGCAGTGTTCCAAGCATAGTCATAGGCAACTACTCTGAAGTGCACCCATGTGCAATTGGTTTGTCCTGGAACTTCGCCGTAGTAAGAAACTGAAAGCGAGTTTCTATAGGCTGATAGGTTAAGCGTCATGGGCACGTCAAACCATTCTGTACCGTCGTTAAGACTGTACTGCAAGGTTGCATTCTTTGCTCCTCCATCGACGTCAGTGATGTTGACTGAGATCGTCACGTCCTGATATTCAGGAACATCACCTTCAGGTATGCGCGTTAGAATGCCAATCTCAGGTGGCCTAGTATCATTTTCTCCTGTGGGCTGTGGACCCAGATAGAGGGCCACATCAACAGTAAGTGCGTAGTCTGCGTATTCGATTATTATTCTAGGTGCATCTGGCTGAACCAGGTTTCGAGGAGGCTGTACATCTACTTGAAAGGTTATGTCTGCGTATTCCACGATAATCCTTGAAAGAGGTAGGGATGGCAAACCATCAGGTCCGTGAATGTCACTGGTAGTTGCAAAATCTGCGTACTCGATGACTACTCTTGGAGTAGTTATTGGAGGGAGATCTTGTGGGTGTTGAAGGGTACTCGTCGAGTTAAAATCTGTGTTTTCCAACATTATTTCGTCGCCTTGTGCATTAACAGTGCCAGATAATGCTATCAGATAGGCAACGCTACTGATCAGTAGTATGACTGCACATAGGTAAGCGAATGAATCCTTGTTCAAGCCTGTTCACTTCAGCTTAGAGATTGGAGTCAGTGATAGAGCAGTAGAAGGCAAACGTAAGCATGTTGATCCCCATATCCTGTAGAGGCTGTTGAAATACTGACAGTATGGAAAACGTTGGGGCCAAGTATGACCTCGGTAATCTCTGGACCGCCGTAATGTCTGCCGCTACCACTACTAATCGTGTTAGTGTCAATCTTAAAGGTATATGAGACGTGGCTCGTTGAGTAGCAGGACCATGAGCGCTCATGTATCGTGAGCGTATCAGGTATTTGGATGTTAAACGTAGCTGTTTGGCTACTCCCTGCAGCATGCTTGATAGCGAACAAAAGCTTTGTTGCAGCAGGGTATTGGAAGTGGTAGTATTTTGCGCTACTTATAGAGATACCCAAAGTCTGCGTGGCGATATGGTAAAGCCCATCATATAGGAGGTTGCTTGTTATTGGATAACTGATTTGACTTGTATCCGTCCAGTCTATTATTTTACCCAGCCAACCAGTGGTTCCTGGATTCGCGAGGTTTATTTTGAGGTAGTAAATCACAATCCAGCCGTCTTTGTGGACGAAACAGTGTGGATAATCATCGCTTGAGAACCCAGAGGGCGCAAGTGAACCGATAACATAGTCAGAAGTGACGTTCTCTATGTTTATCATGGCGCTCTTAGCTGTGTTCAAGTTCAAGGGGCCAGTAGTGTTAACGTACATTGATATTCCAGCTTCCTGTTCAAGATAGGTTGCAGCCGCTTCTGCTAAGAAAGTCGGACGTGTCAGAGACAGTTCCTGACTACCTTCAGCATACACATCACTGTTCAAGTTAGTACTTCGGGAATAGAGGTACAATACTGAACTCGCTAGCACCAATATCACCAAGATCGAACCTATTCTTATCCATTTATTATACATTTCAAGCTCTCCTTGTAGTCTGAAGTTTTCCGAAGAAGGTGTATATTAATCTTGTCAAATGCGGTTCTGTTAACTTTTCGTCTGTTTGAGCCTTCATGGTAAAGAAAAACCCCTGTGCCAGATTGTGCTCCCCTCCTAATGGAAGCTTGAGAATGGCTAATGCTAGATTCTCCAACGTCTTGCTCTTTTCAGATTGAGCACGAAACACGCACATGAGAAAAGTGGCTATAGAGTGTTTAGAGTTCCAAAGCGAGTTGCAACAATTGTGACGATTGACTTCTTAAGTAATTTCAACATTGTTTCACACGTTTTCATATGTTTTCCATTTTTCAGGTTACAAAAAGATAGAAAACTGGGGGCATGCTAAATGCATCAAGCTATCAAGATTCAACGTATTCTCTCAATACTTCTTCGTCTGATTTCTCAACCAAGAAGCCCAAAGTTGAATTATATACACCACTGGCTTGCATTTCCCGTTCTATCATCTTCCTCATAACCTTCATCACCAAATCCAATGCTGCAGCAACAGGAGTGCCAGCTATATGCAGTGGTTCCATACAGAGAACGTTCAGCACTTTTCTGGCTTCTCTTCTAAAGTTTGCTCCTCTGATGTATGTGGCTATGCTGATGTCTACGGCTTTGCCAACCATCATGTTGGCGCTCCAAGTATTGACGCCATTTTCCGCACATGTCCGTAGGAACAGCTTTCTGCCTATGTGCCAACCAAAAATCCCAGTCGCCTCTATCCCCGCTCTCTTCCTTAGAGTTTGCAAGTTTCTAAGCAACTGCTTCTCTGACAAGTGTCCACGTCTTGCCGATTGGAACAAGTAAGGGTTATTCTTGTCCAAGGTAGGAATATACTTAACCAACAGTTGTTCAAGTTCTTTGTCAATGAAAACGTCGGCAACAATATTCTCTTTTTTAGTGTCTATTAGCACTTCTTTTGGTTCATCAAGAATTTGATAGACGCCGAACTTCTTCCACTCTAGCCTACATGCATCCTCTATTCTTAAGCCCAACAGCCATATTTTGACCATTACCTTCTCTTCTAGGCTACCAACTTTATACATTTCACGAGCTTCATCAACAGTCAAGATGTGATCTCTCGTTGTCGCAACAGTGCGATAAATCCGCAACGACTTCCTTATCTTGGGCTCTACACCATTATACTTGCAATACTGAATTATCGGGTTTACCACAGCTCTGCAGCTATTCTGCAAATATCTCTTCAAACACCAAACATAGAACTTCTCAATAACCTTCCCAGAATCCTTAACTTTCAATAGCGCCTTCGCTGGTTTACCATAAAACTCTTCAAACACCTTAAGCCCATGCGCATAACTTTTTCTGGTCTTGGGTGAGGCTAAGCTTCCTAGAAAATCCTTTACTATATACGTTGCTTTTTCACCTTCTGGAGAAATTAGCCTTATGAACCCCAAATCAATAGCAGAGATAAGAGACGTCTAACGTCTCAAATCTCCCGCAAACCCTTTTTTGGGACTATTAGAACATTAAAATGGAAAGTGGATCTACATTTGCACGAGCACACTATGCAACGGAACTGTAGGGAGCTGGGCTTTCAAGGAGTTTAGGCTTGAAGAAAACCATACATGTACACGAGAGACTAGGGTGTACCCGGCGCCTGCAGTCCCGAATAATGATATCTAATTTTTTTCTGCTTGAAGGTTTCCATGAGTAGGTGCACACGGAGTCTAAGCCGGTGTCCCTCGCCTCCAAAAAAGGTAAACTTTTGTCTGCAGGAGAAAGCCGCAGATTTTGATCAGCCCCACACGCTTCTCAAGACTTGCAAACCTTACCTCTTTCCTGTAGTCGACCATATGCCCAAACGGGAGGCCCGAACTGAATAACTTCAAAAACCCGACATGACCACCTTTCATAAAAGCTTGCCTAATCCTTTCCAGGTCGTCACTACTTAACTCCTGAAGCTTTTGAAGCATGTTTCTTCGGATTTTCTGGGTGTCAACTTTGACTATCAGTCTGATTTTGTAGACTCGTTGGATGATCATTTTATTGCGTGAAATTTTAACCAATACGGACCTACCCCCACCCTCCTACCTTTTTTCTTCACAGAGCCCCAGAAACCACTGCGGAAAAGGCCCCAGACAGACGCCACGTGGCATAACCTCAGAAACCTCAACAGAGCCCTAGGACGGTCTCAGTGTGAAAAGAGCTTCTGGGATGCTCGCAGTAAGCCAGAGAACATAGAAAAAGAGGGGATGTGCGGGAGACATCTCCGTTTTCCAATGTTGCCTTGTCAACTTACTTTAAGTCTCCAAAAAACTCTCGAGAAATAAGAACGTCATGCTCTGCACCCATACTTCGGATAATCTATAAAGGCGACGAAGGCCCATGCTGCTCTCAGTTGTTGTGGCGAGACTTTGTAGCCTCTTCTTGAAAAACGCTGATTTTCGCGTCAGATACGTATTCCTTTACATAAGCCAATGTTCCATGCAAATCGAACAAGACTGCTCTTATTCTAACCGACCCCCTCGCCTCAAATGCATAGTCGCATTTATTCTTGATTGAAGCATTTAAGAAATACTAGTGGTTCGTAAACACCAAAATCAGTGAGTAAAATGGAGCGAGGCAGATGATAAGCAGGCCAATCGTAAGCGGCTTCATCCGAATTGTCCGCAAACACTGGGAGGCCTCCTCTTTGAGAAAAGCCGTTGCGAATCACAGCCTGAATGTGTCTGAAGGGATGTTGCTGGGCTTGGGCGGAACAGCGAGCATTACCTTTTGGTACGTGATGAATGACATCTCCCCCTTCGCCGCTGGAGGGTACGGAAAAGCTTTTAAGCTCAACCAGGCAGGCGCTCATTTTAGGCATTTTGGACTCAACTTGCTGAGGTTTGCGGATGAATATTGAGCGGGAACTGATTATCTCCCTTCTAAAACTGACAAGGGAAGGAAGCGTTTCACATGAATTAATCAGTAAAGAGGCAAAGATTCCGTTGCAGTTGGGTCAGAAGTTGCTTCAAAAACTGCAAAATGACGGACTCGTTTATGCGAGAAACGGTTTCGTGCAGGCAGAAAGTGTTCAGCGACTCAAGCTTGCTGTTCGGGCTATAGAGTTGGGCGCTGACGTTGAGCGTGTAAGCTCGGTGCTTGAATGGCATGAGTTCGAGAATATGGCGGCTGTCGCGTTGGAACGGAATGGGTATGCTGTTCAGGGGAACCTACGGTTCAAGCACGCCGGGCGAAAGTGGGAGGTAGATGTTGTTGGCTGCAAAAAACCGGTTGTGATAAGCATTGATTGCAAACATTGGTGCCATGGAATGTCCCCATCAGTGCTGAAGAAGATCGCCGAGGAACAAAGAGAAAGGACGAAGGCTTTGGCTGATTCATTGCCAAATCCTGCCGTGAAGATCGAATTTGCCTCTTGGGAAACCGTCATACTAATCCCAGTGGTTCTGTCTCTTACCGTAGGAAGGTCAAAGCTTTGTGATGGTGTGCCTGTCGTACCGGTGCTTCAGCTGCAAGATTTTGTAAGCAAAGTCCCAATCTATGTGAATTCACTTGAGCATTTCCAGAAAACGCTTAGAACTGGCGGACTCTGACTCTTCATGTCGGCGCGAGCCATTCGCACGTCCCCCTGTGTCTCTCTTAGGCTTGCACCATCATGTCCAAAACTGGTTTCCTTGCAAATCCTAAGGCAGGGTAGAGGCTAAGGGTGAATGTTGCTGCCAGAGCAATTGCTAGCCATCCAGCGATTTCAAAGACTGTGTACTCAGTGATCACCGGCTCAGGAATCAGTATCAAGAGAGTGATGATTATGCCGAAAACAACTCCAGCCGCACAACTTGACAGCAACACCATGAAGCTCTGCTCTGAAACAATTTCAACAACCGTTCTGGGCTTGGCACCAACCGCTCTCAAAATGCCGAATTCCTGCCGCTGTTCAGTTATCGTGAGCATGACGTACCCTATGAGGCAAAGAGAGGCTGCTGCTAGAGAAAACAGAGGCAGAAACATTATTGCAGACCAAATGTAACCGAGAAAGCCGAGATCTTTGTTCAGTGCTTCGTTGACCTCGAAAGTCCCAAACTCCGCGTTGGTAGCCGTGACTATTGCGCTTACTTGCTCCAAGACGTGGGTTCGATCCGCTGAAGACTCGACTCTAACCATAACAACGTTTGGTCTGGTCACTCCGCTGACTTGCTGCAGGTTTTTCAGGGGCACGTATGTTACGTTTCCATTGTTGACCGGGTCCAGACAGACTCCGGTGATTCGGTAAGCTTTTCCAAAGAGCGACACATTCTGATAAAGAGGCGCTGCGAACATTTTCTGAGCCTCAGTATCACCTATGACGGCATCAAAATCATCGTCTTCTTTAAGGAACTCGCCTTCCATAAACCATTGGCCGAACACTTTTCCAGGTTCAACACCGACGACCAGAGAGAAGCCTTTCCTGTGGTCGCCAACATAGGTAGTAGTGCCAGATTCTTGACCGAAAATGAAACCAGGGATTTCTTCTATTTGCGTCTCTACGAACAGGCGTGTGTCGATTGACAGTTCAGGCATCCGTCCTAGCTGTCTGAGGATTTCGTCGGGTACTAAGTATCTTTCCCCTGTATAGTTGAATTGCGGGCTTTCTTTCGCCTCGTAGAATTTCGACTGCAACAGTCTGTATCGGCTGCAAATGTCTCTGTGAGCAATCAGAACTATGTCTTTGCCGAGGGCTTTTTCAACCCAGCTTCTTGTGGTCTGGTCAGCGATTATTCCTCCTGCAACCGCCACGGTCACGAGAAGGAAGACTATGCTTAAACAGGCAACGATGCGGATGGTTACCGATGCGCGGCGGGAGAGATTTCGCATGGCTATTCTAAATGTCAGGCCGGACTTCGAAACAACCCTGAAACCAGGTTCCTTAGCTAATCCCAGATGGTGTGTGGGGGAAAATGCTTTGGCGGGCTCGATTTTGGCGGCGTCAAGCACTGGCTTGGTGCCAGAGGCTAGTGCAAGAATGAAGAACAAGACAAAAACCATGAGGGCAATCCACAAATTGGGTGGCTTTTGCGAGATTTGGAAACCCGTGCTTTGAAAAAGGCTGATTGAGGCGATGTCTGCCGCTATTCCGAAGATCGCGCCTAGAAAGCATCCGGCAAAGGTCACGATCAAAAGCTCTGTCATGAAATACCCGAATACCAAGTTGTTCGGGCAACCCGCTGCCTTCATCAACCCAATGTCCTTCATTCTTTGAGACATCATGACAAAAACCATGAAAGAAATGATCACGACGCCGACGATAAAAATCAAGAACGCGAGAAATATTATGAAAGGCGAGAAAATCGATGAGAAACCTGCCGTCATTCTGCCCTCAACCATCAGCGAAATTCCAACGCCTACTCTGTCTCCGAACAGCAGGAGGAAAACAGTAGATGCGACGCACAATGTTAAGCCGAGTATGGTCAAGGTTGTCTGAAGCTTTCTGCGAAGCAAATCGTTCACAGGAAACGACGTTACACTCATTCTAGGCTCACTAGCCTTCCATCTTCTAAAAGCAGTTTTTGCTCGGCTAAGGCAAGAATGCGCTCGTCATGTGTCGCGACAATCACGGTCTTTCCGTCGTGTTTCAGCTTCTGAAGTATCTGGATGACCTTCAAGCTTGTCTTCGTGTCCAAGTTGCCAGTAGGCTCGTCAACAAGAAGCAACGGGGGATCATTTGCCAGTGCGCGTGCAAAAGCCACACGTTGCTGTTCGCCGCCGCTCAGCTGAAATGGGAAATGGTCTGCTCTGTGCTCTAGGCCTACAGTCTCCATCAACTCCTCTACCCGTTTTCTGATCTTGTCGGCTGCTTTTCGAGACCACTCCATGGGAAACGCAACATTTTCAGCCACGGTCAAAGTTGACACAAGGTTGTATGCTTGGAAGACGAAGCCGACGTTGTTGCATCGATAATCTGACAAGAAATCCTCGTCTTTCAAGCTCAATTCCTCGCCGAAAACAATGATTTCCCCGCTTGTGGGCTTGTCGATGCCACCTATGATGTTCAGAAGTGTTGTTTTTCCCGAGCCGGAAGCACCGCATATGACTGTGAATTCGCCTTTTTCTATCTTGAGGTTCACGTCTTTCAAGACTTCAACCTTGATGTCGCGGGTTTGATAGGTTTTGCGCAAAAAGGAGGCCGAAACTACTGTCTTTCCTTTTCCCATCTTCATCTGCTTCCTTTTTCTAGATTGAAGTTGCCTCTATCCCGCTTTAGAATTCTCGCCTTTTCGGGAAGCTTATCCTTTTCCCAGTCCTTCCAGTCTATTTCCTTGAAAATCCACTTCTTGCCCAAGTGAGCCGCAAGCACAGCGTGTTTAAACTGCTTCTCCGCAGGGATAAGCTCATTGAGAAACCTGAACAGTTTTTCAATCTGTTGCTTTGGGAAATAGGCGTAGTACCCGGCGTTTTTGACTTCAAAAGCGTAAATGTGTGAGTCTCTTCTTCCGATGATGTCAGGCAAGGGGTTGAGGCTTGGGTTGCTCACGGGAACGCGCACTGAATGGAAACCCTTTTTCTGCAATAGTTTGACCAAGACATTTTCGCTGTAGAAGCCTCTTTTGCGCCATCGGCGAATCTCGGCTTTGTCCACTTCCCTGATCGCTTTCGACTCTCCCAGCCTGAAGGGTTTCGAAAACTATGTTAATTTGAACCTTCCAGACCGAGTTTCCTAGGGTTTTCTGTGCTTATAAGTTTGAATCGGAATTTTCAGCATGGGCTTCTCAACAAGGCACTCTTTCAGATAATCGTCTAACGTGGCCGCTGGAACAACCTCTATCTTGTAGTCATTTGCGTCAACTGAATACTCGTAATTTTTCTGTGGAATCACGACTTTCTTGAATCCCCATGCTTCTGCAGCCTTGATTTTCTCATAAACGCCGCCTAC